>OLZI01000031.1_pt1 | contig 85498 bp, 76 predicted proteins | sample 1674061 | NCBI WGS metagenome assembly OLZI01 (sample SAMEA103958139, study PRJEB25191) | human gut metagenome | biome: human-associated habitat [ENVO:00009003]; feature: intestine environment [ENVO:2100002]; material: feces | place: Germany | collected 2013/2015 | reverse complement strand
GGGTGGCCCATTTTTCAATGAGCGACCGGCCCACTTTTCAATGAGTATTTACAGCCAATCATCAAACGTGCTGCATTGTTTGCTGCATTGACGGGGTTACGCCATTGCGACATTCAAAAGCTCCATTGGGGTGATATTCAAAAGGTCGGGGAACAATATCGCCTGAACTTCACTCAACAGAAAACGAAGGGCGTAGAATACCAGCCGATTTCCGAACAGGCATATCAATTATGTGGCACACCAGGAGATACAGATAGGCTCATATTTGAGGATTTGCCTGATCCATCGTGGGTTTCACGCCCGCTGAAACGATGGATTGAAGCAGCCGGAATCAAGCGAAGAGTCACCTTCCATTGCTTCCGCCATACCTTTGCAACGCTTCAAATTGCTGGTGGAACAGACCTTTACACCGTCAGCAAGATGTTAGGCCACACTAATGTCCGTACAACTCAGATATATGCGAAAGTTGTTGATAGACTGAAAGATGAAGCAGCCAACGCCATCAGCCTTGACTTGAATTTCAATGATATTGAGTAACAAGATTTATAGAAAAGCGACTATATTTATATAGATAAAAAAGCCTAAAAATGAGGTGATTACAAGGTGATTTCTTTATCGTTTTCTATGGATTTTCTAACTTTGTAAAAAAATTGAAGAAAATGATATCGAGAACTCTCCCCAGAATAACTCCGGGAATCATCACCGGAGTAAACCTCACACTGTCTACTGCAATGGCATGGGGAACCTGCGCCAAATTTGATTTGGGATTGCAATGGAGCCTGCTGCTCGTTCCTGCCTATTTTGCAGTTTGGCAGCTATTCTATGCTGGGTGTAATAGACTTAGTGAGCGCATAGTCAATGCTTTTGACAAAGTTCATAGCGATTTGATTACGCGAAAGCAACAGGAAGCAGTCGAAGAAGCACTCAAAAATACAGAGCCTAAAGTCATAGTCAAGGAGCCAGATTACGAAGACGCAATCAAATTTCACGACCATTATGTTGCCGAAACCAGCATAGTAAGAGAACAACTGGTTCGAGAGGATGCCGAGAAACTTGACAAAATTCTCTCCTATACTAAGGAGACATTTATGCGCCTGAATTTTTCTCAAACCGAAGTCGCTCAGATTTTGGATTGTGTGAGATACTTTGTCAGTCATAGGGATGTGCTCAACGTGAATGCCATGAAGATTTCAAAGAAACCTGAGGTGACTCAAGCCTCTTTGAAAAATTTCGCATGGAACATCGCGTTCCAATATACCATTGATGGTGACACCACGGCATCATTTGTCAAAGCTACTTTCGGCGATTGGTTCGCCAATACGGAACTTTCATCAATCAAAAAGACACTTCGCAATACCCGTGGTGCTCATGCTGTTGAGATTGATGAGAAGATTCTGAAAGGCTGAAAAGCTATCTCCGACCTTTGGATTTCGGCCTTTGGTATTTGTCCTTGTCGTTATTGTTCCATGGTAAATCGGATGAAGAACCACCAGAGCCGGTGCCGACATGCGGTGTCGGGATTCCTCCGGCGGCAGTCTGGAGTGCAACAGCAAGGAGGCTGTGCTGTGATTCATCAACCTGATCCCACGGCTCAAACAGTTCATTGACCAATTCATGAAGAGTCAACACACCGCTGTCATATTTGTCGAGAAGATTCTGAGGCAGATTATAAGAGGTATTATTAAACTCGTTGCCGTAAAACAGCGTCGTGATTGATAGGCTGGGATACATACGGTTGGGAATCCAGCCGCTTACAAGCTCTGCTCCTGATGACAGACGGTATCGTTCAGGATATGCCAGGCGGTGCAGTTCTTTCGCCCGGTTGTGTTCGGCATTATAACGGCTCTCCCATTCGGCAGCTCGTTTGGTGGCTGCGTCGATTTCCTTTTGGTAAGAGTTGCGTTCACGAAGCGAGTTGGCTTTCAGATCATCGTACCGCTTCTGCATATCGGTGAGTTGCTTCTGTAATCCTGCAATCTGTCTGTCCTTGTCAGCAACTTCCTTCTCCAGCTTCGGCAGTTCCCCGGTTCCGAGCCATGAGAGAATTCGGTTCTTGCCGTCCTTGGCTTCCTTCTTGACCTTCTCCTTTTCGGCAGTAAGGTTCTCGATTTCGGCAGTGAGCCTTTCAATGTCCGCCTGCAATTCGAGCGACTGTTGACGATTGTATTGCTGCTGGGTCTGGTGTCTGGCACCACTCGCCACGACACCGCGCTTCAATCCGAATCCGGCCATAGCCTGCGCGTATGTGTCCTGATATTGCCGGAGCTTGCCGCGTGTCATCAGCTCATTGGCACATAGCCTCGGTGCCGGGGTCTTTTCCTTGTATTTCTGCTCACCCTCGCGCTTACGGCGTGTGCGTGGTGCCGTTACAATGGGGACAACCGTTGCATGAAGGTGGGGTGTCTTCTCATCCATGTGGAGCACGCATGACACAAGATTATCCTTGCCGAAGGTGTCGTGCAGCCATTTGATATTGGATCGGCACCAGTCATCAAGGCGACCGGAGTTTACAAGAGCCATCATCTGCTCATGCGTGCCCGTCAGAAGCACACGGACAGCACGGGTCTGGTTTTTGCCGACTTTTCTTTGAAGTCCGGCTGTTTCAATTCGGTGCTGAATCGCCTGAGTGCGGTTGTGAACACCTTTAGGAAAGGCGATAAGCTCACGGTTGAGGTGTGTTCTACTCTCGTCCGCGTTGTCGGGGATGTGAGGTTTGCCGTCGGCTGTCTTGCGCTCGATGTGGCAGGACATACCCGAATCGTTGCCTGCACCACGTTCCAGATGGCACACTGCATATTGTGTAGTCATTGAATCTTGAATTAAATTGGTTATGATAAAATTCCGTATCAATCGCAAAGGAGAACCGGGAGGAGGCTCGATGACTGATGGCTTTTTCGGGAGAGGTCGCAGACATCGGATGAAAATGCCATAATAAGCTACGGAATTTTATTACTAAAATCCTCCCTACATTCAGCAAGCTGACCGGCCCGGTCGACAGCTCCTACAATGGGGTTATTCCGTCTTGCCGCGTCCAAGAGGAAGTCGGCGATGTCAAGTTTTGCAGCTCTCTGTTCTATGGTTGCCATATTGGATATGGTAGTCACAATCCCGACAGTCGGCGTAATTGTGCGAAGCATTGCCAATTTGTCGCGCCATCGGTCTTCGGCATCAAGGTCTGGAACGAGCCACACTTCCCTGCCTTTCAGAACTTGCGAAGCCGTCTGATTGAGGCATCCGCAACATCCGCCACTCGCCAGCCAAAGGTACTGCGGATAATAATGAGAGGCGATTATGGCTGACTTCTCGGATTCCACTATCATGACCTTTGAGCCGGGGTGAACCGAAAGCAAGTGTTCGCCGAAGAAGCATTGCACAAGGTTGAAGTCATCCGGATTGTCAACCATTGATTTCAAACGGTGCACCCACATGAAGTTTACCAATCCATCTTCCTTTATGCGGTGTCCGTCGTTGCCGTATCGCATTATCTTTCCTGTGCGGACACCACCGTTGACATCCACTTGCCAGAAGACTGCCGCATCGTTCATCCAGGTGGTTGCACCGACATTATATAATCGGAACAGTCGCATGGTTTCGTCATTACCCCATAGTGAGCTGAGAAATCGGAACAGAGCCGAAGACTGACAGCGATTCATGGATTCAACCAACTGGCTGCGCTCTACGAAAGACGGCTTAGGGGGCTGCACGTTGATGCGTAAACACATCGGGCGATGGTATGAAATATCATTCAGCCAGGGATGGTCCCGGAAATAGTCGGACGGTGTGTAGTGGTATCCGCATTTGAATATCCGGTCACATTTGCCGACATGATCGGCAAGAAACCGCCCCGTCTGTGTGTCAACATAGCGCACAAGTTTCTTCTGCCGTCCGCAGGCAGGGCATGTCACTTTGATGCGTGGACGGGTGTTATCAAGCCGGTATCGGTAATCATTGGTCATGGCCCTTTGAATTTTGGTTGGGTGAGGTGTCGTGTATATATAGGCCCGCTTCATCCAACTAACTTTTCAATAGTAAAAATCCTGAAGGTAGCGGTAAGGATTGCCTTTCTTCTTGCCCTTGTCCACCTGCTCGATCATCCGCTTGTTCTTCAGAAAGGTTATCAGAATCTTGAGCTTGTAATCGCTGAGTTCGATATCCTCGTCGGCGTATGCGTCGCGCAGGGCATCCATCAGTTCCCCATGTCGGAGCAGTGTTTCCGGATTCGGGAAAGCTGAATCAAGAGCACTGCGGTGAGTATCCTCGGTTATGTCGTGATACGGGTCCCATGCCTCGTTGCCTTTGGCTTCGGGTGTCGGTACATAGTCCTTGATAAGTTCCGGCAAAGCCTCGGTATTAATCCGAAAGGCAAACGAAGGGAAAGTGATATCTCGGATATAGACTGCCTCGACGGTGCTGATGGCATCATCGTTCTTGTCCTTCTCGACACGGAGAACGGTTTCAGACTTGTTGTTGATTTCCGTCCCGATGTGTCCGCGTGCATTCTCATCACTCTTGTTCTGGTGAATGATGGTGTGGATGTGAAGATTGTATTCTTCCGTCCAATTCATCAGATGGTTGACTATAAGAGTGGCTTCGCGGGGATTGTTAATGTCAAGCATCAGGTCACGGATGCCGTCAATGATTACCAGCCCGACAGCAGAGGTGTTCCGAATCTTATGGTCAATCATGCCGATGCGGTCTTCCACCGAATATTTACGGAGAGCGTAATATTTTATGCGCTGCTTGATTTCCGCGTTGCTCCTGTGGGTCAGTCGAGCGATACGCTTGAATACACGGAAGGCGTGATATTTGCTCTGCTCGGTGTCGAAGTAGAGGATACCGTTCTGGTCCGACGGCATGTTGCCACGATAATTCAGAATCGTGGAATTGGTCATGGCAGCTGCTGTCATCGCCGACACATTAAATGTCTTCTTGCCTTTGGGCTTTCCGATCGAGGCACTGAAATTGCCGAAGGTACAGGCAGGAGAATCACCTATATAAATGGCGACCGGCGGAGGTGGCACCTCCTTGTCGATGTCGAGCTGCGCCTCATTGCATAACCTCTCGTAGCGCACAGCCGCTGCATCAGGTGCCTGCAGCCCGGCACCGCTTTCGACTTCGGCGATGAAACCGCCGAGTGGGTCATTCGGCGCGTTCATAGTTTGCGCTCCTTTCTGCCGGCGCAAAAGGCTTCCGCATCAGCCTCGATTTCACGAATTGATTTGAGCTGTTCTCCAATCAGCCACTTGTCTATCTCCGATTTTAGGAACATGATGCGCTTCCCCTTCTTGTGGAATGGTATAAGATGTGCGCTCGTCCATCCATAGACAGTCTGCGTAGCCGGACGCGTCGGAAGGTATGCGCACAGTTCTTTAATTCCCATCCATACATCTTTGCCGGATGCCGAAGTATCGCCGAGCGATTCAAATTTACGGTCAAGCTCTTCTACTTTTTCAATCAGATATGCCAGAGCTTTGGGCATATCCTCGAATTTGATAGTGGTTCTTTCGACCATTATAACAGATATTTGCATTGCGCCTCAATATCGAAGCGTTCTGCAAAAGAATAGCAAAATCCAATGGTGATTCAATGCTGATTCCACCCATACCCACAATCATAATCAAATCATAACTACCCATAACAATACCTAACTATCCCCCAATAGTTTACCGAATGAAATTTCTTTTGTTTATGATTGGCTATTAAGGTAAGGATACTCTATATTTATGGTGCAAATCATAGCAATTCATAATGGGGTCCTACTAAGATCGATAAGAATCTATACTCGAATCAACATTAGATATCTTATAATTGATATCATCCAAATCTCATAACATTTCGGTAACTTTGCACTTTAAAACCAATACATTATCATGCTGCAACAACGAATTTACGATTTAATAAACAGAGACCGAAAAGGGATGTGGGCGAGTCGTCTATACGACTGGTATATGCTCATCATGATTATTGCCAGTATCACGCCTTTGATGTTTATTGATGATTATCCGATATTCAAGGTAATTGAAATTGTTACCGTGATTGCGTTCATCATAGACTATCTCCTCAGATGGTCAACTGCCAATCTTCAACTGCAGAGAGGACTACTTTCTTATATTCTTTATCCTTTTACACCGATGGCAATCATAGATTTGCTATCGATTTTACCTGGTCTCAATCTCATAAGTCCTGAATTCAAGTTGTTGCGACTGACAAGACTGCTTAAGATATTCCGACTCCTGAAGGTTTTCCGATATTCCGACAAAATAACAATGTTCCTACGGGTATTAAAGAAGGAACGACAAGTATTGTTGTCGGTATTAATGCTGGCACTATTCTATATATTTGTTACAGCATTGATTATGTTCAATGCTGAACCACATATTAATCCAGAAACGGGTGCAGTAACCTTTCATTCCTTTTTCGATGCATTATATTGGGCTACAGTAACCCTCACGACTGTTGGCTATGGGGATCTTTGCCCAGTGACCGACATTGGTCGTGTGGTTTCGATGCTTTCATCCTTATTTGGCGTTGCCATTATAGCTCTGCCTTCAGGCGTTATAACGGCCAGTTATCTCGAAGAACTACGAGAATATCGCAAAAGCAAGCGTCACAGCAATTAAATTCATTTCAAATTTGGCTTAAGTCTTCTCTATTCCAAATATTTTAGCTAACTTTGCCTTGGCTAACTGTACTTATTTACTGGGTGCAGATGGTCAAGACATATTAAAGGCGTTTCAAACGCTTTGTCCTTGGCATATAGAAATCTGACAGTTTCTTAATCGAAGTCAAGTGCGAAGCAACCGAGGACGCTCATAGGTATGCAATATCATACTGCAAGTTTCATGCCCAAAGGTGTGAGGCTTTGACGTATCTATTCATACAGCGTGAGTATCTGGCGTTGCTCGTTCAACTTCGATGGGCAATGTCAGAGCCTCTATATGTGGGACGAGTGATAGCGGACGCTCACGTTTTTGTTAAACCAATCACCATCTCAGATGAGAGCGTGACAAAATATAGTAATAGCTATGACGCCTGTCAGCGACAAAGCATTCGCAGTTATGGCAGTTTGCCCAGAGGCGAAGAAATATTATGGCATTACCGTAGATTTCCTACGGAAGAATGCCTATAAATTCGTGTGGGCTTTTAAGATAGACAAAGACAGAGCTAAGCGCGAGGGCTATGCATCCCAGCGAGTGCATGGCTGTGTCGAGCTTGATGCAGAGTATCCCGGTTGTCCTTACTGCAAAAGCAAGCAATTCATTTTTTGCTCTTGCGGTGCAGTAATGTGTTGGCATGGTCAGCGTGTAGTCACATGCCCTTCTTGCGGACAGACAGGAGAAGTTTCATCAGTTTCATCAGTTGACCTTCACGGAGGAGGATTTTAAAATGAAGAATTCTGGTGTAGTTGGAATCATAATCCTATTTATCATCGGCTATGCTATCATGGCCATTGGAATTGCTGGCGCAGTCATCGGATTAGCGGCAGGCCTATTTTATCTAATTAGGTGGATTATCAAAACTATACAAGAGAACAAACTCAAATCAATTAATAAAGAATCTTTCTACAAGTCACTTATTCAACAATATGGACTTATAGACAACTTTACTGATGATGAGAAAATTGACAATAAACTTAAATGGGCCGTATCTCAGATATTATCAATCCAAAGTGTTAACTCGCAATTAAATCAGGGGTTTATTACATTCAAGTCAATTTACAGAGACGCTATTAATAAATCATCGATTTGGTCTAATGTGAATCTGTTGCAGGGATATTCTTGTGATAGCAGCACTTTGTCTCGTCATAATTTTTCTTTCCAAGAGAATGGATATCTTGATGTAATTGGAACAAACGAACATCCTTTTCTTTTAAGGACAAAGAATCAAAGTTTTTATTTTTATCCTAATTTTGTCATTACGGAGGTTAACTGTGAATATAAACTAATTAAGTACAATGATATCTCCGTTAACAACATTGATTCTATATATGTCACAGAACAATCCGGGAAGATAATTAGAGGAGCATCCCCCGTCTTCTATAATTACCTTCATCAACGAGTAGATGGGGGACCAGACAGGCGATATAAAAACAACCCATCCACTCCTGTATATTGCCATACCATTTGTAGATTATGTATAGGCATGGAGTGTCAAATCATTAGCGCAACAAGCGATTCTGTTGATTTATTAAAGCGAGGCCTTATACAATACAAAAAAGATTTAATAGCTAATCCTATTCAAGCAGGGAAACGAATCAAGGACATAAATCTTGCTTCAAACGAATATGCAAGCCAAATCCGAGAAATCATCAACGAGCATGGCAAAGATATACTAAATTATCAAGTGTTTATCAATATTCTCAAAGATTATAAATTCCCGAAAGAATATCCTCATATCATTCCAATTTATGAGTTGCTCCAGCAGAATAAGTATATGGAGAATCTTGTCAAAGAAGGATGTGAGTATTCTTATCTTGATGACATAAAAATTACTTTAACTCAAACCTCTACCTATTCCGAAGATGAAGTGGTGACAGCTCTCGCATTCTTAGGTTATGGATTACAATTGAATACTTAACAAATGGCAGAACTCAAAAAAGGAGAAAAGATAACCCTCACCTCTGGTGGCTATGTCACGATAGATAAAGAACTCGGTCGTGGAGGTCAAGGTATTGTATATCTTGTTGACCTCAACGGCGAAAAGAAAGCACTCAAATGGTATCTCAATCCGCCGGATGACAAGTTCTATAAGAATTTGGAACACAATATCATGAGCGGGGCACCATCCAATGCGTTCTTATGGCCGGAATACCTGACACGGAAAGAAAAAGGAAGTTATGGGTATGTGATGAAGCTTCGACCCCAAAACTATTTCGAGTTCGGCAATTTCCTTCTCGCCAAGAAATCATTCCGATCATATACCGCAATGCTTGCGGCAGCCATGAAAATCTGCAACGGGTTTATGATGCTTCACCGCTGTGGTTACAGTTATCAGGACCTGAACGACGGTAACTTCTTCATCGATCCTAATACAGGCGATGTTCTCATCTGTGACAATGACAACGTGATGCCGCAGGGTGAAAAATCCGGTATCATGGGTAAAGCCCGCTACATGGCTCCCGAAATCGTTGCCGGTGGTATCCCGGATAAATACAGCGACCGTTTTTCGCTTTCGGTCATTCTCTTCATGCTGTTCTATGCCAATCATCCTTTCGAGGGTGCTAAAGTAGTAGCCTGCCCTTGCATGACAGAGACCTTTGAGAAAAAATTCTATGGCACAGAGGCTGTATTCATCTATGATCCCGCAGATAAAAGTAATCTTCCGGTCAGAGGAATCCATCAGAATGTAATCCGCCGATGGCCGGCTTTCCCCGCCAAGCTGCGAGAGACATTCATCCAAGAATTTGCCCAAGAGAAGCTCAAAAATCCAAATACACGTTTGATTGAATCCCAATGGGAGAAACTCATAGCCGGTATTAGAGATTCATTAGTCCGTTGTCCCTATTGCGGTGAAGAGACTTTCATTGAAGAATCGGGCAAGTGCATGGACTGTGGCAAGGATATAGATACATCTCATCGTCTGAAAATCGGCACCCGTTCAGTGATGCTGACTAAAGGGACAAAGGTATACATCGACAATGACAATATACCTGATGCGGAGATTGTTGCACACCCCAACGACCCGTCAAAACTCTTGCTTAAGAATCTGTCTCAGTCAAGCTGGACTGCTGAGACCCCAAGCGGCAAGATTAAAGTTGTCGATCCGAACGGTCTGATGCCGGTCAATCCCGGGATTAAGATAACATTCTCCAATATCCATAAGGGAGAATTTACCCAAGAAAACAACAATTAACAATAAAATAAGATATGTCACTCTTAGATGAACAAGTAAGCGTACCACGCCGAACAATGACCCTCTTCTTCCTAATCGACACATCCGGCTCGATGGAAGGCAACAAGATTGGCGCAGTGAATGACGCTGTTGCCAACGTTCTCCCCATGCTTGACGAGATTTCAGCCGAAAACCCTGACGCTGAAATTAAAGTCGCCGCCCTTGAATTTTCAAGTGGTGTCAACTGGCTCTATTCTGAACCGAAGCTTGCCTCTGACTTCGTTTGGCAGGATGTCAAGGCTGGAGGGCTTACATCTCTCGGAGCAGCGTGTGCCGAACTTTCCACCAAACTTTCGCGTAGCGGCTATATGAAGTCGGCAAGCGGCTCCTTCGCTCCTGCAATCATTCTTCTCTCCGATGGTGGACCTACGGATGATTTTGAAAGTGGTCTGAACAAACTTAAAGGCAACAACTGGTTCAAAGCGGCAATAAAGGTGGCAATCGCAATCGGTGATGATGCAGATAAGGATATTCTCAAGCAATTCGCCGGTAACAGCGAGGCTGTGTTCACCGTGCACAACATCGACGCGCTGAAACAGATAATCCGTGTCGTAGCCGTGACATCCTCACAGATCGGCAGCAAGAGCAGCACAGCCGGAGATACTACAAAACAGGATCAGGTAATCGAAGAAGTCAAGGACGCAGTCGAAAACATCCAGGGTGCAGAAGCAGCCACCACTGTTGATAGCAGCTCATACGATGACGACTGGGATTAAACCTTAGTGTATGGACTCATTGAACTTCAGCTGTCAAGGCGAGAGCCATATTGCGACAGGCAAGGTTTGTCAGGACTATTCTTATAGTAAAGTCTATGAGAATGGTAATGCCATTGCCATTGTCTGTGACGGTCATGGTGGCAAGCGCTATTTTCGCAGTGATATAGGAGCGAAAATTGCGGCCGAAGTGGCGGAGAGAAAAGTAAGTGCGTTTATTGAGGAAGCCGGATTCTCGCTTCTGAAGGATACTCCCTTTACTCAGTGCGTAACTATCTCAGAACAAATAACTAACCAAGATTTCGACAAAACAAGCAATATCGAACGTGCTTTCAGACAGCTTTTTGGTTCGATAATCTATGAGTGGAACGCGCAAGTCCTTGAACACGCAAATCAGACTCCTATTTCAGAAACTGAAAAGGAAGGTTTGGAAGAACGATGGATTAGGGAGTTCGAGTCTAAGGATAACCTTGAGAAAGTATATGGATGTACATTACTGGTGTGCGCATATACTCCGCAGTTCTGGTTTGCCTTCCAGATAGGAGACGGCAAATGCTTTGCCTGCGATGAAAACGGAAATTGGAGCGAGCCAATACCATGGGATGAACGATGCTTCCTTAACAAGACGACATCAATATGCGACAGCAGTGCGATTGATGAGTTCCGTTATTGTTATGACGGCACCGGCAACTTCCCCATTGCAGTTATTCTTGGTTCTGACGGAATAGATGATTCATTCGGTGCTGAGGAGAATCAGGCAAATTTCTATGTCCAGATATTGAAGTCTATTGCAAAGTCCGGAATCGAAGCAACACTTTCCGAGATTAAATCTACGTTGCCACAGCTGAGTAAAATCGGCAGTCAGGATGACATGTCAATTGCTATGGTCTTTGATGCAGAAAAAGTCTCGATGGCAGTTCCGAAATTGATTGAATGGCAAATTTCAAATGTCAGGAGGTTGATTGCCGAGGAATCGGCTAAAATAGCAAAAGCCAATAGTATTCTGCAGTCATTGGAATCTGTCGGCACTATGACGCGCCAAAATATGATTGACTTGCAATATGCCAATTCCGATGAAAAAAGAGCAATCGAGGCGAGGACCAAACTGCAAAGCAGACTTGATACTCTATTGGCAGAATTGAATGGTAATAATAAGGGTGATTCTATACCCAATGATGATTCCAATATTAATGAGGACACCTCGACCAGCTGTGAACCATAGCAAGTAAATCATAACGAATAGTCATTAAATGGGAACGTTAAATATTCCAGAAAAAAACATCCAATAAGCAACAAACATGACTTTAAAAGATTCGTTAGTTGATATTGTCAGAAATTCGGGGATGGAAATCCTTGAAAAATCTGTTGTACTCAACATGCTTAGCGATTATTCTGCATTCAAGGAAAATCCTTCATACAGATTCATCTACAGTACACTTCAAACAGAAGGAATTATTCCGAAATTAAAACTGGGGGCTTCCAGAAACGATAAGACCGCATATAACTTGTCAATGCGAACAGGAATAAATCAGTCTTTGATACAAGATGTTCTTGATGCGATTTATTATGCATATGATAATCGAGAGGGCCTATCAATTGCACAATATGAAAGCCTTTTGCGTGACAAGGTGGAAATTGAAGATACCTTAAGCAAAGGGTTGAATATGTCTATTGATTTTGGTGGAATAAAAGTTATTGATTCAAAATCCTTCAAAATTTCAGTCTATATATTTGGTGATATGGCCTCTGATATAGATGTTTATGTAAATGTATTAAATCACAATGAGGATATTATATGCAACGTTACCATGGCTTCTTTTAAGGAGGCATATTTTGCCGCATCAGAAGAAGTCGAGGCTGTTTGCAAGGTCAATTCTTTTGATGATATTGCCAGAATTGTAGTTGATGCTGAGGGTACAGGTTTTTCATTTCTTGATTTCTTTTGATAGTTTATGAGATTAAATGCAGCTATTAAGGAAATTATAACAAACCGCGGAGTGACCTTTGTTGCCACTAAACAGTTTGTGAATGTCTTGGATGATATCGGGGCTTTTAAGGATGAACCGGCAGCCTCCAAAAAAGTAATGAAGGGGCTACTTGACAGTGGCTTCGGTGAGATGCTTTATCGATTTTCCGAAAAGAAAGACAGCAACTGGCAAAATTCAGTTAGAAAATGTGTGGCAGATTATGCCTCAAAATCCGGCTACAAGGATGAGATTATAAATGATGTCGCAGCACAGCTGTTATTTGGTGTTGGTCTTATCAATGAACTGCCTAAGAAAGAGGCACAGATACAGCCAAAAGCACATACATCAGAGATAAGGATAAAAGATCCCAAAGAGCTGCTGTATGCTTTGAAACAGGATTATCTTTCTGCTCTTTCAAGTCTTCTCACCTTTACAACAGATGAATATGGTCATAAGGTTGGATATTACACTACCGAAGCTAATACCCAATTATATGTGATTGACTCTAAAATACGCCTTATTGCCAAGGAATTAGGAGACTCAAATATCAATGTATGGCTATCTTCAGAAAAAAAGAAAATTGAGGATAAAAACAGACCTACTCAAATTCAAATCAAGCAAGCGCTTGACGATTTGATGTCAACTCTTGAAAGGGATTACAAGGCTCTTATGGAGGATGGCTATATTGTTGAGGATGACGAGTTCGGCCTAAAATCAGCAAGATTCCCTTCTAACGTAACTTCTGATTTACGCTCAATTGAAAATAAAATCATTATCATTGGAAATCGCCGGAGTGAGAATCGGCAGTCTTGGATTGATAAGACTAAGAGTGACTTTTTAGCATCCAAAAGTTCTCCCGTATCGGCTCGAAATGGTGTATTAGACCAATTGAAGAATGATTATCTCTCAAGACTTACTCAACTTGATAAGTCAACAAAATCAGGTGAGATTGATTTTTCTGACAAAATGCTCTGTGAGACTCGTCGCAAACTCATTAATTTGGGTACATTACTCGGCAAAAATATGGAGCAATGGTGTGATAGCGAAAACGAAAGATTATCAACAGAACGAATCTCACGCGCGGCAAAAAAGAAAAAACGGAATATCATAGTAAGTTCAGTTGCCGGAATCGCATTGCTTATAGGTGGTTGGCAGGGTATCTCATATACATCATCAGCGGATGCGAGGGCTGCCTATGAAGCGACAATGGCATCCGCCAATGCAGAATATGCCAACGGCAATTATGCTACTGCATTGAATCTTTTCCAAAAAGCAGAAAATGAATATAATGCTTCTTATTCTGCTTCAAGCTATAAAGGAGATGCACATGCTAAGGCGATAGAGGCAAGTGATAAAATTATATCTAATTGGGCAGATAAAGTAAAGCCTTTATTGCAGTCAAAGAAGGTCGCGCAAGCCAAGGCTTTGACTCTTGCCTTACCAACGAATCTTGTCCTTGATGGTAACACTGAACAGACTTTCAAATCCTTATCAGAACAGATTGATAAGGATTTGGCAACACGTACCACAGAGATAGTTGATGAATTACTTAATGATATTTATGTTCATCATGGCTCCCTGTCTGAATCAGGGAAGCTGGAACTTGATGAAATGATCAAGGTTGTTCCTGATAATTACTGGTTGAACTTCATAAAGGAGAAAACAAAATGAAGAGTAAGTCAAAGAAAATAATCAAAACATTATTGTTGTCGGCAACTGTCGCTCTATTTCATGGAGCGGCCAAAGCCGATGCAAAAAAGTCACTTTCTTTAGATTTAGATTTGGGACTCCCGAATGGAGGTGCCTCTCCTGAAGTATCCAAAGGTAAACAGCCTTTGGTTAAAAATGTTTATAAGATAATGAGGAATGGAGACGCAAAACTAATTGCAGGACATCGTTCTCATTCCTCTCATCGTTCTTCTCGTGGCGGACATTATTCTCATTCAAGTTCAAGCAGCCATCGCAGTCATAGTAGCCATCGCAGTTCCGGAGGTGGTTCGCATTACTCACATAGCTCCAGTTCTTATGGGAGTGGCAGCAGTTCGTCAGTATATACTCCACCAGTAAAAACCGCTGGAGACTATACACTTGGAGACCGTACACTTTCTTCAGGGATACATGGATCTGATGTGGATCAACTTGTGCCGTATCTTGTCCGCTACTATTACCTCAAAAATGGAGTAGTTACTAAGAAAGCTGGATATTATGTTTATGACACTAACGTGGTAAATGCCGTCAAGCATTTCCAGAAGGATGCAGGTCTAACACAAGATGGGAAACTTACATCAAATGTGCTCTCAACATTGAAGTCTTGGAGTCCTGCCAAAACAACAATCCCATTGGGCTTTAGAGAATTATCTTCCGCCGCTGAAACTTCAGGTTTTGATGTGGATGAACTTGTAGAGTTGCTAATCAATGCAGGTTATTCTCCAGATCCAGCAAAACTTAAAAAGAGTGGTTCTCATTATGTATTCACAGAGGACGTTCATACCGCTCTCAAAGCATTTCAAGCTTATCATGGCATTCAGCCCAACGGAGAGCTAAATGCCACTACATTGACAAAACTCAAATCATATAAGAAATGACCATTGAGATAGACCGGAGAATATATAACGATAGCGTTATTTCCAAAGCTATCTATTGGTTGTCGGGCGATTATGTAATCGTCCGCAGCCTTATTAATGACATCACGGAGTCTATCTCTATTACCGCTAAATCAGGTTCAATTAGTGAGCAAGAATTAGAGGTAAAACTTTTGCAGACTCTCAACGATTTCAAGCTTCGCCAGATAGTCGCTGATGAGACCAGAGATATTAAAACTATCCTTTATGCCAAAGCTTTTGCTGAGGATGAGGATTTAAGCGAGGAGAATATACATGACTGAGAAGCCATATTTTCTTTTGCCATTTGATTTCACCGAGATTTCCGACAAGGAAGTTCTCGTGAATGAATTAGGGGATATGATCATATCCCCTAAAGGAACTGTGCAAAAGATCGTGGACAGAACATTGCCAAAAGATGACTTATATAAGTCTCTTGTGGCGAATTTCTTTATCTCAGAACAAATGATACCTCCTTTGGCGGAAGTATATGCTGAACGTCTCCGGGAGAAAAAGCGGTTTCTTGAATCTTGGACCGGGCTTCACATTTTTGTCATGACCTTGCGATGCAATCAGAATTGCGTCTACTGTCAGGCTTCGAGCCAGAATGAAGAAAGTGCCGGCTGCACCATGAGCAAAGAGACAATGGCTAAATCCGTCGAGCTGATGTTTCATTCTCCTTCTGATTCCATCACAATGGAATTTCAGGGGGGAGAACCATCTTTAGTGCCTGATTTGATTGAATATGGTATTCAATTAGCCGAAGAGAAAAATAGGACAGCTCAGAAGGAGATTCATTATGTGCTTTGCACTAACAGCATCCACCTGACTGAACGAATGCTGGAGATTTGCAAAAAGTATGGTGTGGTAATCTCTACGTCGCTGGATGGCCCGGCTTTCTTACACAATTCCAATCGTGGTAAGAAGGATAGTTATGAAAAAGTAGTCGCTGGTATTGAAAAGGGGCGCAAGGCTGTTGGCCCCGATAAAGTGTCAGCACTCATGACTACTTCTGTGGAAGGTCTTAATTATCCGATCGAGATTGTTGACGAATATGTCAAATTAGGATTTCATGCGATATTCCTCAGAGCCTTGAATCCTTACGGTCTTGCGACTAATAATGATAACTGGAGTGAATACACTGACCGCTTTATAGATTTTTACAAGAAATCTTTTGAGCATATACTTGAGTTAAATCGTAGCGGAATATACTTTGTTGAAGAGTTCGCTGCAATAATCCTCAGAAAAATGCTCACTCCATATTGCACCGGTTTCGTTGATTTGCAATCTCCGGCCGGAGTGATTAACTCTGTCCTCATTTACAATTATGACGGAGGAGTATATTGCTCGGATGAATCAAGAATGCTTGCGGAGTTTAAGGACTATACATTCAGACTCGGCAGCGTTAATGACAAATATGAAGATTTGGTTTTCGGTAAGAAAGCCAAAGAGATTGCAAACACATGGGCAAATGAAGGTCTTGCCGGCTGTTCGGACTGTGCCTTGAAACAGTATTGTGGTGCTGATCCCGTCCGCAATTACTCTACGCAAGGAGATATGTACGGCAACCGTGCGACATCCCTGCTGTGCCGTAAGAATAAGGCTATTATTGAATACCTTGTTTCATTAATCATCGAGCGTCACGATGAAGTGATGCCTATATTTAGAAGTTGGTTATCATGAGAGGCGATTTCAGAATAGATAGCAATGACAATACGTTGTTCACCACTGCACGGTGCAACAACAACTGCATCATGTGTTGTCAGCCACCTCTGAACAATGATGATATTGATGAATTGTTCGAGCAGAATATCGCCATCATAGACCGTGCACCCAAAGAAATACCCGTTGTTGGTATTTCTGGAGGTGAACCGACATTACTTGGAGACAAGCTAATTGAACTGATTAAGCATATACGGACAACATTACCTGACGCTGACATCCACATTCTTTCCAACGGAAGGAACTTCAAGGATATTGACTATTCTCGACGAGTAGTTGAAGCCGCCGATGACAAACTGTTTGTAGGCATTCCCCTTCACTCAGATTATTATCATGACCATGATATAATAGCAGGAGCAAAGGAAGCATACAACGAAACAATGGCCGGGATATTCAATCTCGCTGCTTTCGGTGCTGCTATTGAATTGCGAATAGTTATCAATAAACTAAACTATATGCGTTTGCCTCAAATGGCTGATTTCATTCAGAAGAATCTTCCGTTTGTGGCTTGGACAGCATTCATGGCAATGGAACATATAGGCCATGCTGTCTCCAATGAACGTAATATATGGATTGAGCCGATTGATTATGCCGATAAACTCACAGAGGCTGTATTGACACTCGCTCAATGGCGCAAAGAGGTGGCAGCATATAATGTGCCCCTGTGTCTCATACCGGAGTCAATCCACCCCTATGCACAAAAGAGCATCAGCGACTGGAAGAACAAGTACCTCTCCGAATGCGACCAATGTTCTCTCAAATCTAAATGTTGCGGCCTTTTCGCAACCAGTCAGAAACCATTCTACGGACTAAATCCTTTGTAACATGGAACTACATCAGGCAATCAAATATCTAATAAAAGAATATGGGATATCGATTCTTTTGAGCAAGAATTTATTATATTTCTTGGCTGATTTTAAATCTTTTGAGAACGATAGTACTTACAAAGCTGTCTTAAAAACATTAATTAACGAAGGATATCTAAATGAGTTGCTGGATATATATAATTCAGAATCAAATCGGAATAATGAAATCCATAAATATATCCAGACCATCCATTTGAAGACAGGCTTATCACAAAAGATTCTATATTCTATTATTAATGAATTACAGATTGGATTAGGATTCTCAAAAGTAGAAATACCTGATGAAGAGGTTGTAGAAATCGAAAACGAAAATTCCACCTCAAAAGATAAATTGTATGTTGGAGGAATTGATATGAATGCCCCCATGAGAGATATTGCAATGCAATTTGTAAATATGGGATATTCCGTTAAATTGATGTCTACTACTAAAATAGAACTTATTGGAGTTTTTTCAGGAATAGATAATACAACAATTAGAATAGAAGGTTCCTCGGATGGAACTACAACATCAATGAGCGCATTATTACCTTTGAGTTTCCCCTCGCGTGATATTGCCATAACACGTGCAATGGCAAATCAATTCACGAATGCAAATGGCCTACCAGAAGTTGGCAATGACTTCTTTGATTCTTGTAAAATCATTGATAATATTATTGTTAATACAACCGATCCCTCTATTCCGCCATTCTTTTCACGCTGGACATTAAAACGAGGCACAGCAATTATTACATATACCCCTTTCAATATTGAATTCAGTATAATTAAAAATGATTAAATAATTATTGATTATCTCATCTTTAAGACAACACTCCGATATTTTACTCGCATTCCCCAATATGATAGATGAAAAGTGTAAGTTAGATTTCTGTCAGAGAGCATAAATGTTAGAAAGCATCGATAAAATATTGTACTATGTTTAATAAAGTCAGACATTTGTTCAGGAAACAGAGTGGGGACTCGCAGGAGATTCCACGTGATACTCTCGTTAAAAAAGATGCTATATTTAATGAGGAAGCAGCATCAGGTATGGCAAATGATGCCATAATCCATGAGCCAAACACGAATATAAAAGAGACTAATTTGGAGAATCTTCCTGTTGCATCTGCTTTACGAAGACTCTGTAAAGAATATGGAGAAGACTTTATTAAATCACCAGCGATAGCCAACGCATTAGGCGATTATAATGCGTTCTCAAATAACCGACCTTATCAAGCCATATTCAAGGTTTTACTTTCGGACGGCATTTATTTGTCGTTAATTGAATCTCCTTCTGAAACAATCTGGGAGAATATAGTGCATCAATATTCTTATCAGATCAGCAGCCAATATGGCTTCAAAACAGGACTTGTTTCAAACCTAATTCGTGAAATCCTTATTGGAACCGGGAGATACACTTTTTCTGACATTGGCATTCAGCTAATCGAAAACGAATATGAACACGACACAGAATTAGATGCCCAACCTAAATTGCCAGTATCAGACAATACAAGTGAGAACTACGACTTTGAACAACCGTATAAAAGTAGAACAATATTACCACATACCGGTATTTTTCCAAAGAGTTATCTGAGACTTCCGGACAAATCTTCATTGATTTCTGTCGCTGATAGAGTCTTATGGGTACTAAATGGATTCGGAATAAAACCATTAAACATAGATATAGTCCCTGGACCACGTTATTCATTATATGAGATAGGCATTGACCCCAAGAAGCTATCAAAACTATCTCGTAATGAGAAAGACATTACAATTGCCCTTGGAGGCAAAGGGTGCCGCATTATAAATCCAATCCCCAATAAATTGGCCATAGGGATTGAAATTCCCAATCCGTTCGATTTGGAACATCTCTCACTTTCTGATTTACTCTCATCGGATGAATATAAGCAATCGACAGCTGTATTGCCTATCACGATGGGTATGGATGCTTGCGGTAGGGTTATTGTGAAGGATTTAGCAGATATGAACCATTTGTTAATCTGCGGAGGCCTTCAGCAAGGTAAAACATCATTGGTCAATCAGTTAATTGCCTCTCTTGTGATGAAAATTACGTCAGATGATCTGAAATTTGTGATTGCCAACTCCAACGAGTTGGAATTACAGGATTTCATGAATCTTCCTCAGAATTATTTAGCGAATGACGGAAAAAAAGACTGCATTATATCTGAAAGGCCAAATCTATATGAAGCTTTTCAATGCGTGACGGCTGAAATGCAGATGCGAAACGGTCTGTTCTCTATTGCGGGAGTTAAGAGCATTGAAGAGTATAATGCCTTATTTGTTTCAAACAGACTTAATCCTCAAAATGGTCATCATTATCTGCCTCATATAATCTGTATTGTGGATGAAATCCAGCCATTCTTAGACGGCAAAAGTTGGGACGATATGTTGTCCCCAATGCTTGAGCTAACTAAGAACACTGGCGTACACTTCATATTTACAACTCGATATACATCTGTAAGCACATTAACACCTTTGATTCGGACATATTTTCCTAATAGAGTGTCGTTTTATATCGGGTTACCTAATGAGAGCAGATTAGTTATAGGTAATAATGATGCCACTAATCTTCTAAATTTAGGAGATGTTCTTATTTCCGTAAATGGTAACATTGAACGTTGCCAGACTGCCAAATGCAATTATGTGGAATTCAATCCGCTACTTGATTTTTACGAGAGCAAAATGTCCGGTCAATCTTACATATTATGGAAAATGAAAGATTGGTGGGAAGAACAAAATGAATCATACAATTTGCCAATCATAGACAAAGATCCCCTTTTTGAGGATGTTGCCAGATTTGTAGTTTCATCTTCAATGGCAAGTCCGTCTGCAATTCAAAGGAGATATTCTATTGGATATAATCGAGCCGGAAAAATTATGGATCAACTGGAAGCTGTGGGTATAGTGGGACCTTCTATGGGTGGAAAGCCTCGTACGGTTTTAGTTGATGCTATCGCGCTTGAATCAATGTTAAATTAGTAGGACAATGATGTTTAAACCTTTAATATTGACTTTTTTAATTGTGTTCATTAGTGGTATCTACGCTTATGGACAAAAGATATATTCGGTTGACCATGACTATCAGGCAGATATAAAGGTTTTTGTGGCCGATTCTGAGTATAAGGCTGATCTTGTGGTCTTCAAAACAGACAAGGAGTATCGTGCCAAGAAAGATGAAAACAAAGGAATATGGTTCTTTACCGACAAAACATATAGAGCCGATAAGAAAGTATTCTTTGTCGACAAGGAATATCAGGCAGACTTAAAGGTATTCTTTGCGGATAAAGAATACCGTGCCGACTGGAAAAAGAATGATAAGAAACCTCTCATGTACTGATTATGGGAACTTGTAAGTATTGTGGACAATCGGCTGGATTCTTTTCTCGCGCTCATAAGGAATGCGAGGAGAAACATGAGCGTGGACTAAAAGGCATGGGTGACCTCATGCGCAGATACTTTAGTGGTGCGGTGTCGGCAAATGACCTGAAGGCGAAACTGACGAAAAACCGACTCCCTTATTTTCTATCGGATGAAGATATTGCATCGGTGGCAATTGTCGCAATAAAATCATTTGGAGACTCGCTTAAACGTCCATACCCATCAGATACATTGCAACGTATTAAGGATTTTCTTAATGCGATAGCCATTCCATACTCCAAGTTAAATGAGAAAGGAGATATGGATGCTTTAGCTATGAAGATGTTCCAAGGTTATGTCGTTGATTTCTTCGCTAAAGGTGTCCCTTTGAGCCAAATAAGAATCAGCACAGACTCCGTGACGTCGGTTCTTCCATTGAGTCAACAAAAGAAAGACGAGGCATATTACAATGTCCTGAACAAAGCTGCCGATAAGTTCATGACAGATGGATGGTTAGCAGATAATGAGCAGAAGTTGATTGAATCATATACTTCATCTCTTGGCATTGCCCTTAACTGTCTTCCAATGCAGTATCAAAGCGAAAGCCTTGCACGAATCGGCCAGGCTATTGTACTGAAAGATTTACAAAGAGGCGTTCTCCCTCAAAAGCCGCTTACGGTACCGGTAATGTTAGGGCGTGGCGAATGTGCTCTTTGGGTTTATGATAATGTCACAATGTTCCAAGAGAAGATTACCCGTGAATATGTAGGTGGTAGTCGAGGCATGAGTTATCGAATCTGCAAGGGAGTAACTTATCGTACAGGCTCTTTCAAAGGACACCCGGTTGAGAGAAGCCAGATGGAGAAGATTGGAGTTGGATCCCTCGTTGTAACCAACAAACATTTTTTCTTTCACTGCCCAACAGCGAGTGTGAAGATTCCATATTCAAAACTTGTTGGAGTAACCCCATATTCCGATGGTCTTGAAGTGCACAAGGAAGAAGCTAAGCCCAAGCGTAAAGTCTTTCAGGGATTTGACGCATGGTTTGTGATGAATGTCCTCAATTTGGTTAATAATCTTTGAAAATGATACAACAAACTATATTTCCTCGGGTCAATACCCATATCGCCGCCATAAGCAAAAGCTACCGATTCAACGGTGGAACTGCTACCGTCCAGGTCGATAGCCTCGGCAATTATGAGTTTATGGTCAACGGTTCTCGATTCTCAAGCCAAGAGAACAGTGCCAAACGAGATGCTGCTTACAAGCCGGCTATCGGTGACATATCTATCAAGATGGTTTCTGCATTTGAAAAAAGAGATGCGGAATTCACCGTCATGCACAAAAAGGCGGCGAGAATGCAGAAACTTTCTGAGTACCAGAAAAAGATTGATGCATTGTCTCCTCAACAGTATGAACGAGAGTCATTCCCGTTGAGCAGACCGAGGCGTGAAGATGTCCGCCGGGAACTTGAATCTGAGGCTGAAACGAGCATTGTTGCTTTATACGAAGATAAACGCAACGAACGGGCAGTGTTTGTAAATGAGCATGAGAAAGATGCTATGGCGGCCAGGCTTCGAGCCTATGAAGAAGTGCAAGCATTCTTTAGCGATATACAGGACGACAAGGAAACACGCGCCAATGCTCTGTTCCAAAAGGAATATGAGCGACAAAAGAAAGAGATTGAAGACTATATCAATGGAGAGCCGTCACTTACCGAACAAAATATCCGAATGATACTGGGAGAATTGACTCTTCCGTATCGTGTCGAAATATGTTGTGATTACAACGAGAATCTCGGGTTACTCAATACTGACATCGAGTTCTATGGCGACATGAACCTACCAACCAATAAGACCAATATCCTTGCATCCGGCAAAATATCCGTAAAGGATAAACTAGTCAAAGAAATGGAGCAATTCAAGACTGAAACAATAGTCAGCATGATCTACTACGTTGCAGCCTCACTTTTCAATGCATCTATCAATATTCGCACCCAACGAATAACTGTTTGGCTTGATGGGAAAAGAGAGGGATTAATCTGGATTCAGTTCGACCGCAGTCAATTCTCCAAGCTCAGCATGAGAACTGTCAATCCCATGTTGAACTACTACGATTGGCCGCGAGTTGACGCGCTTCGAATGGTACGCGGAGCTTCTCAGTTCGATTCGTTTGATGCCATTAGCTTTAAGAATGCCATTGCTCAGGTGATGGCAGACAATGGCATCTGTGATGAAGCTCCGACTGCTTCAGTGGATACTTCAAATGGCTCTGAAGTAACAGTAACAATTGGATATGCCAAGACCATAGCTTCGGCTCTACCTAATGACGCAGAACTCCAGTCATTGATTGCTGATGCCGTAAGCTCCGGATCATCGAAAGTAACCCTTCCAAAGATATATAAAGGTATTCTCAAAGAACTGAAAGGATAACTATGGGACTAACAGATGCTATAAAACGGATTATTGGGTCAAAAGAACCAAATCAGACTCTCACAGACGGGAGTTCAAACTTATGTTCCAATGACTTGGATGCCAATATTTATACCTCGACAAATATCCCGTACATAGAACCTACATCTTCTACTCAAGAAAATGTATTAGATTTTCTTTTGCAAAATCCTTCAGGAATCACTTTTGTCCATGGCAAAGCCGGGTGTGGAAAGTCCTATTTAATTCGTAAAATAGAGAGCCAAATATTAGGATGTCAAGTTCTAACACCTACTAACTTATCTGCTACATTATATTCAAGAGCAAGAACCTTGCATTCATTCTTTTATAAATGCTTTGACAGTTTAGATGAGGGCTATCAAAATCCCGCGAATGTGACAGAAGCCTCTGTATTAGGGTTTAGTGCACTTGATGGAATATCAATGTTAGTATTTGATGAAATTTCAATGGTGCGCTCTGACACATTTGAGATGATGCATGAAATCTGTTGTAAAGTCAAACATAATAATTTGCCGTTTGGAGGAATTCCAATTGTTATAGTTGGAGACTTATTCCAATTGCCTCCGATTGTTACAACTGATGCAGAAAATGAATATTTAAAGAAAGAATATGGCGGCATATACTTCTTTAATAGCCATGTTATACAGAATAACATCAACAATATCAGGCTATTTGAACTTATTAAATCATTCCGGCAGCAGAATGATACGAACTATCTTAGGCTTCTCGATGCTTTCAGAAAACCACTTTCCTCATCAGAGAAACTTTCTCTGATTCAAGAACTCAATACCCGAGTTGTTGCGGACATTCCTGAAAAGGCTATCTACATCACATCATCAAATGAACAAGTGTGCAGCGTAAACACGGTCAAATTGGCTTTCTTGCCAGGTGTTACTAAGGTGTTAGATGCCGAATACACTATAAGACTTATGGATGATAGTGGGTATGCCGTTATCAGACATAGCGAACTCCCTACTAATCAAAATATCCAACCCATTATAATTCCATCTTCTTGCGATGGACAACTGGCTTATAAGATAGGAGCACGAGTTATCTTTTGTAAAAGCAGTAAATGGTGGGGATATAGTAATGGAGAATTTGGAGTTATTACTGACTTTGATGGAAAATCTTTTTCGATAAAAAAAGATCGGGATGGGACCATCGTTCAATGCCCTAATCCTAATGATAAATATAAGTCCAGCCAGATGACTGACTATCGTTATGATATGGTATATGATGAGTCTGAACATAAACTTCAACGAAAGAAACCCTATGTGCAAAAGACAGTCCAATTCCCAATAAAGTTGGCATACGCTTTTACTATACACAAGGCTCAAGGTCAAACCTATGATGAAATTGTTCTTGATCTAAGCAGCCATATATTTGCTCCAGGGCAATTATACGTTGCGTTGAGCCGGGTAAAAACACTTGATGGCTTGTATCTTACTAAACCAATCGCCTTTAGTGATATAATCTCCGACAATGAAGTGTTTCGATTTTTATTTCAATTGCGCATAGCAAATAACGCAACAAGTAATCCTATATTAATGCGCCCCAAGGATTCCAATGTTAATCCATTGTGTAAGTCGTTTGTTGCTTACGTTGATAAAAACGAAGAAGATTCACGAATCGCACAATTTTTGAAATATGTTGCGACCTGCTATTCTGATTTAGCGGTAGCAAATCAAGCTCAACTTGCAGCAATAGAATTGCTAAAGATAGTTGAAATCATATGCGCGAACTATGAAACAAAAGCTTATGATTCTCTACTTCTTGAGTTATGCAGCAATTTAGGAGACATTCAACATTGTAACACTCTTTTTAATGCTGTCTTTGAGGTTTATACCGATGTCATAAAAGGTCCTCGTAAACAATTGGTACAAGATAATAAGTTTAACTATGAAATGGCTTAAACCTATTCTCTTCGCTTTCATATTTTTCAATCCAATAGTTCTATTGATATTATTCAAGAGCTACTGGATTGCAGTTCTTGTGCCCATGCTGATTATTGTCGGCGGATATTACATATCCAAGATTAGGATCTTTAGAGTTACGGTTGGGCTGGTCAATATCTTTGCCATTATTGGCATTGCCCTGAATGCAGAGCTTGTCTTTAGATGTCTATACTCCGACAAAAATGTACCCAATATCTATGAAGCAAGGGGCAACTATTATTTCAATAAACCGTTCCTGAATCAGAAATTTGATGATGAAGAGTTTAACAGTCGGTATTTAACCAACTGCCAAGGATATAGAATAGACTTATTATCCAATCCCAACGATTCAGTAACGGATTGCGATTGGCTGTTTGTTGGTGACTCGTTCACTCAAGGAGCCCAAGTGAATTATAACGAAATGTTTTCGTCTATTCTATATAGGGACTTCCCGGATAAAACAATAGTAAACGCCGGTATGAGCGGCGCAGGCCTCTATGAAAGTCTTAATTACTTGAAAGATGAGGGAAGAAAATTAATGCCGAAAAGAATCTTCCTTCAAATCGGCGCGTTCAATGATTTCTATAATATCAATGAGCGTCATGCCGGGTGGAGCGAATATTTGACTGAATACTCTGATTTATATCGCTACCTTCAATATCAACTTCTCGATAATCCGGTGTTACCTTTAGGTCGATGGACAGAGCCATTCTTTGACAACCCCGAAGAGAACTCCAAATTCAATATCTTTTACAAACAATCATCCGACCAAAAAAAGTCCGATATAAAAGCTTTCAAGGAAGTTATTGCCAAGTTCAAAAAAGAGGCTGATGCAATGGGAGCCGAATTAGTAGTTCTGCTTATCCCCTCCAAAGAACAAGTATCAGATAAAATGCTTTCCGAGGTAACAAAGAAATTCGACATTAAGGTTTCTGAACTTGATATGCGGGCACCCAATAAGCTGACCAAGAGCGTTTGTGATAAATTGGAAATACCTCTCATAGACTTGTATGACAGTTTCCGCAATAGCGATAAGTTCCCTTTCTTTATGCGGGACGAGCATCTGAGTATCGAAGGGCATAGACTGATTGCATCTGAATTGAAGCGATTCTTTATAAATCAATCCAACAAATATGTAGCTTTCAGTCTTGACAATCGAAATGAACGTTATCCCACATTTTATGATGATGGGATGTCAATACTATTTCAAAGTCAGGAACCAGAACTTTATAAAATCATAAGTTCCAATCTGATACGCTCACGGGAAGATGTAGTTTGGTCCAGCCCGAAGGAATTGATTCATCCGATGATTTCACCTGACAAGAAATGGCTTGTGTTTACACAAGGCGACCAAGATAGAGGTGAGACGGATGTCGTTTTATACAATTTCGAGAGTGGCAAGGATATAAAAATCAATCCAATGGAATTTCGTGGGGCTATTCCGACATTTAGCCATAATTCAAGAAAGTTGGTTTATCCTAAATGGCGAGATAATGAACACCCGGTCATAGCAATATACGATATTGAGTCCGGCACAGAGGAAATTACTTTTGGAGATAAATCGAATGAGGTTTGGCGTCCGGTCTTTTCGTCTGATGATAAGAGCGTTTTTTTCATAAAAATGAATGACGAAGGACGCTTTGAGATCCAGAAGTATGACATTGATTCGAAAAAGATTACGCCTGTTCTTAAAACCGGATATAACATTTGGGATATTGCAGTATCTCCATCCGGACGCCAAATATGTTTCGCCGGGAACAAAGACGGCAACTGGGATTTGTTCCTTTATGATGTGATTTCTAAGCAAATCCAGCAACTCACTCATTCGATAGGCAATGAATGGGATCCGGTGTTTTATTCGGAAGATGAGATATGGTTTGCAGGTGAATTTGGGATAAACAATGGCATCTATCACATAAGCATTAGGTCATGAGTATAGCCATAACCATTTGCGCAATAATTCTATACTACACCGTAGGGAAACACTATCAGTCATGGATTTTGATAGCTCTAAGCCTCTTCGTATATTGGCAAGTGGCTCAATGGAACATATTACTCTTATTCTCTATCGCAGTAATGGTGGGGATATGTGCATTATATCTGGAACACAATAATACCAAAACTGCGGTTGCTATTCCTGTTTCAGTGATTGTTGCCGGTTTCTTCTTCTTGAGATCAGATGTAGGCGACCTCGGGTTCCCTTTGGGATATTCTGTTTTAGCTTTTACTTCTATCAGTATCTTGATAGACCAATATCGAAATCCTGCGCATTACCGATATGCAGATATTTTGAGCTATTTACTTTTCTTCCCTAAGATTTTCGCCGGTCCGATTGAGCGCGCGTCAAATTTCATATCGTCATCTGAAAAAGGGTTCAATGGCATGTCTTGCTATGTCGGCTTTAAATATCTAATATTTGCAGCTTTCTGTAAACTTATGGTTGCCGACAACCTTGCGTCAACCGAGTTCACTGGCATTGGGTTGAATTTGTGGATGGAAATATTTGTGTACTCTATAGGCTTCTTCTTTGATTTTTGGGCATATACCTTGATGGCTATTGGTGTCGGCAAACTCTTCGGATACGATTTATCCGCGAACTTCTTCAAACCATATTATTCATATTCATTTAGAGAGTTTTGGCATAGATGGAATATTACCCTTGGCACATGGCTTAGAGATTACATTTATATTCCACTTGGAGGAAATAAACTCCCGTATATCAAATGGGCGTTGGCAATTCTGCTTGTATTTATCGTAAGCGGTGTTTGGCATGGGACTACCTTACCTTTCATTGTATGGGGCATTTGCCATGGGATTCTGCTTATTGCAGAAAGAGGTCTTGTTACCCCAAAAAAATTACCGCTATTGAAAGTGGCTTATTCCATTGTAGTTTTCATACTCGTTTCATTGCTTTGGCAACTTTTCATTGTAGATTCTTTGGGCAGTGCGATTCAAAGATATGCTTCTCTATTCGATTCAGAACCATTTCATGGTGAATTAGCTGTAAAACTTGTGCTGAGTACTCTTGCTTATGTATTACTTACTTCAAGCAGAGTGTTATCTCTCATTCAAAAAAGTTCCAATAACCGAACTTTTGTGATAGCGGAGGTCTCGATGCTTGCAGTAATGTTGTCCGCCTTAATTATTCTTAATTGTCCCTTGTCATTCAACTTCTTTTATTTCCGATTCTAAAATGATCATTCTCGGCATATCGGCATATTATCATGATTCATCAGCAGCCCTGTTGATTGGCGACACGATTGTTGCTGCTGCACAGGAAGAACGTTTTACAAGAATAAAACATGACAACGGCTTTCCTGCTAATGCTTGTAAGTATTGCTTAGATGAGGCAGGATTGACAATTGATGAAATTGATGCTATCGTATTTTATGAGAAACCTTTTATTAAGTTTGAAAGGATTCTTGTATCGTCAATAGCCTCCTTCCCTAAAAGTCTCAGAATGTTTCTGAAAATAATGCCAATCTGGTTGAAGGAGAAACTTAACATGCGTCGGCTTATTAGCCAAGAATTACAAGCCGTTTTCGGGAACAGACCAAAACAAATAAAGTTTATAGAACACCATCTTTGTCATGCTGCATTCGCTTACTCAGCGTCCGGTTATGGCAATGCTGATATTTTGATTGTCGATGCAGTTGGTGAATGGGCCACTACTTCGATTATGAAAGCTGACGGTGCAAAAATCGAAGCCCTTACTGAACAACGTTTCCCCGATTCAATCGGATTACTATACTCCTCGTTTACTCAATTTCTTGGATTTAAGGTCAACTCTGATGAATACAAGGTCATGGGATTGGCACCTTATGGAGAGAAAGATTCTCCTCAGACGCAAAAATATATAAAACTGATTAAAGATAAAATTATTCAGAACGACGGTATCTTTCCGCTGTTAAATTTGTCATATTTCAGTTTCCAATATGGCAACCGGATGATTCGATACAAGAAGTGGGAACAGCTTTTTGGAATACCCATGCGACAGCCAACCGATGAATTGGAGCAATCACATAAGAATCTTGCCTTGGCTATCCAGATTGTAACAGAAGATTTATTACAAGGAATACTCGAATGCTTGAAAGCTAACAGAGGTTCGGACAATCTCTGTATCTGTGGCGGTGTTGCGCTCAATTGCGCCGCTAACGGAACTATATTAAGCAAAGATATTTATAGCAATATATACGTTCCATTCGCTCCTGGAGATTGTGGTTGTTCGATTGGGGCGGCGTTGGCTTATTCCATCCTAATTAATGGCAAAACAAAATATCAAATTTCGCCATATCTTGGACCCGAATATCCGGATAATGAGATAGAAAAGCATTTAATAGGAAGCGACTTAAACTATTTTATTTGTGACGATGAACAAGACCTTTGTTGCCGCACAGCTCAACTGATTGCAGATGGATCTATTATTGGATGGTTTCAGGGACGTATGGAATTGGGTCCACGGGCATTGGGAAACCGAAGCATTTTAGCTGATGCACGAAATCCAGAAATGAAGGATATGGTCAACAGCAGAATAAAGTTTCGAGAAGCATTCCGTCCTTTTGCACCAAGCGTAATGGAAGAATATGCTGACTCCTATTTCGCAGGTTGTATCAAATCACCTTATATGATGTTCACCTACCCGGTTACAACAAAGATTTTACCAGCTACAACACATATTGATGAAACGGCGAGAGTTCAAACAGTATCTGAATCAGGCAATCCTAAATACTATAAACTTCTGAAAACGTTTAAGGCTCTAACTGGATGTCCCGCCATTCTCAATACAAGCTTTAATGTTATGGGAGAACCTATTGTATGTACGCCTTCAGATGCGATATCGACATTTAAGAAAAGTGGCTTGGATTATCTGGTAATCGGCAATTTTATCGTTAAGAAATAATATGGAGTTCTTAAAAGAAATATTCAGTTTTATCGTGCAAACCAAGAAATGGTGGCTTGCTCCATTACTTTTTATCCTACTGATAGTTGGGCTACTGGTTTTATTTGCAGACAGTACTGTCGCACCATTTATCTATTCCTTGTTTTGACATGAAAAAGATACTGATACCATTTCAATATATCGGTAAAATGATAAGTAAACTCATTGTAGCTTTCTGTCTGCTTCTCGTTTATCTTATCGTTGTTGCCCCATACTCTTTATTTATACGATTCAACCGTAATCCTGTTTACAGGAACAGAATATATGATGCTTCAGACTTAGATCGAATGTTCTGAAAAGAGTATTTTAAAATCTATATTAATGCTTAGTTAGCTTCATATTCAATTTAATTCAAGTCTGCTTTTTACATTACAATTATATTCGTGTCAAACAAAAGGTTTCTAATGATAAATTACTTATACTATTAGTGCTCGTAATTCTTGTGGTTCTGCATCCATTATACGCATCTTCATTACTTCATTAATTGATTTTGTTACCATTATGGCTATGTAGAAGATGATCCCTAGATAATCAAAAGTGAGGCTAGGTCAGACTTTTTTTGTAACTTTGGCGTTGAATAAGAAAAGATTATACTATGTCGGAAGAGCAGATGAATAGTTATCGACTGACGTCGATGGAGGAGCCGGGCGACGAGCGCATGGCCCAGCTTATGCGTGAGGTTGCTGAAGATGCCCGCGAAAGTACCCGCCGTGCTGCCGAGCGTGTGGCTGCCGGGATTGAGGCTGCTACGCACGAGGCTCGCGCAAGAGTTGAAGAAACCTTAAACAGGCTTCGCAATGGCGGCAAGTGAACATCGTCCAGTCCTGATTGTGATTGCCGGCCCCAACGGGTCGGGCAAGACTTCCGTGACCTCCAAGATACTGCATCATGAGTGGCTGGAGGATTCTGAATACATCAATCCCGACAATGTTGCACGCGATGTTTTCGGTGACTGGAACAATCAGGAGTCTGTTCTTAAAGCTGCCAACTACTGCAATGAATGGAGGGAAAGATGTCTTGCAGAACGCAAGAGCCATATCTTTGAAACCGTGATGTCGGCTGCCGATAAGGTTGATTACATTCTCAGAGCGAAAGAAGCCGGATTCTTCATCCGTCTGTTCTTTGTTTCCACCGAATCTCCGACAATCAATGCGAAGCGAGTAGCAAACCGTGTGCTGAATGGCGGCCACGATGTGCCGATACCAAAAATCATATCCCGCTATGACAAGTCCATCGCAAACTGTATCGCCTTGGCTCCGTATGTTGACCGACTCTATGTCTATGACAACTCAATCGAGGATGCAGAAGCCCGGCTTCTGTTCCGACTGAGCGAAGGAGAGCTTGCGAAACGCTATGTCGATGAGCTTCCCAACTGGGCTTCGACCATACTTCTGGAAGGGAAAGCTACAAAATAACAAAAATGAAAGATTTAGTATCTGAAATACGCTCGATTATTGAAACCTCTCGGTCTAATGCTGTCCGATCAGTTGACTTTTGTCGCGTACAGATGTATTGGCAAATAGGACGACGCATTGTAGAGGAAGAACAGGGCGGCCAGGCCCGTGCCGAGTATGGTAAAGGTCTTATAAAGAGTCTTGCCCAAGAGATAGAACCCGAATACGGAAGTGGTTTTGGACAGCGCCAATTGGAACGTGCAAGACAATTTTATATTGAATTTCCAATTGCGTCCACACTGCGGACGCAATTCAACTGGAGTCAATATAAGTTACTTATAGCAATCTCTGACAAAGACAAACGCGAATATTATGAGCTTGAAGCGGCAAGTAATTGCTGGACTGCACGCCAGATGCAACGTCAGATTAATTCAATGCTCTATGAGCGGTTGCTTCTTAGCAATGATAAAGAATCTGTGCTCGCAATGGCGCGGAAAGAGAAGAAGCCTGAAAGTCCGCAGGAAATAGTCAAGGATCCTATGGTTTTGGAATTCCTGGGTTTGGAAAAGAAGGCACATTACTACGAGAATAACCTTGAAACAGAATTAATCAATCACTTACAAGAATTTATTCTTGAACTGGGCAATGGCTTTACTTTCGTTGCCAGGCAAAAAAGGATATTACTCGAAGATGACGAGTTTTTCATAGACATAGTCTTTTACAACCGTCTTGCTCGCCGGTTCGTGATTTTTGAGTTAAAGACAGGCGAGGTAACTCATCAGGATCTGGGACAATTGCAGATGTACGTCAATTACTATGACCGTACTGAGAAACTACCGGAGGAGAATCCCACAATCGGCATATTACTATGCACTGCCAAAAACGACACATTGGTTAAGATGACCCTTCCCTCGGACAATAACACAATTGTTGCATCTAAATATCAACTCTATCTTCCCACAGAGCAGCAGTTGATAGCGGAAGTCGAGCGAGTTAAAAAGGAATGGGAAGAAACAAGATGAGACTCAAAACGACAAAGTAACCGATGTCATTCCGATGAACTTGAAATTCCATATTTGTACCATGCAATGCCAACATATTGCTAATCAAACATGGTTAGATTTGAGGAAGTGAAAAAATAATGTTTACAGATTAAGTTTCTTTATAAAGTCACGGGAAGTGTCATTTTATGAATTTGACTACTTTGCCGTCGGAATGTACAATGATACGTACGTTAGGCGATTTCCCGTTGTTGTCTGCTTTCGCCGGACGGCCGAGCAAATCGTATATGGCACGCGGAGAGTTGTCGTCATCGGCCTGTGGTTTGTCAATGCCGGCACTTTCCAGCACTTCCAGAGTCAATACGGAATAATCATCGCTGCGGTGTGCGGGGTACACATGATAAGTGGCTGTGCCTTTTCGTAGCGCTTTCACGTTGAGGTTGAGGACACCCGGTGTTACTGAGGCTACTGTCACTTCAGCCACCTCTGCCGATGCATTGTCAACCGGAGTGATGATGAAAGCGGGATTGATGGCTTCGTGAGCAGGTGATACCGACAGTGACAACGGAGTATTTGCCGAGGTCACTGCCTCTGTCTTTGACTCAATAGACTCCACTAAGGAATACAACGGATTATACCCTTCAAGCAGTGGACGGTATTTGTCGTAAGCCGATGCGGGCACATAAAACTCGGTGGCCGAGCTGAGTCCCGGTACTATGGCATTGCGATATGTGAACGGCGGCTCTTGGGCTCGTAGGATTATCTGACTCAATGAGGGACATACTGTGAAAGCTCCGGCACCTATTTTTTTGATGCTTGAGGGCAAATCTATCACTTCCAGTACCCTGTTGGCGAGGAATGCTTCAGGCTCAATCTCTGTGACAGTAAGGTCTGTAGAGCCTACAGTGATCTGTGAGGGTATGATGATTTCGGTAGGGCTGCTGTTGTAGAGCAGCGTAGAGGCTGACACATTATTGCCGTCGGCGGGAAGATAACTTATCCCGTTGATGTTCTCACCTATGCGGATTAGGCGTTTTTGTGATATTTGGTTATAGCCTTTGCGATAACACACCTCATAGGTGCCGAACGGCACATCCACCTCAACAGGGTCAATCGGAAAATCAGCGTCCATACTTTCAATGTTGCCCTGATAGCACATCAGCACCTTGGAAGATGCCACTTCCGATGGCTTGTAAAATGCCAGTCGCAGTGTCATGTTGCGATGTGTCTGCGTAGCCACTATATGCGGAGTGTGAGGCCAGATGTCTCCTGTGGCCAGAATGGAGGGTAGGGTGCTGCAGTTGTTCACCTCAATTTTTTCTTCCGATTTCCATGCGGTGTATGGTGCTCCGTCCTTAATTGTTATGTTCAAAAGGTTGTCAGACAGTATATTGTCATTACTGTCGGCAAAACACAATCCGTATGTTCCGGCAGGTATCAGATGGTTTGACTCGTCAAATACCGGCATGGAGCAACCTACCGTAGTGATGGCTCCGGCGGCTATAGTAGCTCTGCTTGAATTGAATCTACATATTTCGTTTCCGTCATTGTCAAGCATCGTGAGTTTGATAACACCGTTGTAGTCAAGGTTGCCGTTGTTGATTGCATAGAAACTGAAACTTCCCGAAAAACCTGAATGCAAGTCATAGCCCCCTATTATTTCAGGTATGTTAAGTGCAATGGTTTTTATCGCTACAGGATCATTGGTGAAGGTATATGCACCATTGTCGGAAACAGATAGATTGACATAGTGCTGCATGGTTGACATGGGAGCGGTGATGACATATTCACCATCGTTTAGACGATAAGCCGTATATATGCGGTATTCGCCCGGTGACAGTTTCAGTTGTGAGAAATCGTAGCTGTAGTTGTCGCTGCGCAATGCCGAGTTGGCCGTTATGGACTGGTTTGTCCAGAAAGTAACTTCCGTCACTTTGTTTTTTGACATGTCGGTTATCAAGGCTCCGAGAGTTGCATCCATCACGTTGTCAACCAAACTTTTGTAGTATAATGCAAAGGTGTTGTCACCTACATAGCTTATAGAGCCGTAAAGATTTCTTTTGTCAGTGCCGGGCTGCGCTCCGGGCGGTACGGCAAAAACCATATTTTGGCCAAGGTTATAGCCGCCATTGCCGCCGCCTATACCAACTTGTGCCGGATTAAGCACATTAAGACGGTAATAGCCGTCAGACATACCGCCCCAGCCCCAGTTGATGTGGTATAGCCCGGCAGTTTTGTAGCCGTCCACAACATAGGCATGGCCCATTGAGCCGTTGGAACCGCTATAATAAATTGGCCGGTTGAGCCGCAGTTCGTCATATATCATTTTTTCCCATTCGGCCTGACTGTAATTCTCGTGATCATATAGGCGCGTATGGTTACTGTCATAGCCGAAATGATCAATCAGCGCATTAGGTACCGATAACGATGATGCGGCACTGCCGCTTATACCATAACCCATGCCCACACTCAGTCCGCAGGCAAGCATCAGACGGCCCACTTGGTCTATTTCCTCTGCGGTGGTATTTACGCCGGTGTCATACATCGCATCAAAATCAAAGGTGTTGGCACCAAAGTCAAACTCTATCGCTTCGCCCTTATAATTGACTCCGTTTTGACTGCGGTAGCCGTTGCCATTGTAGTAACCTATATGGCGTATTACCTGAGCCATGGCTGTGGCCACACATCCGGTATAGGCGGTGCGTCCTTCAATAATCGGGCAATATATATTGTAAGGATTGTTCTGGTTCCATTTGGTGGTCATCAGTGCGGGGATGTCTTCCCATTCGGAGTAATAGTCCATAAGCCCGGGCATCCTGTCATTGGTCTGACTCAGCATCTGTATCTGCGAGTCATAATGGTTAAGCATGGATTGTGCAGCGGGAGCCACGCTGTCGGTTGAGAATACACCGTCGCTTACATCAGCCAGCAGAGGACAGGCTTCATCGTCTCCCGACACCACTATGTAGCCGCCGGTCAACCGGTTGAATACATGGTAGGAACCAGTGGGCGAGGAGTAGGCGAGTTTGTATAGCTCGGATTTGTCAACAGATTGGGTGTGTTTTGCACCATCGGTTGTCTGCTCTGATTGCAGTGCCCTTTTGAGAGCTTCCTGTGGCTGAATATTCCTGGCTGATATTTGCAGGGTGGCTGATACCATTACAGCCAGCAGGCAGTTTATGAGGCGATATGTCATTGGCTCTAAATAATTGTTTTACGGGTAACAAATTCACACAAAGTTAACAATAAATTTGCCGCCAGACAAAAGGTAAAACAAAACTGCACCCCAAAGTCTGTCGCAGAAGCTTTGGAATGCAGTTTATATTCTACTTGGATTATATGCTTAGAACGGGAATGTGTTAGGGGAAAGAATGTATTTTTGTCTCCATGCCTGATTGGTCATGCCAAACATTATTATGCCTTGTATCAGTCCCAATATGGCTATTATGGGACCGCCTAAGCCGCATGACAATAGCGTGATGAGCAGATACACTATTCCGGCTGTGTTTTTGCCCATATAGAAATAATGTATTCCGAGGCTACCCAAGAATATGGCGAGTAATGCCGCTATTCCACGGCTTTTGCCCTCGGGACTGTCGGCAAATGCATCATTATGTTCAAAAGCATTGTATGCTCCGAAAGAAGGCTGCTCGTAAGGCTGACGGCATGCGCCCGGAAGATCGGTTCCGCAATAGCGGCATTTGATTGCTTCTTCCTTGATTTCTTCGCCACAATAAGGGCATTTTTTCATTCCTTGTGTCATGATCTTGATATTTGTGTGCCCGTGTTGCTTAGCCGCATCTCCACTATGCGGGCGCGACTGTTGGGACGGGCGTCAGTTAATATTTCACGTATTTTGGAGGCAGCCTGCGGATCGCGGGCCACAATGTAGAGATAGCCTCCTCCTCCTGCACCCGGAAGTTTATACCCGGCGGCATATTTGTCTATCAGGCGCGTTAATTGTTCCACGGCATCGGGATTTGTTCCACGGTCAAGTCTCTTGTTTAGCTGCCATGAACGGCGCACTAATTCGCCATACATCTTCCAATCGCGTCGTTGAATCGTGGAAGCGAGTTCTTGTGCCAGCAGCTTCATGTCTGCAAGAATTGCCAGATGCTCCCCGCTGTTGAGCGTCATGCCACGTACTATATCGGCGAGAATAGTTTTTGCGGTACGGGTTATGCCGGTGTAATATAATATGTGGCACGGAGCATACTCCGCATCAGTGAGCAATTGGCTCGGAAGCCAGCTCGCAGCTGCATCCTGGCTCATTCCCGGAGTGCTCTGTAGTAATTTAATGCCCGACAGTACTCCTCCATACTGGTCTTGCCAACCACCTCCGGTTGTGAGCAGTTGCTCAAGTGCGAGTGTGGCACGGCAAATCTGGGCTGTGTCCCATCCCAGTGCGCAAAAATCGCTCAATGCGCTAAGTGCCGTTGCCGCGAGTATGGAGCTTGTGCCAAGCCCGGAGCCTGCGCCGACTGCCGACAGCAGGGTTATTTCCAGTCCTCCCCCCATTGCCTCAAGGCGACGGCGGAGTGTGGGATAATAATCCATTGAGAATTCGTTGCTGAATCCGGCTAATGCTAATGCGGCTTTAGGTATGGAGAACGGCGAGCCTATCTTGGCATAATCCTCAAGTTCCTCATAAGTGCTCACCGTCTCTGTGGAGCCAAGGTCTATTGACCGCAGGATTATGTATGGCTCACGGCACGGTTTTATAAATGTCTGCAATGGGGCCTGACCGTTTAGCTCCACAGCCATGTTGAGCACTGTGCCTCCGTTGCATAGTGAGTAAGGGGGTGTATCGCTCCAGCCGCCGGCAAGGTCTATGCGCACCGGTGACCTTCCCCACACAATCTGGTCGGACATCACGTCTATGCGCGGAGATGCCTTGACAGTGCAGGCATCAAGTATTCCACGGCGCATTATCTGCCACGCCTGTTGCTCGGCTGTATCATCATTGTTGACACGCGATGACAGCATCAGGTTGCGCATGCGCTTCATCATCGGCGCATTTTCGGGCAATGGAGCTGGCGGCATAAGATTGCGTTGTGATATGTAATCGGCAAGATGTACTAAATCAACTTGATAGATAACGCTCCGTGCGTGATTTGTGGCAAGGAGCTCTATATCGTGATCCATAAATTTGCGTCTTTGTTCCCACAATGACGGCAAATCCACGCTCATCATTATATCATCGGCACTAAGGTGCTCGGCTTCATGATACAACCGGGCTGCCTCACCAAGCAGGTCGGGAGTCTCGTCAACCATCCACTGCGCCACAAGTCCCATCTGCTCAATGGAGTCAAATACAGGGAATAGAGGCATTGGCTGTATGTCCACATTTCCGGGCATCTCCAATCCGTGATTCTCAAGCCATAAGTGCAAAGGCTTGTCAAGATACCTTGTGGCTGGGTCAGAAGCAGTGCCCCGCATGGCATCATTGTAACCATATGGGCGGAGCACATAACGGCCATTGCCCACAGGAGCTACATCGATGCATGCCCCATCTGTCAATGACAGCGTCCAGTTGTTGCGAGGCACACCTGTTATCACGTTATTCTTGGTCAGGCTCCATCCGGCAGCCACATGAGAGTTTTCAATCCATATATTGCTGTTGGCCGCTGTAAGCGGTCGGTCAAGAATACAGTTCTGCACAAACAGTGACGGATGCGGCTTGGCGCTGCGGCTTAGCAATTCGCGTTGGTCAGCGACTTTGCATTGCAGTTGCAGGGTGCTTCCAAGCATCTCAGCCGTTGTGCCGAAATGATAGAATTCCCCTCCGTCAAGCGGAAGAATGGCTACCTTAAGTGCATTTATTTCGGCATCGTTGACATGCGGATTTACTCCCAAGGCACCGCCGAATGTAGTGTACATGTCGTAATAAGTAAGCATGCCATCATCAGCCATGCTTCTTTTGCGCAGAAGTTCTACTGCCCGTGTACTCAGCAGCCATATACCCACATCCATCAAAAACACATGCGTCTGGGACATAGCTGCCATTTGCTCTACCGGCGGTTTTTGGAGCATCATGTCAAGTACTCGTGGTGACTGTATTCGGGAGGCAAATACCCCGTGATGCGAAGCCACCGTGGGATTGACCCATAATCCGTAGCACACCACATCAGCATCGGGCACTTCGGGCAGCCTTTTTCCGGGGCGTACATACACATCGCCACTGGCCACAAGCGTGTTGACATTCGCCGGAGCCATACTCATGATTTTCTCATACAGTGGCATCTGTAAATCAAGCAGAGACTGATTGAGACGCTGACCGGCCTGCCAGCGAAAAACAGGTATCGGCGCAAGAATTTTGCCACAAGCAGCATAAGCCGGCAAGCGGCGGCTCTGACCGCCGGCATGTATGAGCACCTTTTTTTGGCTCATATCGCCTCCGCATCTGATCCATTCGTCCAAAGCCCAGGTTGTACCGCCTCCGGAACCGAGCTTTATACCGGCGGGATCGGAGGTCGTGAACCACTCTTCGGCATCATATCCGGTGAGCTTGTGGAAGCATCCGGCTGCATCCGGCGGAAGTGACAATAGTTTCTTCATAATTCGCAAAAATACAAAAAATCATAAGAAACAAAGCATATATATTTTAAAAGATGTAACTTTGTGGCATGTCAGTCAATAAAGTTATTCTCATAGGGAATGTGGGCAAAGACCCGACAATAAGATATGTAGCCGAACGGCCTGTGGCCGAATTTTCACTTGCCACCACCGAGCGTGCGCGAACCACTGCTGCCGGCGTAACGGTGCCGGAACGTACCGAGTGGCACAACATTGTGATGTGGGACCGCAATGCCGATACTGCCGAAAAATATATTCGCAAAGGCACCAAGCTATACATCGAGGGTAAACTACGCACCCGCATTTGGGAGGATCGCAACGCCATCAAACGCTCCATTACCGAGATAATGGTGGATAACTTTGAGATTTTGTCCCGCCCCGCCAACCAATGAAATCAATCAATACATTATAAGCAATGAAAGAAATAAGCAACAAGCAGATGGATGACGCCATCTACACCGATGCCGATCCTGTGGAATTGCCCGAAAATGCGTTTCGGGAATTAGCACAGGATGAAGAGTATCGCCCGGTGATGCACCCCGCGCGCGATTATTCCGAGGCGACACCGTATTCAGTTACCATGGGTCTTATTCTGGCCGTTGTGTTCAGCGCGGCGGCAGCATATCTCGGACTGCGTGTCGGGCAGGTATTTGAGGCGGCTATCCCTATCGCCATTATAGCCGTAGGTCTCAGCGGTGCTCTCGGAAAGAAAAATCCGCTCGGTCAGAATGTGATTATACAGTCAATAGGCGCATGCTCCGGCGTAATAGTGGCCGGTGCAATATTCACCTTGCCGGCACTTTATATCCTTCAGGCAAAATATCCCGACATAACTGTCAACTTCATGGAAATTTTCCTGAGTTCTCTGTTTGGAGGCATATTGGGAATATTGTTTTTTATCCCGTTCCGCAAATATTTTGTCAAGGATATGCACGGCAAATATCCCTTCCCCGAGGCTACTGCCACCACTCAGGTGCTTATGAGCGGGCAAGCCAAAGGCAAAGAGAATGCCGGCGGACAAGCCAAGACTCTTGTTATCGCAGCCCTCATAGGCGGTATTTATGACTATGTGGTCAGCACCTTCGGGTTCTGGGCTGAGAATCTCAGTTCAGCTGTCACATCATGGGGCGCAGGTATAGCCGAAAAGGCTAAAGTGGTGTTCAGCTGCAATACCGGTGCCGCACTTCTTGGTCTTGGTTATATCGTTGGTCTCAAATATTCATTTGTGATATTTGCCGGCTCTGCATTTGTATGGTGGGTGATACTTCCCCTTATGGGCACCTATGGCTCGGCTGAGATAGCATCAATGGCTCCGGAGCAGATTTTCTCCGACTATGCCCGTCTGATAGGCATAGGCGGTATTGCCATGGCAGGTGTTATCGGCATCATCAAATCGTGGGGCATAATAGTTCAGGCCGCAGGTCTTGCGGCCCGTGAATTCAAGGGGTCAAGCGATAAACAAGGCACAGTGCGCTGGCAATGGGATATTTCAATGAAGCATATCGTATTCTTCATAGCCATAGCTCTTGTGGCCGTGCTCGTTTTCTTCTGGCTCGGCGTGCTGCACAATTTCTGGCAGGCACTTGTGGCATGGGTAGTGGTTACGGTTATTGCATTTTTGTTCACCACTGTGGCTGCAAACGCGATTGCCATAGTAGGCACAAATCCCGTATCGGGAATGACGCTTATGACACTCATCATTGCATCGGCTATTTTCGTTGGCGTGGGTATCAGCGGTACTTCCGGTATCGTGGCATCCATGATAATTGGTGGAGTGGTGTGCACAGCGCTCAGTATGGCCGGAGGATTTGTGACTGACCTTAAAATCGGATACTGGCTTGGCTCAACCCCCCGCAAGCAAGAGAGCTGGAAATTTTTGGGCACTCTCGCGTCAGCAGCAACTGTTGGCGGTGTGATTCTGCTGCTCAACAATGTATATGGTTTTTCGGGAGAAAATGCGCTTGTAGCTCCTCAGGCCAATGCCATGGCCAAGGTTATAGAACCGATTATGATGGGTGGTGACACCCCTTGGATACTCTATCTCGTAGGTGCTGTTCTCGCGTTGCTGCTGAATTGGCTCGGTGTTCCTGCACTGGCATTTTGTCTGGGTATGTTCATCCCCATGCAGCTCAATGCCCCGCTGCTTGTAGGCGGTGCCATTGCTTGGTACGTAAGCTCACGCAGCAAGGACAAGGCCATCAATGATGCCCGCCGCGACAGAGGCACACTTATAAGCTCGGGTCTTATTGCCGGAGGTGCTCTCTTTGGAGTGTTTGCAGCCCTGACACGTTTTGCAGGATTTGAATACACCAACACCATGAGCACCGCCCTCAATCAGGGTCTCGGTGTTGTGGTTTACCTCCTCCTTATCATGTATCTGATTTATGACAGCATGCGTGTAAAGAAACTTTGATTCATGCGCGGACATAAACAACTTGTTTCGGGGATAGCCGCTTTGGCTATCCCTGCTATTATCACTAACATCACCACTCCCATACTCGGCCTTACAGACACAGCCATTGTGGGTCACATGGGCGGCGCGGTGTATATTGCCGCCATAGCTGTAGGCGGGTCGGTATTCAATATGCTTTACTGGCTGTGCGGATTTTTGCGCATGGGCACAAGCGGCATTACCGCCCAGTGCTATGGGGCACGTGACATCAGCGGCTGCTCTATATCGCTTGCGCGGGCCATGGCGGTGGCTATAGGAATGGGTATCGCCATGATTTTGCTTCAGGTGCCGGTGTTTGATGGAGTTATTTTGTTTATGGACTGCGATGAGGCTACACGTGTCACTGTTCACACTTATTTTACCATCTGTATTTGGGGAGCGCCTGCAGTGCTCGGCACTTTCGTGCTCACAGGTTGGTGGCTTGGCATGCAGGATTCACGCACTCCCATGTGGGTGAGCGTGTTTGTGGATGTGTTCAATATTGCCGTCAGTGTCTCCATGGTGTATGTGCTGCGCCTCCGAATAGAAGGAGTGGCTATAGGCACACTTTCTGCACAATGGGCAGGTTTCATATTGGGATTGGTGCTTTGCAGGCGTAAATATCATGTCACAATGCCGTCCCTGCGCGTTGTGCTTCGCAAAGTTGAGCTAAAGAAATATTTCAGCATCAATACCGACATTTTTCTCCGCACCGTCTGTCTGGTGTGCGTGACAATGTGGTTTACGAGAGTCGGCTCAATACAGGGAGCCGAGATGCTGGCAGTGAATGCGTTGCTCATGCAGCTGTTCACCCTTTATTCTTTCTTTATGGACGGTTTCGCTTTCGCTGCCGAGGCATTGTGCGGCAGATTCAAAGGCTCCGGCAATATGATAATGCTTCGCCGTGTGGTGCATACTCTTATGGGATGTGCCGGAGTGCTGGCATTGGCTTTTACCGTTCTGTATATGCTTTTAGGTCAGGAGGCATTGCACCTGTTGAGTTCTGATAAGGAGGTAGTAGCCACTGCCGGGGAATATTTTTGGTGGGCGGTAAGCATCCCGTTGGTGGGATTCGCAGCTTTTATGTGGGATGGGGTGTCGATAGGTGTCACGGCTACACGCCGAATGCTTGAGTCAATGGTATGCGCCACAGTACTGTTTTTCTTGGTTTATTACATTGCTTATCCACATATGGGAAATCATGGACTATGGCTGGCATTTATAGTCTATCTGTTCACACGCGGCATAGTACTTTGGGCACTCAACCGGGAGTATTGGAATCAGGATTTGTCGCCGTATTCTGCGAGATAGGCTTCACATGCCTCTGCCAGCTCGTCATACCATTCTTTGCCGAAACGCTCAATAAGCGGCTCTTTCATGAACTGAAACAGGCGCACTTTCTTTGCTCGGCCAAGCACTTCGGCACAGCGGCATATTTTCCACCGATGATAGTTCACGGCAGTGAATGTGGGGTATTCAGTGAGGCGCAGTGGGTAAAGATAGCATGATATGGGCTTGCGGAAATCGGTGCGTCCCTCGCGGTATGCTTTTTCAAGCGCACACATGCACATGCCGTTCTTGCCGTAGGTGGTGAACACGCAATTGCGGCCGTCCACTATCTGAGTCACAAGGTCGCCCTCTTCGTCTATGTATCCAACGCCTGCTTCGCGGATGCGTTCCTGTGCCGCAGGCAACAGGTCATCCCACACCACATCTTTCAGACTCTTGAGTTTCTGGTACTCGTCCTCAGTTATAGGTGCTCCGGCATCGCCTTCTATGCAGCATTCGCCCAGACATTTGTCAAGGTCACAGTGAAAATATCGTTCGGCGAGGTCAAGGCTCACCAGTGCGTCTTGGATTTGAAGCATAACTGTTTCGTAAGTTTCATTCATGATTATCGTCCTGAAAACGCCATGCCGATACCCACAAGACGGTCGTAACGGTCACCGGGCAGGCGGTAATAGGCGCGTATCATATATTCATTGATGGTTTGGTAAAAATTGCCCTCAATAGGCCCTGTATTACCGATCATGGACCCGTTGCGCGGCACAACAAGATATTGATAGTTGTATGCTCCCTGCTTAAGAAGCGGAGAAGCCTCATACATTCGGGTTGTGCGGTTGTAAACCATGCGCGATTCATCGTTAAAACGCCGCAGCATCATATCTCCGTCAATAAACACATCGGCATTGTGCATTTCGGGTATGTCAAGCGAGAAATGCGTCACGGCATATTCCGCCTCCGTGTCGCCTGAGGATGAATTGTATTCCCTTACACGGAAACGCCCGTGCTGGGTCTCGTCATACGCGTACATATCCTCGCGACGCGGCTTGTCTGTGTAGAGAGTGAAGTGGTAGTATGGTTCGGCGTAACTCACATCCTCTATCCCCATTGTCGGCACAGTGGTGGAAATTGTTTCAAAGCGGCGGTATTCGTTGCCGCCAGGGAATATCAATTCGGGTTTGCTCTCAAAATACAGATTGGGGGGAGCAACGCGCAGGGGATGGAAAACGGTGCGCTCATTGTCAACACGTGAATTCTGGGATATAACAAGCCACAGGTTACTGAAATAATCGTGCATGGGCAATTTTTCAGCTTCTACCGCCACCTTGAGTTGCTGATGGGCGGCATTATAGTCCACATCCGTGCGTGAGGACACTTCGGCACTTATTTTTGTCAGCGGTTCCACCACATAAAACCGTGCCTGAAGCAATGTTGCCTCCGGCTCACTTTCGTCATATACCCGGAGCAGGTAATTGCCTGACACCAACGGCCGCATATTATTGTCAGGCAATGTGATGCGATAATTTACGTAATGTGTTTTTGTCCCATAGGAATAGGCAAAATCCTCCACTGTTCCCTCATTGAAACCGTCAAGAAATTCTGAATCCACGAGATTGTCCACGCGCCATTGCGAGTCGCAATGCTTTAGCTCATATCGCATATAACGGCGGTCCTCGGCAAGCTCATCCCATTTCACCACCACTCGGCCTGTGCCGTCAAGCGAAATCACAGGCGGCCTCTGATCGTTGCCGAGAGCCTGCACCTGCAGAGAGTGTATTTGCGGATGGAACACTCCGGTGCGTGTGTCGCCGGTTTCCACCTGCGCCATGGCTGTGATAGCACATACGGCCGCCATAAAGGTATGCAGCAGTTTTCTTACCATTGTATGGGTGTTTTTCCCTGCGACACAAGATAACTGTTGGCACGCGAAAAATGGTGGTTGCCGAAAAATCCGCGTGAGGCGCTGAGAGGTGACGGGTGAGGGGAGGTGAGCACCAAGTGGCGGGAGCGGTCAATGAATTCACCTTTGCGGGCTGCATAACTGCCCCAGAGTATGAACACAAGCCCTGAACGCTCCTGCGCCAGCTTGCGTACCACGGCATCGGTGAATTCTTCCCATCCCTTGCCCTGATGTGACCCGGCGGCATGGGCTCGCACGGTGAGAGTGGCATTGAGCAGCAGAACACCTTGCCGCGCCCAGCGGCTGAGGTCTCCATTTGGAGGTATGGGTGCGCCCGTGTCGTCATGCACCTCTTTGAATATGTTGATGAGCGAGCGGGGCACCGGCACCTGCGGACTTACCGAAAAGCATAATCCGTTGGCCTGACCGTCTCCGTGGTAAGGATCTTGTCCCAGAATAACCACCTTCACATCCTGAAAAGGGCATGAATCAAAGGCGGCAAAAATTCTTGATGCAGGAGGGAACACCCTGGTAGAGGTATATTCGCTCTTAACAAAGTTCACCAGTGAGTGGAAATAAGGTTTGTCCCACTCCTGACTCAGCGCATCGCGCCACGAAGTATCAATCTTCACATTCATAACACAAAACTACAAAAAAGATTATATTTGCACAAATTGCAAAAGTTTCATACTTTTGCATCCACATTGCATCCGTTCCCGTAGTTCAATGGATAGAATAAAAGATTCCGGTTCTTTCGATTAGGGTTCGACTCCCTACGGGAATACCAGGGCGGCCCATACGGCTGCCCTTTGTTATTTTGCTAAATTTTCGGATATGGAAACGATAAAATTGATGCTTATAGCGGGTTGTGGCGGCTTTATCGGCACATGCGGCAGATTTTTGATAGGGCGGTGGTGTACACATCTTTGGCATGGAACTTTCCCTATGGGTACATTTGTGGTCAATATGGCAGGATGCTTCATCATAGGATTGTTTTTCGGACTGCTGCAGAGAAATCATGCAATCTCACCTATTGAAAGCGCGTTGCTCTTTACCGGGTTTTGTGGAGGTTTTACCACATTCTCCACTTTCGCCGATGATATATGGGTGCTCGGGAACCGTGGTGAATGGCTGACATCATTGGGATATATAATTGTTACGGTAGCATGTGGCGTGCTCCTGACATGGGCCGGGCGCGCATTGGTAAAATAAATCATGCATATGATATTACGCAACGAGAGCGGGCCGCTGAGTCCGCTCTCGTTGTATAAAGATTATATTTGGTTAGGCTTATTTGGCCAGACCGCATGATTTGCATTTCTCGGAAATCTGGGTGAAGAAGTCGTTGCCCTTGTCATCCACGAGAATGAATGCGGGGAAGTTTTCAACTTCAATTTTCCAGATAGCTTCCATCCCGAGTTCGGGGTATTCCAGAAGTTCCACTTTCTTGATGCTGTTTTTGGCGAGAACCGCAGCCGGACCACCGATAGAGCCGAGGTAGAAGCCGCCATGTTTGTGACATGCGTCTGTTACCTGTTTGCTGCGGTTGCCCTTGGCTATCATTATCATTGAGCCGCCGGCAGCCTGGAACTGGTCAACATAGGGGTCCATGCGGCCTGCTGTTGTGGGACCGAAGGAGCCTGATGCCATGCCTTTGGGTGTCTTGGCAGGGCCTGCATAATAAATGGGGTGATCCTTGAGATACTGTGGCATAGGCTCACCGCGATCCAGACGCTCTTTGATTTTGGCATGTGCTATGTCACGACCCACTATGATAGTGCCGTTAAGTGACAGGCGTGTGGAAACGGGGTATTTGGACAATTCGGCAAGCACTTCGGGCATAGGACGGTTAAGGTCAATTTTCACCACATTGCCTTCAGTGTCATTGCGCATCTCCTCAGGAATGAGTTCGCCGGGGTTGGCATCAAGTTTTTCAATCCAAATGCCGTCGCGATTGATTTTCGCTTTCACATTGCGGTCGGCAGAGCAGCTTACGCCGAGACCCACGGGGCAAGAAGCACCGTGACGGGGCAAACGGATTACGCGGATGTCGTGAGCGAAATATTTGCCGCCGAATTGTGCGCCAAGACCAATTTTATGAGCCTCTTCAAGCAACTGTTTCTCCAGTTCTATATCGCGGAATGCATGGCCAAGTTCGTTGCCTTCGGTGGGAAGATTGTCGTAGTATTTCACCGAAGCTTTCTTGACTGTGGCAAGATTCATTTCGGCAGATGTGCCTCCGATAACAAAAGCTATGTGATAAGGAGGACATGCCGCAGTACCCAAAGTCTTCATTTTCTCCACGAGGAATGGAACAAGGGTTTTGGGATTGATGAGTGCTTTGGTCTCCTGATAGAGATATGTTTTGTTGGCAGAACCGCCGCCCTTGGCCACGAACAGGAAGTTGTATTCGTCACCGTCCACGGCATAGAGGTCAATCTGTGCAGGGAGGTTGCATCCGGTATTGACTTCATCGTACATGTTGAGCGGAGCATTCTGTGAGTAACGCAGGTTGTCTTCAGTGTATGTGAGATAAACACCTTTACTCAAACGCTCCTCATCATTGCCGCCGGTGTACACATTCTGACCCTTTTTACCTATGATAATGGCTGTGCCGGTGTCCTGACAGAACGGAAGCTGACCTTTGGCGGCCACTTCGGCATTACGCAGCATGGTGAGTGCCACAAACTTGTCGTTTTCGCTGGCTTCGGGGTCGTGGAGTATTTTTGCTACCATGGCATTGTGCTCGCGACGAAGCATGAATGCGTTGTCATGAGTGGCCTGGCGTGCCATGACGGTAAGTGCTTCGGGATCAATCACGAGCATATCCTTGCCATTGAATTTCTCTACTTTCACATATTCGGAAGTGAGATGATAATATTCCGTATTGTCTTTTGACATAGGGAACATAGGCTGGTACTTGAACGGTTTTGTTGCCATAATTTTAGAGGGTTATTTGTCGTATGAGAGCAAAATTAGCACAATTTCACTAACTAACCAAATAGTAGCATCCTTTTGAGCTTTTTCGGTCAATGAGTGCCAAAAACTGATTTGGGTTTAGTGGCCTGGAATTCCTTGAGATAACGGGGAGTGCTGTATGCTATGTCAAGAAATTCGCCACGGCTGTAGGCCCGCTCGGCAAGTGCCGTCATGTCTGAAGCCAAAGGCACTACATCGGGCACGAATATGGCATTGGGATGCTGACACACAGGCTGCCACTTTTGTGATCCGTTGCCGAAAAACGCTACCGTATTGTCGGCAAGGAATTGGCCGTAACTGTTTTCGTCCAATATCAATGGCTGCGGTGCAAGGAGTGGTGTAAGCGTTAAATCATAAACTCCCGTAAACACCTCCATGCGGCGCGCGTCAATCATAGGCGCATACAGTACATTTTCAGGAAGTTCCAGTGAGAAATCAAACATCACATGGCTGACCATCAGCTCAAGGGTGTCAACACCGATCAACGGCACATCAAGTGCATATGCAAGCCCTTTGGCTTCGGAAAGGCCTATCCGCAGTCCAGTATAACTCCCGGGACCCATGGACACGGCCACTGCATTGAGCTGCATTTCATGGTCGCGTGCGTGATCCAGGCAATCTTTGATAAAGCCGCTGAGCAACGCTGCATGGTTTTGTCCCTGAAAATCTTCGCGATGGCACAGAATCATACCGTCAGAAGTGAGGGCAGTTGAACATACATTGGTGCTGGTGTCAATATGAAGAATTACTGCCATTGTAAGTGCGCGTTTGAAATTTTTGGCAAAGTTACGCTTTTTAACCATCGTTTTTAGTACTTTTGCAAAAATTAATCCCAAAGCCAATGCTTTTATCCATGACAGGGTTCGGCAAAGCTATTGTAGAGTTGCCCACCAAAAAAATTACAGTAGAAATCAAATCACTCAACAGCAAGCAGCTGGACCTTTCGCTTCGCGTGCCTCCCACGCTTCGCGAGCATGAGATGGAGCTAAGAAACATCATTGCGCGCAATCTTGAGCGAGGCAAAGTGGAAGCCTCGGTATATGTGGAAAACACTGCCGGTGACACTTCGGTACAGTTCAATATTCCACTGATGAAGGCTTACAAGGCACAGTACGAGCTGATGGCCAAGGAGCTTGGCATAGCTGAACCGCAGGACTGGTATTCCTTGATTGTGCGATTCCCTGATGTGCTTAAGAGCGATGTCCCTACCGAAACCGATTCATCCACTGTGGAGGCTGTTACCAATGCCATGCAGCAGGCGGTTGATGCACTCATGGAGTACCGTCGTGCTGAAGGCCACAAGTTGGATGAATTCTTCTCCACGAGAATTGAAAAAATCCGCTCGCTCCTGAGCGAGGTCCCAAAATATGAAAACGAGCGTGTGGCCCGTATTCGCGCCCGTCTTGAAGAGCACCTCACAAAGCTGCCGCAGATAGAATACGACCGCTCACGACTTGAGCAGGAGATGATATTCTATATTGAGAAACTTGATATAAACGAGGAGAAGCAGCGTCTCACACAGCACCTTAATTATTTCCTTGACACAATGAAAGCTCCTCACGGTCAGGGTAAGAAGCTCGGATTTATAAGTCAGGAAATGGGACGCGAAATCAACACGCTCGGCTCTAAAAGCAATCATGCCGAAATGCAGTGTCTGGTTGTGCGTATGAAAGACGAGTTGGAGCAGATCAAAGAGCAGGTGCTCAATGTAATGTAACCGCTATCCAAAATGGAAAAGGAAGGCAAAATAATAATAGTATCCGCTCCCTCCGGTTGCGGTAAATCCACTATAATCAACGCCATAATGAAGCGTGGCAATGTGCCGTTGCAATTTTCGGTGTCTGCCACAAACCGCGCACCGCGCACCGGTGAGATTGACGGCGTGCACTATCACTTCATGACCACTGAAGAGTTTCAGCAGCATATTGCCAACGGCGATTTTGTGGAATATGAAGAGGTTTATCCCGGACGCTTTTACGGAACTTTGCGCAGCGAAGTTGAAGAACGGTGCAAGCGCGGAGAAAATGTGGTGCTTGACATAGATGTGAAAGGCGGCATAAATGTTAAGAAGCTGTTCGGAGACAAAGCGTTGAGCATCTTCATTATGCCTCCAAGTGTGGATGAGCTTCGGCGCAGGCTTGAATCCCGCGCTACTGACAGTGCCGAAGCAATAGCCCAGCGCGTGGGCAAAGCCGAGTATGAACTTGGTTTTGCTCCCAAATATGATGTTGAGGTGGTTAACGATGATTTGGAAGAAGCCGTTGGCAAAACCGAACACATAATAAAGGAATTCACACGCTGATGCCCGGGCGGTTGCAAATAGGCATTCTCGGAGGCAGTTTCAATCCAGTTCACTGCGGACACATGATGCTTGCTTCCTGGCTGGCGCAGTTCACTTCGCTCAATGAGGTATGGATGGTGTTGTCGCCCGAAAATCCGCTTAAGCACCCTGATGCCGTGAGTGCTTCACACCGCCTTGCAATGCTGGAAATAGCTGTCAGTCACGACCTTTTGATAAAGCCATGTGATATCGAGTTGCATCTCCCACGACCTAACTATACTATTGTGACCCTGCGCGAGCTTAAGCGCCTTTGTCCCGAATACGAATTCCGGCTCATAATAGGGAGCGACAATTGGGAGATATTCTCGCAATGGCGCAACCATGAAGAACTCATTGATGAGTTTTCTCCTATAATCTATCCGAGGCCGCAACACGACATTGACCCCTCATCACTTCCCGCAGGCGTGGATGTGGTGAATGCTCCGCAAATGGAAATTTCCAGCACAATGATACGCCGGGCCATTGCCGAAGGCAAAAACATGAACCATTTTCTCCCTTCAGGGGTATATAATTATATTATAAAACATCATTTATACAGATGAATACTTCCCTTACCCCAAATGCACTCGCATTCATAGGACTATGCAATGAATACTGCGCGGCTGTAGAAAATGCCCGCGAAACCACACGTGATGAATTTGTGGCATCTATGCTCAGATTGCTGCCGAGACTGTATATTTCGGCCACAGATCTCGCCGCTTCCGGCACCGCAATGGAGGAATGTTACATTGAGTCTTCCCTTGACGAAGAGTATTATGAGGCAATGCGGCGCAATATTGAAAATCTTATGGGACCCGATGACAGCTATCTGGAAGTGTTTGAGGAGGATATGAAATTTTCCGACACTCCCATAGCCGCAAGCATCTCTGAGAGCCTTGCCGATTTGTTTCAGGTGTGCTATGAATTTGTGGAAACTATACGTGACGCACCCGATTACCTTGTGCAGAATGCGCTTCAGGCCGTGTCGGATGATTTCGGCAGCTATTGGAGCCGGATTCTTTGCAATGTGCTTCGTGCTCTGAATTACGTGCGCTATAACTCCACCGAACAAGAATATTAATCCCCATCCAATCATATAATGACACAATCCGAACCTCTTGTGCAGGATTTGATGAAGTTTCTTGACGCTTCGTCTGTCAACTTTCTTGCCGTACGGGAGATATGCCGCCGTTTGAACGAGGCGGGGTTCAAACACCTCAGCCGTGCCGAACACTGGAATCTGGAACCCGGCGGAAAATACTACGTGACGCAAAACGATTCTGCTGTGATGGCATTCGTGGCCGGTGAATCGCCCGAAGCCGGTTACCACATCATCTCCGCTCATAGCGACTCTCCGGGTTTCCGCATCAAGCCTCATGCTGAAATGAAGTGTGAAAACGGCGTGGTTAAATTAAATACCGAAGTGTATGGAGGACCGATACTCTACACATGGTTTGACCGCCCGTTGTCAATAGCCGGCAGGGTGATAGTAAGGTCGGACAACCCGCTGACTCCGCGCCATGTCATTATGCGCATAGACCGTCCCGTCCTAACAATTCCGCATCTGGCCATTCATTTCAATCGTGCCGTGAACGAAGGCAACCCTCTCAGCAAACAGAAAGACATGCTGCCCGTAATCGCGATTGTCAATAACGAACTTGAAGCAGATAATATGCTCCTGCGCCTGATTAGCGAGGAAACAGGCGTGCCGATGGACCAAATCATTGACTTTGACCTCAGTTTGTACGACACCACTCCCGCATGTCTTCTGGGGCTTAATAACGAGTTCATTACATCCGGACGCATTGATGATCTCAGCATGGTTCATGCTGCTCTCAGCGCTTTGATAGCCACGTCTCACATTCCCGCCAAGGCCACCCGTGTCATGGCTATTTTTGACAATGAGGAAACTGGCAGTGGCACCAAGCAGGGTGCAGCATCACCATTGCTCAAAGACACCCTCATGCGTATTAACCGTTGCCTTGGAGGTGATGAGGAAAGCTATTTGATAGGTGTGGCAAACTCGTTCATGGTGTCGGCCGATAACGCCCACGCTCTCCATCCCAACTATTCTGAGAAGCAAGATCCCACCAATCATCCCGGACTTGGCAAAGGCCCCGTAATAAAGATAAATGCCAATTGTAAGTATATGAGCGATGCCGACAGTGCGGCGGTGTTTGCCGAGATATGCCGTAAGGCAAACGTGCCTGTGCAGTATTTCGTCAACCACAGCGATGTGGCCGGAGGCTCTACGCTCGGCAATATTCTGACCTCACAAATAGATTTGCGTGGCGTGGATATGGGGGCAGCAATATGGGCCATGCACTCTGTGCGTGAAACAGCCTCAGTTGCCGATCATTCGCTGATTACTGACGCATTCTCACGCTTCTTCAGTCTGTAACTCCACTTTCAGTTGACATAAAAAATGTCGGATCAATTACTGACCCGACATTTTTTATATCCTCAATTAAGGGAATTATTCCTTGCAGTTATGGCATTTGAGGGCTTTCCAGCAAAGAGCTGCGATTGCTGCTCCTACCAGAGGACCAACCACCATAATCCAAAAATCGCCCCATGCAGTAGGATCAAACACGGCAGGACCAAAGCTGCGGGCCGGGTTGACCGAACAGTTGTCAACAGGAATTCCTACAATATTTACCAGGCCGAGAGCAAGACCGATGGCGAGTCCGGCGAATTTGCCGAATCCTTTGTCAGCATCGGTAGCACCCAGAATCACAAGCACAAAGAAGAATGTGAGCAGTATTTCAGCCAGCAATGCCATGCCCGAAGTGGCTCCGGGTTGCAGCACATTGGTGGCGAGATAGCTGCCGCTCTGGGCTGTGGTTCCTCCGAAGTTGAACTCCGGAGCCATGGCTACAAAGAAATATAGGAAAGCGGCACCAACGGTGGCTCCAATAAGCTGGGCTATGATATAACCTGCACACTCTTTTCCGCTCATGCGGCCTGATATATACATGGCAAACGATACGGCGGGATTGACATGGCAACCGGAAATATTGCCTATGCAATAGCACAGGCATATCAGTACCAAACCGAAACAAAGACCTATGCCAAGTCCTCCTATGGACGGACCGGCGAGAACTGCACTGCCGCATGCCAGAAGCACGAGAAACATAGTGCCTACACCTTCTGCAAATAATTTTTTCATAAACACTTGAATTTTGGAAATTTGATTTTCCGCAAATATAACTTTAAAAAATCAATTTAGCACTAAAAATTAAATTCTTCAAGAGTCATAGTTGCAAGTTTTTGCATTTCAGGCACAAGACGTTTGAAATGCTCTGATTGCATATGGGCTTCAAGGTCAGTTTTGGTTCGCCATGTTTCGCAAATCATCAGCACATCGTCAGCCGTAAGTGAAGAATACACATCATAAGCCACGCACCCTTTGTCATGCAATGACAGCTCAACAAGTTCGGTGGCCGCTTTGATAAGCGGTTCACGGTTCTCACTCTTTTCAATGAGAAAGAAAACATTCAGTCTAATCATAATAGTAAAATTGATTTTTCGGGATATAATATTATCTATAGGTAATAACTGATTAAGGATGCGAATTGTTGCATCCCGATGCAGCAGTATCGGATGGATCCATCAGCGTATATTTCGGCATTTTACCGATACTGCCAAGGCAATCATTCTCTGTATTATTGTTCTTTGCCCGCCAACAAGCGCAGCAGAAAACTTAGAGCCGTTAACAGATATTGTCGAACCGGCTCTAAATAAAACGGAGGGAAATTTCTGCTAATAGGAATTTCCCTCCGTTTTTTGATTGTATTTGCAAATGCGATGGCAGTGGCTCTAAAGCTCAAATCCCACGTTATCAACATAGAGCGTGAGACCCTCGGTGCCAACATAAGGCTCGCCATTGCCGGAACTCATCATAAGTATCACGTGTGTGGGCGTAGCATTTGCGTTGTCCCATCCCTCTTCTATCACCGGCACCATCTTCCCCTTGGAGTTGCGTGCATAATATGCATTTGATTTTCCTCGCAGTCCCAGCCATTTGTAGGCGGGATTTGAAGAGCAGTCGCCATAGACTATGGGGAGCTTGAATCCGTTGACCCAATTTGATCCTTTGTTGAATGTGCGGCCACCTGTGCCTACACGTTTTGCGTGTATGTTGCCTTTGGCGTCTTCCCAGCGTCGCTGTAGAAACACAAACACAGCGGCCTCATCGCGCCCCGGCAATGTTTTTTGTGAGCCGAAGCCGGTGGCCTTGGTGCGGGTGTTGACATTGGGCATATCTACTTTATAGTCAAATACCAGACTTTTGGGGCGTTTGGCGTAGGGCATACCCATATCCATTTTTGAATACGGGTTTTTAGTGCTTGATATTGGTTCAATCATCTCTCCGAGAAAGATAGAACCGGTCACCATTACACTCATATTGATGATGCCCAGCACCTTGACATGCTCCATCTGCGTGCATAGTTTGGCGCATTTGTTGGCTCCGGATCGTATGGCGGGATATACGGCATTGGATGTCTTGGTCACACCCGACACTTTGGCGTAAACATTGCTTGTGCCCCATGGCGACGGACCGTTATGGTATGCTTTATTGCCTGAAAGAGTAGCTGACGGCCCTATTTCATAGAGGGTGCGCTTGTCACCGCCTATCACGGCCGATTCTTTTATCGTGCGTGTGATCCATTGGTTGAAATCACCGAATTTTATGTGCTCAATATGCTGAGCCGTAGCGCATTGTGTGGAGAGAGCAAGCGATAGGGCTAAAATAATAGTTGATTTGGTTTTCATATGCTTAAATAATTAAGGCTACAAAGATAGTTAATTTTTATAAAGCCGTAGCCTTAAAATATGGTATGGAATGCATTAAAAATTGTAAGTAAGGCTGATATTTGCAGTTATTCCCCCCTTCTGAGGCATTATATTGAATCCTCCCGCCAAATGAGGCCTGTTGGCGCTGCGTCCGTCCCGGTCATAATACTTTTTTTGGTCGCCGCGAAAATATCCCAATACTTCATTTACAGGGTCAAGAAAGAAGGCGGCTACATATCCCAGCACTCTGGATCCAAACAGCCGGTACCCGCGGTCAACTATTCTGCGTTTGAGGATGTAGAATCCTTCGCCAATAATTGAGCCTATTACAGGGGTGATTATCAAATCCTGAACCGAGGGAATTTCGTTAAAAGCCTCAAATCCGTATTCCCAAAACACTGTTGATATGGCAAAACAATAAACAAACGATCCCCAGCAGTTGAACCCGCAACTGCGGGCACTCATGTAGTAGGCAGCTCCGGCATAGGGGTGCAGCACATAGTTGAAAATCAGATTGTCGCCGTCCCATACCGGTCCGTCGCACACATTGCGTACCCACCGTTTCCACATTGACACTTTGGCATCTTCGGTTTTGTTCCATGCTGTTGATTCTTTTGGCAGCGCCTCAAGAACAACCATTGTGGTGATTCCACCGGCCATGAGTACTGAAGTGTTGGCCCACAAGCGGTTCCAGTTCGGGATGCTCAGGGTGCGGGAGTAAGGGTAATCGTACAAGGTGGGTCGGCGCCCTATTGCATCAGGATTGATGAGTGAGTCTGAGGCAATGACTGTTTTCGGCTGGAGTGTGTCAACCCCGGCCGTGATAATTGTTGTAGAAGCAACCGCCTGTGCCTCAGAAGCCTGCCCTTTTGCGGCACATGGTAGCATGGCAAGGATAAATATGATGAAATATGTGATGTTTGAATTCATAATGCGCTAATAAGTAATAGTTGAAACTTTGGTATTTTAACAAGTTAGTAACCAAAAAGGGTTTGCCTAAAGGTCACAATTAATGTGAAATTCGCCTTAAAATGGAATTTAAGGAATGCCGGTATTGGATATTGTATTATTATAATGTTAAAATACAGTAATAATGACTATTTTTGCAGTGTAATTTACACTATGATTCGTCAATACATAGCAGTATTAATGCTCGCTGTGGCTTTTTTCGCCTCCGCGCAGCACGACTCTTCCCGGCTTTCTGAACCGGCCGATTTGGTGCCGGTAGTTTCGGTTACTGATACTGTGCCTCAGAAGCATGGAGTGATACATCGTGTGCTGGAGTATTTCAAGGATTCAAACAAGCCCAAAGAATACAAGAGGTTTGATTTTAGTGTGATAGGCGGCCCCCATTACTCGTCCGACACCAAATTCGGCATCGGCATAGTTGCTGCCGGATTTTATCGTCCCAATATGGCCGATAGCCTTACAATGCCTTCAAATGTGTCATTGTATGGCGATATTTCCTCTGTCGGTTTCTATCTTATCGGCATCAGGGGCAATCATATATTCCGCAATGACAGCCGCAGAATAAATTATAACTTGTATTTTTATTCTTTCCCGCGCAAATTCTGGGGCATAGGGTACGACAACGGGGTAGATATGGATAACGCTTCAAAATTCAATGAACTTTACATCCATGCCAATGTGGATATGATGTGGCGGCTGATGCGCAATTTCTACATCGGTCCCGCCGCTGAGTTCGCGCATGTACGGGCTAATAAGGTGCTTCGTCCCGAATTGTGGCAGGGACAGGATTACTCCACATTCACCACGGGTGTGGGCCTGAAAGTGCAGTATGATACACGCGATAATCTTACGGCAACCCGTCATGGTTGTTTGCTGATGCTTGAACAGAGGTTCTGTCCGCGTTTCATGGGCAATGACTATGCGTTCAGCTACACATCATTTCAGGCCAATTGGTTTAAGAATGTGTGGAAAGGCGGTGTGATAGCTGCAAATTATCACACCCGCATAAGCTACGGTAATGTGCCATGGAGCATGATGTCTTCTTTCGGAGGAAGCAACAACATGCGCGGTTATTATGAGGCCAGATTCCGTGATAAATGCGAAATGGATATCGCCTTGGAGCTGCGGCAGCACGTGTGGCGCCGAAACGGTATTGTAGTATGGGCCGGGGCTGCAACGGTGGCTCCGAAAATCAGCCGGTTCAGATCACGACATATCCTCCCTAACGCTGGCATAGGCTACCGGTGGGAGTTTAAGCATCTTACCAATGTGCGCTTGGACTTTGGCGTTGGTAAGGGTGAAACATCATTTATTTTCTCTATCAATGAAGCATTTTGATATTGCAGGACAAAAGAAATCAATTACCATAGCGGCAGTAGTGCTTGCGGTTTGGTCTCTCATAGCTCTCATAATCCCTAACGTAGAGCTATCTTTTACCGAAGACATGAATATTTGGGGGAGTATTACCAATGTGGCAGTACCATTGGGCGTGTTTATGGTGCTTATGGGCATTTCGCGCAAGGTGGGCAAAGCGGCTGTGCTCATGTTCCCATTTATGTTTTTTGCAGCCTTTCAGATGGTTCTTATTTATCTCTACGGACGATCTGTGATAGCTGTGGATATGTTCCTTAATGTAGTCACCACCAATCCCGGAGAGGTAGGCGAGCTTCTCGGCAATCTCACGCCCATAATGATTGCCGTGTTCGTGTTGTTCTTGCCCCCATTGATAGTCGGGATTGTGGCATGGTGTCGCCGATGGCTGCTGCCGGTTAACTTCGTGCACTCACTTCGCGTGGCCGGGGGCATTGTATTGGCTCTTGGCATTGTCTTTGGTGTGATAGGCAAGTTCGTTGGAGACAATTATGCTATTCACAAGCACCTTTTCCCGATAAATGCCATATATAATATGTGCACTGCCGTCAACCGTACTGTGCTCACATCCAAATATCCGGACACAAGTCGTGACTTTTCATATCACACTGTGGCAGAACGTGGCGACACTGTGCCGCAAACCTATGTGCTCGTGGTAGGGGAAACATCGCGAGCCATGAACTGGCAGCTTACCGGAAGTGAATTCCCCACCAATCCGTCTCTTGTCGGCAGGGATGGCCTTGTGGCTTTTGACAAGGTGCTTTCGCAGTCCAACACTACTCACAAGAGTGTGCCGATGCTTATTTCCTATCTTGATGCATCCAATTTCGGTGATTCTATCTACAGTTCCAAAGGAATCATTACTGCCTTTAAGGAGGCCGGTTTCAGCACATGGTTTCTGAGCAATCAGTTGCGCAACCGTTCTTTTATAGACTTTTTCGGCATGGAGGCCGACACCTGCCTGTTCATTCGTGATTATGAGCATGGCGAAAGCCTGCATTCTGATTTCTCGCTGTTGCCGTATTTCCGCAAAGCCCTTAATTCCGGTGCTCACAAAAAGCTGATAGTGCTCCACACCTACGGGTCACATTTCAACTATGCCGACAGATACCCTGAAAATTTGCGCAGTTTCAAACCCGATTACCCCACTGAGGCCAAAAGCAAATATCGTAACTCTCTGGTCAATGCGTATAACAATTCGGTGCTTGCTACTTCGGCTTTGCTTGATTCCGTGATGACTGCCTTGCATTCTTCAGATGGCATCAGTGCCATGCTGTACACATCCGACCATGGTGAGGATATATTTGACGATGAAAGAGGATTGTTTCTGCATGCGTCTCCATGTCCGAGCTATTATCAGATTCATGTGCCTATGATTGTATGGGTGTCGCCCGGCTTGGATGCCGCATATCCTGAATTCAAACGCAATGCCATGAACAATGCCCACCGCTATGTTGCTTCATCAAGTGCTTACTTCCATACTGCAATGCAGCTTGCGGGCCTGAAATCGCCGTATATGTCTCCCAAAAAATCTCTGGTGAGTGCAGAATATGCCGAACCCCGGCCCATATACCTTAACGACCATAACGAAGCCGTGCCCCTTGAGGACTGTGGCCTCATGGAGCACGACTTTGTAAAGCTTGATTCGCTGGGTGTGAAATTGAAGCGGTAATTTACATATTTGCCGGGCCCTGACGCGAAGCGGTATATTCTTTGTGATTGATTTCGTATTCCATCACATTTCCCTTGATGTCTATGTCGTCAATCTTTTTGATTGATGCATAGCGCATTTGCAAAGCGTTAGTAATTTGGCTTTTGACTGATTCTGCCACTTGGGGCTTGATTGATGCCACAGTGGCTTGTGCGGCGTTGTCAAGCAGATTTGTTGTAAGTACCACACCCTCGGGATCTACGCTTACACTGAGTGTGCGCGGGTCAATGCTCACATGTATCTCATCATCATCCACAGCTTGCCACTTGCCAAGTATCTCGGCTTTCGCTGCCGCTGACACACTCAGAGGCTGCATGATGGATGCGGACCCCTGTACTTGTCCGGTAGTGGATATGAGCGACACTATAATCATGTCGCCTCCCTTGCCTGTGCTGTCCACGGCAAAGGTGGTGCTTTCAATTACGGTGGCACTACCCGAAGGGTCATCTATAATGCGTTCCGGAGCGCCGCTCCATGTTCCTTCAATGTTTTCGGCAAGTTTTGCGGCCTCGTTGCATGAACTCATTCCGAGTGTGGCGAGAGCCATGAGGGCATACATGATTTTTTTCATAATTCTGTTGCTTTGATTCGTTACTTCATATATAACGAGGCTGCGAACTCTAAGGTTCGGTAACACAGCCGATATTAGCCCTGCGATGCCCTGCGATAAAGCACTATGGCTATAATGAGATAGAGCATGTTGGGTATCCACATGGCCACTATGGGTGATGTGAGTCCCGATATTGCAAACGTGGATGTCACTGTCATAAACAGGATATAGCTGAAACTCAGCACCAGCCCTATGCCGATATTCACACCCATTCCCCCTTTCACTTTGCGGCTTGACAGCGACATGCCTATTATGGTGAGAATGAATGCGGCCGCAGTCATTGCAAATCGGCGGTGGTATTCGATTTCAAACGATTTTATGTTTGCCACACCTTTTGCCCGCTGACGGTTGATGTATTCGTTTAGTTGTGGGGTGGACATTTTCTCGTGGTCGTTTTTGGCTATGAGAAAATCCTGAGGCTCCATTGGTATTACGGTGTCAAGTTTGTTGCCGCGTTCTATCTCCTCACGTGTGCCTTTGAATTCGCGTATCATATAGTCGCGCACCTGCCATTTGTGGAGCGTGTCATAGACTATGGTCTGCGCGGTAAGTCGCGACACAAGTTTCTTGTCCTTGAAGTTCTCAAGCGAAAATTTATATCCCGTACGGGTAGTGTTGTCGTAACGCGATATATAGGCAATCTTGCCCTGTCCCACCTGCATCATTATGTTTGAGCCGTAGTCCACGCGCTTGTTTTTCACATAAGTATTGGTGTATTCTATACGTTTTATGTTGGCTGGTGGTATTATATATGCGGCCAGTATGTATGTGGCTATGGCTATAACGGCTGCTGAAATCATATAGGGACGCGTGAAGCGGCGATAGCTCATGCCTGTTGACAGCATTGCTATTATTTCTGAATTGTCAGCGAGCTTGGATGTAAAAAATATTACCGCTATGAATGTGAACAGAGGACTGAACTGGTTGGCAAAATAAGGCAGGAAGTTCAGGAAATAGTCAAAAATTGTGGCTTTGAGCGGAGCACGCAGAAAAGGGTCAAGCTTTTCGTTGATGTCAAACATTACCGTTATGGCAAGTATCAGTATGATGGCAAATACGTACGTGCCAAGAAACTTGCCAATTATATAACGGTCTAATATTTTGATTGGATTGTGCTTCATACTGCTAAAGGCGGCGTGTCATGCGTTCTGTCATAGTGGTTTTCCAGCTCTTGAAATCTCCGGCTATGATATGTTTGCGGGCTTCGCGCACGAGCCACAGATAAAACGCCAGATTGTGGATCGACGCTATCTGCATGGCAAGCAGCTCTTGGGCTATGAAAAGGTGGCGGAGATAAGCCTTGGAATATACTCGGTCCACATAGCTTGCTCCGTTCTCGTCAATAGGGGAGAAGTCATTGGCCCATTTGAGGTTGCGCATGTTCATGGTGCCGTTTGCCGTGAACAGCATCCCGTTGCGCCCGTTGCGCGTGGGCATTACGCAATCCATCATATCCACTCCGCGGTCTATGGCCTCAAGTATGTTGACAGGAGTTCCCACTCCCATCAGATAGCGTGGGCGGTCAGCGGGAAGCTCTTCGTTTACCACCTCAATCATGTCATACATCACTTCGGTCGGCTCTCCTACAGCGAGTCCTCCTATGGCGTTGCCTTCGGCTCCCAGATCGGCCACGAACTTGGCACTGTCGCGGCGCAGGTCGGGATATGTGACTCCTTGCACTATCGGAAAAAATGCCTGACTGTGGCCGTAGCGTGGCTGCGTGGTATTGAAGTGGTTCCATCCGCGCACCAGCCACCGCTTGGTCAGGTCAAGTGATTTGCGCGCATAATCCCTGTCGGCAGTACCGGGGGGACACTCATCAAGAGCCATCATTATGTCGCTTCCTATGGAGCGTTGTATCTCTACCACCTTTTCGGGAGTGAAAAGGTGTTTGGATCCGTCGATATGAGAGCGGAAGTATGCCCCCTCCTCGGTGAGCTTGCGGTTGTCTGACAAGCTGAACACCTGGAATCCTCCGCTGTCGGTGAGAATGGGGCGTTCCCAGCCATTGAACTTGTGCAGTCCGCCGGCTTGCTCTATAATCTCCATCCCCGGACGGAGATAGAGGTGATAGGTGTTGCCTAATATTATTTGGGCTTTTATGTCGTCGCGCAGTTCATGCATGTGCACACCCTTGACACTGCCGAGGGTGCCGACAGGCATGAATATGGGCGTTTCTATTGTACCGTGGTCGGTAGTGATGACTCCGGCACGGGCATTACTGTTGCTGTCGGTGGCTTCAAGCTTGAATTTCATAATGCAAAATTACAAAATTTTTGGCTTGCTCCATCGCATGGCGTCAAATTATACGGGTCACTACGCCGTTATTGAATATAATCACGGTATTGTCCTCATAACGCCATTTGGTTTTGCTGGCAGGTCCCGATACTGAAAAAGGTTTGCCTTTGGCCAATGTCACTTCTGTCATGTTCATCCCCTCTGTCACTTCTCCGGATAGAATCTGTTTCCAGTGGCTCACATCTTCCGTTTTTTCTGCCTCGGCTTTTGCGGCTATTTCCGCCACGAGCCGTGATGCCTCAAGGGCCATGAGGTCAATCAGGGTTGCGTGTCTTTGGTTTGTGGCCGGATTCATTTTCTCTATTTTCAGAGTGCGGGGAAGAATCCCTTTTTCCTTATAGTTTATTGCAATATCATGTATCGTAAATTTTATCTGACCCTTCTGGCATTCTCCGGTGATATTGTATGTGAATGTGGCTGCATCCTTATAGCTCCCTCGCTGCTGTTTAACGGTATATGTGAATGATGATTGTGCCGGTTCAACGGATGCTATTGTCAGCTCCTCATTGTCGCCATTGGATATAAGGGCGTTGGTGAGTATCTGTGCCGCATCGGGATTCTTCACCGGAAGCTGGGCCGATATTGTGGCTGCACCGTCGGTCATTGTGGGGTAATACATCTTCACGCCTTCCACTTCGCGGTCGGCGGATGTGGAGTGCGACAGCATCCACTGATCCACTGGCGTATGTTCTTTGGTGTCTTTAGCCGATATGTTTGCGGCAAAGAGTATGACGGTGGCAAAAGTAATCAACTGTTTTTTCATAAACATTCAATAAGTGAAAATGAAAAAAATGGCCGCCCCGGATTTCGCATCGGTGCGGCCATTGGGGATTATTATCCTAATAAAAATTTAGAAGATTCGTTTTTGTTTAGAAGGCAAATCCGAGACGAATCAGTACGTTGGATGCTGCCAGAGAGTAGCTCTTGTCGGTTTTGCCATACATTTTCTCAAAGTCGTAGATGCTGCAGAAACCACGCTCGTAAGAGAAGTCAAGGTTCCAACGGCCATACCATACGCCGATACCGGCCTGGATACCTGCATCAAAACGATTGTAGTAACCTTCGTCATCAGAGTTCTTCAGATCACCGATACCAAAGCTGTCTTTTTCGCTGCGGAATTCGTTATAGTCAGGATCATAGGTGTTGGTGAAAGAATATTCTGACTCTTCTTTATAAGAAGCTGCCATGTCAATGCTTACCCATGCACCGATGTGGGCGTCAAGTTTGATTTTGTCAGTGATGCCGTATTTGTAACCGAACATCAAAGGCATGATTTTGAAACGGTGAGCAAGAAGAGAATTTTTTTCAAGGCTTGTAGCTGTGTAAGTGTAGTTGCCGGTGAGGTTGCCGCTTCTTACATTTTCAAATTTCTGTGAATAACCGCGAGTACCGAAACCGAATTCCATTCCCCAGTAAGCATCGCTGGAACCGATGTTCTTATTGAAACCGAATTCAATGTCGTAACCTGCTTTTGAACCAAGACCTGTGTCGGTTTTGCCATCATCGTCTTTATAGGTGTCTTTGAGGTTGCCGTTGGCTGCAGCATTGTTGATGCTTACGCCGGCACGAATGTACCACATAATGTTGTTTTCGCGCTCGGGAGCCTGGAACATGGTGCTGCGGGCTATCTGAGCATTGGCACCCATTGCTGTGAGAGCAACCATAGTTGCTAAGAATAATTTTTTCATTGTGTTGAAAGATTTGGTTTATAAATGGTTAATTGATAAGTGCTGTTTCATTTTTTCACACCGCTACGGGTTGTGGCTTTTGGCTCGACATTCGCTTCGTGTGCGCTTGTATTGCCTTCGTTACCCGTGTAGATGATGCGGACTGTTTCCAGTTCCTTGGGGTCTTTTAAAGGATGGAAATTGACATATTTCACAGGGTAGCCCGAGAGCGTTACGAGCATTACCTTGGGTTCGGAACTGAGAATTTGCACGTTGTAGATAGGCTCGATGAGTGCATCACCTTCCGATTCGGTAATGGCATTGTAGAGTGCACGTTTCTTACACTCGTCAATAGCATATTGGTCAAGGTTTTCCAATCCACCGGGCACATCAAAACGATAGGGACCGAATTGTTCACGTTCTTCCGTGAGCATTTTCATGTCTGCTATCTGCGGAGTGATGTAAACTCTCACTTTTGGTTCTACATAGCGGGCTTCAGTCTGCTCCATGAGCTTGACTGCTTTCTTTTGTGCTGATGCTGTAAAGGTTCCGGCCAATACAACTAATGCTGTTGCGATAATAAAACGGTTCATCTGTTCGCAAACCCTCATGATACGTGTCGGGCGCAACTTCAAGTGATTCTGCCGACCCCCTGACAGATGAATAAATAATTGGTTTTCAGATTGTAGTAAATGATAACGCGTGGGGTCTGCTTCTTTTTGCTTATCCCATCCTTTTGGTTTCTCGAATTGTTTTCAACCAAATATAAGCAACGCCAGTCTGACTACGTGATGATATGCGGGTTAACAAGGGTGTTCTGCGCCTTGCAACTAAGTACATAGCAAGTATAAACATCACTGACATTGCTGTTGATTTCTTTGGTTGATTTTAAATTCTACGAGAATTTAATGGACAGAAATTAACGCAGAGAAAGTACGTTTCATACATATGTTGGCTTATAGGTCTGCCGGATTGATACCTGACGTGCTATAAACCATGTCCCGACCCTCCCTCCGGGGGCTACCGGACTTTGCAAAGATAGTGAAATAATGTAAAATGAAACAAATTTTTATGGTAAAAAGTGAAGATATGTATTTAATCTGTATTCATCTCTGTATTATGGGTTGATATATAGCACAACAGGCGCATCAATCTGATGCGCCTGTGGCTGTAATGATCTATGTGATGCGGGTTTTATTTCTTATCGGTGTCGGGGGCCTTGTCAATAAGGTCCATAAACTGGTCAAGATTAGGTGTGATGATGATTTCTGTACGACGGTTGCGCTGGCGTCCTGCATCGGTAGTGTTGTCGGCTATAGGATTGTATTCGCCGCGGCCTCCTGCGGTGAGACGGGAGGGATTAACCCCGAAGCGGTTCTGAAGTACCTGCACCACTGAAGATGCACGCAGAGCCGATAAATCCCAGTTGTTGCGGATGTTCGGACGGCTGATAGGCACATTGTCGGTATTGCCTTCCACGAGCACATCATAAGAGTTGTAATCTTTTATTATCTTGGCTATTTTGCTGAGAATGTCCATGGCGCGTGGACTGATTTCATAGCTGCCGGTTTGGAACAGCATATTGTCGCTCAGTGATATATAGACCACCCCTTTGAGCACCTTTATGTCCACATCGCGAAGGTCATCGCGCGACAGCGAGCGGGTAAGATTGTTGGTAAGCACCATGTTGAGTGAATCGCTCTTGGATTTGGCATTCACAAGTTCCTTGATGTATCTGTTGGATGCGTTGATTTCATCTACAAGTTTGGATATGTTCACATTCCCTTGGGCGTTTTGCTGAAGGCTTTGTGCCAGATTGCCTTGCAGGGCATCATAGCGGGCGCGAAGGTCGGCATTGGTGGCGCGGGCTTCCTGAAGCAGAGCGTCAATTGTCTGGCCGTTGGCACGGCTTTCGTTGAGGGAGTTCTGCGAGGCGGCGTAATCTTTTGACAAAGCGTCATACTGGCTCTGCAGTGCCTGATATTTCTTTTTGCTTACGCACGAGGTGAGCGACAGTGCTACAGCCAGTGTGCATACGGCGAAGATACGTGATGGTTTCATAATCAATAGTTATAGTTAGAATGTATTATAGATGTAACGCAAAATTAGGCAATAATGTTGTGACATTCAAAAATACCACGGATGATTCGATAAACGATTGTAGTTGCGGTTGATTCGGCGCACTGCAAGTACACGCCGGGGCAGATAGAGTGAGTCGGCTTGGTTTATGCTGCTGGTCATCACCATCCCGCTGCAATGGATGTAGCGTCCGGAACCTATATAAATGCCCACATGCGTGATGCGTGTGGTGTCGGGGTCCGGACCGAAAAACAGCAGGTCGCCGGTGGCCCAGTCGGCAGGTGTGTCGCTTGACACCGGTTCGCAAATATTGGCCTGAGATGAGGCGTTCCGTGGCAGCAATGTGCCGGAGTTACGGTAGCATACCTGAGTGAATCCGGAGCAGTCAAGTGCCTTTGGCGTGGTGCCTCCCCAAAGATAGGTGACGCCGTTCATGCTGCGTGCGGTGCGGATTATTCCATCCACATTCATCGGGCGCTCGCTCCACGAAGCGAAATCGTCAACTGAGGCCGTGGGCAGATAGCCTGTGCGCCCATCGGGAAGTTTCACTTCGCAGAATCGGCTTCCCGGTGTGATTGTGCCGCAGAATATGGCTCCCAATGTGGCATCGGTCACAGCTGATTCCAAAGGTGATGACAGGGTGTCGGAGCAAACTGTCTCCCCATAGGGATGAGTTACAATGACGCGCTTCCCTTTGCGCCATGATTCTGATTCATCATCGGTGAGCGTACGATATGCTGAGGTATGCATCCATGCGCGGTAGCCGTCGGGCAAAGTGGCGATGCGCCATTCGCCGGAGCATATCGTGTCAAGAAGCACCGGAGTGCCGAGCGTGGCCTGTGTTTCAAGTTCCGCTCCGTGCCGTGGCTCTGCACGTAGTGAGGCGCAGGCCACATTTACCAGCCCCCACTCCTGATGTGGAGCGGGGGAGGATGTGGGTTGCGATCCAGCACCAGTTATGGCGGCTGCAAGCATAAGTATCGTTGTCAGTACCCTGATCACTTCATTTGATTGATCACCGCCTTGATTTTGTCTGCCAAAGCATCGGCCTCGGCCATGGTGTGAGCTTCGGAGTATATGCGGATGATGGGTTCGGTATTGCTTTTGCGCAGATGTACCCAGCCGTCGGCAAAATCAATCTTGACACCGTCTATGTCTGTCACCTTTTCGTTGGCATACATCTCCTTGACTTTGGCAAGAATGGCATCCACATTGATTTCAGGGGTGAGCTGAATCTTGTTTTTGGCAATAGCGTATGCGGGGTAGCCGGCCTTAAGTTCGCTCACTTTTTTGCTGCTCTTGGCCATGAGGGTCAGGAACAGAGCCACGCCTACCAAAGCATCACGGCCATAGTGGGCGGCAGGGTATATAACACCGCCGTTGCCTTCGCCACCGATAACAGCACCTGTCTGTTTCATAAGGGTGGTGACATTCACCTCCCCTACAGCTGATGCGTTGTAAGTCTGTCCGTGTTTCTCGGTCACATCGCGCAGTGCGCGTGATGAGCTGAGGTTGCTCACCGTGCTTCCGGGAGTGTGCGACAGCACGTAATCGGCCACAGCTACAAGGGTATATTCTTCTACAAACATTTCGCCGTTCTCCATAACTATGGCAAGACGGTCAACATCAGGATCCACCACAAAGCCCACATCGGCCTTGCCTGACCGCATGAGTTCTGCTATTTGGGTGAGATTCTCGGGTATAGGTTCCGGGGTGTGGGAGAAACGGCCTGTGACCTCACAGTTGAGCTCAATGATGTTTTTGACACCAAGAGCTTTGAGCAGCTGGGGAATTGCTGTGCCTCCAACTGAATTCACGGCATCTACAGCCACTGTGAAATTGGCTTTGGCTATGGCATCCTTGTCCACAAGATCAAGGGCAAGTACCTGATTGATGTGGCGATGCAGCCATGTGTTGTTGGTGAGTTCGTGGCCGAGCTCAAGCACATCGGCAAATGAATATTCGCCGGCTTCGGCTATGCGTAGCACCTCTTTGCCCTGAGCGTCATTGAGGAATTCTCCGTTTTCATTGAGGAGCTTGAGTGCGTTCCATTGCAGCGGGTTGTGGCTTGCGGTGATGATAATGCCTCCACAGGCATCTTCGCCGGTCACTGCCACCTCAGTGGTGGGGGTGGAGGCGAGGCCTATGTTGACCACGTCAAATCCCATGGCTGTGAGCGTGCCTACAACAATGCTGCTCACCATGGCGCCACTGATTCGGGCATCACGGCCAACTACAATAATGTTGCTTGTTTTGGTTGTAGTGGTACGTATGTATTTGGCATATGCGGCTGTGAATTTCACAATGTCAAGGGGTGAAAGCCCCTCGCCGGGCACTCCGCCGATGGTGCCACGGATACCTGAGATGGATTTGATGAGTGTCATGTCGTTATCTTAATATTTAGATTTGTGGCTTATAGTAGGATATATTGTAGAGATAGGGCTGCACATAAGTGATTTCATCGCTCCAGCCATATTGCGATTTCACCACCAGCATCACACGGCTGCCCAGCTGCACTTGTTTGAAACTTAGCGGAAGCTGGAGTGCCGAACCCCATTGTGAGCTTGACGGGGTCGTGTAGTCGCCGTAGCGGAACGAGGTGGTGTTCGATACCGGGTTGTCGGCATTGCCTTCCCATTCCAGATTATTGATATTTGTACCCGGAATGTAGTACATCAGGTTTGTGCGCATAAAGCGGAAAATCACCTTGTCGCCGTCTTCGGGATTGCCCTGTGTGCCGACCGACATCACTTTCATGTATATATTGCCGTCCTCGTCAAGCTGATAATATGGCGCGTTTTCGCCTACTTCCAGTATTGAATCAGCAGGAACCGACCCAATTACTTTCTGTTCAACCAAAAACAGGTTCACGGCTTTGTTTTCGTCATTAAGCATTTCGGCATAGCTTTTTCCGTCCTCGCAGCTCTGCATCATTGCAGCTCCCGCTATGACGCCGAAAGTTATAAGAATGTGTTTGAGGGATATTTTCATTATGTTTTGCTATTATTCGGGTTGTTGGGGTAACAGGTGGTCGTATTGGGGGAGAATGTCCAGAAGCTTTGTTACCGCTTCGCTTAGCGAAGTGTGCATCTCTCCGCCGGCCGCATTATGATGTCCGCCGCCATTGAAATGCGTTTCACATATCTCCCTCACTGAAAATTCGCCACGGCTGCGCATCGACACTTTCACAAATTCCGGCTCGTCTTCGCGCATATAAATGCTGTACACGATTCCCGGTATGCTCAGCGGCACATTCACAAGTGACTCCGTGTCGCCCTTGGAATAAGAAAATTCGTCAAGTTCTTCGCGGCTGAGAGTGATGAGTGCGCAACGGTGCTGGGGCATTATCTCCATTTTGGCATACTGTGCATAGCCCATGATGCGGAGGCGTTCAGCACTATTGGTGTTCATCACGTGATTGTATATCGCATCCTTGTCCACGCCCTTGGCCACAAGGTCGGCTATGATGGTATAGAGATGGGGATGATTGGAATTGTAGGAGAAATTGCCGGTATCGGTCATCATGCCGGTATAGCAGCAGGTAGCTCCGTCTGCATCCAGCCATTCCTTTGTCCATCCGGCTTCGTGTGCCAGACTGTACAGTAGCGAGCATGTGCTTGGTTCCTCAGGCCGCGATATGAGTATGTCCACCTTAGCCACGGGATTAAGGTGGTGGTCGATCATGATGGTCAATGCCGGTGTTTGTTCCAGCATCGGGCGCATGCGGTCAACGCGCGCAAAGTCATTGAAGTCAAGACAGAACACCACATCGGCTTTGTTGAGTAACGTGGAGCAGCGCACCGGATGACATGACGCAACCACAATTTTGTCGCTTCCCGGCAATAACATGAGGTTGCGCGGGGGCATGTCAGGAGTAATTATAACTGCCGATTTGCCCATGGCCGTAAGCATATGCCAAAGGCACAGACTGGAACCCAAGGCATCTCCGTCAGGAGTCATGTGGCACACAATCACAAACCGATGGTTATTCTCCACGGCATTTTTTACGGATTGCACTTTGTCAGGGGATATGATACGGTCCAGCATTAGTGGTATGATTATTAATCCGCAAAATTAAGGAAAATTTGACAGCCGTGTTGACAATATATGTTAAAACTATTCACCAAGGTCCTCTTCTGAGAATTCCGGGTCAAAATCATCATCACCCATAAAGTCGTCAAAATCCCATCCGTCGGGATTGAAAATCTGCTCGGTAAAGCGGTTCAGTTCGCGGCCTTCGCGCTTGGTGGGGCGACCCAGGCCCTTGCGTCTGTCCACAAATCCGCTTATCTTCACCATGTCAAGCAGATGCATCTCCGAGGCCGGAGTGATATTTTCCATATATTCGGGCACGAGTTTGGCTCCCAGACGATTTTCCGTCAGGCCAAGTACTTTGAACGAGTACGTGACCGGTGGCTTGCGCACCTTGACAACATCGCCTGTTTTCACCATGCGCGACGGTTTGGCCGGGGTGTCGCCTATGCTCACCCGCCCTTTCTTGCATGCATCTGTAGCTATGGTGCGTGTTTTGAATATGCGCACAGCCCACAGCCATTTGTCTATTCTGACTTCTGATTTAGGCATTATTATTTGTTGTTGAACGTGTTCATGGCTCTGCCTATACCGGCAAGGCAAAACTCTTTGATTGCCTCACAAGCCACTTCTATTCTTGCCGGCAGTTCTGCCTGTTGTTCGGGCGTGAACTGTCCGAGCACATAATCTATCTGGCAGCCGCGTGGAAAATCGTTGCCTATGCCGAACCGCAAGCGCGGATAAGCCTGCGTGCCGAGCATCTGGGCTATGTTCTTTAATCCGTTGTGACCTGCATCGCTCCCTTGCCCTTTGATGCGTATGGTTCCAAAGGGCAAAGCTATGTCATCTACAAGCACAAGGATATGGTCAGGTTCAATGTTCTCTTTGTCGCGCCAGTAACGAACGGCATTGCCACTCAGGTTCATGTATGTAGATGGCTTGAGAAGCACGAGCTGCTTGTTTTTCAACCGCATATGCGCTACATCGCCATAGCGTTCGGTGACAAAAGAAATATTGGATGCCTTTGCAAAGGCATCCAATATCATAAATCCTATGTTGTGGCGGGTATGGCGATATTCTTCGCCGATATTACCCAATCCCACAATCAGATATTTCATATAGTTCTGATTAGCTTGTCAACTTATTTGGTGGCAGCAGCTGCAGCGGCACCACGAGCGGCACGTGTGAGCTGAACTGCGCAAACCACTGCGTTTTTGGCATTCATCAGTTCAAGACCTTCAAATGAAAGTTCACCAACCTGAAGTGATTTGCCGAGACCAAGGTTGTCAACATTGATAACCAGACGCTCGGGGATTGCGGTGTACGGAGCTTTAACGCGGAGCTTCTTCATGCTCAGAGTGAGCTTACCACCGGCTTTCACACCTTCGGCGTGGCCTTCAAGTTTCACGGGAACTTCAATTGCTACGGGCTTGTTCTCTTTCACTTCCAGAAGATCAATGTGCAGAATGGAATCTTTAACAGGGTGGAACTGGATGTCTTTGAGCACTGCCATGCGCTTTTCACCGTGTATGTCAAGTTCAATAGCGAAGATGTCGGGAGTGTAGATGAGTTTGCGAACGCTGTCGGCTGTTACTGTGAGGTCAGTGGTTATGAGACCTTTGCCGTTACCGATTTCTACGATTTTTTCACCTTCACGCAGGGTGCCGTTGTAGGGGAGGGTTATGATTTCGCCGCCATTGAGCACTACAGGAATAAGATTCTGACTGCGGAGAATTTTGGCAGCTTTCTTGCCGAGGCTGGTACGAGGCTCAGCACTGAGTTGAAATGTCTTCATTGTTTGTTGAAAGTTAATGTGTTACTAAAAATTAAGCGATTTTGCTCCTTAATTTCCCATCACACGGGATGCTAAAAAGCGACTGCAAAATTACAACTTTTTTTTTAATGACCAAAGAGTATCAACCTAATCTGTAAATTTTCAGCGATATATCCCTTAATTTGTGCCATGCGTGCGCTCCCATTCGGCAATTGCTGATATTATTGCCGAGGAATAAAGCATGGCTTTGCGTTTTGACACTCCCTCAATATTCGCAAATTGGCTATAGTTGCGCGGCCTTTCCGCTGCAATTATACTTAGAGTGCGGTCGGAAAATATGAGGTAAGCCGGAAGATTGTTGGCCCTCGCCAGTTGCAAACGTACTTTCTTGAGGTGCTCCATAAGTGTGTCGGTGCTGAATCTCTGTTGTTTTGATTGTCTTAGCTTTGCAGGGGCCGACATTCTGGTCATCATTACCGGCACATCTCCTTTGAGCAGGCTCATGCCATAGGGCGTCACTTTGAGCTTTCGCCCTTCATCGTAGGCTATCTCTACTATGCCCATCAGTACCATTTGCATGAGTACATGCTGCCATTGCGCCACGCTCATGTCTGCTCCGGCTCCGTAGGTACGTATTTTGTTGTAGCCGCGCGCCACAAGGTCTCCACGCTGTGATCCGCGCAGTATGTCGGTGAGCATTGACATGCCAACTTGCTCTTTGGTGCGGATTATTGCGCTGAGAGCTTTTTGCACAGGTACAAGGGCATCATACCTCACCGGAGGCGATGAACATACATCGCAGTTGTTGCAGTCATGTTCCAGCGGCTCAGAGAAATAGCTCAGCAGTACGCGCCTGCGGCACACTGTGCTTTCGGCGTAATCTCTCATCCGTTGCAGTTTGGCAAGGTTGATTTCCGCCTGTCCGCTTTCCGTGGCGAATTTTCGCAGCATGATCATGTCACTCACGGAGTAAAACATCAGAGCCAAGGCCGGCATCCCGTCACGCCCGGCTCGGCCTATTTCCTGATAATAATGTTCGATGCTCGCAGGCATGTTGTTGTGAACCACCCATCGGATGTTGCTTTTGTCTATCCCCATGCCGAAAGCTACTGTGGCACATATCACCTGAATCTCACCGTTTATGAAGTCCTGTTGAGCCTTGTTGCGTTCTTGGGTCGGAAGTGCCGCATGATAAACTGCACTTTTGTGCCCGCGCTTCTTAAGCTCGGCATGCATCGTTTCGGCTCCTTTGCGTGTCATGCAGTACACTATCCCCGTATCGTTGGGATGAGTGGCTATCAGGCGTGAGATTGTGGATATGCGTTGGGCCTTCCCCGGATCGGGATGCACCTGTAGCTGGATGTTGGGACGGTCAAATGTGCTTACAAACATTTGGTGGTCCTTGCTTAAATTAAGCTGCCGCGCAATGTCCGAACGTGTTATTTTGTCGGCAGTGGCGGTCAGTGCCATAATGGGAATGTCGGGGAAATGCTCTTTGAGGGTTCCAAGCTTGGTGTATTCAGGCCGGAAGTCATGTCCCCATTGTGATATGCAGTGAGCTTCATCAATGGCTATCAGGGATATAGGCATCTCTTGCGACCATTTAGGCAGCTCGGCAAGCAGCCGTTCGGGTGATATGTACAAAAGTTTTATGCGCCCGGCAAACACCTGCTCCATTATGGCTCGGTTGTCGGATTCAGTTTGCATGCTGTTGATGCTGGCTGCCGGAATACCATTGGATATCAGTCCCCGCACTTGGTCCTGCATCAGGGCTATCAGTGGTGACACCACAATGGCGCATCCGTCACTCATTATGGCCGGCAGTTGATAGCATATTGATTTCCCGCCGCCGGTGGGCATTAGCACAAGTGTGTCTTTGCCTTGCATGACACATGTGATGATGTCAAGTTGCAGTGGCCGGAAAGTGCCGTATCCGTAGAACTGCTTCAGCAGTTGTGTGGCGCGATCATGGATTAGTGCTTCAGAAAGCATTCTTCTCCCCGTGGATAGCGTTTATTACGGTGCGTACAATAATTTTAAGGTCCAGCAGGAAGCTCCAATGCTCTATGTACCATACATCATGCTCCACCCTTTGTTCCATCTGCCACAATTGGTCGGTTTGTCCGCGCAGGCCGTTTACCTGTGCCCAACCGGTAATGCCGGGCTTGATAAGGTGGCGCACCATGTATTTGTCAATCAGTCTGCTGTATTCCTCCGTATGCTTGAGCATGTGGGGCCGTGGACCTACTACCGACATGTTGCCCAAAAACACATTTATAAACTGTGGCAGCTCGTCTATATTGGTGCGACGCATAAAATCACCCACTTTGGTTTTGCGGGGATCATGCTCTGTCGCTTGCAGGGAATCGGCCTGGGCATTGACACGCATAGTGCGGAATTTGTAGCATGTAAACTCTTTGCCTTTGTAGCCTGTGCGCTTCTGTTTGAAGAACACCGGACCGGGAGACGATATTTTTATGGCTATCGCTACCGGTATCAGCACGATGGGAAATAAAACCATTGCTACGGTTGAAAAGAGTATGTCAAAGCTGCGTTTGAGCACTCGGTTGCGCATGCGCATCAACGGATTGTGCCTTATTGACATAACCGGCACGGAGCCAAGCGCATACATCTCAAAGTTGCGATTGATGTATCGTGAAATAGGTGGCACATAATAATATTGGGCCACATTGGCATCTGCTACTGCCAATGTGCGCGACAGCGCGTCGGCATTCTCTCCCGGCAGAGTGCAGAATATCTCATTTATCTGATGCTCACGCACAAAGTCATCAAGCAGGCTGATTGGTCCGCGATACATCTCTTGGGGTGTGTCGGGCCGTTTTTCATCATCAAAAAAGCCCATGAATTTATAGCCGAATCCGTTGTCGCTTGATAATTCCTGCATCAGACGTTGGGCGGTGGGATTGGTGCCCACGATTACAGCGCGTGAAAAGTTGCGTCCCTTGCGGCGATACTGTTTGATATACAGGCGCGATACAGTCCACCATAGTGGAAATACGATGAACAGGAGACCGTAGAATTCCGCAAATATCTGCCATGGAATCTGGTCTATCCCCACAAAGTATAGTCCAGAGATGAATATCAGGGCGTGTCCTCCCACGGCCTTAAGTGAGTTCGCCACCACGTTCTCCATCTGGATGGAGCGGGTTTTGTGAGTGTTGCGCAGTGAATAGGCCACAGGCAGATAGGCCATGTTGGCAAGTAACCATACAGTGCGGGCTCTTTCGGCCACAAATTCAGGTTCGAGCCATGCTATGGTAAAGAATACGGCATTGATGATAATGAAATCAATAAAAATCAATATCAGATGAATGTATCTGCCGTATCGGCCTTTTTGGTTTATTACTGTCATAAATTGGTTCTCCGGATGTACACACTATATATTAATGTGAAAAATTTAGACAAGACACACTCCACATGGAGTGTGTCTTGGAGATGTGTCAAAGTTTTGCGTCAATCAGGCTGATCTTGTGCTCAAGCTCTGTCAGATCATCCTTGATGCGCTGTATTTTGCGCTGCAGCTCACGGAGCATAGCCTCTCCGCTTGCTGACTTGGAATTGAAGAATCCAAGGTTGTTTTCATATGTGGCAAGTTCTGATTTGCGTGTTTCATAAGTACGCATCAGTCTGTCACGCTCGCGCATAAGCTTGTTGTTGTCGCCTGCAAGGTCGGATATTGAGCTTTCAAACGATGCCATGCGCGCTTTGGTTTCGTGAATATCGTATTTGTCAAACAGTTCTCCCACTACGGTGCGGTAAGCATCATGCAGCTTATCTTTTTCACGGAACGGTACATGGCCTGTTTCCTGCCATTTTGCTCTCAGAGCATGTATCTGTTTTATTGCTTCATCGCGTTCTGTAGCACAATCCGGCGCATTGAGTGCCTTCAGCTCGGCAATGATTGCCTTTTTTGCTTTCAGGTTGGCCTGCTCTGTTTTGCGCGTGCCGCTCAAAGCCTCTTTCTTGCGGTCAAAGAATGTGTCGCATGCAGTCACAAAGCGTTTCCATACAGCATCGCTCTGCTTTTTCGGTACTGCACCGATAGTTTTCCACTCGGCTTGCAGTGCCACGAGCTGGTCGGTGGTCTTTTTCCAGTCGGTGCTGTCTTTTAACGCTTCTGCCTTTTCGCACAAAGCTGCCTTTTTTGCCAGATTGTCGGCCAAAGAATCCTTCATGCTTTTATAGAAAGCGGATTTGCGTGAGAAGAAGTCGTCACACAGAGCGCGGAAACGGGTAAAGAGTGCGTTATTGAGCTTGCGTGATGCAAAACCGAGTGTTTTCCATTCTGCCTGTGCCTCAAGAATGGTTTTTGTCATTTCATCCCATGCAGCATAAGTGGATGGTGCATTGAAGTCAAGAGCCTCAATACGTTCGCAGATGGCTGTTTTTGCTGCCTCATTCTCTTTTTCGCGGGCTTTGCGCTCTTCAAAGTGAGCCTGATATTTTTTGCTTATTACTGCCGATGCGTCTTTGAATTTGGCCCAGAGATCTTCGCGAAGCTCTTTTGCCACCGGACCTATGTCGCGCCATTTGTCATGGAGGGCCTGAAGACGCTTGAATGCTGTGATTACATCAGGTTCATTGTCCAGCCCCTCTGCCTCGGTAATAAGAAGTTGCTTCTCGGCAAGATTTTTCTTGAAATCATAGTCACGAAGCTCTTTGTTCACTTTCCATTGGTCATAGAAATGCTCCACGGCATCCTGAAATGACTTCCATATTTCGCTTTGCTGTTGGGGAAGCACATCGCCTATCTCCTTGAATTCGGCCTGAAGCTCCTTCACGCGGTTGTAATGGCGGTTGACATTGTCGGTGTCGGCACTCATGGTCATCAGCTCGTCAATAATGGCGCGTTTGCGCTCGTAATTGCGCATGCATTGTGCTTCCTGCTGCATACGGTATTCGGCTTTACGGGCCTTTATGGTGTTGAGGAGGGTTTTGAGTTCTTCCTCAAGTGGGTCAACTATTGTTTCCAACTTCAGCTCTTCGCCTTTGGCCTCAGCTTCGGCTCGCAAGGTTTGCAGCTCATTGTTGTGAAGCTGATAGAATTGCTGTTTCAGTTTCGACACGGTGTCATTGTCTATTTCGGCAACATTCTGTGTGTCGGCAATAGTGCGCAGCAAGGCAAGCAATTCGTCTTTTGTTGCGGGTGCCGGAGTGTCGGTAACGGTTTCGGAAACTTCCACAGCGGTTGTTTCGTCGATGAGGGGGCGGTCTGCGGCAGCGTTTTCAAGCTGTTCAGCAGACTGGTTTTGCAATTCCATAACTTCTATATTATTAGTTAATTCATGAGTATTCGTGTCGAAATAAACGGCACTTTATAGGTAAAACGGTGTAAATTTAATAATAAATTTTCAAAACAACTGTTTTTTTAACGCTAAAATGTTGTTTTAACATTCCTGCAATGCCATTTATAAATATAATTGTCAAAAATCGCAGTTGCGCAGCCGCGATTTTGAGGGAATTTGTATTTTTGTGAAATATATGGATTTGCATGATTTTGCCGAACAGATATTTCTGAGTCTGCCTTACGACCCTAATGAGCAGCAGATACAGCTCATTGCGGCTCTTGCGCGGTTCTGTTCCCCGCAGATGCCGAGCGATTCGGTGTTTTTGCTCAACGGTTACGCCGGTACCGGCAAGACTTCGGTCACCGGAGCACTTGTGCAGGCTTTGAGAAATGCGGCTGTTCCTGTGGTGCTTTTGGCTCCTACCGGCAGGGCCGCCAAGGTGTTCGGTAAATTTGCCCGGTTCCCGGCCACAACTATTCACAGGCGTATCTATAGGCAGGCTGCTCCCGGAGGAATGCGTTTTTCAGGCGAGGTGGCCGACAACAACATGCAGGGTGCTGTGTTTATTGTTGATGAGGCTTCAATGATTGGCGACGACTCCGGAAACGCCTCACGCACGAGTTTGCTTGAGGATTTGGTCCATTATGTGTATTCAGGTGTGGACTGCCGCATGATATTGCTCGGTGACACGGCCCAGCTCCCTCCGGTGGGATGCGAGAAAAGTTTGGCCATGGATGCCGATGTGCTTCGCGGTTTCGGGCTGCGGGTTACGCGTGCCGTAATGACAAAAGTGGTGCGGCAGGACGGTCGTTCCGGCATTTTGCGCAATGCCACCTGGTTGCGTAAGGCCATGAGACATGAGCCGCTGCCCCAGCCTCGGCTTGTGGCTGATGACACCACTTCCGATGTGTATGTTGTTGACGGCGAGGATCTTTTGGATATGCTCAGCAAGGTATATAATGAGCGCGGTGCCGCCAATGCTCTTATCATCACGCGCAGCAATAAACGGGCCACGCAGTTTAATTTGGGTGTCCGCAGGGAGATACTCGGCTATGAGGAGGAGCTGTGCATTGACGACAGGCTTCTCGTGGCCAAGAACAATTATTTGTGGAGCGCCAAAGTCAAGGGATTTGATTTCATAGCCAACGGTGACATAGCCACGGTGAGCCGCATACTGGGCATGGAGGTGAAGTATGGACTGCGTTTTGCCAATGTTGTGCTCGTGTTCCCGGACCGCGATGTGGAGGTGGAGTGCAAGATAATGCTTGATGCGCTCACTTCCGATACTCCGGCTCTTGATCCGCAGCGTTTCAATCAACTTTATACCGATATTCTTAACGACCCGGATTTGTTCACCTCGGCCACTCCGATGAATGTAAGGATGAAATTGCTGCGCACCGATCCTTATTTCAACGCTTTGCAGGTAAAATATGCTTATGCCGTCACCTGCCATAAATCGCAGGGTGGCCAGTGGGATTCAGTTTTTGTGGATATGGGTTACATTCCGCCCGAAGCGCAGGGCATGGATTTTTACCGCTGGCTTTATACGGCCACGACCCGTGCCACACGACAGTTGTACTACATCAATCCTCGCATAATGGTCAACGGCAAGATGCCTGACGAATGGTGAGTCAGTGCAGGGTGTCAAGTATTTCAGGGTGATTCATTATGTTGGCAGGGGCACGGTGGGCTGCAAGTTCCGATGCCATGAAGTCCATCACCGGTGCCACGTGGCTGAAATAGCGTCTGTAACCCTTACACAGATAGTTATGGCGTTGGCCGTCGGAGGTGCGGATAAAACGGTTCTTGGGGCATTCTCCGTGACAAGCCTTTTTGTATGGGCAGCTTTTGCATTCCATCGGCAGATTAAGCTGCTTGCGTTCTCCGAACCGCCGCTGGTCATCGCTGTTCATCAGCTCTATGATGGTGTGCTCATGGATGTTGCCAAGTTTGAATTCCGGAAAAGCGAAATGATCACATGAATACAGGTCGCCGTTGTGCTCCATCATTGCTGCATGTCCGCACGATGGTGCCAGCGAGCAGACTCCGGGCGTTACGCCTACCCATCCGGCGAGGGTGGCATCAAAAAGTTGCACAAAAATTTCCCCCACATCCTCACGTACCCAGCGGTCAAACACTCTTGTCGCAAATTCACCCCATTCTTCGGGTGTTATGGATTCCGGAGTGAGTTGCCCTGCCACATCGTCAGGTGTACAGAGTTCCCCATTCTTGCTGTCAGCTCTGCGCTCCACCACGGGAGTGAACTGCAGGTATCGGCACCCTATCTGCTTGAAGAAATCATAAAAACGCTCCGGTTCTTTTACATTGATGCTGTTCACTACTGCCATGGCGTTCCATTCCACCCCATATTGCTGTAGCAGCCGTATGGAACGCATCACTGTTTGGTGGGTGGGTTTGCCCAATGCCGTGCGCCGGTATGCGTCGTGAGCTTCAGCCGGTCCGTCTATGGAAATGCCCACAAGCCAGTTATTGCGTTTCAGAAACTCGCACCACCGGGTGTTGAGCAGTGTGCCGTTGGTTTGGATGCAGTTGATTATTGTCCGGTTTTCACCGTACTTGCGTTGCAGCTCCATGGCACGTTCATAAAACTTTATAGGGCGCATCATTGCTTCTCCACCGTGCCAAGTGAACACAATTTCCGGCATTGTCTGAGCTGCTATATATTGTTTTACAAATTCCTCAAGTGTGGCATCGCTCATGAGCTGATTTTCGGAATTGCCGCATGCAAGGGTCTTCTCTTTTTCCAGATAATAGCAATATGAGCAAGCCAGATTGCATGCCGATCCAACAGGTTTCGGCATAACGTACAGCACACTCGCAAAAGGATTCAGGGCTTCTTGTTGCATGATGCAAATATAGTGATTATGGCAGAGGTATGACCGCCCCGAAACATTATTTTGAAAATTTGATGTTGCGTAATATTAAAAAATGCGTACCTTTGTGGCGTTTTTTACCAAAAATAAGACATAATGAAGAATTTTCTATTCGCCATTACGGCCTTGGTGGCTACGATGAGCGCTTATGCCGAGGGGTATCAGATCAACACTCTCAGTGCACGTCAGGAAGGTATGGGACATACCGGTGTAGCATTGAAGCTCGGTGCCGAGAGCATGATTTTTAATCCCGCAGGCCTTTCGTTTTCTGACAAAACACTTGACTTAACCGGAACACTCACTGCTATCAAACCGCTGTCGTCGGCTACTATCAATGGCGTGCGTTATGACAGCCATAATAAAGTCAGCACTCCCATAGCATTCAATGCTGCATTTCGTGTGCGCGACTATCTGCAGCTTGGCATATCGTTTTACACTCCCTATGGCAGTTCCATCAACTGGGGTATGAACTGGCCCGGATCGGTACTTAACCAAAAGGTAAACCTTGCCACTTACACAGTGCAGCCCACGGTGTCATGGCGTATTACTCCGCGATTGTCCGTAGGTGCCGGTTTGATGATTACATGGGGCACAGTGGACCTCAACAAGGGATTGGTGAGTGCCTATGATATTGATAAGGTGCTCCCTGTCGTGGGCATGCTCACAGGTCAGACTTACCCATTGTTCAACGGGGTCACTCCTGCTTCGGTTAATCTTAAAGGTACCGCTGACATGGCTTTTGGCTTCAATGTGGGTGCCATGTTTGATGTGTCCGACAAAGTGACCGTAGGCGCATCCTTCCGTTCCAAAATGCTCATGAAGGTTAAGGGCGGTGAGGCCCACGTGTCGTTTGCCAACGAGGTAGCCAAGAAATTGCTTGAGGACAAGGTCGGCCTCATTGATCAGGCCAACTTCAGCGCTTCCATGCCGCTGCCATACGTACTGGTGTTCGGTGCGTCTTACCATCCTACTGACCGTTGGACGTTTGCTGCCGATATACAGCTGACGGGATGGAAAACCTACCGCCGCCTTGACATTGAGTTCCCCGGAGTGGCAAATGGCTCATTTGATCAGCATATCGACAAGAAATATCGCAATGCTTGGTGTTTCCATATGGGTGCTGAATGGGCCGCTACTCAGAAACTTGATGTACGTGCCGGTTTGATGATTGACCAGACTCCTGTAAACGACAATCATTACAATCCCGAAACTCCGGGAATGACCAAGATTGAACCCACCGTGGGATTGTCGTTCCGTCCCATCAGGCAGCTCAGTGTGGATTTCTCGTTTATGTATGTGGCCGGCCTCGGCAAGAATAACGTACAGGGCAGTTACGAGAATTTCATTGCCAAAGCATTTCCCGCTTTGGGCCTTGAACAAAACCCTGTAGTCAAGGGCGATTATCGCGTGCATGCGTTTGCTCCGTCCATAGGGTTGCGTTATTGTTTCTGAACACGAGTTTATAAAATAGATTGGTTGGTCGCCGGGCTTTGTGATAAAGCTTGGCGACTTTTTTAGCTCCTTCTAAAAATCTTAAAAAAGTTAATTAATAGGTGTTGCTCTAACTTTTGTTCTTTTCCGACGGTTTTAAGTGATATAAGAAACAAAACTAACTTTACTATGGATAGAATAATTAAACTTTCAGATTTGAAACAAGTTGTGGCACAAGCCTACGACAAGTTTAAGGATGAGCAATGCGGCGATGTTGATGCCCGCTTCTTTGATGCCAATACTGATGATTTCGCCATTACGGTAACTCTGACAGATGGCACAGTGGTAGAAGCCGGCAACACTAAGGCCACATTCCCTATGGGTGACATTGCCAAAGTTCCCGTATTGACCACTCTGTTTTCGCAGATGGAGTCCCCTCGTGATGTCATGGACAAGCTCTCCGGCGGATGCATGTGTGGCAAAGGCTCTTGTCCCACAACTCCCAAGCCCCATCATTTGCCCGTAAGCCGTAAGGGTGTGCGTGCTGTAAGCGCCATTCAGCCCACGGGTGACAGCGATGGCAAATTTGATATAATTTCTTCCATGTTGGTAGGCATGGCCGGTTCAAGTCCGGTACTTGATGACAAGCTTTATCAGAAACTCTCTGAGGCCAATCGTGAAGCTGATGTGGAAAACCGTATCGCCGAGGCCGAATATGTGCTTTACGATGAAGCTCCTATCGCCATTGACCTTTATACAAGGCTCACGGCTATGCGTGCCACAACCGGCCAGCTCGCCGCTATGGGTGCCACCATCGCTGCCGATGGTAAAAATCCTGTAAACGGAAGTGAAGTGTTTGATGGCTCTATTTCGCAGCGCATTGTTTCTGCTATGGCCGTTAAAGGCATGCGCAAAAGGTCGCTGCCGTGGCTTGTGATGAGTGGCGTGCCTGCTCAGAGCGGATTCGGTGGCGGTATTGTCGGTGTTGTGCCGGGTGTTATGGGCATTGCGGCATATTCGCCCAAGATTGGTGCCAAAGGTGTGTCGCCTAAAGCGGCCCACGCCATAGCTTTTATTGCCAATCAGCTCGGCATCAATGCTCTTGCAAGCGCTAAAATAAAGATTGAAAAGAACTGAGAATACCTTTGATTCGTTGAGCGGACCGACCTTGTATTTGGGGCCGGCCCGCTTTTTGTTGAAAAAATGCTACCTTTGCACTGTTTTTTAATAACATAGTGTCAGGTGATGGATAATTCTCTCATAGATTCCAGAATCGGATGGCGTGCCGGATTAGTGGCATTGTCACCGGTGGCCTTGTTCCTCTGCTTGTATTTGGTAGTGTCTGTAGTAATAGGGGATTTTTACAAGATGCCTATAGCCGTGGCTCTGGGCATCGCCTCTATATGGAGCGTGGCCATATATCGCGGGCAGCCGTTGGTGAAGCGTATTGACACCTATTCCGGTGCGGCGGCCAACACGGATATTCTGTATATGATATGGGTGTTCGTGCTCGCGGGAGCATTCGCCATGCTTGCCAAAGGAATAGGTTCGGTTGATGCCACGGTAAATGCCGTGGTAGGGGTGTTCCCTTCGCGTTTTCTCGTGCCCGGAATCTTTTTGGCCTCATGCCTTATATCCATGTCTATCGGCACGAGCGTTGGCACTGTCGTAGCTCTTACGCCGCTTGCCGTGGAGATGGCTCAATACACCCATGGCGGTGTGGCGTGTTTTGTGGCTGCGGTGCTGTCCGGAGCATTTTTCGGTGATAATCTGTCGTTTATATCCGATACTACTATTGCCGCCACCCGCACGCAAGGGTGTGGTATGAGAGCGAAATTCCGTGCCAATATTCTCATAGTGCTACCCGCCGCTCTCATCACATTGCTGATATATATTTTCGGCGGAAATGGTTTATATACGCATCCGGTCACGGAAACATCTGTGCAGTGGGTCCTTATGCTGCCTTACCTGCTCATCATCGTGCTTGCTCTGATGGGTATTAATGTTACTATCGTACTCACCACCGGCATAGTGGTCACATATATCATAGGGCTTTTCTATGGCATGGCTCCCATGGATGGTGTCAAATTGCTCGGTGACGGTATTGACTCTATGGGCAACCTTATAATAATTACCCTTATGGCTGCCGGTATGTTGGGCATAGTGAAAGCTCTTGGAGGCATAGATTTTGTGCTCCGGTGTCTCACGCGCCATGTTCATGGCAGTCGTGGCGCTCAGGCTTGTATCGCCGTTCTCACGGCTATTGTCAATCTGTGTACAGCCAACAATACTGTGGCAATTATAACCGTAGGCCCCATAAGCCGTGAAATTTGTCATCGTTACGGAGTGACGCCGCGCAAGGCGGCCTCGTTGCTTGACACTGCTTCATGCATTATCCAGTGTCTGATTCCCTACGGCGCACAGACCCTCCTTGCTACGGCATTGGCCGGAATCAACCCGGCGGCTCCGTGGCCGTATCTGTTTTACCCTTGGGTGCTTGCTCTGATGGTAGGCATATCAATAGTGGTGCGCCGAAAATAATTGTATGTTTGCTCGTTACAATTATTTCCTGTAATTTTGCAATAAATATAATAGAATACAACATATCCCTATGGACTTTATAGAAGAACTTACTTGGCGTGGCATGATTCACCAGATGATGCCCGGCACAGACGAACAGCTCAAAAAAGAGATGACTACGGCATACCTTGGTATTGACCCTACTGCCGACAGTCTTCATATCGGTCACCTTGTTGGAGTCATGATGCTGAAGCATTTTCAGCGTGCTGGCCACAAGCCTATTGCTCTGGTGGGTGGTGCTACCGGCATGATTGGCGACCCTTCAATGAAAAGTCAGGAGCGTAAGCTCCTTGATGAGGAGACTCTGCGCCACAATCAGGAAGCAATCAAAAAACAGCTCTCCAAGTTCCTTGATTTTGACAGCGATGCTCCCAACGCTGCCGAGATGGTCAACAACTACGACTGGATGAAGTCTTTCTCTTTCCTTGATTTTATTCGCGATGTCGGCAAGCATATCACTGTCAATTATATGATGGCTAAGGATTCTGTGAAAAAGCGTCTTTCCGGCGAAAGCCAGCAGGGCATGTCATTCACCGAATTTTCCTATCAGCTCGTGCAGGGCTACGACTTCCTCAATCTTTACCGCGAAAAGAACTGCCGTTTGCAGCTTGGCGGTTCCGATCAGTGGGGCAATATCACTACCGGAACAGAGCTTATCCGACGCACTCTCGGCGGCGAGGCATATGCTCTCACGTGTCCTCTGATAACCAAGGCCGACGGTGGCAAGTTCGGCAAAACCGAAAGCGGCAATGTGTGGCTTGATCCCGCCCGCACATCACCCTACACATTCTATCAGTTCTGGCTCAATGTAAGTGATGCCGATGCCGAAAAATACATCAAGATTTTCACCACCCTCACACGTGAGGAGATAGAAGACCTTGTCGCACAGCAGGCTGCTGATCCCGGTCAGCGTCCTTTGCAGAAGCGTCTTGCCAAGGAACTCACTACTATGGTTCACTCTGAGGCTGACTATCTTACCGCTGTTGAGGCATCTCAGATACTTTTCTCTAACAAAGCCGGCGACACTTTGCGTCGCATTGATGAGCCTACACTGCTTGCGGTGATGGAAGGCGTGCCAAGATTTGAAATTTCGCGTCAGCAGATTGCCGATGGCATCAAGCTTGCCGATCTCCTTACCGAAGCCGCACCTGTATTCAGTTCCAAAGGTGAAATGCGTAAAATGGTGCAGGGCGGTGGAGTATCCATCAATAAGGAAAAAGTCACTGACCCGTATGCCGAAACCTCAATTGACATGCTTTTGAATGACAAATACATACTTGCGCAGAAAGGAAAGAAAAATTATTTCCTGCTTATTGCCAAGTAATTTAAGTACGAAAAAAATATCGCAAAGGGCATTTTTCCATAGAAAAATGCCCTTTCAATTTGCGCGAAATAAAAACTATGCTTAACTTTGCACCGCTGTAGGGCTGAAAGCCTTCGGCAAAAGGATTGTCTTATGGTGTAATGGTAGCACTGCAGTTTTTGGTTCTGCCTGTCTAGGTTCGAATCCTGGTAAGACAACACTAACAGGTCGCGGATACCGCGACCTGTTTTTTATGACGCGCATGCCATGGACGCATGCCATACATCTGTGGCGAAAGGGACTAATTGCAAAAAAGTAGGCTGAAAAGCAAATGTGTGACGATGGAGATGCT
>OLZI01000013.1_pt1 | contig 131576 bp, 116 predicted proteins | sample 1674061 | NCBI WGS metagenome assembly OLZI01 (sample SAMEA103958139, study PRJEB25191) | human gut metagenome | biome: human-associated habitat [ENVO:00009003]; feature: intestine environment [ENVO:2100002]; material: feces | place: Germany | collected 2013/2015 | reverse complement strand
CAGGCACAATTATATATATTGCACTTATAAAAGATGAGAAACAGGCGGAAGTAGCAGATACAATCATAGTAGAAACAGAATCTAAAATAATAAATAGAGTGCTAATATTACGAAAATTCGCTTTCAATAAAGTGTATTCTTTTTGCAATTCTGCCATGTTTCCTTCTTTTATTGCATGAAGTAAATATACTGCACTTTTCTTTACAGCGGTATCAATTTTTACGCTTAATGAACGCTTATTGCAACTAAAGATTGGTTCATCCAACGATTTTTTGAAAATTTTATAAATTTCAGACTTTGTTTCTTTCATAATTCACCTTTTTTTGTGAGTTTTCCGTATTTTTTAGTTTGCACCAGTTACTACTTCTCCGATGTAATATGTTTCCCCATCCACATAATAGAGCTTTCCCTTCTCCATATTCGGGAACACATCGGCAAACGACTTATCGGTATCAACGAAGTCCGACTCATCTGTTACATATTTTCCCCTGCTGCTCTGTTTCAATTGTCGAATATGCCCGCCGTTCTTCTTGAACTCTTCAAAGGTATAGGCTCCGACGACATTCTTGTCTACCCAGCATTTCAACTGCATTTTACCGTTGTTCATAGACTCGAAGTGCTCATTTGCAAAAGCAATCAGCATAGGCCAAGCCGAATCAATAGCCAAAAAGCGGTAGGCAAAGTTCTCATCCTTCATGGCTTCAACTTTTGAATTTCGGACAAACGGAGAAGGAATACAAATGTCGTATCTATTCCCATCTGTGCCATCGAACATACCGTACATAAAGTAATGATATTCCATCATGTTCTCCCTATCGACTTTATCTATCCGACTTCGCCGCATTGCACTTCTTACACAACATCTGCAGGTTGTCATCCGTGGTATGCCCGCCCTTGCTCCAAGGAATGATGTGGTCACCTTCCATATCCTCAAAGGCGTACTCGGTGTTGATGCCATTCGTAACGCACAAGGGACACTTATGCCCTTGCCGCTCATAGGCGCGGAGTTTCTGCGACTCGGTGAACGCACGAAGGGACAAATATTTTTCGTCGCGCCAAGTACGGTCAGAGAGGATGAACGGAATGATACCTGCCTTCTTGGTCACATCATCATCCAGCACAAGTTTTTTGATATCAGCGTCCAGAGCGTTGCTATTGTACTGCTTTGCATGGTACTTGTTGTAGAGCAGTCCCCATGCCTGTGCATCCGTAATTCCCTTCCGCTTCGTCGGGAACAACATCTTTGCCCAGTTGATGACAGACTGGAAGTAAAGCCAGAGGTCATTGGCATCCTCGTCATGCTGGTGAACCGCCATGTACATCTGCCCGGATTCCAGACCGTCACGGTCAGCAATCCATGCAAGAGCCTTCTCCAGCAGTTCCTGCCGAATCGGGTTGCCTTTCAGGTATCCGTCAGCCATCTTCGCAGCAACGCAGTTGCGCTTCGAGAAATAGTTCTTGGCATCAGCCAGCCACGGTCCCGTATAGGTAGCGTTCAGCAATTCCTGCGGAGTCAGAACTTCACCAGCGATGTTGATGCGCTTAAACCATTCCAGCTTCTCTGCCTCAGTACCTTCGCAGACATAGACTGTCAGCTCATAGTCCAGAATTGCCTGCTTTTCCTCGTTGGTCAAGTTTTGGAAGAACTTGTCGTTGCCATTGATTTTGATAGGAAAATCCTTGTTGATGTACTGGGCAATAGAGACGGTACGCTGCTGCCCATCAAGAACCTCGTATGTGTTAGTCCCGGTTTTAGACCAGTACATGACATTCAGCGGAAATCCGTTCATTACGGAATCGATGACGGCTGCACGCTGTTTCTCTCCGTAAATGAACTCACGCTGGAAGGACGGGCGAATCGTAAGACGGTCATTGTAGCCAAAGACACCGCCATCGCCATTATCCTTGTAGTTCTCGACAAGGTCAGATACCTTGATTTTAGTTTCGGTGATTTTCATGATTTATCCTTCTTTCTTTGCTTCTTTTTCCTTTGAAGCCTTAACATGCTCCCAGTCTATGGAACGAAGTGTTGTAACAAAAGCATCTAATGTATTAGACAGTTTTATACAATCTACCCATTCGAATTTCGCGTGCGTATAATTTCCATTTTTATCAACCGCATATCGTGCTTTTGTTCCATCCTTATCCAAGTGGGATATATATTGTAAAAACGTACGCACTTGCTGTATGGTTTTCCTATCGTTTGGAGTTTTACTTTCAGGAAGTTGACTCGATATAGAATTCCACAACTTGTCAAGGTCGTGGGTAGAGCTATTCGGCACTTTCCCACTTTTATCGATGGCTTCTTTTATTGCAAGTTCTGCTGCGTGTCTTATGAGAAACACAGTTGGCAAAGTATAATTGTATTTATAAAGCGCATACCCGGTCTTGCCACCGTTACATCTGTTTTGATTTAGTTGTGCTAATTGTTTAGCCGCCCCCACATACGAATTCACCCATTCCTCAATAGCCAATTTGTTTTTAAATTCTTCTTTTGCTGTTGTAGCCATAGAAATAGGCGTAAAGTTGTTAAGTGTTTTGTCTGACAACTTGTTCATTGCACTTTTGTACACTTCGCCTTCGTTAGGTGCATGAAAATAGCTTTTGAAGATAAGCCCATTTTGCTCTTTTTTCTGTTTCATTTCAGTTTTCCTAATTCTCCTTAATATTTACATTCTTTCTTCTTTTGAATAAGAATACGGGCATACAACCATTTCCCATTTATATAGCCAGATTCATTCTCAATTCCTTTTGGCACTTTCCCATGAGAGGCACAGAGTTGAATAATCTCAAATTCATCCGGGTTATACTTGTCCAAAAAAGTAATTGGCACTCCCATTGTCCCATTACATCCATGCTCACACAACGCTGGAGCATCATTCATTCCCTTTTCCTGTGCAAAGGGACAGTTTTCTGCGCTGCTGCATTTGAACCAACACGGCTTATAATCCACCGGAATGTCCGCAACCCTATCCACATTGATGGCCATGTAGTTATCATAGCGGGGGTAGCGCTCTTCCACGTCCGGCAGAGGATTCCCATTATCATCATAGTACCGCTGCCAGAGAATCAGCTTCTCGTGGCGTTTCTGGATATCGAGGTTGGTATACCACAATTTATTTCCGAATTTCTTGATTGTTCCGTCGGGTTGTATGAATTCTTTTACAGAAGAATATCCAAGCCAGACTTCATTGTCTTTTAGCATCGGGAAAATTTCTTTATAGGTAATCCAGTTGAGGTCCCCAATGATACTGTACGGTTTCCTATCGCTTGACGGAGGACATCTTCGGACAGGTCTTTGATGTCTCCTTGCAGCATATTGACCGTGGGATGGTTTAAGGTATATGCTTTCGCAATATCCTTTTGCATCTCGTTCGCCAAGATGATTTCAAAGCGGTCGTTTCTTGAAAAACCGTAACTTAGTCCCCCGACACCTGCGAACAGGTCAACGACTGTGTATTTTCTTGTCTCTGGCATGATGACTCCAATAAAAAATCCGGCACGAATCACTCATGCCGGGCAATGACTTTCTTGCTCTTCAATTTTATTCAGGATACGGTACAGTTCCGTGCCCACGACTCTTGCAAGTTCGCAAGGCACTGCATTCCCGATTTGCTTATACTTGCTCGTTAGATTCCCGCAAAAGACCATATCTTTCGGGAATGTCTGGATAGCCGCTGCTTCTCTATAGGACAGTCGTCTGGTACTACCTTTCTCCCCGAACTGCCAAAGGTCTTTGCCGACCTTCACCATGTCAGGCGACCCAGGCCAGAGAGGTACTTGCTTAGCCATCGCGGGAATCGTGAACGATACGCTATCCCATCCGCGTTTCCGGTTCCGGGACATGTAGCGCGAGGAATAGGCTTCTTTGCAGATTTCATCGTCCGTCGCCGGTGCTAATCCCTCTAACGCCTGCCGGATACTGATGCGGTCAGGAAACGGTGCAGGAACCTTGAACTCTACGCCATACTTCTCAGCAATGTCTTTTCGGATGCCCACAAGGAGGATTCGCTGTCTATCTTCCGGGACATGATAGTCCGCAGCATTGACAAGGTTGATGGACACCACATATCCTTTGCTCTCGAAATCCGCGATGATAGCGTCCTTGATTTTCCCGCCACCCAGCGTTAGCAAGCCTTTGACATTCTCAGCAAGAAACAGCTTCGGTTGCTTCTTCTCGACCAGCTTGACGCAGTGTCGGTAGAGCACATTCCGGCTATCGTTGATTTTTCTCTGTCCCGATAAACTGAAGCCCTGGCACGGGAAGCCAAAGGAAGCAATATCGCAATCCGGGATGGTATCGTAGTCCACTTTGCCGATATCGCCTTCCACCACCGTGGCATTACTCCACAGCCTATGGGTCTCGCAGGCATCGTGGTTGAAGTCGTTTGCCCATACCGTATGAAACCCAGCCTGCTCCAAGCCAATATCAAGCCCGCCTGCGCCGGAGAACAGAGAGACATGAGTGTATACTTTGTTCTTGCTCATTTTTTGCTCCAAACAAAAATCCGATGCAGAATTACTCCGCATCGGATGCATTGCTACCCATTCTGATTAAGTCGTCTATCTCTTCCTGCAGGTCTCTGTTAATTTCCGAGTCGCCCGCCATATCTCGCAGCACTGCCAAAATTGCTCTTACTGTGATGCTTCCTTGGTGGTAGCTCTTCGCTTTTCCATAGTGTTCAATATCGCAGCATTTCTCAAGGATGGGCGTTTTTGCAAACACAATAGCGGTATTCTTAGCCAATGCTATGGGAACACCAATGGAACTCTCCCCGCCTTCTATCAGTGCAAGTTTTGTGAGCCAGATATAGCAACGAAAGACATAGAGAACTTCATTCAGGGAAAGGTCCCGCCAATCGCGGTGGTTGTAATTTCCTTGGATAAGAAAAGCTACTTTCCTAAAACCAAGTTTTGCTTCCGCGTACTTCTTACCCAGCGCACAAAGACAAGCTATCTGGAATATTGCAGGATAATAGTTCTCGTCCAGTTGCAGCGCTTTCTTGAAGCACTGTAACGCTTTTTCGTTATCCGGATGTATCTGTTTTTCAGACAATCCATATCGCAGGTATATTTCTGCTGTGAAAGGCTTTAATTCTTCCGGCGCATGTTCTGTTGCATCTCTAAGATATGGGCGTGCATCAAGTGCAAACTGTGCCTGCCCTTCGCACAGTGCTGCCGCTAGACAATACATTGACACGAAGTTTGGCTCTATACGATAGATTTTGTTCAATCCTGAAAGGAGTTTTTGTACCGGCTCTACGGCGGCATATAATTTTGTACGCAGCAGAGCATGTGTTTCCAACGATGCAAGGAGTTCTCGTAAATGTCGCTGTGCATTTACATAGGCATAGACCGCATAGATACTGCTCGGTCCCACGCTGCATTGCTTTGCCATATTGATGAAAGTGTCCGCCATCTTGTTGAGGTAAACAGCTTCCGGCAGATAGTAGTGACCTCTCATGGGAAGAGCCATCAACTCGCCCATCTTGAGTGCTTGGAATGTGCTTTTGATTTGCAGGAACTCAAACAGGTCGAGCTGCCAGAAAGAAGCGTTGATGTGCAAAAGGCTTTGAGTCGCCGCTTCATCATCCTTCCAGATACGGCGGATAATCACATCAAGTGTCGTCTTCTCGAATTGTTCAGCAGAAATCTTCTGGTCAGCGTTGTGCAGAATTTCTTTTCCGTTTATCGCCAGCTCTCGCTTCAAGATACGAAAACTGCACCATATTTCGTTTTTTGATAGCACAATGCCTTCCGGTAGTCGGTCTGTAAGAAACAGATGCGTGATTCGCTCACTTCCCGGATTAACGAGTGATTTGTGCTTCTCCAGTATAGTTTCTACCGGCATCATAGTCGTTTTGACTAAGCAGCCAACGAAGGAGAAGAACTCTCTTAGCACTTCTCTTTCAGCACCAAAAGGATGCTCATAATAAATCTGAACAGCCTGAATCGGTTGAGTCACTGTCTCTCCTCCTCACAAAAAACGAGCGATAAATACACGAAAATGCACAAAAAACGCACGCGTGCATTTACCGAACGCACGCGTGCGTTTAAGATGCTTTTTATTGGTCGTCATGCGAAAACATATAGTGGTATTTCCGAATCGGGCAGTCTGCCTTGCCCTGTACCCTGTCGCTGATGGACGCTTCCCACCTGCGACCGCACTTGGCGCAGAGCCAGTGGACGACCTCTGTGCTGGAAGTCGATACCCGCATCGGGTCAATGTCTGTGTTATTCACATAGTCCCAGTCGTTGAGTAGGCCCGGGTGAAATTTACCCATACTTTTTGGTTCTGACATGTATACCTCCTTTATTCCCACAAGCGGCACACATAGCTATATGCAAAAGCGATGAACGACGAAAGCGCTAAGAGACAAGCAAGGATTACGCAGCTATTCAGCAAGTGTTTGAAAGCATCTCCGATTCGATTCCACAAGTTGATTTGAATTTCCAGCTCTTCTATTTCGTGCTTCTCCTCACAGAATTGCTCATCCTCTTCCTGCGACAATCGCAAGTCTTGTATTATGCCACCTGTGTCGAACATACCATCGCTATTAGCATCACTTCTGAGCTGCCTACGGCGCACTTTACGCCAATTCGTAATTTTATTCTGCAGCACTGCGTCTTTTGCGTCCTTCTCGTCAGTTCTCTTTCGCAAAATATAAGAAACCACAATGCAGCAGACCATTGATATCGCAGTAAGAACCGCTAAAAGGATGAATGTAGGCCACGTTCCACAAAGGAACAGCATCACTATGGAAAGTATTGCCACAAAAGTCAGTGCAGTTTGCATTTTTCACCTCTTACGCGGTTTCGAACCTGCGCGTCAATGCATCCAGAGCGACTTTTTGTACTTTGCCGTCCCGAATGACTGTGTAATTTACACCGCCATCTACATATATCCGGTCGAGTTCCCCATGCAATGAAATAAGCCCCGAGCTTCGCCCACGCAGATACCTCATCACATCAGTCTGTGGGAAAGACTGAACCTTATACCAGTCGTTCCAGAGAGAATCCGGTGCGTATTTTCTGGTGTAGTCCTGCCAAGCCTTGTCCGCGGCCTTATAGTCATCCTGAAAATCCAGCTTCTGCTTCCAAGTGACAAATAAATCTACATCGTGAACCTTTGACTTTTCCGAACTCACCAAAGAGCCGAAGACGACCAATTCGTTGACAGTGTAAAGGAATGGGCGTTCTGCCTTCCCTTCATTGATGAGAATTGCGCGGTCAATGGCTTCGAGACACCGTTTTTGAGCGATTGCCCGGCTAAATTCGCGCTTTTTTGATTCCGCCATGATTCCTCCAAAAAAGAAAAGCCCCGCGCAGAACTCAATCCACGCGGGGCTCAAAAGATAGTCGAATGATATGCAACGGTTTAATCATCGCAATATCGTTGTTATTTTTGTTTGTTGGTCTATTTTCAAAAGATAGTGAAAAGATACAGAAAGCCGCAGAAGACAACTCCTCTGCGGCTCCCCACTTCTTCACTTTACAGTTCTTATTCTATTCAATTCGCACGAACGTGCAAGGTTTTATGGTAAATTAGGTTGCGAAAAAGCCGCCCGAATTTCGAGCGACTTCGGATATGTATTGGTTAGTTGTCGTTGGACAGCAGCTTAGAGACGTCCACATTCTCCTGCGCGGCAGTTGAAACTTCAAAATACTCACGCTTCTCAACGCCACTCATTGAGGCGATGAGGCTGCCGGGGAAGCGGCGAATTGCACCGTTGAGAGTCTGCACAGCGTTATTGTAGTCACGGCGAGCAACAGCAATGCGGTTCTCGGTGCCTGCAAGCTCTGTCATCAGACTCTGATACTCTGTGTCGGCTTTCAACTCCGGGTAATTCTCAGTCAAAGCGTTTACATAGGTCGTATAGGCTTCGTCTGCTTTCTTCTCCCCTTCTACAGTGCCGGAGGTACGCATCGCAACGATGTCTGTAAGAGTCTGTGCCTCATATTCGGAGTACGACTTTACAACTGCCGCAAGGTTCGGAATAAGGTCGTAGCGGCGCTGCAACTGGTTTTCTACCTGTGCCCAGCTACTGTCAACATTTTCGTCCATCGACTGCAGGTGATTGTAGCTTCCGATGAAGAAGGCAATCACCGCAATGATAATAGCAAACGTTACGATGACCGCAACGTTACTATTATTACGGGTAGTCTGCTTGTTTTCAGTGTTATCGCTCATAATTATGTCTCCTTTGTTCTCTAATAAATCTTATCGTGCGTTTTTGATGTGCTGTTACCATCCGCCGGAAGCACCGCCACCACCGGAGGAACCGCCTCCCCAAGAGCCACTGTCGTCATCGCTGAATATGTCGAAGAAGCCCCATCCACCGGAAGAATTGTCATTATCAGAGTCGTTCGAATCGTCGTCATCATCAATGTAGGGCTCACCATTCTTGCGAGCTCTCCGCTTCCTGCGTTCCTTGATGCCATCGTGGATGGCAGAGATGATGCAGCCAACGACAAGGGATTCCGTAAAAATGGCAAAAATCAACGAGAAAACATCGCCCCGCGTCGGTGAGCTTTTCTCTGTTGTCGTGTCTGCTTCTCCATTCAGAACATTCTCCGTCTTGGAAACTGCCGCTTTGATGCCATCAGCGTAGTTGCTCTCTTTGAAGTACGGTGTCATCGTGTTGATGATTTCCGCTGCTTTCGTATCCGGGATGGTCCCTTCCAAACCATATCCTACCTCAAGGCGAAATTTGCGGTCGTTGAGGGCAATTAACAGCAGGAGACCATTGTTCTTCTCGGAATCACCAAGTCCCAGTTCGCGGAACAGGTCATTGGCTTTCGTCTCAATATCCTGCCCGTTTAGCGTCTCAATCGTATATACCGCGAGCTCAACCCCTGTTCGCTGGTTGATTGCATAGAGCATATCCTCGATTTCAGACTCTTGTTCCGCCGTCAGCATTCCGGCATTGTCCGTTACCATCATATCCTTAGTTGGAGCTGCGAATGCCGGAACGATAGTCCCGATGGCAATGCCTAAGACGATAGCAATGGCAAGGCACAGAGAAAGGATACGCTGTACAGGCTTTTTGTTGTGCATCTTTGACCTCCCCTGCGTTTTACCAACCACCGGTAGCTCCACCGCCGCCGGAAGAGCCGCCACCCCAAGAACCGCCAAACGAGCCGCCAAAAGAGCTTCCGAAAGACGAATTGTCATCATCAGAATCCTTTGTGCTTTGATTCTGCTGATGCAGCATGGCATATGTCAGTGTCGCACCGCCGATGATTGGTGTTGCATTCGGCTTTTTCTCTTCCTGTTCAGAAGGTTTGCTACTTGTATCAAAAGTATTGGTTTCACCTTTCTGTGATTCCTTACGCCTGCGTGCTCCTTTTTCAACTCTGTGCCGTTTTCTTTTTGTGGGCTTTCGTTCTTTTTCTTCTCGATGTTCCCGCTCTTTTTCCCTCTCTTCGGCTTCTTTTGCTTCTTTTTCAGCCCTGCGCTGTTCTCTTTCTATGAGTTTTCGCTCTTCCTCTTCTTGGCGTTTCCGCTCCTTTTCCCGTTCTTCAGCTTCTTTCGCTTCTTTGGTAAGAATTTCCTGCCGCTTTTTCTCTTTGAACGGTTTGAACTTCCCGGATTTCCAGAGATTGTAGAAGTTTTCCTTTGTTTCAGGCCAGTTCAGCCAGAAAGTATAACCTAAAAGAAGGTAGCAAATTCCCAGAACGAGCCCTGCTGCTATGAGGGAGGACGTTTGATTGGCTTCGTCATTCGATGCCGCTTGTGCTGCCCAATCCTCTGAGATTGTGTATTCACCGGAACTGTTCAAGATGACAGCCGTTTGTTTTACTGCTGCTTTAACACCATCACCGTAGTTGCCTTCTTTGAAGTAAGGTGTCATCGTGTTGATGATATTGGCAGCTTGTGTGTCGGGAATGTCTCCCTCTAACCCGTAGCCAACCTCAAGGCGAAATTTGCGGTCATCGTAAGAGATGAGTAAGAGTAGTCCGTTATCTTTCTCTTTATCCCCTAATCCTGCTGTTCTGAACAACCTGTTCGCACAGGTCTCAATGTCTTCGCCGTTCAGAGATTTGATGGTGTAGACCAGATACTCGATGCCAGTCTGCCGGTTGATGCTGTAGAGCATCTCGGAGACTTCCTGTTCCTCTCGGTCTGAAAGCATCTCGCCGCTGTCTGTCACCATCATATCTTGCGTCGGTGCAGCGTATGCGGGGACGATTGTGCCGACGAGGATAAGCAGTACGATGAAGACAGAAAGAATAATAGATGGAATTTTCTTTTCCGTTTTATACCCCATAGTATCCCCCTTTAAGTGATTGTTTTTAATTTTACGCAATTCGCACGTTTCCGCAACCGAATCTTTGATATTTTATGTCACTTAAAAAAGAATAATTGGGGAGATTGTAAGCAAAGAAAAATTTTTGAAAAGACGCTTGCATTCACTTGCGAATTGTCTAAAATTGTATATAGCAAGTAACAGCTTTAGACAACTTTAGACATTTGGAGGGCAAAGCCATGATTTATGTAAAACTTGCAGCACCCATCATCCTGACCGCACAAATCCCGGAGATTGCCGAAATTCTCGACGTTGAGAAAGAGTTTCTGTGGAAGCTCGTATCTTTTTCGACTTATGCTTATGCTGAGAAAAATGGCAAACGAAGCATTATCGCTTTGCCGAACCCCGCTGCGGACTTTACCGAAGCCGTTGCTAAATACGACAAGGTATATTACGGCGCAGAAGCAGCCTTGAAAATGGCAGAGGACAAAGGCGTAAAAATCACTGCTTTGAATCGCATTGAACTTGGTGCAGATGTATTTGAGGAAACAACTCCCGCTCAGTTTAAGGATATCAGCTTTATTGCTGCCAAAATTGAGCGCCTCAGTACGCGCATTGGACGCTTGGTTGCCCTCAATGTGCCCGATGTCATTTACATCAACGAGTGCCGGTTGCTGCGGAGATATGTACAGACGCTCGAAAACAATCACAGCTTCTCTTCCCCTGCAAAAGCGACCGATGGACATGTCTTGTACTCTCTGAACGATATCGGCTACTCTCTCATCACCGGCTGGAATACTTCTGCAGCCAAGGCTGATGACAAACAGATTGACAGTTCCGGCTTCAATGCTCAGTACATGGCAAAGCTCGTCCGCAGAGCGATGGGTACGAAGTCGCAGGAGAAGTTTGCTTTTGAAGCGGGACTTTCCCGCTCCTATATTGCTTCTCTGCTCAGTGGCAATGCCAAGTCTCAGCCGACGGAGAACACGATTCGGAAGCTCGCCAATGCCACGGACATGGTTACGGAAGATGAGTTCCGTGTGGCTTGTGGGTATGAAGAATTGACCAAGGATGAGAACAAGGTTGTCTCTAAGTTCCGTGCCCACATGGATGATGCGGCTTGGCAGCGGTGCAATATCGAATGGTTCCTTTCCTTCTTGAAAGAGACTATCCCGATGGCGATTCCTTTCACTTCCACGGATATTATGCTGAGCCTTTTTGAGAGTAAGTACGGTGATAAAGACGACCAGTTTACACTTGAGAAGGTCTCTGCGCCGTTTGAGTATCATGGCGATGGTTCTGCAGCAAATGTCATCCTGCCCCTGCGTCTTCGCTGGTTCAACCTCAAGAGGATGATTGTTCAGACTTTGTATGTTGGGCTCCTTGGACATTACAGCAAGAATGATGAGCTGTATGTCACCAGCTACATTACCTCCGTGCAGGACATCTACGACCATGTTTCTTGCCTGCATAAGGTCATTGACCCGATTCGGGATAGAAACCTTGCCAACGGTGTCGACATCATGCCGTTCCCTGTCTTCTACACTGTCGCTTGCGTGAAGGAAGCATATGAGGAAGCCCGCCAGAGGGTAGTCAAGTCTATCAACGAATACTTCGAGAAGTTGGTCAAAGTCCGTGTTACCGGTGTGGGTTTTTATACCGACACTCTTTCAGACGAAAAATTTGTCGCGTTCATGCGGAACCATGAAAAGACGTTGACCTCTTCCTCTGCTCCTGCCGAACTTCGTGACATTTACGAAAATGTCGTTGTGCGTCACGGAAAACCATCTGATTTCTTTGTGGAAGATTCCGATTTCGATTGCAAGGCGGTTGTTATCGCTCATGTGATGAACAACGAGACTGCTCTTTGTGCCGGGCACGACATTTTTGATGGTATGTTTACGAATAAGGACGACGATGCTTCGAACCGTCCTTGCGTATCTGTTGCTGACAAAGAGTTTGCTCGCCTGCATTCTGAATTTGGGCTTGAAAAAAAGTCGGTTTTGGATACCATCGAAAGCTATGCCAAAGAACTCGGCTTGGAGTATGGCGATGTCAGCTACTATATGATGTGCGACTCCAAGTTTGCTGACGACATTGGCGAAGTTGTGAAATGAGACATTCCTGTACTGTTCTGGAGGATGCTCTCATCGGTACAGATTTAGCGTATGCTGGAGTTTCTCAGCATTGACTGATATAGACACCAAACAAAAAAAGAAGGCTGCTACCCGTGATGGGCGGCAGCCTTTTGTTGCGCTTATTGTTCTGGTGTTTGCTTCATGTATTGCGCGTATGCTTCTTTTGTGTGTTTAAGTGTTTGAATTTTAATTGATAACCCCACAATATCAATAATTGGATATACGGCAAAAAACATCCATCCAAATATCATTGCTGCACATGCAAATGCGCCTGTAAAAATCAAGATTACCCACCCGAAATACGGAAGCATTGTTACGTCATATGCAATTCTAAAAATTGTTTTTGTAACTGCGAAAAAAATACCAAACGTTCCATGTTTTATCATGTATATAGTGCTGCAAATACCCGGAAAAGCAATGAGCATAAACAGAAGAATATAAGCCACTACATCGCCGATATTTATATCCAATATGGCATCTAACAAAATTAACAAAAAAGCGGATACAGCAACCGCAGCCCAAATAATTGCAGCCGTTATATCTGCTTTTCGCATCCTTTTGCATTCACATATCGCAGCTTCACAGCTATCCGCATCACAAATCATATTATCAATATTCTGGTACATTGTTCGTCCTCCATTGCATAAGTGCCGCATTTTTTACCTTTACTTTTATAGGGTATTTATTATTTTTGGTGGGATTTCTTACGAAAATTGGTGGTCTACTAATTTATGCGAAGACAATCCCTTTGTTTTTGACAACAAATTTACACTTACCAGATGAATACGAATTGCCGTTTGTGTCGTAATATCCATCCGCTTTACCGTTGTGTGAGCCGCTGGTTCCTTGCATCACATGAGTATGCTTGCCAACAAGAAACACACAGCCGGGAAAGTTACGCTTCGGATTTCGGTATTCCGGATGATGTTCTTTTACCTTTAGTTTGTAAACGTCATTAGGTTGGCGTTGACGGAACTCTTCCAAACTGTCAGTAGTCTGCTCAATGGCTTTGTGGCGATTTGTTGCCACCTTTTTACCGTTGAGCGTGTACACACGACTCATATTTTCTTTGTGAAGTGCTCTTCTATCGTGACGACGAAATTGTTTAAGCTCATACGGCACATGACTATTGATGCTACTATCACAAACATCGTTAGGTAAAACGGAACAAGCAATACAGTACGCATCTAGCCAGTGGTCTTTACTTACGCTGTGTGCTGTACGATAGTCATAGGTGTTCTTTCCTGTCGTAACGAAAAAGTGCTTTGGAAAAAGAAAACTCAATCCTTTTGTCAGTGCCAGTATGATTTGATTCAATACACTTAACGCACCGTACTTTTTATTGAGCCCTGTTTTCTTTTTAGCGAGCTTTTCTTGCCATGCTGTTTCTTTATGTACGAGGTCGTGATGTTTTGTACACAAACCAACAATATTATCAATGGTGTTGCTGCCGTTTTTATGTTGCGGCACTACATGGTGGTAATGGTCAATCGTGTTTTTGCAAAACAAGCAATGATGTTCCTGCATTTCAGAAACAGCTTCTTCGAGGCTTGCCTTTTGATAGAGTGGACCTTGTTGATATTGCCATTTCTGAATATTGGGATTGTCCAGTCGCATAAACGCAAATTTATTAACCTCAAGCACAACATCGCTGATAGGAAGAAACTTCTGAATTTTCTTCACCAAGTTAATGTGTGTCTGCAGCAACTGATTTGCGGTAGGTGTAAGCCAGCCTTCTGGTCTTGTGCGATTGTTGAACTTTGCTTCTTTGTTCTTTATGCCGATGCAAAGGGCTTCTTTCTCGCAACCCGGAAGATGGCGCTTGATGACACCAATTTTCTTTGCACGCTTGCTGACGCTGCCGTTTTGAGCAGTTGTTTGTTTTACGCACTTTTTAGAAAGGGTGCCATTTGCTTTGGCTCTTCGTTGACGGCGGCAGCGTCTGCCGTTGGTGCGTCTTGCGCGGCGAGAGTCTTTGCGCTTTTTCATCAACTTGGGAATTTCCTTATTGCGAGTTTCCAGATGCGCAGTAAAGACTGCTGTGCCGTCCGTTTTAACAACAGCAACACCGATATTGGTTCTGCCGGGGTCGATGCCCAAGTAAAGTGGCTGTACTACATCGTCGGTTTCATACAACAGTTGAATGGTAAACGGTTTTGATGCTACGGCTCGTGCTTTTTGTTCTTTAAGCAGACGACGTACATGCCCACAGCGAGTCGTAGGCATTAAAGGTTTACCGTTTTTATTGAGCACATATACAGTGGACATATACGCCACCTCCTTTACGATAAGTCTCCCCTGCCGAAGCAGGAGGTTGTGTTTCCCTTGGCTGGGTGTTTGCTGCGAGTGGCATTACACAAGGCAATATCACTCTTGCGGAGCTATCAACTGGGAAAATCGATAGGCGCAACAAACATCCATATGCCTGTGATACATACAAAATTAAGTGATTTTATTCAAACCACCAAATTTCGTAAATACCCATAATATTAAGTTCGCACACTTATGCAATGATTTTTGTGCAAAAAGAAAACGAGAACGCCGTCATTAACGGAGTCCTCGCGAAAGATAGTTCTTTCTGATTACAGTAGCATTATACTTCGATTCGCACATTACTGCAAGGTCTATTTCGTGCCGACACTCACTTGCTCAGATTCGCCAACTCTTCCGGGTTATACGCGATAGACACCATCGTGAGAGTTGTGCCGTAGTTGTCGAAGTAAAACTCAATGTTGTAACCGCTATCCGTCCAGTAGTTCAGCGTACCCGTCAGGTCGTTCTTCTTGGCAGTGGCTTTCTCATCGTAGTTCCAGCCTGATACGGGCTCGCCATACTGAGACATCGTCTTCAGAACATCATCAAAGGTGGCATTTTCGGTAATGCCAAGGAACATAAACTGGATGCCGTCTTCTGCCTGCAGGTTACGCAGTCCGCCAAACTGGAAGAAGGTAGGAATGATATTGTTTGCATTCGGCAGAGCATCGCTCTTATAGATGCCGCCGGGCCCATGAATCACAAGCTCTTGGTTCTCACCGATAGCATATTCCAGCACCCAGCGGCTAAAATTCAAGTGAGAGTTATCGGTGAACAGGTCACCATAAGCCTGCTGCAGCGTTCCTACAGAGTCGTTGCAAGGCTTGATGTCTTTGCCTTCAAATGTAACCGTCAGCGTATCACTCGGCATCTGAATCCGCGCCGTGTTATTCTCGGCAAACACCACATTCTCCGGCTTTTCGATGATGGGTTCTTCCGTCGGTACAGGCGTACTCTCCGCGCTCTCTCCAGTCATAGCTTCTGTTGGCTGTTGCGTTATCACCGTTGTCGGTCTTGTATTTCTCCGTTCTACAGCAGCAGTATCTGCGTATCTCGGTACACATCCCGTGAGGGACAATACAGTAATCCCCGCGAGAAGAAAAGCAGTAAGTCGTTTCAATTTGTTCCCTCCTCGGTTAATATCTAATCGTATATGTTTATTGTAGTCAGTTCGCATATTTTCGCAAGTTTTCCTGTGCAGCAAACAAAAAAGTGCCCCCGCACAGATGGTGGTGTCTGTACGGGGCTGCTTGTTAGTCTTCGATGCCGCTGTAATAGTTTTCCAAACTACTGTTAAACAGGTAGTATGCCAGATTTCCGATTTTTTCGAGGTCGTTATCGGTGTTATCAACCATGCGTTTGATAGCAGAGCCATCCTTCAAGCTGCGCAAACAAGCATACAACATCAAATATGTGTTGACGAAATTCGCCTGTTCTTGCTCAGCATTTCCTTCGAATGCATCCGGCAGGCATTCGCAGGCAATGTGTGTAGCGAGACGGTTCCATGTAGGAAGGAACAGCGCACTGTCTACATCGTCCAAATCGCGTTGAACACGCATGATGTACTCGTTTACGCCCATGTCTTCACATATGGGGAACTCGATGTTCTCAAACTGGTTGCGATGGTAGTACAGCCAAAGCATGGCGTTAGCCATATTCACACATGCCAGTGCCAGCTCTTTAGCCTTCTCATCGCTCAAAGACACGACGCGTACAGTGGAAGCACTAAGTCCGTTGGGGTCGTGCATGTCCACGATTTTGTAAAAGTCCTTACCTGCGCGAGGCTTCTCCTTGATAAAGTCTTGAAAGTCTTGTGCAAATGCAATGAGGATTTCGTTGATGCGGGCTTCGGTTTCTTTTTCGTTCTGGGTGTCCTGATTGCTCATGCTGTGCTCCTTTGTTACTGATTATTTTGCAGGCTCGCCAGCCCTTCTCGACGAGACAACTCGCCAGGCGTATATGAGATGAAGACGGAGCTTAAATATTCCCCAAATCCATCAAAATTGAATTGGATATCATACCCGTCTTTGGTGAGATAGCACAGCACTCCGGCGCGGCTGCCGCGCTCTTCATCTGTTTCTTTGGTGTAGTTGTGTCCTTCATACGGGTCACCGTACTGGCTCATTGTGCGCCAGACAGTGTCAAAAGATGAGTCTTCCGTCAAGTTGAGGAAACTAAATTGCGTGCCCTCTTCTTGCATTAACGTGCTCATTTTTTTGAACATGTACGAATCTGGGATAACATCTTTGACATCTGGCTCGTCCTCAGTTTTATAATCGTCCGAGTGAGCGGTGACCGTCAATTCTCCATCGGTGCCAACAACATATTCTGGGTTCCAACGGTTGATGGTAAATCGCGAGTTGTCTACAAATGTGTTTTCAAACGACTCTTGCAGCGTCTCTGCCGTATCTCTGCCGGGCAGGATTTGCTTGCCACGCAATGTGACTTTTATGCTTTCTGTCGGTAAATCGATGAGTTTGCTCCCGTCGTACTCGATAACCACATTGTCCGGCTCATCATATTGCGATTCCGAGCTTGCACCGTTCTTATCCTCGGTATCGGCAATTTCCTCTGCTTCAGATTCTACAATGCTGGTCGCTTCGCCGCTGCTTGTGCCTTGCGTCTTTTTGGCTGCACAGCCACTGAGCGTGGTCAAGACCATTCCCGCAGCGAGCGTAAATGCCACTAATTTTTTCATGGTAATTCTCCTTATTTTCTGTTGTGTTGCAGTAACGCTAAGACCAATGATATGCAATCCGCACGAATCAGCAAGAGTCACAAGTCCTCTGCGATGGCTTGTAGGATTTCCTCTTTGGTGCCCCGGACGGAGGTTCCATTGTTGCCGTAGGCGGCTACCAGCGCTTGCAGGATTTTCTTTTCCTCATTTTTGGCAAGGTCCGGCATCCAGATGGAATAGTCATCTTCGCTGTGCTTGAAGAGAATGCCTTTGATTTTCGGATTTTTGTTGCTCATATTATACCTCTTTTTGTCAAACAAACCTATTGCCGTATAGCAGCAAAATGCTGTAACTTTGACGCTATAATGCAATATGCTGTTAAAATTAGCTGTGATGAACTATGTATAAAGTGTAAATAAACGCTATGCAAGATTGATTATATCAGTGAAACGTGAGATAATTAGTACAAACAAAAACACAAAACAGGAGGTAAATACCAATGAAATATTAGCAATGTAGCAAATAGACATACAATTAGAGTGACGGTATAAGATTGAAATGACGAACCTATTGCCGTATAGCAACAAAACGCTGTGTCGCAGCCTGTATGACCGCATAAGATTGAAATAAAAGATAAGATTTGCAGCAAAATTTCAACGACAAAGCAGCCCATGTTGGCTGCATAAGATTGAAACGCCGGTTGGGGACACTGCAAAGCACCCAGACGCGGCCCACGTGGCTACCAAAAACTAAAAATGTCGTAGCCCGTGCGGCTACGTGGGAAAGAACCTCTACCGATTACGGTAGGGACTCTTTTCCCATTGCTTTCTTTTACTTTTCGTCCTTAAACCCCATCAACGGATACTTCTTGCCCGTCGCCACACCAAGCAGCTCGTTAAAAACGAGCCTCGCCAAATTGACAACCTGCTTGTCGCGGCTATTGTACGCTGCAAAATCCTCGCGTGTCTCTTGCAGTGCATACGCAATCATGTACACGCCAACATATAGGATGCTACTCATTGCCTCCCGCTCGTCTTCGTCCTGTGCATCTGTACAGTCTCTGATAACTGCCTCAATGTACAGCTTCCAAGATGGGTCATACAGTTCTCCGCCAACGCCGTTCATGGCAGTTCTAACGGCTTGCAGCATTTCATCATTAGTTTGATTTTCGACTCCTTCTACGCACTTTAGCGGCGGTCGAGTAAATCCATCAGTGATAGCAAAGAAATGAACCAGTCTCTCCGAAATTCCAACAGCGTAGTCCACCAAGTTGGTGGCAAAATAGTCGCTGTACAGCACAAATCGTGCGTGATGCCGCGCTGCTTCGCCCAAGTCAGAAGGCTCATGTAGCATATACATGTCGTTTTCAATTTTCAAGACAAGTGTCTCGTATGTTCTAAACATTTCAATTAGGTTCTCAAAATCTCTCTGACTATAATCATTGTTGGCCGCCTGCAAAGTCTTGTTCAGCATTTTATTATCCTTTCTAAAAACAAAAAAGCGGCATCCGCAAATTCGGAGTCGCCGCCATTAGATATATCTTTGACCTTATAATCTCAAGTTTACTCAATTCGCACGAATGTGCAACACTTTTCACGATGAAAGGTAACATTTCTTTGTATTTTGCATTATGTATAAAGTGTAAATAAATGCAATACAAGGTTGATTGTAACAAACGATTGTGAGATAATTAGTATAGATGAAAAAGCTAGTGCGAAGCATAAGCAAGCATAAAATTGTTGCGAGCTTCGCACCAACAAACATAGCAAAATGGAGGTAGTCACCAATGAAATATTAGCGAAGTACCATAATTACAGCATCAAAAACGGCAAAGCGCACAGTGCTATATTATATACAAAATGTGGTCGTTGTGCGTTATTACTGTCGCAGTCTGTATGACTGCATAAGGTTGAAAGCGAATCATGGTCTGACAACGCCGTTTTGTCGCAGCTCGTATGGCTACATAAGATTGAAATGAGCCCCATTAGTTCGCCGGGACGTAAACCTGTAAGACATAGCTCACGCAACCACATAAGATTGAAACGGTGACATCGGTCAACTGTGCTATCGGGAACGCTGTCGCAGTCCGCGTGGCTGCATAAGATTGAAAGTTTGCCCGCTGTAAAGTGCTGCGGGATATGCGACGCAGGCAACGCGGCTATACAATTAAAAATGTCGCAGCCCGTGCGGCTGCGTGGGAAAGAACCTCTGCCAATTATGGTAGGGGCTCTTTTTCCATCCGGCGGCAAAGATGTATAAAATGTAAATAAACGCAATACAAGGTTGATTGCAAATGCGAAATGTGGGATAATTGGTACAGATGAAAAAAGCGGTGCGAAGCGTAAGCAAGCATAAAATTGTTGCGAACTTCGCACCAACAAACATAGCAAAATGGAGGTAATCACCAATGAAATATTAGCGAAGTACCATAAATACAGCATCAAAAACGGCAAAGCGCATAGTGCTATATTATATACAAAATGTAGTCGTTGTGCGTTATTGCTGTCGCAGTCTGTATGACTGCATAAGATTGAAATGTTATTACTTTAGATGCCACCGCGACCCCATAAACGTCGCAGTCTGTATGACTGCATAAGATTGAAATGATTGTCCTCTGGCAAGATGGTGGAATCTGTGTCGTCGCAGTCTGTATGACTGCATAAGATTGAAAGGCACCGCTGCAACCTTAATCGGCAAGGACCTGCCCGAAGCAGTCTGTATGACTGTATAAGATTAAAAATGTCGCAGCCCGTGCGGCTGCGTGGAGAAGAACCTCTACCAACTACGGTAGGGGCTCTTTTTCCGTCAAAAAATAGCGACTCTCCGAAAAAATCAGAGGGTCGCTTTTTTATCAGATGTTAAAATGTCGCATCGAGTTTTGCACACACTATGAAGCGCGTCTCATAGGTATCTGCGCCGGAACAGGTGGACAAGATGAGAACCTTGTCGTCCAACCCAACATCCGTAGCATACTGGTTGTAGGACAGTGCCTTCATATTGGCGACTTCATTAAGAAAATACTCATCGTCGGGGTTTGCGATGGTGTACGTCGGCTCGACGGGGTAATCAGCCACCGCGAAAATCTTCCAGCGCGTCTGATGCCCGCCGACAGTGAAATACACATAGCGGTGTTCTTTTGCGAAGTTTACATCTCTGAAGTGTTTCAGAACGCTGAATTTCATATGCAAGCTGTTGCCATTGCTGTGTCCGAAGATGATAGTCACACGGTACAAATCATCTACGCTGCTCACGTCCCACTCAGAGGGAACATAATATGCACCCCAGATGCTTTCTCTGTCCCATTCGTTATGGGTCAGATAGAAGTTATCATCGGTAGGATGCTGCAAAACTGGCTCTTCGGTGACGTCCACACCGGGAACGGTAAGATACCCAATAAGGTTCTGAGAATACGGAGGCTTAGGGGTTGCTTCCGGTTCGTCTTCCGTTGTTGTCGGCTCACTTTCCGGTACAGCGGGCGGCGGAGTCTCCTCCGGCTCTTCCTCATCGTCCGAGATTTCGCCGGTCTCGTATGCTGGAACATGGTAATAATCGTAAGCCTTGTAGCCGATATAGCCGAGGATTCCTACCAGAGCGATGGCGATGAGAATCAGCAGCACCGTCCAGATAGAAGGCTTCTCCTTCCCTTTCTTAGGCTGCTTCTTTGCCGATTTCACATACACCGGCTCATCTTCATCGTCTTCCAACTCGGTTTCGTCTACTTCCGGTTCGTACTCCTGCTCTTGTGGCTCTTCATAAACAGTTTGCTGTGTAGGCTGCTGCTCCGGTACGAGCGTCTGCTCAAAGGACTCTTCTTCGGGCATAGAAGGGATAAGGCGCTTGGGCATGGGTATCACCCCCAATTACTTGGACGCTTCTGCAACAGAACGCTCATACACATCAAGGCAATATCTGCCCATGATTTTGTTGTAGAGGCATTCCTGTGCCAGAGGTCCTTTGCCGTAAGTCTCTGCGGCGTAGTCGTAGTTTGTCCCAACATAAGCTCGCACATCATCCTCTGTAGGCTTGTATCCCTGCTCTTCGGCAAGATACTGTGCTGCAAGGCTGAGCTTGATGCCATCTTCCGCATCAGAGCGAAGGCTCTCGCTGTATTCCTCAGAGGAGCTATAGTTGCTATAGGTCTGAACGAATGTCTCAAGGTCCATGTCGTAGGCTGCGGCTTCCTGCTTGACATAGTTCAGATTGGTTTGAAGGTTCATATCGACCAAGTCAGTGATGTCTTTCTTGACCTTCATGTTGTCCAAGAAATACTGCTGTACGTCGCTGCTCACCTGATTCAGACGCAGATTCTCTTCCACGTAATCGCGGAGAAGCGCAGTAGTCGTAATGGCTGTACCGTCCTGCATGGTCTTACCGCTCATAATGCTGGTAACGTCTGCATCGGTCATGCTATATTCGGAAATCTTGTTGAGTGTCACATGGAAGACTGCTTCCTTGTTAGAGAGCTCGATTTTTTGTTCGCCAGTGGTGCGGTCTGTGGTAGAGCCGTAGCCATCGGGGAACGTGACGGTCACATCGAAGGAATTCCCTACGTTATGGCCCACGATTTGGTCTTCAAAGCCGTCAATGAAGGTTCCGGAGCCGAGCTGGAGGTTGTAGTTCTCCGAAGTGCCGCCGGTAAAGGCTACACCGTCTACCGTGCCCTCATAGGCAATGTTGACAACATCGCCGCTCTGCGCGGCACGACCCGTCACTTCTTTCGTGAGGTTGTAATTGCTTTGGAAAGCGTCCAGTTCTTTCTGGATAGCGTCATCCGTCACCGTGTAGGCATCCTCGCTGACCGTAAACGTCTTATAACCCTTCGGCATCTTGATGTACTTGGACGCCGTCACGTTGCGGAAGTATCCGTCATCGTCCAGCCCCAAGTCATACTCAATCGCCGCCGTCTCCCCCGTGGCGGTCTCTGCCGTTGCGGTTTCAGCGGTCGCTGCATCCGTGTCCGTTTTGCTGCAAGCCGTCAGACAGGCGCTTGCAACCACCATAACAGCAAGTGCTGCTGCAAGTTTCTTACGCATTTGTTTCTCCTTTGCAGATACTCAAAAAGCCCCGGCGACATGAGAGCCTGCCGGGGCGATTAACATTTAGCCGAACATGAACGGGATGTGGAGCAGCAAACCATAGACTGCATCCATCACACCGATGATGACGGCAGACACGGCACTGACAGCCAGCACCGCGCCGGTACGACGGAACGTGTTCGGCATCGTGGGCCACGTCACATTGCGCGGCACCACGAGGTTGCGCAGCATCGTGGGGGTCTTCTTGATGAAGCCGGGAATCGCTTTCACGAAGGAAACGATTGCCTCCCTAGCCTTTTTCAGTTTCTCTTTCATCGTGCTCACCCTCCGATACCGTTCACCACAAACATCACGATTGCGATGACGAGCAGGACTGCCGTGCAAATCGCAACGAGCTTGTTTGCGGAGTTCTTGTTGCTGTCTTTCGAGTTCTTCATCATAGAACCGTTCAGACCGTTGATAACGCCAAGCGCGTTCTTGTCAGCCTTGTCCATAGAGAGCGTCACGGCGCAGACCAGAACAGAAGCCAGCAGAATCACCACGCACAGGATGATTTCATAGATAGCCATATTGCCCTCCCCTTAATACAAAAAGCCTTTGTGATGGCGAACCACCAGCTGGCTGTTGAGCGAGTCAATGACTTCGAGGGCAACGCCTGTGACAATCAGCAGGCTCGTACCACCAAAGTGCATATTCAGACCCGTGACTGCCGTTGCCAGAATCGGCACACAGGCAATCACAGAGAGGACGAACGCGCCTGACCCGGCGAGAGAATGACAGGCTTTGCGCAGGTAATCGCTCGTAGTACGCCCCGGACGAATACCGGGGATGCTGCCACCGTTCTTACGCAGGTTGTTTGCCATCTCGATGGGGTCAAAGGTGATGTCGATGTAGAACAGATTGAATGCGAAAATCAACGCGATATACACTACATCATAGACCCAGTTGCGGGAATTCCAACTCGCCAAAGCCAGATACAGCTTCGGATGCTTGTTGTAGTCCATGAACATCGTGATGAGCGACGGCAGACTGCAGATGGTGGACGAGAAAATGATAGGCATAACGCCAGACATGATAAGTTTCAGCGGGATGTAGCTTGACTGACCCGCAGAAGACTTACTGCCAATCGTCTTACCGGCATACTGGACCGGTACGCGGCGCTCGGCATCGCTCGCAAAGACCACATAGAAGGTTGCTGCCAGAACGAACAGGATGACGCCGGGAATCATCAGATAATACCACCATCCCTTATCCTGTGCCATAGCAATGGAGTTCTTGAATAGAGAGATGATGGCATCCCAGCGGGAAATGATGCCAGTAAAGATGATAAGGGAAATACCGTTGCCAACACCCTTCTCATCAATCAGCCAGCCAAGCCAGATAACGATTTGTGAGCCCGCTGTGAGCAGGGCAACAACCGTAATGGCTTCAACCACCTGTGAGATGCCGGAAGTGTACTTCATTGCACCGTAGTTCTTCATGACAAAGAAGTAACCTACAGCGGTAATGGCCGCCAACCCACAGCCCACATATTGGGTGATTTTGTTGATTTGTTTCTGACCGCCGATATCCTTACTGATTTCTTCCAATTTGGTGATAGCCACTGTCAGAAGCTGAATGATGATGCTTGCGTTGATATATGCCGATACGCCAATGGCGAATACTGCGCACTGGGACAACGCTCCGCCCGAAACGAGGTTGTAGTAGTCGAGCACCGATGTGCTGCCAAACATCGCCGTGAGCGCCGTCGTATTGACGAACGGAATCGTCACACCGCAGCCAAGACGGTAAATCAGCAGACACAGAACGGTAAAGAGAATCTTACTGCGAACATCATCTACCATCAGTTTCTGGAAGATGTTGCTGTTCGAGTAAGACTTTTTGATTCTAGGCTTTTTAGCCTTGAGTTTGGTATTATCCAAAACTTACTCCCTTTCTCGGCATAAGCCCCATCTAATGTGAAGCTCTGCCGTCAGTTTGATGTCTTTGTTCTGAGAGCCGCCTTATCAGACGGTCTCGTCCTTGCTCTTCTCGGCAGGAACCGGTGCAGGCTCGGCGCTCATATCGCCGGACAGCATCGGCACGCCCTGCTCTTCCTTTACTTCGGCGGCGGGAACATCAGGAACATTGACATCGGGAGCAGCCGGAGTCTCAACGACAGGTGCGGCGGGCTCGGCGATGGGGGTAGTCTCAGCAACAGCAGTGGTCTCGGCAGGAGCCTGAACAACAGTCTTCGTCTGCTCCTCTGCGGCAGTCTTCTCCCGGCGAGCAGCGACCTTCGCAAAATGCTCATTGCGCTTCACGCGACAATCCTTGCAGCGAGTCGGCAGCTTGTAGTTGTGAGAAGCGTACCAGTACAGCTCACGGTTCGTGAACTGCAGGGGCTTTCCGCACTCGGCACAGGTGCTCTCCAAGCCAATATTGTCCAGACCCTTCTTCACAAAGTCGCGGTGCAGACGGCGGCAGTCGGGGCAGCGGGTCGGCATAGAATAGCCGCGCTTCTCAAGGAAGTCGTGCTCACGGTTCGTGATGATGAATTCCGTACCACAGTCGACGCAGGTGCGAGTCTCAAACGCTTCGCCACCCTTCATGCGGGCTTCCTTCATTGCCTCGTCCTCCGCACGGCGCTTGGCGAAGTCCTCGCGCATACGGCACTCACGGCACAGCGTCTCCTCCTCAGAGGCCGCACTGAACGGCTTGTTGCATTTCTCGCAGGTTTTGCGGAACTTTTTCGCAGCATCTTTCATGTTGTTGGTTCTCCTTTTTGTTGTTTGTGTGTTGTTTTTTTGGTGTGGGTTTCAGTGTTATCCTCGTTTTCAGGATACACCTATTATACCACACTATTTACACTTAGTCAATCTCGATTCATGGCGCGAAAAAAGCCCTGCTTTTGTGCAGGGCATACAATTTTCGTCTCAGATGGATGTCTTTTCAACCAATTCATGGTCTTTTGCAGCGAATGAGCTTTACACCTCGAAGTTCATCCGGTCCATTCGGGAATATCATATTCAGTTTATTTTCGTATACTTCTACTTGACTCACTGTTGCGGGTCTGCGTTTTCTTCCGCCGATTCTCAGTATACGGGCGCTTTGGTTTCTTCCGCAATGTAAGCACATGCAAAAAGAAACATACGTAATTCCTTTCGCACCGCATTCAACACAAGTAGCTTGCTCTTTGTCACGGTTCCATTCTTTTGTTTCTTTGCCGGTAAGAGGGTCTATTACTTTCGCGTTTCTTTTGCTTCTGCCTTTTCTCCATACGGTATGATTGCAGCTTTTGCACATACCCCATGCAGCATTATAAGTGTCATTATCAATGCAGCCACACAAAAGGCATTTTTTTGCTTTGATTTGCTTTTGGTGCTTTTCAGCGATTTGCTTTACTACATCACTGATTTTCCCATTATCTCTTGTGTCTTTCTCGTCCGCTATGCCCCAGCCATTTGCCGGGAAAAGCCGTATATATCGCTTCCATTCGGCATCTGTATAAGAACAGCCAACAGGTTTTAGCACTATCGGGAGCTTATCCGAATATATTCTTTCTGAATTTGTCGGTTTAGCCATTGTATTTTCCTCGCTCTAGTGTAGTATATTTGCCTTTCTTTGGCTCTATTATACCACAAATTTGAGGAATAAACAACTTGTTTTAGTCCGAATTCTGGTCGACAGAATCGAGCTTGCTCATCATGTGCGAAATGTATGCACAGGTATTCTCATGTACATGCTCAGACAAGATGCCTTCCGTGCCGAATGATACCTGCCATTCTCGTTCCTGGCACAGTGCGTTGAGTTTCTGCCACAGGTCTGTGTTCTGAGCGGGCTCTTGTCCCTGCCGTGAGATAAAACGGTTGCCGTCTTCCGTAACGGATTCGTTCGTAGTGAAGACAACGATTTGAGAGCCATTCGGCAGTTCAATCTCTTCCGTAACACGGCATAACTCTGCCACTTTGAGTCGTGCTGTATCGATAGGACCTGCAACTTCATAGTTGTCTTTCCACTTGTTATCCGTTGCCAGCGGGTTCACGGTAAAGCTGTGAACGCATACATTCCCGTCTTTGCCCGGCATTTTTGCGATATCCAGATAGATGATAGCTGCCATTGTCATTCTCCTTTATTTGCTGTTTTATGATTGATTTTGTTGCGTTTTTATGGTATTATAAAAATAAAGAAATCTCGATTTCCGACGATATGCAGGAGGAATTTTGATGGATAACAACATACAGAATTTGTCAAGTAATAAGGTTGATGATGTCTTTGACCTTCAAGGCTTACACAGCAAGATGAATGCCGAATCTCCGAAGGAACGGCAGGAAATGCTTTCTGCCCTTCAAGAGAAGGCTCGTCGCTATCTGCCGGAAACGGAAAGAACCGCTAAGTATTTGAACGCTTTAATAGAGTACAAGCGCCTTCAATTAGGTCTCTCTGTAGAGGAGTATGCCCCTTTGCTCGGTATGCCTGTCAGTGCTTATCAAAAAACATTCCTTCAACCAAATGTGCGATTCGGGTCCTATTATTTTTCCTATCTAGCTCAGTTTTGCTACCTTTTTGGCTATGACCTCGATGTTTCAAAGGAAGCCGCTGTGCCTCAAACTGTTGCCGACCTCTATGCGCAGGAATTTGCAGCGTTCCTTATCTCTTTAGGCCCCAATGCGTTGGATGACATTTCCGAAGCGATTGTCAACTCGAAACATATTGTTTCCAAGGTAAAGCCTACTGCCGCAAGACTTATCCTTAAAACCAAAAACACCTTTTATAATAACGAAAACCCTGTTCCCAACAAGCTCAACTACAACTCTTTCATTCCAAAAGCCGAAGACCAGTTGAAAGAGCTTCATGCGGAACAAGAAGGCTGACATCAGAACAGAACGAAAGCATCGCTGCTTCTATATGAGCGCGGTGCTTTTTTCTTTCCCATCTCTCATTATCTGCAGTTCGCAATTATCTGCAACATATTTTGGCAAATTCTTTTCGCTTTCTTTTTGCTAATATTTCGTTTTGATTTCGTTCTGGAAGCGCATTCCTGCTCTCCCCTGCCAAACAAAAAGCACCCGCAAGCCAGCCGGTTAAGCTGCTCACGGGTGCTGATTTTTATTTTCGTGACCCTTTTAGGAGTCCTTGTTGATTCAAGATGCTCCGCACATAAGCAAGGCGGCGTTTCCCGAATCCGTGTTCGTTTTGTTTGCTGGTGTTCTTAGCGGTCGCCATATCGGAATATCGTACACCATCCTTGTAGTGTTTGAGGAGATAGTCTGTGATGGTCTTGTCCTCAATCTTCATGATGGCGTTCACGATTTTCGTTTCTTCCTTCTTCGTGTAAGGATAGTTGTCGATGTCATATCGAATCCTATCCAACCCGCAAATGATGTTTACAGGCCACTTCTGTCGGAATGCGACATTCGCTTCGTGTAGCAGGCTGGGCGTTTCTACTGCTTTTTCTGGCTTTGCTTCCGTATGCCGATACAATGTCCTTTGCGCACATGCTTTGCACATGCCCTTGGCATATAGAATCGACAACTTCTTACAAGCCGGACACACCTCGATTTTTGTGTGTTTGCCTGACGAAATGACCTCATAGTCCAGCCCTTCAATGTAGGTCTTTCCGCCAATCGTCAAGGTGTTCGCATTCTTGTATTCGGGAAATTCATCTCCGCTATAAATTCCCTTTACTTCTTTGGGGAGAGCGTCTCTATCCTTTCGAAGCACATGAAATTTAGCCTTGCTCATGGTGTTTGCACCATGCTGACTTGTTATCCTGCGATAGCGTTTTCGGCAACCTCCATCGGCTTCACATCAACGAGTTTCACAGAGATGATGGTATCAAGGAGGTCCTTGGTGTTGTTGAAAATGATATTCTTCTTTTCGCCAAACGAGTCATAGAACTTCGCCATGCATCGGTTCATGTTATTGTCGTCCGCCAGCATCTGGAATCCACACTCGTTGCGGCACAGCATCGTTGTAATGATGGTACTCACGCTGCTGTAAAAATCGGTAGTCACGAATCGGAACACCGGAGGGGTCGATTTCTCGATGGTCAGATACCGTTCAAAGACCTCTCCCCCAATTTCTGTGACCATGTAAAGCTCAAACAAGCATACGAAGCGTCCGGCTTTCGGTGACGGGATGCCATGCACTCTCGTGTTCTTATGCTTGGTGGAGTCTTCCGCCTCATACATAATTGCATATTCCGTCACATTACAAGGACCGTATTTGCCAAGGTCTTTCTTTGTCTTGTGCTTGACGAGGAACCCATCAAACATCAGACGGTCAAAGACCCGCTCGTCCTTCGACTTTTGCCCATCGCCTTCGATAGTCGAGATGATTTCGTCAGAGCCTTCATACTGGAAGCCAACGACACGACCGTAGACCGCCGGGGCGTCATTTTCGCTGTCAACTTCCAGCGTCATGACAGAGCCGAACGGACAATACTCCGGTATCCGTTTCGTGGCTACATAACGTTTTTCTACCTTCTTGTCTCCCATGTCTCTGTCCCCTACACTTGTCGTGAAACCTTTAGATAGGTTGCGTCAATCAGCCAACGGCAGTCTCGTCAGCGGGGACCTCGGCATCAGCAGAAGCGTCAGCGGCAGCATCACCGGTATCCTCGGCAGGAGCCTCATCAGTCGTCTCCTCGGAGGCAGCCTCAGTGCTCTCTGCATCGGTATTCTCAGAATCGGTATCCTCAGAATCGGTATCCTCAGAATCGGCAGTCGCGTCAGCATCACCACTTGCGGCTTCCTGTGCAGCAGCTTCCTCAGCAGACACAGAAGTGGAAACCAGCAGGTTGCCCTCAGCGTCAGCCTGACCGCAGTTGTACAGGTAAGCAAAAGCCGACTTCAGGTCGTCGAACTTGGACAGGTCCGGAATCTCAACGGTAGAACCGTCATCGGCGGTCTTGGAACCATCGAAATGGACACCGTCATCGTCGTAGCGGACCGTAACGGTGTAGCCGTCAGCAGCCAGCGCCTCAGACATGTAGGCGGCATACGCGCTCATCGTAGTCTTCATCTGGTCTTCGCTCAGCGTGACACCGTCCGGCATCTCCGTCAGCTTGCTGTTGTCCAGAATTTCTGTAGAGGACTCACTTGTGGCGGCGCTGCTCGCACCACTCTGTGCAGAGTCATCCTTCTTGCTGCAACCGGCAAGCGCGGCACAAGCCATCACAGCAGCCACGCACAGCGCGGCACCCTTCTTCATGGTCATTTTGCTCTTCATGATATTTTCTCCTTTGTATCATTCATTTTCTTGCGTTATAGCAAAGAGATGTCCCTCGTTTGCATACACCTATTATACCACAGTATTACCACTTAGTCAATCACGATTATTCATGAAAATTCAAACAAAAAAGCACCCCGCAGGTTGCCCCACGGGGTGCTCAGCTTATTGGGTGATAGCCTTACTTATCGTAGGCGTCAGACCAATTACTGCTTATCTTCCTTGGATTCGTCCTCGGATTTCTCCTCAGGCTTATCCTCGGTCTTTTCGGCAGCTTCCTCTTTCTTGCCGCCCTTCTTCTTGACGATGACGACAGCGCCAACGGCAATCAGAGCAACGACGACAATAACGGGGATAACGATGTTAGCGCTCAGACCAACACCGGTGGGAGCCTGTGCCGCAACAATCAGTTTCGGAGCGGGCTTCTCCTCAGCAGGTGCGGGAGTAGCGGTAGCGCGAGGAGTCTCAGGAGCCGGAGGATTCTCCAGCTTGACAGACATAACGCGGACATCGCCATAGTTGCCAGCCTTATCGACGGTACGGGTCACGATGTAACCGGTCCAGTCGGGGCTCAGGTTGAAGGAAACATAACCGTTGTCCTTGCTGATGTTCTTCACATCGACAGTCTCAAACTTGGACTCATCGAAGGTGTAGTTGCCCTCAGTATCCTTGACAATGTTCGTGCCATTGACCTTGTAATACTGAATCTTGGCAACACCAGAGTTGTACTCGCCGTCCAGCTTGGAGATGGCGGGGACAGAAGCCTTGACCTCAACGACGGACTGCTTCTCGGTCTTGTCCTTGGTGGGCTTGCCGTGAGCAACACGCTGAGTCTCAGCCTCGGACTTATCCACCGTCTCATCCTTCTTGGATTCATCAGTGGTCTCGTCCTTCTTCTCGGTCTCGTCCTTCTTGTCAGCGTCATCCTTCTTCTCGGTATCGTCGGTCTTCTTGTCGTCTTCCTTGACGGGAGCCTTGCCGATTTCTTCGCCGGTGATGAAGATGTTGATAGCAGTCTCAAACTTGGTGAACTTCTCGTTCATCAGGTCGGTCTTGGTAGCAGCATCCACAGCATTCGCGGTGAAAGCGGAAACGGTTACAGGAACAACGGTATCGATGGAGGAGGTTACAGTGCCAACGCTGGTGATTGCACCGGTAGTGAGGTCAATCAGATAGAAGTCCGAAGTAACCTTCGTGCCGTTATCAGAAATGACCATCTTCTCAGCCCAATCAGCATCGGTCAGAGAATCACTGGTGCCGATGGCGTAGCCTTCGGGAGCAGCAACCTCAACCACAGAGTTGAAGTACAGCTTAGACAGGTCATCGCCAAAGTTCTTGGTAACCTCAACGTTCTTGCCGGTCTTCTCATCGAACACAGTGCCGGTGATAGTGATGGACTCCTTAACGTCATCAAGCTTCAGACGCTTGACTTCGAGGTCGCCGGTAGCGGGCAGATAATTGTAGTTGTCGTAAGAACCGCCAACATACTTGAAGGCGTCCTTCGTCAGACCCACATTGCCGAAGATGCCATCCACACTGGAAGCAACGATGAGCTCGAAGGCAGGCAGCTTCACGGTCTCGACAGACTCGTCGAAAGCATAGCCGCTGGTCTTGACTTCGGGAATAACCGTCTTGGTGCCATACAGCTTAGTGGAGGGGTTCGGGTCGAGGGTCACAGTCAGGTCTTTACGAGCGATAACGAACTGACCATCAGCCTCGTTCTTATCGGCATCGACAACCTTGATGGTGACTGCGTAGTTCTGCTCAACAGCAGCATCGTAGTCGGAAGAAACGGTGTAGGTGTAAGTACCAGCGTTCTTGACATTCTCAGTCTTGAACTGGCTGTCGCTCTCCACGCCGTCATCGCCGCTTGCGATGTCAGGAGTCAGTGTTGCCTTTGCATCAGCAGTCAAGGGAGCAGTCTGTGCATTGTCGGTGGTCTTGTCGTTCTCGAAAGGAGTATAAACAAGCGCCATCTTCAGGCCCAGAGAATCGGGCTTAACAGCAGCGCCGTGCGTGCCATCGCCGTTGGTGGCAACAGCGTTGACGGTGAAGTCGGGGTTGGTGGTGTCGCCGTAAACGATATCCTTCGGCTCGGTGACAGTGACTTCGACCAAACGCTCGCCAATGGTGTAAACGCCATTGACAATCGTAATCAGGTAGTCATCGTTGTCGTAAGAACCGACCATATCGTAAGCGCCGTAGTCCTTCACGGACTCGGGCACGCTCTCGGCAACCAGAGATGCAGCGCCATCAGCAGACTTCATAGAAATCTCTTCAGCCTTTGCATTCTCAACATCCTTCTTGGTGATGCTGATGACAGCCTTCAGGTCGTCGCCATTCACAATGGTCTTCTTATCGGCATCGCCAGTGTAGGTCAGAGTGTTGCTCAGCTCAGCCATATCGTTACCGTAGACAGAACCGACAGTACCGATGGTCCAAGTCAGAGGACGCTGAGTGACCGTGTAAGTGCCGTTCATAGCAGTTACCAGATAATCCTGATAAGAAGCCTGACCGACGCGGTGAGCCAGACCGGAGAAGGAAGGAACGATGTCATAGCCTCCGACATGGCTTGCAGAAGTGACGAGACACAGGTTCGTGCCTTCCAGAATATCACCATTGACCAGGGCTGCCTTGGCAGTGTCACCAGTGTATTCCAGAATGTTCACGGTGCCGTAATCGGACCAATCCTCAACAGCAACATCATCGCCGTAGATAGAGGTCTGAGGCTTAGCCGTGACCGTGATGGGACGCTTGTTGATGGTAAAGTCAGCAGCGGAGTAAACGAAGATGTAGTTGTTGGCAGCGACATTCTCAACGCCAGCGGGAACGACCTTGCCGACACCGGTATGAGAGGCAACCGTAGCGGGAGCGCCCTCAGCATCAGTGAAGTTGAAGGTCAGGTTAGCGTTGCTCAGAACGCCGGTGTTATCGGGAGTCGTGTTGCCCTTAACAGGCTTCGTGACAAAGCCGTCGATAATCAGGTCATCGCCGGAGAGAACCGGGTTCTCATCGCCGTAAATCTTGCTCTGGGGAGCCAGAGTAACATGCAGCGTGGCAGGCGTGATTTCGAAGTCATTGTTCACACGAGTGATGTTGAAGTTGTCATCAGTGCCCTCGATAATCATCGGGTGCATACCGACATCCTCACCTGCGCTCGTGCCAGCATCGGGACGGACAACCTTCAGACCAGACAGGTCACCGGCATCCTCGCTCACATAGTAGGAGCCGTCACCGGTAGCAGTCCAAGTCAGTTCGGGGTCAGCCTCGCCGTAGACCTTCTTCTGACCAGCATCGACAACCACGATAACATCGCGCTTATCGACATGCAGAGAACCATCGACGAAGACAATCGGGTCGTAGTTCTTCGCACCCTTGTTGGTCAAGCCGCTCATGGTGATAGTGTAATCACCAGCATCGGGACGTGCAGGAATCTCAGACAGAGAACCATCCGCATTCTTGATGTTGTACACAGCAGCACCTGCGAAAGCAGAAGCAACCGTGTCGTTGTTCTTCAGACCGGTAACAGTGTAGCCGAAGGTCGGGACAGTGCCGCCGTAGGTCATGTTGTAACCACCGGCAACCGTGAAGGTGACCTGCACGGGCTTGATGGTCAGGGTAGCAACTTCCAGAGCCTCAGGCTCGGTGGTGGAGGAACCGACATTCACAGATGTGCCGGAACCGGTCACGATGGTGATTTCGTAGTTGCCATACTTGTTGTACAGCGTAGAGCTGATGGGATACTCGCCGACATCCTCACCCGCCTTACGGGTCAGGCTGCCACTCAGAGCGCCGGTGGTCAGTTCCAAGGTGTTCTTCTTCAGGCCATCATTGGAGATGTTGCCGGAAATCTCATCGTAGGTGAACGCAGGGTCAACATCACCGTAATCCTTCTCGTAGTTCTTGAAGGTCAGGGTGATGGGACGAGCGGTGATGGTGATAGTAGAATCAATCACCGTCAGGTCGTAGTTAGCGGGCTGTGCGTAGATGGCTTTCAGAGCATAAGAGCCAACGCTGGCGGATGCAGAAGTTGCTCCGGAGGTCAGGGTAATGCCCTTCAGAATCTTTGCCTTTTCAGCTTCCTGCTCAGGAGTTGCGTCCAGCAGACCGGTGCCGCCCTTGATGTAATCCTTCACATTCATAGAAGTGATGGTCTCACCGTAGGTCTTCTCGGTCTCAAGCAGGTTGATAACGGCAGTGCGCTTATTGATGGTGAAGCGGACGTCATTGGTGAAGCTGATGCGATAGTTCTTCGCCATCGGCTGCTCAAAGATGTCACCGCTGTAAATCGGATAAGTGCCAGCGTTCTCGCCTGCTTCACGGCTCAGACGAGCCTGTGCGAAGTCAGCTTTGGGCTCTGCGAAGCTGGTGGTGTTGTAGTCAAAGATAACATAGGTGTCATTGACTGCAAAGCTGGGGTCAGTCTCACCGTAGGTCTTGGACAGACCATAGCGGGGAGTGATGGTCAGAGGCATCTGATGGACAATCAGCATGTTCTTACCATCGGGCTCAGACAGCTTAACGCTGTTCGTGGGCTGGTTATCCAGACGGAAGGTCAGGTTGTAAGAGCCTGCATCGTACAGACCGGAAGCGTTCGCAGTAGCCTCAACGGCGATACGAACAACGCCCAGAGAAACATCCTTGCCGTCCATCTTGATGTTGACGGTTTCGCCATCGTGGTAAATCTGAGTACCATCGGAGGTGTTCACATTGACGGAAACTTCCTTGGCGATGGTGTCGGGCTTCTTCTCACCGTAGGTAGTCTGCAGGGCGTTGAAGGTAACAGAGACATCAGCCTCGGTGACTTGGAACGTAGCCTGCGGAGCAATCGTTACGATGTAGTTGGGGTTCTCATCATAGGAGATGGTAGCCTCATAGTTGCCGACAACCGTGGTGGGGTCTTCCCACTTGGTCAGGTCGATGTGGATGTTCAGCGGGCTGCCCTGCGGGTCAACCACATTGATAGCCTGAGAGCCGGTCTCGTCATACAGCGCATAGCTGGGGGTGTTCTTACCGGCAACGCCGTACTTACGGACGCTGTTGGTAGTACCCTTGATGGTGACAGGTAGTGCGTTGATAGTCAGCGTGCCGCTCGTACCATCGCTGTAGGTGCCGGTATAAACGATGTTGTAATTGGGGCTGGTGTAACCGGAAACAACGATGGGATAGGTGCCGACACCGGTCAGCTTACCAACGGTATTGTCAACGCCATACTTGATGGTGACAGTGCCGCCCAGAGAAGCAACGGTATCATGGATGCCGATTTCGTCGTTGCTTGCGAAGTTCTTGTATTCCAGTGCGCCGGTGATGTCAGCATCGCTGGGATTCTCGGAACCATACAGACGCTCACGGTTCGGAACGGTGATGGTCAGAGTGCGCTTGGTGATGGTGTACTTGTCGGGAGCGTTGAAGGTAATGTCGTAGTTCTTAGCAATCTCTGCATTCTGGAACTGTGCATCACTGTAAGCGTAAGAGCCGACAGTCTCGCCGACCTCACGGGTCACAACGCAGCCAGCAAAGTCGGAGCCAACGCGACCGCCCTTGCCGTTGACGGGGTCGAGGGTGAAAGCAACGCCGCCCTTGGCATCGCTGTCGCCGTAGACCTTCGTCTGACCACCCATCACATTGATGGCGATGGGGCGCTTGGTGACGGTCAGCTTGCTGTCAACAAAGCGAACGAGGTAGTTGTCGTAACGGTCATAGTTCTTGCCATCGGCATTGGGGTCCCAGTCAGAAGACCAACGCTCCTGAGAAGCGCCCTGAACGCTTGCGGTAACATTGTACTCGCCGACATCGGCAGTAGTGGGAGTGCCACTATTACCGGCAGCATCGACCATCGTGAAGTTCAGTTTAGCATCAGTCAGACCAATGCTATCCTGAGTATCGTTCCACTTGAAACCGTCGATGGACTCAATCTTGCCGTTGCGAGCAGCACCATACATAGCAGACAGGTTGCTCAGCGTGACAGTCAGCATCGCGGGATGGATAATGTACTTGCTGTTGATGACTTTGACATCATAGTAAGCAGTACATGCGGGCGGAACCTCAACAGACATCGGATACTCGCCAACATTCTTGTTGTCGGGGTCCTGACGGCTGGTGGTCAGAACCATCGCAACCAACTGGTTCACACCATCATCAGCGGTGATGGTGTTGCCGGGAACGATGCGCTTCTCGGAAGAAACTGCCTGAGCAGCACCGTTGTAAGAAACCGCATCAAAGGTGATGGTAGAAGACTTGCTCTTCTCAGACTCACCGTAGATGGCATCAATCTGGTCGTTGGTGATGGTTACATTACGCTTGGTGATTTCAAATGTCGCGGTCGCAAGCTGGATGTTATAACCGTTGATGGGTGCATCCGTCTGGATGTTGCCAATCGTGACAGTGTAGCCACCGGGAGCGGAAGTGATGCTGGGCAGAACCACGGTAGGCTCACCGCTCAAGCCGAGCATCTCTTTCAGAGCAACAGCGTTAGACTTGTGCTCGTTGTTGGTCTTGTACTCGAAGTTGGTCTTATCAGCATCGGACCAGCCGGTGATAACGAAGTCAACTGCGGGGTTCACCTGACCATACTGACGAGTGACCTTTGCGCCAGTCGTGGTAACACCGTCATTGCCCTTGAAGACGAAGACAGGAGTCAGCGTCAGAGTGCGTTCAGAAACTACAACGTAAACATCACCGGTGTTCGCCTGAATATCGACATTGTAGTTGGTATTGCTCTTAGCAGAGGAACCAAGGATGATTTTGTAAGAACCTGTGGTGTCCTTATCAAAGTTTTCCGTGGTCAGAACATCAGCCGGGAGCAGGTCGCCGTCAACCAGACCACCGTTGGTATCCATAACGGTGTAGTTAATCTGGCTGATGGTATTGCCCTTCGTCACATAAGTGGTATGAGGGACAATGTAAATCTGGCGCTTGTTGATGGTCACGCCTGCATCGTTGCGGATATTCTTGGAAGAATCCAAGTTGGAACCGTCGATGATGGTGTAGTTCAGACCGTTCACCGTAACGCTCACAGCACCGGTGTCCACATAGGTCGGATAAGTACCGGCATTGCAGTGGACATCCGTGGGGTTCTGGCCATCGCCATCGGCAGGAGCGTACAGGATGAAGCTCAGACCGTCAATAGCAGCCTGAATATCCTTCTCGATTTCCTGAGTGGAACGGGAATCAGAGGTGCTGTACTCGACCGTCAGACCGTTGGACTTGAAAGAGTCACCATAGGTGTAAGTGACGGTCTGGGGCAGGATACGGATGACATTGTCCTGACCACCTATCTTGGTGTACTGGATGCTGGTGCCTGCAGCAATCTGCTTACCGGTCTCGGCAGCAGTGATTGCCTGAAAGTTGCCAACAACCGTAGTAGCACCGCCGCCATCAAACGCGCTGACACCGCTGTTGTCGACGGGGTTTTCCTGGCGGTCACAAACCTGCATATACAGGTCAGACATGTCAAGGTATGCACTCATAACGGGGTCAGCAACCTGCTCATCCTCGCTCAGAGAATAATACATATCCTCGACGGGTTCCCAGTTGTATACAGCGTCCAGCTCTTCAGAGCGGCGTGTAACCATTGCATCGAGAACCGCGTTCTCCTTGTCAGCCTGCCATGCCTTGCTGGCGAGACCAAAATTGTTTGCAGCGGTCAGGATTTCATCTTTGCGGCTTACAATGGCGTTAGCCGCATCAATAAACGCCTGTGCTGCTTCGCTGATAGTGCTGCTCGGTGCAGCGGTGCTGTCAGAATTTTCATCTGCACTGGGAGCTGCCGTCTTATCAACGACAGCCGTGTTTGAATCGGCGCTTGCCGTGCTTGTAGCCTCGGAAGCATTCTCAGCCGGAGCCTTATTGTCGCTTGACGCGGCATTGGAACTGGCAGCAGAATCGCTTGCGGGCGCAGTGGTTGTAGCGGAAGAGCTGACGGTAGAAGCCGCATCGGGTGCCGTCTCCTTGGGAGCTTCCTCACTCTGGGTGATTCCGCTTCCCGCACTCTCAGCAGCGTATGCTGCTACGGGTGCAAACTGAGACAGGCACATAGCGACGGCCACAATCGCACTCAAAAACCGCTTACGGGGTTTCTGCATGATAGTGTCCTCCTATACTATGCGAGTTTTTCTGCGATATCCGCAGACGGATTTATATACACTCTTGTCCGCTCGTAAGTGTGCAGCCTCATTTGCAAAGCAAGAAGTATACCAAAAAATTACGGGCGCTGTTTTTAGTGCTTTATACCACGCTTTTCAGCAAAGTCAATGCGTTTTATATCGCATAAAAACACCACCCACGAGTTCTTCTCTATGTAGTCAACATATTCAAAATCGAGGGTGGTCGGTTTACGTGGTTTTGGAAATATGGATATTTGCAAAATTAGGTGATTTTTTATTCGAAAATAGGTGGTCGCCTAAATTAAGCCTTAAAATGAGGCAACAAATTTTTTATGTTTGTTGCCTTACGGTAAGTCACTCTTACAAAATGTAAGAGGTAGTGTTCCCCTTGGCTGGGTAGTGGCTAAGTAGTGTTGGCAAGCTGGGGAAACCTGCAAGTACAACCACTATCCTGATGGGCGAGTCGTCCATCTGCCTGTGATACTTGTGAAATAGGGTGCTTTACACAACCCTTTTTTCGCAAATACCCGGAATTCATGTGAATAGAGCATGAATATCGTATCTTTTATGGTACTCACTTCGCACAAACGGTCAACAGCGTTCTATATAAAAAATCTGTTCGTTATTGGCGGATAAACATTGGATTTTGTATTCGTTTTCTGTTGTGTTGTGACGGAAGAAAATTCCCGTTTTCTCTGCCTTGTTTTTGGAAAATGACACAAAAAAAGAGCAGCAGCTCTTTCAAGCTACTGCTCTTTTCTGTCACCGCTTATTCAGCGGATTCGTTATTGTGTTTGTCTTCGTCGTTATCCGTGTCCTTCTTGCGCTTGTGGTTTACAACCACCAGAGCAATCAGTCCGACACCGACGACCGCTGCCAGTCCAGCGATACCTTGCACAAATCCAATACCGGTCTTCTTGTTTCCAGTGATGATGGAGACAATACCCTGAATCGGGTTCGTCGGCTTCTCAGAAGGAACAGGAGTCGGAGTAGGATTGGTCGGGTTGCTGGGAGTCGGAGTGGGTTTCGGCTCGTCAGGAGTGACGGGCGTAGAGGGCTTCACAACGGGGACTTTGACCTCATTGGACGGCTTCTCAACATCCTCGTCAATCGGCTTGGACGGGTCTTTGCCATGTCCGGGATTCTCAGGGTCTTCGGGGTTCTGACCCGGAGCCTTAGCGACTGCCACATTGATGACATCGTGTCCGGCATCCGCGTCAACTGCGACATAAGAGTAGGTCAGCGTGAAGGATTCGCCAACAGGGATACGGTTGATGGTGAACGTTGCCGTTGCATCATCGTAGGTGTATCCGCCGCCGCTTGTAGCAACAATATGGCTTGCGCCGTTGTTGTTGTCTTTAACGGAGACATTGACGAGGTCAACCTCACCGGTATTGGTTACGACCACGCGATAGTTGATAGTCTCACCGACATTGACCTTGGTCTTATCGGCGCTCTTCACAATCGTGAGGCTCTTTTCCAGCGGGATGTCAGTTTCCGTGCCGGAACCCGGAACTTCCACATCGACCTTGTTGGACGGGATATCCGTATCAGGGTCAATCGGCTTTGTCGGGTCCTTACCCTGTCCCGGATTCTCCGGGTCTTCGGGGTTCGTACCGGGAACATGAATCGTCGCAATGTTCTCAAGAATGTTCGTGGGCACATCAGCGATACCAACGGTGTAAGCGTAGTGGACGACCACATCGCCGCCAGCAGGAATCGTGTCGATGGTGAACATGCCATTCTCGTAGTGATATCCTGCGCCTTCAACTGCGAAGATGCTTCCGGAGAAGTTGTTTTCATCAGTCAAAACAGCGTTCTGGATATCGTGGTCCTTGCCATTGTGTACCGTGACGGTGTAGGTAACAGTCTCACCCGGCTTTGCAACAGTCTTGTTTGCAGATTTCCAGATGGTGACAACACCATCATCGGGTTTCTTCACATCGACCGTGTTGGACGGGATATTGTACTGTTCGCCGTCGTGCGTGTACTTGATGGTTGCGGTGTTCTCCATGACGCTCTTATCGGTAGTCTCGACCGTATAGGTGTAGACAATATCGATAGCCTCGTCTGCATCCAGATAACCGATGGTCCAAGTGCCGTCACCATTGTAGGTGTAACGGTCAGAACCAACAGCATCGATGCTGCCGGAGAAGTTGTTGTGGTCGGAGACGGTGATGTCGTTGACGGTCTCGTCCGTGGTATTCCGCACCGTGATGGTGTAGGTCACAACGTCCGTAACCTTTGCAACATACTTGTCTGCGTCCTTCTCAACGTCAATCGGCGGAGTCGGGTCTTTCACAACAGCGGCGTTCAGGACCTGCGGAGCGTCGGAGACAGTCGCCACATAGGTGAAGTGCAGCTCGATGCTCTCACCGACCTTGACGGAGCTGATGGTGTAGGTGTTATCGCCGTTGTCCTTGACGCCATCCATCGGGATGAAGTTCAGCGTGCCGGTGCCATCGAAGAAGTCCTCAATGACCACATTCTCCGCGTCAGCCTTACCCTTGTTGGAGACAGTAACAGTGTAGTTCAGCGTATCGCCGACCTTCGCCTCTGCCTTGTCAACAGACTTGGTGATTTCAATGACAGGAACCTTTGTCTCGACTTCGGAGCCCGGAACCTTCACATCGACCTTGTTAGAGGGGACATCCTCATCGGGGTCAATGGGCTTGTTCGGGTCTTTGCCGTGACCCGGATTCTCCGGGTCTTCGGGGTTGGTTCCCGGCACATGGATAGTGGCAATATTCTCAAGGATTTCGGTGGGAACATCTGCAATCTGTGCGGTATAGGTGTAGTGGATAACCACATCTGCGCCAGCCGCAATCTTGTCGATGATGAACTCGCCATCCTTGAAGGTGTAACCTGCACCGTCAATGCCCACGATTTCGCCAGCAAAGTTGTTGGCATCCGTCAGACGAGCATTCTCGATGTCGTGGTTCTTGCCGTTGTGTACGGTCACGGTATAGGTGACAGTCTCGCCCGGCTCAACTTCCGTCTTGTCAGCCGCCTTACGGATGGTTACGACACCATCATCAGGCTTCTCAACATCAACGGGGTTGGAGGGAATCTCATACTGTTCGCCGTCGTGTGTGTACTTGATGGTTGCAGTGTTCTCCATGACGCTCTTATCCGTCGTCTCCACCGTGTAGGTGTAAACGATGTCGAGCGTTTCACCGGCATCCAGATGACCGATAGTCCAAGTGCCGTCACCATTGTAGGTGCAGCGCTCGGTGCTCTCAGCAGTGATGGCACCGGCGAAGTTGTTGTGGTCAGTTACCGTAATATCGTTGACAGCTTCGTCAGTCGTATTCTTCACCGTGATGGTGTAGGTCACAACATCCGTAACCTTGGCGATATATTTATCGGCATCCTTCTCCACATCAATCGGAGGAGTCGGGTCTTTCACGATAGCCGCATTCAGAACAACAGGAGCATCGCCATCCACTACCACATATGTGAAGCGGAGCGTTACGCTCTCCCCTGCCTTAACAGTGGAAATCGTGTAGGTGTTGTTGCCGTTGTCGGTAACGCCAGCCATCGTCTCGAAGTTCAGCACGCCATTGCCATCGAAGAAGTCTTTCACGACTACATTCTGTGCATCAGCCTTGCCGCTGTTCTGGACAGTGACCGTGTAAGTCAGGGTGTCGCCAACCTTTGCGGTGGGCTTATCCACAGACTTCGTTACGGACAGTTTGGGAATATCGGTATCAACTTCGGAACCGTTCGGAACTTCCACGTCAACCTTGTTCGACGGAATCTCGGTGTCGGGGTCAAGAGGCTTTTCGGGGTCCTTGCCATGGCCCGGATTGTCGGGGTCTTCGGGGTTCGTACCCGGTACGAAGATGGTAGCGATGTTTTCAAGGATGTGCGTGGGCACGTCAGCGACTTCGACCGTGTAGGTGTAGTGGATAACCACATCACCGCCTGCGGCAATCTTGCTGATGGTGAATACGCCATTCTCGAAGGTGTAATCCGCACCGTCAACGCCAGTGATTTCACCAGCAAAGTTGTTGGTATCGGTCAGACGAGCGTTTTCGATGTCATGATTCTTTCCGTTATGCACCGTGACAGTGTAGGTAACGACTTCACCCGGCTCAGCCTTTGTCTTATCGGCAGCCTTGCGGATGGTAACTACACCATCGTCGGGCTTTTCAACATCAACGGGGTTAGAGGGGATGTTGTAGTCGGTGCCGTCTTTGCTGTAAATTACCTTTGCAATGTTCTCAATGACGGTGGCATCCTCAGCCTGCATCGTGTAGGTGTAGGTGATGTTGATGGTCTCGCCAGCAGCGATAGTCGGAATAGTCCATGTCTTATCGCCATTGTAAGTGTAATTTTCGGCGCTTGCGGCTTCAATGCTGCCCTTGAAGTTGTTGGTATCGACGACCTCCACATTCTCAACAGTCTCGGAGGTGGTGTTCTTCACGGAAATCGTGTAGGTCACAATCTCGTCTACCATCGCAATGTGCTTGTCGGCTCCCTTGACAATGTCGATAGGCGGCGTCTTGTCTTTGATGATAGCAGCGTTCAGAACCTGCGGAGCATCGCCCTCAACAACAACATAGCTGAAGTTGAGCGTTACGCTCTCGCCTGCCTTGACAGCGGCAATCGTGTAGGAGTTATCTCCGTTATCGGTAACGCCGTCCATCGCCTTGAAGTTGAGTACGCCATTGCCGTTGAAGAAGTCCTTGACGACCACATTCTCGGCATCAGCAGCACCGCTGTTCTTAACGGTGACGGAGTAGTTCAGAATATCGCCGACCTTAGCCTGAGCCTTATCGACGGTCTTCGTGACGGAGAGTTCGGGAATCTTAGTATCGGTTTCGGAACCGGGGACTTCCACTTCGACCTTGTTAGACGGAATATCCGTATCGGGGTCAATCGGTTTATCCGGGTCTTTGCCGTGTCCGGGATTCTCAGGGTCTTCCGGATTCGTGCCTGGCACATGTGCCGTGGCAACATTCTCCAGAATATGAGTGGGTACATCAGCCACCTGCACCGTGTAGGTGTAGGTCAGAACAGCGTCTGCACCTGCAGCAATCTTGTCGATTACAAAGTGTCCGTCAACGAACTTGTAGCCGACACCATTCGAGCCGGTAATCGTTCCAGCAAAGTTGTTGGAATCGCTTACGACCACATTGGTGATGTCATGCGCCTTGCCGTTGTGAATCGTAACCGTGTAGGTCACGACCTCACCGGGCTCTGCAATCTTCTTGTCACCGCTCTTGACAATCGTAACTTCGCCATCCTTCGGGACAACGACTTCAACGGGGTCTGCCTTGATGACATACTCGCCGTCATCGGTCGTGTAGCGAACATCAGCTTCGTTGACCAGCGTAGAGGGGTCGGTAGTCTTCACCGTAAAGGTGTAGAGAATATCGATGCTCTCACCAGCCTTGATGCTGGGGATAGTCCAAGTATGGTTGCCATTGTAGGTGTACTTGGCGTTGTCTTTAGAGGTGATTGCACCCGTAAAGTTGTTGGTATCGCTGACCAGCAGGTCGGTAACGGTCTTATCAGTCGTGTTCTTCACCGTGATGGTGTAGTTGACGACTTCATCGACCATCGCTACATGCTTGTCTGCGGTCTTCTCGATGTCAACGGGAGGAGTCGGGTCTTTCACAACAGCAGCGTTCAGGACCATCGGCGCATCTCCGGCAACGACCGTGTAAGTGAAGCGGAGCGTAATGCTCTGACCCTTCTCCACATTCGCAACCGTGTAGGTGTAATCACCGTTATCCGTCACACCGTCCATCGGGACGAAGTTCAGGACACCGTTACCGTCAAAGAAATCCTTGACGACAGCGTTCTTGACTGCCTGTCCGCCAACATTCGTCAGCGTAATCGTGTAGTTCAGCGTATCGCCAACCTTGGCTTCCGTTTTGTCTACATTCTTAACGATTTCGAGCTTGCCTTCCGGCACATCAACATGCGTGCCATCACCGGGAACCTCAACATCGACCTTGTTGGAAGGAATCTCCTCGTCAGGGTCGCCGGGGTTCTTGCCGGGGACATGAGCCGTTGCAACATTCTCAAGAATCTTGGTCGGAACATCGGCAATCTGGACTGTGTAGGTGTAGTGAACCACTGCGTCACCGCCAGCAGGAATCTTGTCAATGACAAATTCGCCGTTGATGAACTTGTAGCCAGCACCGTCAACGCCCTCAATCTTGCCCGCGAAGTTGTTCGCGTCAGTCAGACGGACATTCTTGATGTTGTAATCCTTACCGTTGTGAATCGTAACCGTGTAAGTAACGACCTCATTCGGCTCAGCCTTGGTCTTGTCAGCCGTCTTGAAGATGGTGACAATACCATCGTCAGGCTTCTCAACATCAACCGGGTTGGACGGAATGTCGTAGTCGGAACCGTTATGGCTATAACGCACATCGGCGGTGTTCTCGATGACGGAAGCATCGTTTGCCTGCATCGTATAGGTGTAGGTAATGTCGATGGACTTGCCGGATTCGAGCGTTGCGATGGTCCAAGTCTTATCACCGTTGTAGGTGTAGCCCTTGCCATCCTTGGCTTCGATTTCGCCCTTGAAGTTGTTCGTATCGCTTACCAGCAGGTTCGTCAGCGTGTCCTTGGAATTGTTCTTCACCGTGATGGTGTAGGTAACAATCTCATTGACCTTGGCGATATGCTTGTCAGCGCTCTTCACAATTTCGGCAGGCGGCTCAGGAGTTGTGATAACTGCCGCGTTCAGAACCTCAGGTGCGTCACCGTCAACCACCACATAAGTGAAGTCGAGCGTTACGCTCTCGCCAGCCTTGACGCTTGCAATCGTGTAGGTGTTGTCACCGTTATCGGTAACGCCATCCATAGCCACGAAGTTCAGTGTGCCCTTGCCGTCGAAGAAGTCCTTAACTGTGACATTCTCAGCATCGCCCTTACCATTGTTCTTGACAGTAATCGTGTAGTTCAGGGTATCACCGACAGCGGCTTCACTCTTGTCTACGCTCTTCGTCAGAACAAGGTCAGGAATCTTGGTTTCGGTCTCGGAACCCGGAACCTCAACATCGACAGGATTCGAAGGAATCTTCTCATCGTTATCGATAGGCTTGTTCGGGTCTTTACCGTGACCGGGGTTGTTCGGGTCTTCGGGGTTCGTTCCGGGAACATCAGCCGTAGCGATGTTTTCCAGAATCTGAGTAGGCACATCACCAATTTCAACCGTGTAGGTGTAGGTCAGAGTGACCGAAGCGCCTGCGGCAATCTCAGCAATATGGAACTCACCGTTCTCGAAGGTGTAATCTGCGCCGTCAACGCCAGTGATTTCACCAGCGAAGTTGTTGGCATCGGTTACTACAACATCGTGGACATCGAAGCCCTTGTTGTTGGTAACGGTTACATTGTAGGTGACGACCTCACCCGGCTTTGCCATCTTCTTGTCAGCTTCCTTGTGGATGGAGACAGTGCCCTTATCGGGTACGACCACATCGACAGTCGGCGTATCAAGTTTCACGGTTTCGCCGTTCTCAGAGTATGTCACATCAGCCTTGTTCTCAAGGAGCTTCTCATCATTGCTCTGTACCGTGTAGGTATAGGTGATGTTGATAGTCTCCCCTGCTCCGATTTCCGGAATCGTCCAAGTGTTATCGCCGTTATAGGTGTACTTATCTGTATTGGCGGCATTGATGCTGCCAACAAAGTTATTGGTATCCTTGACAGTGACATTCGTCTTTGCCTTGGTATCGGGGTTATACACGCTGATGGTGTAGGTCACGATTTCATTGACAAATGCGAACTTCTTGTCAGCCGTCTTGGTGGGTTCGAGCGGCGGGTCAACGGGCGGTGTCGTGACGACAGCAGCGTTCAGGACCTCAGGCTCATCGCCTTCCACGATAACATAGGTGAAGCGGAGCTCCATGAATGTACCGGCAGGCAGTTTGTTGATAGTGTAGGTGCCATCACCGTTTACTACAACACCGACAGTCGGGATGTAGTTGAGCTTGCCGTGTCCATCGAAGAAGTCTTCAATCAGAACATTCTTCAGTTCGCCATCGCCGACATTAGACACCTTAACGGTGTAGTTCAACATATCGCCAACAGAAGCGCTCTTCTTGTCAACAAACTTCTCGACCTTCAGCTTGCCCTCAGGCGGGTTGACAGGAACGGGAACATCATTGCCGGGAACCTTGACGATGACCTCATTAGAAGGCTTCGTCTTCTCGTTCTCCGGGGTCTTATCCTCATCAGCGAACCAGTAATGCAGCGTAGCCACATTCTTCAGTTCGTTGTAAGTATCCTGACCCTTACCGGCATCCGTGTTCAGCACAATGTAATCATATTCTACCGTGACAGTCTTGCCAGCCGGAATAGTGCCGACCTTGATGACTGCGGAACCGGCAGATGCAGATTCCAGAGTGCCGTTCTTGACATTCGTGATAACGCCGTTGAAGTTGTTCTTGTCGTGCAGCGCTGCATTCACATAGTCAACAGTGTCATTGTTGTGCATGACGACGGTATAATGCACCGTATCGCCGATGTTTGCAATGCTCTTGTCAGCCTGTTTTACAACGGTGGGACCAACACGCTCAGGCGTGGGCTCTTCGGGGATGATGGGAACATCAACCTCGTTGGAGGGAATCGTTACCTTGCCGGAGTCGGTCACATAAGTCATCTCAGCGGTATTGACGAGCATATCGTTCGGGGCATCCTCGTTCATTACTGTGTAGGTGTAGACGATGTCTACGCTCTCACCAGCGCCGATAGAGGAGATGTTCCAAACCTTGTCGCCAACATAGCTCACGACATTGGTGTTCTCGGCAGGCGTGATAACGCCCGTGAAGTTGTTCGTATCCTTGACCTCAACATTCGTCTTGGTCTCGTTGGTCGTATTGGTAACGGTAATGGTGTAGGTCACAACCTCACCGACCTTAACGACCTGTTTGTCTGCTTCCTTCTTGATTTCGGGAACATCCGGAATCTCGACAGCAGCATTGTTTACGGTGCCCTTGTCGCCTTCCTGTACGGTGTAGGTGACAGGAATCTCAACGGTCTCACCAGCCGCAATCTCTGCGATGGTGAAGGAGTGAGCCGCTGCATCGTAGGTGTACTTATCGGAGCTGACTGCGTTGATTTCGCCAACGCCATCATTGAAGTCGCGGACTACAATGTTCGTAACAGCCAGCTTACCGGTGTTCGTGGCAGAGATGGTGTAGTGGATAGTATCACCGACCATGGCACTCGACTCGCGAGAGGTCTTGATGACCTTCACTTCGCCGCGTTCCGGAATCTCACCAACATGGACCGTCTCAGTGTCGGGGTCGCTCGTAACGGTCTTGCCGTCCGGGTTCTTGCCCTCTGCAACAGCCGTATTCACGATGTTGCTGCCTTCGAGGTCGATGTCCTCTGCAACCGCAGTGTAGACATAGGTGATTTCAACGGACTCGCCAGCGTTCAGCTCAGCAATCATCCACTTGCCATTGCCATCATACATCAGGTCGCCGGTGTACTCGACAGTGCCGTTGCCGTTGGATGTATCGGTAACGATAACATTCGTCAGCTTGGTATTGCCGCTGTTCTTGACGGTCAGTGTATAGGTGACGGTAGCATCATCGCCATTCAGGTCAACGAAGCTCTTATCCGCCTTCTTCTCGATGTTCAGACCATCGCGCAGCACATCGACCTTTACGGGGTCAGACGGCTCGGTGATGTCCTTGTCGCCCGGAATCTCGGTATCGGGATTCTTCGGGGAATGAGCGGTAGCAACATTGATGATGGTATCCGGGTCACCATTCTGTACAATGTACAGGTAGTTCAGCGTGACGGAATCGCCAACATTCAGAACAGGGATGGTGAACAGCTTGGTTTCGGGGTTGTAGCTATATCCATCACCGGAAGCGATGATGAACATGCCCAGAGCATTGGTGTTATCGGAGACGGTGACATTCGTCATGTCGACGGTGCCGTCGTTCGTAACAGTGACCTGATACTTGACGACTTCGCCGGGATAAGCGTGGTCGCGGTCTGCAGACTTGACAATCGTCAGGTGCTTGTAGTACAGCGGTACGATTACCTCATTGGAATCGATAGGTTTCTCAGGAATAGTCGGGTCTTCGCGAGCGGGAATCGTTGCGGTAGCAATATTATCCAGCTTGCCGTTTGCGAGGTCTTCTGCAACAACCGTGTACTTGTAGGTGATGGTAACGGTCTTACCGGCACCAAGGCTGGTAATTGTCCAAGTACCGTCATCATTGACACGATAGCCGAAGTGGACCTGCGTGTTCTCAACGGGAGCACCCATGAAGTTGTTCTGGTCCTTGACGACCACATTCTCCAGAGTGGAGTTGCCCGTATTCGTGACCTTCAACTGATAAGTGACGATGTCGCCCACAGCAGCTTCGGTCTTGTCTGCACTCTTCTCGATGGTCAGGTCCTGACGGATGATTTCGACATCAACATCGGGAGTCTTGACCAGCCAATCCTTATCAGGCTCGGTGTAGTTCGGGGTCTGAGTGCCATCGGGGTTTTCAGTGTAGCTTTCGACTACCTTCATATCGGTAATCTTAGCGTTATTTTCAAGGATGTCGTTGTTGTCCGTGCCGTGGTCAGTCGGGTCGACCGTGTAGGTGTAGCTGAACGTCACGACATTGGTATGAGTAGCATCACGCAGATGAGAAATCTCATCGATGATGAACTCGCCATTGTCGGCATCGTAGGTAACGCCGTTTGCCTGAGACAGGACAGGCGTGCCAACGAAGTTGTTCGTATCCTTCACGACCACATTATGCAGGTCATGGCTCGTAGCGTTCGTAACGGTGATGGTATAGCGAATCACTTCGTAATCCGTTGTACGCTCACGGTCAGCAGTCTTCTTGATGGAGACGCCTTCCTTGTCACGGACGGTCAGCGTGCCGTTAACATACTTGATGGTGTAGTTGGTGTTGCTGCTCGTGCCATCCATCGTATTGACGATGACTGCATCACTGGGAACATTGGGGCTGGAACCGACCTCAGTCTGAGAACCGATGACGGTAACAGAATCCATCTTATCATGGATGCCGAGCTTTTCGTTGTCGACCAGCTCCGGAGCATAGGTATAGCCGGATTCCGTCAGAGGCGTTCCGTCATAGACCTTCTCAGCAGAGTTGGCGGTAATGGTGACCACACGCGGGTCGATGAAGAAGTGACCGGGAGTAACGGTGCCAATCTCGATGTTCGGAACTTCCGTGTAGGAAGGAATAATCGGATAGCCGGGGTTCTCGGTGCGGACATTCTCACCGGGGATACGAGTTCCGTCGAGGTTCAGGGCGCGGTCAATGTAATCGCGCAGGTCCTTGCTCGGCTGGTACTCTTCATCCTTCTCGTTCGTGAGGGTGTAAGAAACTTCGAACTTATCGGGGTCGTTGTCACCGTAGGTCTTGCGGTCGTCTTCAGCCTTGATATTGATAATCAAGGGCTTGACGGTCAGCTTTCCGTCGATGTAAACGAAGTCGTAGTTCGGGTTATGGAATGTAGAATCCTTAGCGGATACAGGATACTCGCCAACAGGGCTCCACTTCTCTGCGTCAGTCTTGGTCTTCAATGCGTCCTTGCCGCCGATGTCATCGATGGTGTCGCCGCGCTTGAAGCCCGTGATGGTGACATTGGGAGTCGGGTTATCTTCGCCGAAATACTTCTCGTCGTCGATAACCGTGATAACGATAGTTGCGGGCACAATCGTCAGCGTGCCGGGAGTCGTGATGATTTCGTAGTTGCCGGACGGGTCAGTACCATCAATGGTGATGGGATACTTGCCTACCTGCTCGCCGTCATCAGTATCCGCGCCGGGACGCTTCGTGGTGATATCGAAGAAGTCTTCATCACCGGGATTGACCAACTCTTCGGGGTCGGTAATCGTCCAAGTCAGCGGGTCGGGGTCCTTCTCGCCGTACGGCTTCTGCTGGTCGTCAGCCTTCACATGGATAGGCTTCTTACCGATAGTCAGGTCGCCGCCAACATAGATGAACTTGTAGTTGCTGTTGTCAGCAACCAACTGCTGCTTGTCGTAGTTGATGGGATAGTTGCCAACCTTCGTCTTATTGGATACCGGGTTGCCAGCGGTGTCGTTGCAGTAGAGCGTAGCAGAACCGGAGACCTTGGACTCATCGTCCTTGATGCCGGTGCCGGTCTCGTCCTTCACATCACGACCAACAAATCCGGTGATGGAATAAGTGAAGTTCGGAATCTCATCGCCATAGGTGGTGCGGTAGCCGCCGTTGACCTTGACAGTCAGCGTTGCGGGCACGATTTTCAGCGAGCCGTCAATGACGGTCACATTGTAGTTCTTGTTGTTCACATCGTACTTAGCGGAAATGAGGTAGTCTCCGTCAAAGAGGGTCGTGCCCCACTTGTCGAGAGAATCTGCAGCAGTGACATCACCGCGCACCACATTCTCGCCCTTTGTACGATAGAGCTCAAGGCTCAGCGGGCTGTTTTCGGGGTCAATCAGACCAATCACATTCCCTGCGTTATCTTCATAACGATAGGTAAATGCCGGGTCAGCCGTGCCGTAGGTCTTCACCTTGTGGTCGATGCGGACAATCAGTTCCTTCGGGTTGACCGTGATATCACCATTCACATAGCGGATAACATAGTTCTTCTCGAAGTTCGTGTTCGTCTTGACCTCAAAGGTAGAGCCGATATGCTCCTCACCGTCTTCCAGAACAACGCAATCCGGGTTCACCGTATCCTCGTTGTTGTTGCCAGCAGTTACGATGTACTTGCCAGCGTCAGACAGGTCGTAGCACAGAGTAGCGAAGCCAAGCTCACCGTTCAGAACGGTCTCCTGCGTATCGTCGCGCTTGAAGCCGGTAATATCGGCATCAAATGCGGGATTCTCTTCGCCGTAGGTCTTGGAGTAACCACCCTTCACGGTAACGACCAGCTCTGCCGGAGTAATCGTAAAGTTGCCGTTCTCCATCGTGATGATGTAGTTGGTAACGCCGTCCTTGCTGACAGGGCTGATATCGTTGGCATTGATGGCGTAAGCCTTGCCGAACGAATGCTCACCGGTCCAAACATCTTCACCGGGTTCACGAGTTACGCCAGTGCCTTCGAGGTCGCCGGGCTGGACAGGCACATCCGCGCCTTCCTTCTCGGTGAGAACGGGACCGTTTGCGTACTCGATGTAGTAGTTGCCATCATCGCCACGGACACCGTCATGAAGCGTGTACTTCAGTTCGGGGTCAGCGTCGCCGTAAACTTTGGTGTTATCCTCGGCGACAACGGAGACAGGACGAGGAATGATGGTCAGGTTGCCAGCGGTAATCGTGATGTCGTCATCATCATAGATGGTGCTGTGGACACCGGACAGGCTGATGCAACCCTTGTAAGTGCCGCTGGAGCTGGTCTGTGTATCCAGATGGGTGAAGGTAAAGGAATTGGTGTTGATACCGGCTTCCTCTGCCGTGATTTCAACCGCTGTTCCGTTCTCGACCTTGAATACATGATAGGTGTAGTCGGTAGAGCCGTCGTAGAAGCGATTGACACGGTCGCCGTAGTAGCGGACCTTATCATCCACGGTAATCATCAGACCCTGACGCTTGACGATGAGGTCGTTTGCGTAACGGTACTCAAAGTCGTAGTTCGGGTTATCCAGTTCAAGCTGTTTCTGGTCGTTCGCTGCGAGGTTACCGATTTGACGGTCCTGCGGCGTGGAGTAGACGGGATAAGAACCGACTTCCTCACCCTCTGCACGGACCAGATTGAAGACGATGGGAACCTTGTCGGGGTTCACAACAACGCTTGCATCCGTGATACGGCTGCCTGCGCCGAGCTTCTGCTGTCCGGAGATGGAGTTGTGAGTAATCATATCGGTCAGGGTGAAGTCCTGAACCTTATCCTTGTCGCCGAGTTCCTTCTGCCAACCGGTGACGGTCAACAGCATCGGACGCGGCTTGATGGTCAGAACACCGGGCGTGTAGCTTGCCACAGTGTAGTTATAGCCACCGTCTGCGTTCTCGCGAGGTACGAGAATCGTATGCTCCTCGCAATAGCTCTTATCACCATACAGGTAGTTGGAGCCAACATCGGTGAACTTGTTGTAGGTGAGGTCGATGTAATCGCTCAGCGTCTTCTTGGCGGTCTCCAGCACCTTCGCCGTTGCACCGTCATTGTTCTTCAATGCGGTATCAGCGGTATCACCGTGCTTCAAACCGATGACATCCAAACGATAATCGTTCGGGTTCTCCTCGCCGTAGTAACGCTCCTGATTGCCAAATACGATTGTCAGCGGGACAGGCGTAATGGTCATCGTAGCGTCGTTCGTCTCGACGATATAGTTGTTTGCCGTGCTCTTTTCGTAGGCGATGCGGATGGTATACCCTGCGTCACGGACATTTTCGCCGCTATCGCGGACCGCTTTGATGCCGAGCATTTCGCTGGTAGGCTTAATGATTTCGCCATCAACGACCCACTTGAGTGCGGGTTCTGTGCCGCCGTATGCCTTCGTAGCATCGATAGCAGCAATGCGAATCAGACGAGGATGAATCTTCAACACATTGGACTCGTAAACGAGCTCGTAGTTGGAGACAGTCTGTCCTTCGCTGTTAGTAACGGTCTTGATGCCCAGCGTGCTGCCGTAGCCTGCGTTCTCATTGACAGATACGGGGTATCCATTGACGGGAACATGGCTGTGCGGGTGGTCATCGTCATGGTAGTGCTCGTGACCCTTGTGCATCTCATTGTACTTCTCAAGGCAGTAAGCGCAATCCTCAGCGGGGACATCCGTCTGATAGATAACATCACTGAGCTGAGTAGCAGTCGTCAGATACGGCAGGTTAGAGACACCGTTCGTGAATGCCAGCGGAGAGCGTGCCGCACCATTGATGACCTCAACGACATTGCCGACGGTATCGCCGCCAATCAGCTTCATGTTGTTGTAGTCTACGGTGGAGTCGTCGCCCAGTACGGTCCAGTTATTCTCGTCCGTCATATCCAGCTCATTGCCCTGTGCATCCGTGCCCAGAACCTTGAATGTGGAGTTGAAGAACGGATTCGTAGTACCGTAAATCTTCTGGCTCTCATCGACAGAGACCATAATCTTGCGCGGGCGGACCTCGATAGAACCGGGGTCTTCTGTCACAACATAGTTCTTCAGCAAATCGTAGTTGAACTCGTTCAAACCAATGTACTTGACGGGATAAGAACCGGCATCGGTCGTCTCGCTCGGTACGAGTTTATAAACGAACTCACTCTTATACTGATTCGTGTTCTTTGCTTTCAGGTCGAGTTTCTCATCGTCCTGTGCAGCAGTCTTGTGGTCCTCAACGAGACCTTCCATCGTCAGCCAGCTATCAGAGCCCTTGTTCCAGTAGTAGACATCGTCTGCGTACGGGAGCTTGCCCTTGAAACCGAAACCGTAAGTGGTGCTCTCGCTCTTCACCTGCGCACGAAGCGTGGTGCGGTAGATACCACCGCTGAAGGTCTTGTCGGCGATGTAGTAGTCGTTGTAGTTGTTGTTCACGAGGTACATCTCGTTGTTCTGCTCGATGGTACGAACCAGAGCGTTCAAGTCATCAATATCTTGTACAGTGTACTCGAATACGATGTTGACCGTGCCGCCAACCGGAATCGTGTCGATGTAGAACTCAGTACCATTCTGGTTCATACGAATGCCGTTCGTGGACTTCAGCGTAATAGGACCGTTACCGGCAAAGCGGCTCTTCAGGCGCAGATTCTGGATTGCGATAGGAGCAACATAGTTGTTCTGTGCTGCCAGACCGTAGCCTTGGTCCTTGTTGGTGACTGCAATGGTAACAGTCATCTTCTGTCCAACCTGCGGGTTGGGCGTGCTGTAGCTGTACTTCACAGAGTACGGCAGATGGCGAATCGTATTGGTGGACAGACCATTGTAGCGGTCTGCTTTGATGACGCCGTTATCGCCGTTCGAATCATACCCGGTCAACTGCTCACCGGCATTGCTGTCAGCATAGGAGCCAACATAGGTCTGAGCGTTCAGGGCAACAGCGTCGTAGTTGGTGATGTTATCAATGTAGATATTCCCCTGCCCCTCTTCACCGATAGCGGCATTGTAGTAGGAGTCATATACCTTGATGTTGTTCGGGTTGACCACCGTATTCTGGTAGTTATCCTGCTCGGTCTTGGTATAGCGGGTAATATCGATGTTTTCACGTTTACCAGCAAGAATCGCTTCGTATGCCTGTTCGACAGTCATGTTTTGACCATCGTAAGGCACTGTGTCAGTCAGATACTTGTTGTTTCCGATATCATTGGAGTTTCCATCATAGTTCCACTTGTATTTGTTCGTGTCATGGTACTGACTGTGAACATACAGAGGACGCGGGTTGATGGTTCCGGTGAAATCTTCTTTTGCAATATAGTAGTTGTCAAACGGGTTGTTGACAAGTTCAAGAATCGTAACCGTCTTGATGCTGTGCAGACCCGTATGGAGCTGCTCTCTGAAGCTCGCTGTTGCGTAATCTTCGGGAGCGTATGCGTCGCAGTAGTAACCGTATGCCAGACGGGTATTCAAATCAACAGCGTCGCCATTGACGATACCGGAGTTCTGAGTCGGTCCTTCAATCTTAATATCCTTCACTTTAGCAGTGCTGATATTGTCGTAAATCTTGTCGTTATTATAGCTGTACAGATACAGCGGGCGCGGGTAAATGTCGAAGTAGACGACATTGCCCTCACCAGACATATACTGGTCAGGAGTTGTGCTCTCACCGCGTACCACATAGGTCTTGCCGGGGAGTGTATTTTCCCAGCAGAATGTAACATTGTACTTCGTGCCTCTGTAAATTGCTGTAGCAGTATAGGAGCCGGTACGAACGAGCGGCTTCTTCTTGCTGTCAGTAGAAGCATTGGTGGGCTTTGTAATGTTTGCGGACTCGTTATTGGAGTACACGATGTCGATATCATTGAGAACGCTCTCCGGAATGCCTGCATCAGTCTTGTCCCAAACGATAGACTTTGCAACGACAACGGGAGTGCCATCGTACATCTTGTTCGCAACGGTCAGCTTGACTTTGACATTGGTCGGATGGCATTCGTTGGAATCTTGGAAACCAATGTCCATAGCGTTCTTGCCGACACGACGGTACAGGCGTTGGTCAAGGTTTACAACCTTGATTTTTGCGCGACCGGCATTTCCAGCAGCAGAACCATTGTCGTCTGTTGAAGAAGATTTAATGATGATGTTGCCGTTTTCGAGCGTAGTCGTTCCGGAAACATAGGATGTACCACGAGCAGCACCGGATACAGCAGCAGCTTGGTAACCCGCACCGCCACCGCCTTCGCTTCTGGTGGCATCGATTTTGGCATAATCTTCATCATTACGAAGTTCATTATGCCCGGCAAATTTACCGGATGTAACTCCAGCCGCTGCGCAAACATCACCGTGTTCATAGGTTTCAGGACCCCAGTCACACTGGATTGTCATCGTTTTTGTTTGTGAGCAATGGAATATCCAGCCTTCGCCGTCATGGCTGCTGCCGCTTCCGCCGATTGCAAAACCTGCATATCCGCCGCGACCGCCACCGGATGCACCAGAGCCACCGCCTGCAACACCAAGAAGGGCTGAAGTGTCTCCTTCATAGTTTTTGAGCTGTCCATCTGCACCGGCAAGACGTGTTGCAACAGTTGTTGCACCACCGCCGCCGCCGTAGCCGACAGGGTCCATACTATGGTAGGTTGTATCAGGTGTACCATGACCTTCATCGTCTTTATCGTATGCAACGCAGTCGTACATACGAGCACTGGAACCGCCGGAACCGCCGCCGTTGTAACCACCGGTGCCGCCGCAAGCGTTACCGGGGTCTTTCAAATCGACAGCAACGCCACTACCACTATTACCAGCACCACCGGCTACGAAGTAAAGCGTTGTTCCTTCTTTGATGTCAGCGGTAATGGTTACATGACCGCCGCTCTCTGCTTGGGCGGCTGTATGGTTGGGGAATTCCTGCGACACTCCGCCGCCGCCAGCGCCCCACAGGTCAATCTGGTAAGTTGCATCGAACGGTGCGGTCCAAGAGGAAAAAGGATTCGCTCCGCTGTTTGCATCGAAAGACTGGTCAGCGGCACGAACATTCTTCTCATCGATGTAGAAAAATACTTGTTCGTTGGTTCCGTCATACTCTTCCATATCATAGCAATGATACTTGACAGCATTGCGCCAGAACCACTGCCAGATTTCTTTCGGGTAAGAGTATTTGGAATACAAGGCATAACCATTTTTCAAGTAAGGAGCATAGTCTTCATCCGTGTCTTTCAACCAACCACGTCCATCGACTTCAATGCCCAGCTCTGCCATTGTTTTGCCCTGAACATTGATGGTTTCAGGCTGTGCGCCTGCCGTCATATCGCGACGTGTAGCAGTTTGCATTGCGCCTTGATAGCGGACAGATGTGTCGATTTCCGGCTTATCACTAGATGAGTATGTTGTACGAGATGTTTCTCTCGTGATTCCATATGGGAATTCTTTGACAATCTGATACCGGGTCATGATATAGCGAAGACCATTTGGAGCTTCGATTGTCAAATCCGGGTACATGAAGATGGAGTGTTGGTCAAGACCACATCCAACTTGCTCACGCTCATTGGCGTGGATACTAATGTTGTAGTCCAGCCACAGCTCCGCACCGGTGTCGGTGTGCTCCATGTCGTAGCCACCGTTTACATAGTCATAGTTGTGAGCCTTCGTGTAGGTAATGGTCTGGCTCTTCAAATTCGTGCTATTGTAGCCACGGATGTATCCCAGATACGGCTGGCACTGGAAATAGAAGTGTTCCGTACCGAAGTCCATCGGGTTTGTAGCAGATTCGATATGCAGGCTCGTGGTGATGACCCACTTGGTATAGGGGTCATTTACATTCGCGCTCTCATCAGCCAGATGAATGTCATCAATCGTGATGTAAGCCGTAAACTTTCCAAACGGAGCTCCAGAGTGTTCTGTTTCGATTTTGTCTACAACTTTCTTCATCTCGGAATTGGTATCCGTGTTGATGTCGTAGCGAGTCTTAACGATTGCTTTAAAGTCCTTGTAGTTGGACGTCGTCAGACCTACACCGTTGCTGTATGTGTTTGCATAGCCGTTGATGTCGATGGGGTTAATGACCGGCGTATACTCTGTGGACGTAGAAGTCAAGTCATCTTGGAAACCCCACTGCAAAATAGGAGTCAGCAAACGGTCTCCGGACTCGGTCAGTTTACCGGGAGAGAATGTAATATTTGTCGTGTAAACAGCAATGTTTTCGTCAGAAATAATCGGGTTATTACTGTCGCCGCGAGTGCTGTTCCACTCAGCTACCTTCTCAGGGGTATCCTTTTCAGACCAATAGTTCTGACCAAAATCGCCGGATGCGTCATTCTCATCATTGTGCTTCTGCATCATCAAAGCCTGAGCTTTCATGGTAGTAGCAGAAATGTAAGGAGCATCGACGGTCAACAGACCGTAGCGGCTCTGGTCATACTTTGCATTGTCTTCATCACCGTTAGCGCTGTCAGAGGTTTCCACCTTGGTGCGCTTATCGTTGAAGCGATAGCTTGCGACGATACGGAACTTGTAGCCTGCCCAGTTGTAATCAGCAGCATACAGCGTCAGTTTGACGGTGGTGTGCTTCTGAGCGCACTGCTGGTCAGTGAATCCGTCGGGACGCCAGAAAGTGCCGGGCAGCCACTTATTATCGTGAATCTTGCTTTCGGTCTTAGCGCCTTCTTTCAGCGTATCAACCGTGCTCGATTCAACTTTGATTTTCGCATGCTGACTGCCGTCAACCGTGTTCAGCGTATAAGTGCCGCCAAATGTGGTTGAAGTTTCAACATCCTGCCAATCATCGTCATAGGGTCCAATGTACTGAACCTTGACATTGTATCCCTTGTCGCCAAGACCCTTCCAGTAATCGGATTCAAATGTGAAGATTGCCTGGTCCTGCGTCATAACACGCTGGTTCGGAGACTGCGTCATGGACATTGGGCGCTCTTCAATCTGGATGATACCGGAGGCTTCCGGCGTGATGACACCGGGGTCGATGGTAGAGTAGACTTTACCCTCAATCAGATAGTCGGTACGCAACTGAATCGCATGACCGGTGTAAGCCAGCATGGAAAGCTGCACATCAACAGAGCTGTGCGGGTAGTTATTGATACCATCGTTGCCGTCATGGAAGATGGGTGTTCCGATGACACCACTGACAGAACCGTCAGAGGTGGTAAAGGTCTTATTGGTAATCTTCGTCCAGTCTGCAACAACATCACTTGTATTGCGCAGGTCGACGATACGATAGTACCAAGTCACAGCGCTGTCGCTGATAGGCTGGTTGTAGATGATACCGGAGCCCTTCAGGACTTTGGAGGTCTCACCTTCCCAGTATTGGTAGTTCTCGATAGGCGTTGCTTCAACCTTCAGCAGTTCCAGAGGAACCGTCTCGCAGTCGTTCCAGAAATGCGGAGGAACCTTTGCAACAATAGGACCGTACTTTGTGACCTCATTGCCGTTCTTATCATAGACGCGGGCACGCATAATCGTGGAGCCGCCTTGATAAATACAGGGCAAGTTGGAGATGCAATACTGGTCAACATTGTTGACTACGCAGCTAAAGTCATCGCCTTCCTGCAGCAGTTCAAGGTTGTCTTCGTAGCGGATATGGACGGTGTAGCCTTCGTGAATCTGTCCATCATTGAACAGCTTGGCGTCGCCCAGCTTACCGTAGATACGGGCAATACCGGTGGTGCGAACAGAAGGAGCGCTACTGCCGCTGTCTTTGAAGACCGTGTCCCAACCGTTTTTCTTGTTCGTACCAAGGTTCCAGTCGTTGCCGTCACCGGTACGATAAGCACCGAGAGTGCCGGTCTTGTTGTCGAACAGAGCTGCATCACGAGGCACTTTCACATCGAAATACTTCGAGTTCCAGTGACCGGCGAAGTTCTTGATGGGTTTCCAGTTAGCGGAGTTGAAGCCCAACTTCTGGAGGTTCAGGTCCTCCATCAATTCATAGCAATCGTTCAGAGAATACCAGTAGCTGCCGCCATTGGCGAGAGCCGTCAGAATCTTCTTCGCGTTTGCCGTGTTGACGCGGTGAACGAAGTGCGTCATCTGTTGGTCGCCTTGGTCAGCGGCACAGACTTCGCACTGTTTACGCTGAGAAATCCACATCAGGGTATTGACGCACAACTGCATTTCCTGCGGAGATGCTTTATTCTCGCCACCAACGCCTTTAATGGGAAGGTGACCAATTTGGTTCATGACAAAGTTGCCGGAACCTGCAAGGTAGAAGTTGTTCGTACCTTGGCGACCGTCAACGGTTGGTTCGTACAATTTGCCCAAGCCTGCATCGGTGAAATCAGAGGCGCAACCGCTATACTGTACCCAAATATCATCGAATGCAACCTGACCGTTACTATGCGTCAATGCAGCGGGAATCGTATCTCCCTGATTGAACTTGTAAGGCCAGTTGGTAGGCGTACGGTGTTTGATGTCAGGGTTTGCCATAGCCTGCTCATAGGTATAACCGCCATTCGTGCGGATATACAAACTACGACTACCATAAATGGTGGATTTTGCGAACGGACCATGAGAGCCGCCGGAAGACATGATAGCGGAAGGAACCGTCAACGGGTCTACAATCCAGCCAAAATACTCTTCATCGCTGGCGGAGTAGTATCCGGAGCCAACGAGGGTATTGGAGTTGTTCTCGCCCATTAAGGCGTTCATGTTCCAGTGACCGGTGTTGACCTTGTAGCTGTTGACCGAATAATAACGAGTAGCCGTATCATTCGGGTCAATGTTCTTCTCTGTGTAGGTGACATTCGGATAGCCGGAGCCACCGCCGTAAGCGTCGAAATAAGCACCCGCATACGCGTACATGGTGTCGTGACCAATTCCAAAGCCATAGCCATTGCCGATGAAATTCTTCAAGGCATAGTAGGCTTTACCGGACAAGTCGGGCTCACTGTAGTAGCAGGTGCCCCAATATACGCTGTCGTTACGGTAATTGCCCTCAGCATCCTTCAGATACTGGTCGGGGTCAATATTAAATGAGTTAGCCGAAATCGTATTCAGCGTAACATGAGCCATGTTGTTAGCACTGTAGCCGTTATGAGTAGCCTGCGTCACATACTCCTTAATAGTAAGGGGCAGTGTGATGCCGTTTTCCTCAATAACATAGCAGAACAGTACCTGTACAGCATCTTTATAAGAAGTTCCACGACCTGCTGCAGGGACAGAAACCGCTGTGCCGGTTGCGGTATTACCCACAATATTGGTGTTGCAATAGCGGAAATATACCGTCTTGCCGTACCACTCAGAATTGATTTCAAGTTTTCCATCCGTCAAATTGAATGAGCGATACTTCCTTGTCTCTCCTGTCGGCAAACCATCCGAATCCAATACGTTTGCCGTACTGCGGCTAGAAAACCCACCAGATGCAATATATGTCCAGTACATATCAGCTTGCTGAGGGGTGATTTTACCTTCTGCAAGCCAACCGCCCTTGCCATCTTGACCGTAAATCTTAGCATACATGTCAGCGGTCAGATACTCCATACCGGCAGACAGACCAACAACCCACTGAGGATTGCTCTGATTGTCGAGCTGGACGCCTGCGGCGTAAGTGGAGATACCAGACAGTGCAAGGCGCTGCTTCAGCTTGTCCTCAACAGACAAATCTGCATCGCGGTCTTCTTCATCCGAATCCATTGACGGGATGCGGATGGTGATTTCGCTCACAAACGTATTGTCCAGAGCGTCATCGGTTAGCTTGCTCTCATCCGCGCCCAGCGCAACCAGCGCTTGCTTAGCGGCGGCAATGTAGTCGTCGTCAGCAATCGTGATTACGCAGCGGTATGTGGTGTAAGCATCATACTCGTCAACGGTATGCGTGTAGGTGTCAGAGGTTGCGCCTTCGATTGCTTCCCAGCCATTGGCTTCGAGAGAATCGGGGTCAACCTCTTCCTCTGTCTGAACTTCAGCAGGCTGCACAGCAATGTCGTTGTTGGTGCTCTCTGTGAACGCAAACTCATTGTTTTCATTCAGTGTGCCGGTGGCGTGCTCATTGTCCTTGTCGGCGGAGATGACCACATTGCCATCGACCATTGTTGCTGTGATGGTGAATCCTTCCAGCGCGTAGTTGCGCGTTCCGAATTCGATGTTTACATTGCTTGTGTCAGCGCCGATAGCTTCCATCGCGGAGACAACTGCACGGTACAGTTCGATACCAGACCAACCGGCATCTGGATTTTCCGCAAGCACCTCAGCGGGGGTCTTGCCCTCAACAAGGAAGCCATAAGCCGTCGGCTCGTCGCCACCGTAATCATACTCCATCAAATCTTCGTCGTACTCAGCAGTCTGAGGCTCGATGAATCTCTTATACCACTGATACTGAAGGTTGACATCGTCACGATTGACATGTGCGTTGAAAGTCACTTCGTCGCCGATTTCAGCATCGATTTGACCCTCAGTCGCATCATCTGCCAAACCAACGGCAACAAAATCACTTTCGCTGACATTGGGAGTCTCCGTTTCCTCCGGCTCTTCCGTCGGTTCCGGCTCAGCCGTTGCCTCAGGAGACTCGGTGGGTTCAGGAGTAGGGGTGGGTGCTTCCGTAGGTGCGGAAGTTTCCTCCGGCTCGGTAGCATCCGTTTCGTCAGGCGTTTCCGTAGCAGCGGGAGCCTCCGTTGCTTCGGGTTTGGTTACCTCCCCTTCCATCGTAGAAGAAGAGGCGGCAGAATCAGTCGCGTCGACTTCCTCTGCAGCATCAGTATCGGATACTGCATCCGTAGTAATGCTGCTATCAGTAGTGGCTTCTGCTGCATAAGCAATCGTCGTGCTAAATGTAGAAAAAGTCATTACTGCTGCGAGAAAAGCCGAAGCGACACGCTGCCAAGTTTTGCCTTTTGACATAGCTTTCTCCTTTCTTAAATTATGCCAAGTCATACTCACTATACAACCTCGTTCCTATATCTGCACATATAATGGCGGAGCTATACAGTTAGCACGCTTGGCTATGGTATTGTTATACCACGATTCGCACACTTAGTCAATCACGAATTTTCGGTTTGCAACGAAAACTATTAGTTGTTTTCTCTGCTTGCAGACATTTTCTGCATTTTGGTTTTGTAAAATGAAATTGGAACAAAAAAATCAAAATTTTTGATAAAATCCGTTGTATTTCTGAAATTTTAAGTGTATACTACTAAATAGAAGAGGTGAGAATATGCTGATTGAATTTCGTGTGAAGAACTACCGCTCCTTCCGTGATGAAGCAGTCCTTTCTATGGAGGCAAACGGCTCCGGTACACTGAAAAGTGTGCTTATTCCCTTTGGTGGGATTCAAATTTTGCCAGGCGTTGCCATTTACGGAAAGAATGGCGGCGGCAAGAGCAATGTAATTCGTGCTTTTTGGCTTGCCGTTCAGTTTATTAAAAACGCACAAAAAACCCAACACGAGAATGCTGCGATTCCCGTTGTTCCGTTTGCACTGAATGATTATTCCGCGTCGGAGCCGACTGAGTTCACATTTGTGTATACCTTAGATGACATCAAATACCGGTATAGTTTTTCCGCTACGAAAGAAAAGGTGTATTCTGAGTCCTTGTATTATGCGCCCAAAAAACAGAAAGCTCTGGTCTTTGCCAGAGAGGGGCAGACTTTTACTTTCACAACTGGAAAATCACACAGAAATCTGATTAGTAAGGTTGTTGCAGACAATCAGTTGTTCTTCTCTGTTGCCTGCACTATGAACGATGAGGTTTGTGCCAAGGCTATGTCGTGGTTCCGCCAAATGGTTTATTTCTCAAGAGACTATTCGGATATTCCCCGTCAGTTACTCGAATATTCCAATGATTCCAATATGCTGAAAGCGATTTCCGATTATGCAAAGGCTGCTGACGTTGGTATCGAAGATATGAAGTTCGAAATCAACAGTAAGGAAATCAACGAAGAGGCTGATTTACCGGAGAACAACCCGGATGAAGTCAAAGCAGCACTTGTGCAGTTCATGCACTTGCTTTCTGAGACTTCTAACAATTCAGAAACTCACTTGAAGATGGGGCAAGTTACAGCAACCTCTATCCATCAAGGTGAGGAACGCAGCGGAAGACCTTGCACTTATTCGATGGAACTCTCCGATGAATCCGACGGCACCAGAAAACTGATGGCACTCGCCCCTGCTATTGAGTCTGTTTTGTCCAAGGGTGGGCTGCTGTTGGTGGATGAAATCGAAAAAGAACTCCACCCTGCCCTTGTTGATTTCATTGTGTCCAAATTCCAGAGCAAAAGAACAAACCCCAATGGTGCGCAGATTATATTTACGACGCACAGCACTGAATTGTTGAGCATGGAACTACTGCGTAAAGACCAGCTTTACTTTGTTGATAAGGGCAAAGACGATGGGGCTACGGAACTGTACAGCATCAGCGATTTCTCAACGAGAACGACAGAAAACATTCGCAAAGGATACCTTCTCGGCAAATACGGAGCAATTCCCAATGTTGAAATCGAGGAAGTAGAGTGATGGCTCGCAAATTTATAATCGACGAGATTCGGCTTTTCTTTGGCGTTGAAGAGAAAGATATTGGCAATTGGACGAACCGTTTAGAAATTACCTAGCGTCTGTGGAAGCTGAGAAAATAATCAAAGATTCCACGTACTAGAACAACTTGAAATGTTTGTACAATCTATAAACAATCGCTCAACACAAATGACTTGAGCGCAAATTTATGGTATAATGTATTTGTAAGCTAAAAGTAGTTGGAGGGTGATTCCAATGCAGTAAAGCGACCAATAGCAATGTGGTTGGCAATGGCAAAATTGTGTAGCAGATATAGTATGACAAAAATATAGGCAGACCCGCTGTTATAGGGGCGACCCCGTGCGGGAAGCATATGCAGCATCCAAGGGTCCGTGCCTAGAGACTCCCCACAGTCTATAACCGTGGGATTGTGCAACGCGTAATATGCGTTGTTCCTTTAAGATTAAAATTAAGATTGAAATGCATGGAGCCGACCTACAGGAAGGGTAACTATGATGCTACCGCTCGTATCGCTCAAAACTATCCAATGACGGTTAGAAATGCCTCAACTGTGCTGCAAAATCTCTTGCAAGAAGGCATGCCTGGCTTAGAGGACACGGACGAACGAAATCGCTGGTTGTGTACGAAGTGCAAGACGTTTTCTACTGTGCAAGAGGCAATTGTTTTTCTTGAAGGCTTGCAAAGTTAAAGTTTCATTAGATTATTAAGGAGGGATGGCAAAACGCTGTCCCTCTTTTTATGGACAACTATACAAAATTGCGGTATACTTTTATCAAAACAAACTCTCCTATAAAGTGAGGTGTTCTCCCGCGTGCTGTTCCAACTAATGAATAAAGATACCCCGTGGCTTTTGTTCGACTGCTATGAGGACGAGTTCGGCTTTACGGCTGGTAAGGAAATCGAATGGTATACATCGCTCAGACCGATTGGCTATGATAACATCGGTGACTTTCTCGATGCACGCAAAGCACCTAAGCACAGGAAGCACATTGCAGAGCTTTTGAAAAAGTACGGCTGTGAATCCACCGAGAATTTCTTGCGGGTAACGCATGCGCTTTCTCTCAATGACACATTCTGGGTAAAAGAGCCGGAAAGTCCCTTGACGTGGAACGAGGTATCTCTCTATCGCAACGAGTTTGATGAACTGGTTTCCAACGCGGCTTTTGACGGGGTCATTTCCTCTACCACTCTTTCTTCAACCTCCCCCGAATTTGGAACAGATGGCGCTTATGCAAAGTGTTGGCAGCGGGAAAATGATACGGTTTATCTGTACAAAAGCGGCAGTGACACCTATGAAATTGAGCCGTTGTCTGAGTTTCTCGCGTCACAGGTAGCGGATATACTTTGTCAAAATAGCGTTGAGTATGACCTTACTTTCTACCACGGACGATTGGCATCTAAGTGCAAGCTGTTTACCAACGAACAATTTGGTTTGGTGAAAATGTCTGTGTTGCCGGTTCCTAACCGTAGAAATCCCGCTGCACTCCTAAAATTTGCCGAACAATATGGCAGCGAAGACCTCATGCGCAGGATGTTTGTCTTGGATGCGCTTATCCTCAACATTGACCGTCACTTAGGCAATGTCGGGTTTCTTTTCGATAATGATACGATGCGCATTACCGGCATGGCTCCCATATACGATAACAACCGCAGCCTGCTGTTCCAATTCGATACGGAAGCCCTTGAAAATCGTCCGGAGTGGTGCGTTTCTAAGTGCGAGCCAAGAATCAGTGGAGATTTCATCAAGACTGCGCAGGCAGTCCTCACAGATGAGTTGAGAGCAGAGTTGAAAAACATGGCTGGCTTCCAGTTCCAACCGCCGGTGGGCATCAATGTTCCGATGGACCGGCTGGAAGCGTTGAGCCGAATTCTGAATATACAACTGGACAAGATATTGCAATGATTAAAGGGAGTCGCAAAATGCGGCTCCCTTTGCTGTAATTATTCGTGTAAAATTGCACAAATAAATAGCTGAAACCCACACCAAATGACACGAATAGCAAGAAAGACGCTATGTGCTCCATCTAACTACTCTGGAAGTTGTTCTGGAGGTACTCGGTGGTGGTGCGGTGTTGAGGTATGCGCAAAGAAGAGGAGGTCACCCCATGCGTGGGTAGCCTCCTCTATTTTTATGTTGTGTACGGGTTCCTTTTTGCACCACTGAAGTCATACTCGTTGCGCATCGCAGTGTTTTCCCTTGCGAAGTTGTATCTACCCCAAAACTGCGCAGCAAAGCTTTTGATGTCTACTGCCTTGTAGCATTCTTCCAACCATGATGGTTCATATGACAGCAGGTTCCTTTCGATGCTTTCTGCTGTGAATTGCTTTTGCTTTTCAATCTCTGCTTGGACTTTTTCTTTCGTCCAACCATTTTGGCTCATACGCTCTCTGATGCTTTCCGAAGCAGAGCGAAAGCAGTAAAGGTGATACGCCAGCATTGCCAGAAGATACGCTTGCTTTTCTTCCGAGCTTGGCTTCAGATGCCGTGCGCCAAGGACTTGTTCGTAGGTTTCCTCTACCAATTTCGGAAGCTCATTCTCCGGCATATTTTCTCCGAAGGATAAGAACTCCAAGAAATCTTTGATAATTGGCTTGTCCGTCACCAATTCAGTAATCGTTACGCCGAACACCTGCGCGAGTTTTTGCAGGTCTTCGACCGACGGCGTGTTGATACCCAGTTCCCATTTGGAAACCGTATGATGGGATACGCTGAGCTTATCTGCCACCTGCTGCTGTGTCATATTGGCTCGTGTGCGGTAGCTGCTGATGTTTTGCGCGATTGTCATGGTTGTCATCTCCTTTGCCACAAGTATAAGCGCACTGTGCCTTTGTGGCAATCGATGCAAAATCTATATTCGTTTTGTGTAAAGCAGGAATTCATTCTGTGTAAAGCAAAGCTAGTATCAATTTTACAAATTTATGGTATAGTATAAATAGGTATCCAAAATTACAAAAAGGAGTTAGTAATATGTATCTAAAAAATCTTAATGCTTTGTACATTGATATGCAGAAAAATGGTGCCGATTCGGTAGTTTTTGCTGCACAGGTTGAAGGCCACCCGTTTTCATGTGCATTTGCCACAGTAACTGGCGAATTTCATTTGTTCGTAACGACCTTGGGAGAGGACCCTTTTACCATTGACATTCAGGTAGATAGCAACTTCAATGTTGCAAATGGGTTGTATTTGCCAAACGACCTTTACGAAAAGCTCGCGCATTATCTTGGAATCAAGAAAGGGCGGGGAGCCCCTTTCCGTCCAATCAGCTTTATTCAAAAGCTTGATTCTGTAACGCCTACCAAGTACAACGGAAATTGCCCCGCGCGGCACGATGTCGCTGCATTGGCAATGGCTGCCAGCCCTGAAAAATACGATGACATTGATAAACGTTATTTTTGTGGTTGGCATCGGAACCCTGCCGGGAAATCTGTTCGAGAGAAGAACCGCAACAAAAGTTTGTTGTACTTTCCTGCTAAAGAAGTCGAAATGCGTAAAAAATTAAATATGAGTTCTTGTTGGAGTGCAAATCCAGACGATGAAGTGTTAATTGCGCTCAACCAGCTCGTAGCTGATGAGGATATTCCGTAAAGAACCAGCATAGAATTCATCATGCTCGCGTACTTCTTTGTCAATGGCATTTATAGATTCTACTTTACGCTTAACCCCTTCAAGCGTATTGAGTGCTGACGGCTGTATCAACAGCAAATACCCTTTGCCATCATCGTCGAACATAATATCCGGTACAAACGGGATGTATTCGTCCGAAGGGTCCATACTCTCGCCATTTTCGTTGAAACCAGCGTCATAGAAGCGTTTATTTGCATTTCTAAAGTACCGGCCTTGTTGCTCTGACAGTTTGCTGAACAGAGCCAGATTACCGTTCCCTATAGTGCTTTTCACGATTAAAAAGTGTGGAGGCAGTTCTTCAACTATCTGGACATCGTCCGTGCCCCAAATGTAGTGATGTAAAATCATTGTGTTTCCTCCGTTGACAACTTACGAGCAGGCTCATCTGAAAAGGGGGGTCTGCTTTTTTGTTTTGTTGGTGCAATGTAGAACACCATCTTCCCCTCAACTACACGCCACTTTTTAACTGTCCAGCGTTTGTATTGTTCGAATTGATAGTATTCTTCCCATTCTTCTTTGTTGCTTTTCTCGTATGCTTTATCGTATACTCTGTCTACCAATATTTTTTCCGTCGCGACATCAATGAGTTGGTAGTCAAAGTAGATGTCTGTTCTGCAGCTTATAATAGTCTCCAGCTTCAATTCTACCGCCTCCTCATTTCACATAGAGTACGATTTCATCGGCATCTGATGTCGTCCACTCTGTCACTTTTTCACTTGCATAGCGTTCCGGAACATCCTTCGGCCTACCACAAAAGCCTTCTTCATCGCAGTAACCATCATTGGAATCGGATTTGAAACGGGCGATGTGAACGGTTAGCTCTTTGTCTCCTGCCAATGCAAGGAATGATTTTACGGTTGGTTTCATGGTTTTGCCTTCTTCCCTCTTGGCGGCAAAATGTAAAATATCATCTTACCATCTTTTGCTTCCCACGCTCTCACAGTTTTCCATTCATATGCAAGAAATTGGTCATAGTCCTTGTTGTCATCGACCGTGTAGGTTTTGTCGTGAACACGGTCTACAAGCACTTCCCCTGTTTTGATATTTACAATGGCAAAATCAGTATAGGGGTTTGTGCAGCAACCATTTCCCATCAAATCATGTATTGTAATCACATTTATCACCTCAAATCACAAAAGGAGTTGTAAACCTATGGCAAAGTATACCGAAGCATACAATGACATTACTAACAGAAACATTGACATTATGCATGTGCGCAAAGAATGTGCTGCTGACCCTGCAGCTTACGAGCGTAATTATCGAGGTCATCTATTCTGTCCCGGCTGTGGTGTTGTTCCTCTTACCCTTGTTCATGACGAAGGACGCTTGTATTTTCGTGGACATCCAAACGCAGTACATCCTGATAGGTGCGGTTTTGTGTTGGATGAGCACATTGTCAAAGATATTAGTAGGCTTCGCGGAGAAGACGAAGACCACGCTTTAGCTCAACGAGATTTCTTGTTCCGGCTTACATTTGCCACCCCTCTTCTCAATGCAAATCGGCAGCCTGCAAACGGCAATGGAAACAGGAATGATGCTCATGCAGAGCATCAACATCAAGTGCGTCAAAACCGTCTCCCGCAATGTCGTCTTGAGGAATTGCCGTATCGGATTGAGTCCAACAAATTGCCGGAAGGCGTATGCATTTATTACGGGGTTGTAAATTGCCAGTTGGTGTCCAATGTTACGAATGAGCGGTACAAAGATAAGAAAGAAACCGTAAACGTACTTCTCTTAAAAGAATGCTATACAGGGGACACTCTCATGGCATTGACTTTATCCGGCGCAATTTGGGAGCACTTTGACACCAATACAAAAAATGTCCTTCAGAATTCAACAAAGCCAATTCATATAGCTTTTTTGGCATTGTCCAAAAACTTTAGCACATCCCTATTTAGTTCTCCGTACACTTGTTATTTGCGTTCATCTACTTATTTGGTTGCTCATGCGGATTAGTCCACACCAAAACGACAAGAACAGAGGTTTCATCTCTGACATACCAGTCGCTTATGCAGTATTTACTTAGCATATCCTCTGGAACATCTTTTACTGCTCCCTCAAATACTGTTTTTACTGATAGCACGTAGTCTTCCATTATTTCGATTTGCTGTGTCACTGGTTTTTTTGTTTGTGTTAAAAGGTCTTTAAGTTTTATTGGCTTCATTGCCATCACTGCCTTTCATTCTACGCGCTGAACCAACTCATAGCTGATAATATCATTCCTTAATAAGCCGACATAGTATTCATCGTGTTCACGAATCTTTTTGTCTGTTGCAAGTATGCCATCGATTTTATGTCTAATGTCGTCTATCGTGTGAAGCCATGAGGGCTGCATCAAGCATAAATAGCCAATGCCATCATCGTCGTACAAGATGTCTGGCACAAACGGAATGTACTCGTCTGAGGGGTTCATACTTTTGCCTTCATCGTCAAAACCTGCGGCGTAAAAGCTCTTGTCGGAATTGCGAAAGTAATGGTTCTGATGTTTTGTGAGTCTGCAAAAAAGAGCTAAGTTGCCATAGTGCTTTGCTATCAGAAAATGGGGTGCTACCTCCTCGACGATGTCGATGTCGATATCACCCCAAATGTAGTGATGTAAAATCATTGCGTTTTCTCCGTTGATAATTTGTTCTTCATTGTTGGCTTCATCGCCTTGCCTTCTTTTTTCTTGGCGGCAGAATATAGAATATCATTTTCCCATCTTTTGTTTCCCACGCTCGAACCTGCTTGCGTGCATAAGGTAAGAACTTTGCGTAATCATCAACATCATCAACCGTGTATGTCCTATCGTGGACGCGGTCAACAAGCACTTCACCTGTTTCTATGTTGACGATTGCATAGTCAGTGTATGGGTCAATGCAACAAAAATTGTCCAATAAGTCATGTAAAGTAATCATAATAATCACCTCAAATCACAAAGGAGTTGTTAGTCTATGCCAAAGTACACAGAGGCTTTTTTCAACATCACACACAAACCGGTCACAATCATGCAGATACGCAACGAGTACAATCTCGACCATACGGTTTATGAAAGGCGGTACAAGGGACACATATTTTGCCCATACTGTAAAGCTGTTCCACTGACAGTTGTCCACACGAACGGTCTCCTTTATTATCGCGGACACCCACACGAAGAACACGGCGAAGGATGCATGTACACATTGAAAGAAATTGTAATCAAAGATGTCGAGAACATTGGAGGCGATATTGAGAAGCAAGCTGTTTCTCAACTCGACATGCTTTTGCGTTCGATGGTTGATAACAATCAAAAACCGGATACCACAAAAATCGGGAACTCCGGACAAGATTGTAGAGACATTCCTGTTGTGCATCGGCAACAAACATTGCAAAAACGCCTTCCCCAATGCCGTCTTGAACTTTTGCCAGAGTTGTTAGCCGCAAACGAAGCGCCTCGAGAAGTCAATATTTATTATGGCAGAGTGCTTTGCGAAGTTGTTAGCGACAAAACCCCTTATAAAGGAGCTGATGTAAAGGTGTTAGTCGTAAAAGATATAGTAACAAAGAAAGTCATCATGGGGCTTACAATGTCCTTAGCTGTTTGGAGTCATTTTACAACTGACACGCAAGCATTGCTGCAAGCTGCACAGCAACCTCTTCATATTGCGTTTCTTGGCAGTCCATCATCTTTGCAAACCCAAAAACTAAAGTTATCCCATATGTGCTATCTTAGAAGGTCTACATTCTTGCAAATCCTGGAGGGGTGGATTGCTTGATACAATTAAGCGCGTACCATCTGTTTCCACCTGCCAATTTGATATGATACGTTCTCCGAGTGCTTCATCCACATCTTTAACAACACCTTCAAATAGAGGGACATCAAACCAAAGACCTTCATCAATGACAATTCTCTGCGTGGCAGGGCCCTTGGCTGTGCGCAGGAGTTCTTTCAGCTTTATCGGTTTCATACTTCGTCTTTTCCTCCATGTATAATCAATTGCGCAGCCTCATAGCTAACAACAGCTTTCCTGCTGTCAGGCAGCGTTGTAATCGCTGCATCAACCTCTGCTACTTTTTTGGCAATACCTTTAAGCCCAGCAACACTGTTATCCTGCATAGGTCTAACTAAGCAAAGATATCCATTGCCGTCGTCATCAAATGAGATGTCTGGAGCAAAAGGGACAGTGTCGTCAATTTTATCTTTGTCTTTACTGCTAAAAAGAATCTCGTAAAATGTTGTCAGCGCTTCCTGTAGCGCTTTACTTTGTTTTCTGTCCAATTTGCTGTACAGTGCCAGCATGTTGAGTTCTCCAACAATGAGGAACTGATTGTCTATCTCTTCAATGAGGGTGACGCTGGTGTCACCCCAAATATCGTTGTGCAGTATCATGAATGGTCACTCCCCTTCCCTGCTACTCATTTTATTCAATTCGCACATTTTAGCAAAATTTTAGCATTTAGCTACGCTTTTGTTAAGTACATATTTTTATGTATAGTTTGTTAATAATCGCCATACACAAATGACTTAAACACGATTTTGTAGTATAATATATTTGTAAGTTGAAAATGATTTGAGTACAATTTCTACTTACTAATGCAGAAGACAATATGAATATCAAGTATGTGTGATATGTTAGGAAATATAGGCAGACTTGCTGTTATAGGGGCGACCCCGTGCGGGAAGCATATGCAGCATTCAAGGGTCAGTGCCTAGAGACTCCCCACAGTCTATAACAGTGGGATTTAGTAACGTGTGATATACGTTTTCGCTCCTTAAAGTAAAGGAGTCTAAGATTGAAAATCCCCTACTCCACACTGTACATGCGGCTTTTATTGCAAATCATATTTCAGCTTAACGACCGTTTCGATTTTGAAACGGTCGTTTTTTGTATAGTCTCTCTTTATGTATTGAAGAAACAGCATTTAGCTATTATAATAATAAGAAAAAGCAAACTATGGAAAGTATTATAAAAATGGCGTTGTTTGTTGATTCGAATATATTATTTGATGCGAAAGAATGTAATGTATACAAAGAATTTCTTGCATCAAATAATAATGTATATATTGAAGCTACTATGTTTAAGAATGAGATACTCACTCCCATAGGATATAGAGAAGAATTGGTAAATTGTGGGCTAAAGACATTTGATATGACAGATGATGAGTTTAATATAGCAACCACAATTTATAATAACAATATTCATTTATCATATTATGATTGCATTGCTTATACAGTATCAAAAATTCGAAACTGGATATTAGTTACAGGCGACGAACGATTAAGAAAATTTGCAACAAAAAACGGTGTGCAAGTTCATGGGTTTATCTGGGCATTACAGCAATGCAATCTAAGTGAAGAAAAAATCAAACAAATTCTAAATCAAATTGCTTCTGGAGAAAATATGCGTCGTATTCCATTAAATATATTTCTCAATGTATTTTTCCCCAATAAATAAAGGAGAGGCTCTTAAAAGCCTCTCCTTTATTTAACATCTTACTTCACAATTGTCGCTTTCTCCATTGGAACTGTCTTGCGTCCAGTCAATGCCAGAGGACTGACCAAAACTATCTTCCGGCTTTGACCCATCATCGAAGTTCCCTCCACCGGAGTTCCCACCGCTCGGCTGAGAAGGCTCAGCGGGAGCAGGTGCGGGGTCGGGAGCCGGTGCAGGTGCAGGTGCCGGAGCAGGTGCAGGTGCAGGTGCAGGAGCGCTGGGCGTTACCGCCTGTGCGGGTGCCGTGTAGCTCGGAGCAGTGGATGTGCCAGCAGAGGTGCTGCCGGAGTAGTTGTTCTTCGTGGTGGTGGCAGCCTTCTTCTGCTGGACCGTGAGCTCATAGTTTGCGCTCACGCTGCTGTCATCCTCGCTGGTAGCGGTGATGGTAGCATTCCCAACAGCGACTGCAGTAACCTCCCCAGTCTCATCGACGGTAGCTACGCTCTCATCGCTGGAGGACCAAGTGACTGCGGGGTTGGTAGCCACTTCCGGCGCTACGGTAGCCGTGATGGTCACCGTGTTGCCGACATTGAGGATGCCTTCTGTCTTGTCGAGGGTAATACTCTCCACCTTTGTGGTAACAGTTACCTTGGTGGTGGCGCTGAGTCCCTCGGGCACAACGCCAAATGCAGCGTCGAGATTGTCCGGCACCGTGACAGTTTCGGAATCTGCGGTGGCTTCGGAATTTTCGCCTTCCGTGGGCGTTTCCTCATCCGTTACAACTGCAGCAGCTTCCTGTGTAGCTGTCTCGGCTGTTGCAGGAGCATCTGCAACAACATAGGTAGTAATGGTGCATTCGCCGTCAGCGACTGCCGTTACAAGACCATTCTCGTCTACGGTAGCTACGCTTTCATCGCTGGAGGTATATGCCAGCTTTACCTCAGTCGCGTCTTCCGGCACAATTTTGGCATCCAGATTCTTGGAATTCTCACCGTTTGTGACGAGCTCCAAGGCTTCAGGTGCTTCTACACCGGTGGGCGTGATGACAACCTTCACATGAGTCGTGGAGGAAATGTTCACATCCTTTGCGGAAGCCGTGACATCAGCCTCACCTGCACCGACTGCAGTGATGAGACCAGTGGCATCGACCGTGACGACCTCTTCATCGGAGGAGGTCCACTCGATGGTGAGCTTCGAGGCAGCCTCGGCAATCTTTTCCTGCTCGGCTTTATCGTCCGTGCCGTACTCGATTTCCAGCTGCTGCGTCTCACCCTTTTCCATCACTACATTCGGAGGCAATCCGATGGAGTTGATGTCAACACCGCATCCAACCAGCGACAGTGCCATTGCTGCGGCGGCAATGACCATCGACATGATTTTCTTTTTCATATTCAATTTTCTCCTTCCCGGCGTCTGGTGCCGAGGCAACATAATTGTGATAGGTTCAGCCGACTCTATGCAGCTTTGGATTTCGTCATCGACGAGGCTGTGAGCCATTGGTCGCCTATCCTTCTGTACATCTGCATTATACCATAAATTTGTAATTTCTACAACCAAGGTTCGTAAAAGTTAACAGTTTAGTCATATAACAAGATGAACAGATTATCTTGCCTTAACTCCTTTCGCTGTATTTGTTGCACCTCCTATTGTATGCAGAATATGGTTGCCCGTCAAGCAACAAAATGGTTGCGGGGATGAGGATTTTTGAGCTAGGAGGATGAGCTATATAGGGCTATATAGGGACGGTTCCCACTTCTTCTTTTGCCACTCCCCTTCTTGCACAAAAATAAAAGCCCAGTGGTCAAATTGACCACCGAGCAGCATGAATTTGGCTATAAAAACAAAAATCGCCTCACTGAAATGAAGCGACTTTTAGGTCATAGTTTCCATTTTTCGTCTTTATACCATACCAAGAACTATTATGGGAACTATGATATGTTAAGAGTGTACCCTTAACATACTTACATTGTATATGATATAGTTCCAAATGTCAATATGATTATTCTGCTAATTTGATACATTCTGTGGGAGTCTTCTCTTGTACTACAAGACGCCATTGGACACTACCGGAAGGTTGTACTGTCGTTCTGGAGGATTCCCTCTTTTGGTGGTGGGCTTTGTTGAGACCTACTCCCCCGACGAAAAAGAAGAGGTCCCGCCTCGATAGCAGGACCCAAAGCATGTTTTCGTTCGGTGCTCGCTTAGCACCTATCCGGTTTGAGGTTCACACGCACAACTCCTCCAGAGGCTCTTCACCACGGTGCGTGCCGGAACACAATGGTGTATCATCGCCTTTCAGCATCAGCTCTCTTGTCTTGTTGTAGCCACATTGCAAATAGTTGTCAATGCCACAGCTCACATTGGAGCTTGTGTAAGCCATTTTGCAGCACTTATTTGCTTGATTTTCTCCAGCATATATGATTAAATCAGATACAGCGGTGAAAATATGCCACTTTTACTTCTCTCCTTTGTAACAAGGAATTAAGAAAGACTGTCTCCGCCACAATAAGTGGAAGCGGTCTTTTCTCTTTTATTTGCTTAATGAAGTTGATTTGTTATTCCCTTGAAGAACTCAGCGCTCCAGATGTCCAATTGGGACGTGTCTCTTATAAACGGCTTAACATCTTGTTTCGCCTGCTCATAATCAATAGTATCGAATTTGTCGCATAGCATCGAACGAAGAATTTTAATGTCAAAAGCATCCGTCTCCGTTAATACTTCACTTTGAATCAGTCGCCATTGCAGATGCTTCAGGTTTACGCTCGCCCCTTTTGAGAGATAGAACACATAATCATACAAATCGCGCCCTTTTACGCGATTATGCCACGCACGACATAAAACCGCATGAATCTTTCCGGCAAAAAGAGACGGCATATCATACAGGTTGACTTCATAGGGAAATGGCGTTAGAGGGAATTCACGCTCAAATGTTGCGTAATCCGGCGGCATTGTGTCGATTTCAAACTTGATTTTGATAGTCTCGTTTTTTGTGATGCTGTTTGCTGCTGCCTCATCAGAGTAAAACAGCAGATAATGCTCTTTGGTATTTCCCTTCAGAAACGCAGAGCGAATAGCAGATTCTTTTGTCTTTTCCTTCTCGGTGATATCAACGTTCAGACCAAAAGAGCGAACTGTCTTTTCCAGTTCGGGAAAGAACGCTTTCAAATCAAAATCTGGATTTTTCGTCATCAAGGAGAAATCCAAATCTTCCGAAAACCTGTCCAGACCATAGAAAATACGTAGAGCAGTCCCACCATAGAATGCAGCTTCCTTAAAGAAACCGGCGCGGGACAGCCCATACAGAACAATTTCCTGCATAACTTCCTTCATCGCATTCTTTTGGTCGTACATATTTTTGCTGTCGTACTTTTTCAGCATATGTTCGATTATTGTTGTCATGCAATTTTCTCCATTGTTTTAGTCAGCTTTTGGATATTCGTGCAATGATACTTGCTATTAAGAAATAGAATATCATCCATGTTCAACTTGCAGAACAACTCCCAGTCGATTCGCAAACCATCGAAAAGGAATTCTTTTAGTTCTCTTTGGCTTGTTACAGGGGATTGAATATAGAGTTCGTCACACAATGCTTTTTCCGGACTTGCTATCTGGAAAGTATACCCATTTTCACTTACACATTCGATTCCATACGGATATGCTGCAGAAGGAACATCGCGATATGTGAATGTTCCAAAAGGTGTCTTGAATTCCTTCTTCTTTTTCTTTTCAAAAGTGGCTGACGTGAAGTTATATACTGCTTCCGGAATCAATCCATGATATGACAACGCAAATTCAAAAGACAAATACGATGGAGAGCAAATAGTGTTTGCCAACCGGTATCCGGGAGTCGTAGGATTCGTTTCGTATAGTCCTTGTATAACAGGGATGCACTCCTTCTTCTTGACCATATGAGCCAACTTGTCTCGCGGGTTCTTGTAATTATTTAGCTCTTGGAGCATAATTGCGGTTGTTTTTATCATATTCTCACCACCTTATATGATTATATCAGATACCGTGGAGAAAATCAAGTAATTTTATAAGGTGTAATGGTGGAGACGCAAAGTGAAAGGGAGATGCTATTACGCACCCCCCTTCTTTTTATTCCTTGAGTGTTGTAGCTGCCGTACTGCTGTCCGTCTGCAGCAGTTCTGCTGCTCTTGAGATACTGGTTTCACCTTCTGTATAAGCTCTCAACACTATCTGCAGTAAGCGAGTCGGCAATTCTGCTTTTCGTTCGTCCACTATGATGTTTTGGATATTATTCTGCCACTTGCGGTTGATGATGCCTTCTTCCTTCGCGCGGCGAACCACACACTTCTCGAATACCCCGTATTTCTCAGCAATTATTCGGATTTCCTTGGCACACAGACTCTTGCGCTTCCGTCCCAGCTCCCGAATAATGTCTTCGCTTGGCAGTAAGAAATACTCCACAGCATTGTTGAGAATTCGCTCATTTATGTCCGAGAACAGCAGATACATAAGAACATGTGTCAGCTCTTCACGCTGACCATAACGGTCCAAGCCGCTACTGATTGCAACAATCGGGACCCCATTGGTCGTCATCGCGGCGAGGCTTGAAAAGCTTTTCACAATTGCTTTTCGTTTGATGATGGTGACAAACACGCCACTTCTCTCAAGAGTCTGAACAAGATTACCCACCGGTCCACTTGCAGGTAGGTGCAATGCTTCTCGTATATATGCTGCGATTTCTTCGAGGTCAGTTCCCATCGGAATTTTTTCCTTCGGCAGCCTGTTTTCATCCACTTCCGCATTGGCACACATGCAAGCATCGTGATACATCTGCACATTCAGTCGTACCTGCGCCAGAATCGCATTTTTCTCGGCTTTAGTCAGTTTGTTGTTGTGAAATACAGTTTTGGCAATCTCGATGTCCTCTTTGTACGACATCAGCTTGCCAAGGGTAATACCAAGCGCCTCGCAGATTTTCTTGACCATTTCGACATTCGGATATTTTTTATCACTTTCAAAGTTTGAGACAGTCATTTTACTCACACCAATGGCATTTGCCAACCACTGCTGCGATACATCTTTTTGTTCTCTATAATATCTAATGCTTTTCCCAACACTCATAGCTGCGTCTCCTTTTGTTTACATTATACCATATTTGTGGTATTTTGTAAATGAAAAGAACACTTTTGCTATGTGGCAGTTTAAGCGTTTTCCGGCAACTTATCCAGATACCGAAGAACCTTATCAACACCCCGGCAACTAATGGCACTCATATTTTCTTTGTTGAGCCAACGATATAACCTGCCACGATTGATACCGGTATCTTTGCATACGCGGTATACGGTGACGTGCTTCTCCGCTAAAAGGGAGAGAACTTTCTTGCGCATCAGTCCCTTCATATAGTTATCTGCTTCCGCACTATCCCGTACAGCTACATAACTGGTCCAGACGCGCCGCAGCCGCTCCGGAAGGTTCTCATCCTGTTGCTCCAACTGCTCGATGGTCAGCGTGCTGCCATAAGTGTCACACAGGTGCTGAAGCTCCCCATTGGGCCTTTTCTCCAGAACGGAATACAGTAGCTTCAGTTTTCCATTGAACTTCGCATACAGGAGCAGCGGCTCACGCAACTTCGGGAAATCTTCGCATTCCGCAACAAGTTTCTTGATGCTCGTCGTTCCAAATGAAAGGTCCCGCACATAGTCTTTCAAGAAATTCTCGAAACGCAGTTTTTGTTTCATATACATCACACCCTATAGTCTGTATCCCAGTCACCATATGTATTTGCCTGCGCCGGATAGGCACAGTATACGCCGCTCGACCCGCCGGAAACGCAGGTCATACTGCAGATGAAGCTTTCGCAGTCTCTGCATCCGTAGGTCCTCATGCCTCCGTTTGCTTTTCCCTTTGGGCAAGGTGCGAGGAATCCTCTATGCCTATCTACTACACGCAGGAACTGTTGCTGCGGCTCCTTTGCGAGCCGTTTCCGCATCATTTCGATAGTGGTACGGAAAAAATCAAGCATATCCATTTTGCCGCTCATGTGAATTTCGTGGTCATCATCTACATCAAAGTATTTGTATGTCGGTTTCCAACTCATGTGGTCAACATGTGACCAGTTGACACGGCGAATTGCGTATTCAGGCTTGTCTTCACCGGTTTCAATTGTGCCGAAATAAAAGCGGATACTGACCCAAGCATTGACACTGTCCTGCTGCGGAACAGGTCCGAAGCGCAGGACTGACAGCGGGCGCTCCCAATAGAGATGGAAGTAGTCCGGCAATTCGTCTTTGCCAATAGTAGGTACAATGCCTTTGCCTGAGACATCGAACACCCACGCCACTTTGTAGCCGAGGGTGTTATAGAATGTATTCCGCTCTCTGAATTCTTGCGGCGTAATAGGACTGTGCTGAAATTCCACTACGACGCCGTCCTTGAAGACATCTGCGCGATGAATCTCACCATTGTGTTTCATCACGACTTCTTGGCACTCAATGGGGAATTGTTCCTGCATCGTTTTGTGCCAGTCGCTCATATCGTAATGCCAGTGGTCAGGGCAAGCACCCGCTTCATGTGCGAAATGGTGTGCGTTGACTTCCCCTGCCCGCAGAATCAGCTTCCCGCTGCATACCGGGCAAAAATAATCTGTCTGCTTATTTGCTTCGTCTGCCCAAATGAGCGTTCCTTCGGTGTCTCGTGCAACAAACATTGTTATTTCTCCTTTGTATCTGTTATTTCTCTTGATTTTGCGTTATGCCTTATGTTTGTGCCAGAAAACCCGGTATTTCCCGTTCACCACGCCTTCCGACACATAGTCTGACAAAGTATATCCCCACATTCTGCAAGCCTCCTCTGCCGCTTCGTAGCCCCGCAAGCCGAAGCCTTCCGTGAAGTGCCCTGCCTTGCAGCGGTAGAAGCCGCATTTGCGGAGCATCAAGGGGTCTTCGTACGCCGCAATGTCGTTGCTCGCATATTTTACATACAGCATCTCTTTTGAAAACAGAAAACTCAGAGCCGCCATGATAGGAGACGGTGTATGGTCCTTCGTATTGAACTCGATATGTACATAATGTTCGCCATCTACATCGACCTTTACCGCTTCCGGCTCTTCAACGCTATCCGACATGACTTGCCATCCGTAGAAATGGAAGTCGTCTAAGAAATACTCACGCTTGTAACTTCCGAGATATTCGAGGTAAATGTTCAGCTCTTTCTCTGCTTCCTCATCCAATTTTTGTTGGCTGCAAATGATTTTACCGTTTCCATTGCGGAATCCGGCATCGACCATTTCGTTTTTGTTTGGCTCTGCTACCGATAACATTCCTTTTCGGTCTGAAAGGGCTTGAAAGCCCTGCTCTACCTCTTCTTGCTTGAGGTGTTCGTTGGCGAACCAATACGGGTGGAAGTAGTTCTTCATCATCTCCGCAAGTCCATCCGGCTTGTAGTTGCGCGGGTCTGTACCAAAGTGCTTGATGGTCGCGTAAGCCAGAAGGTCTGACCGCGATTCGTTGACCTTTGGGTCGTCGGATAACTGCAGAATTTTCTTGAATGAGAACGGATTCTCTCCGTCCCGTATCGTATTCAAGAAACTGTTTACTTCTGCGTCTGCGCTGAACCGTATGGTAAGAATGTTCTTTGTTCTGATTTGCATGAAATTACCCTCCTCAATTTGTACATCACCCAAAAGCCGCACAGACGATGCAAAATGCTGATACTTTCATTGTATTCGGTTCGCAAGATGTTACAAATAGACCTTTTTCAGACAGACAAATCCACGGTCACTTTGGCTGTTCTTTCAGAACGATAGGAACCTTGCCACAGCCGTTCCTGTGAGCCTTGTGCGCTAGTTACATACCTTGCGTTCAGAACGGTTCTTACTGCTTCTCTGTTGGTAGTCTTGTTAAAAGAAAAGAGCCTCCTCAAATTGAGGAAGCTCTTCGCTTTTGCTGATTATTCGGTAGGTGCTGGTGCTGCGTTTGTGGAATTGTCCACGGTCGTCTCACCGGCGAGTTCTGTTCTGTACAGTTGGGCGGCATTTGCATCCACGGTGGAAACATCGAAGCCGTTACCATTGAGGAAGTCGTAGGCATCAACGACAATCTGCTTCAAAGTGTTTACATCGTCGGCAGTAATCAGAGGATTTTCTTCCTGCAGCATCCCGCTGTATTGAGTGTATTTGCTACGGAATTCAGAGACCTGAGGCGAATAGCTGTCGTTCATGCTAATCATCGGATTGTTGTTCATCACATAGAGCAACGAATCCAGTGTTTCAATCACCTGCGACAGTTCTTCTTTCTGGCTCCGGTAATTGTAGACGGTCACGATGGCTTTCTCTATCTGCAATACGGGGTTCTGAATTTCCTCGTATTCCTGTTTCATCTCATCGGTGACAGGAATGTTGCCAACATCAAGAACCTCGTCCCATGTAACGCCGCTTGATGTCAGCTCATGGGTCAACTCGGTTGTCTCCTTGCCCTCTTCAATATCGATGTCGTGCTTTTCACAAAGCTCACTGAAGATGTCGGGCTCCGGCGTGGCAGTAGGTACGGGCGTTGCTGTTGCGGAAGCAGTTCCCTGCTTTCCGTCGTTCTGCGCCGTGTTGTCAGATGATGCGGAAGCCGCATCGCCTTCCTGTGCCGTCTCCCCGGTAGAAGCCTCCGCAGAAACTGCGGAGTTTGCCGTGCTGTTGGTTTTGTTGTCTTTGTCGGCTTTACCCGCACAACCTGCGAGTATGCCGCAAAGCATTACGGCAGCGAGACTCGCCGCCAATGCCTTACGCTGCATAATTCCTTATGCCCCCTTGCTCAGTTTCTCGTGGATACGAGTCGCGAAAGTCGTTGCGATTTCCTTTTCCTTGTCGGCTTCGAACATCTCAACATCCTGTGCCTGATTGTCCTTGCAATCATACACAAAGTAGTGTGCGTCGTCACGGATAAGGCAAACAGCGCCTTCCTTGTACTCTTCGATGGCGTACACATTTTCCGGAATGTTGCCGCGCTTCATCAGAGAAATCATTGCCTGCTCGAACTTCGTCAGTTCTACGGGTTCTTCGTCCACAACAGCCTCGGTATGCTCTTCCTCGGATTCGGGCTCTGCAGCAGGAAGCTCCTCACTAACAGGGTCATTGCTCTCTTCGGACGCGGCAGGCTCTCCCTGCACTTCTTCTGTGGGAGCTGCTTCGGGCTGCTGCTCTTCCTCAACAGGCTGGTCGCACTGCTCACAAATGTCTTTCTGCTCAGGCTCTTCGTTCTGCTCAGCTTCCGGCTCTTTGACAACGCCGTTCATCACGTTGGCAATGTCATCGAGCGTTTCATTGGAAACACTGTCATTGACCATGGCGGTAACAATCGGACTGATGGGCTCATGCTCTGTGGTGTCGTCCATGGCAGGCTCTTTTACTTCCTGCGGTGCAGGCATTTCCTCTGCAGCCTTCGGCTTTTCGGCAGGTTCGTGAACTTCTTCATCCTGTGCCTTTTCAGCTACGCTTGATTTCTCATCGCCGTGGCGGTTATGCTGCTCACTGTCGTCCTTGCGATATACCGTCTTGGCAGCTACGCTTCCGACCAGCTCTTTGTTGTGGCTGTTGGCAGTTGCGCACTTGACCATCGCAATCAAAGACAGAACTGCACATACCGCGAGTGCAACCGTGATTGCCATGACGATGATGTCAGAAGTGACATCCGTAAAGCCGAGACTGAACAGGATGCCGTTCTGGAACAGAAGCAGCACAGCCAGCATGCCGAGCGAAACGATAAGACTGAGCGCAGTCAGGGCAGTGGGTGCTTTCGAAAAAGCCTTTTTGTTAGAGTTACTCATTTTTCTCTCACTCCATGATGTGATAATGGTTGTACCGCGCAGATGGGTTTCCTTGCGGTGTTGATGACATCCTTTTTAGGATACCCCTATTATACCACACAATTTGCAATTAGTCAATCACGAATACGCGAATGAGCGGTATTTTCAGCAAATATTTACCTTTGTTGAGTGAAGTTTGAGCAACAATCCCTTAGATGTATAGTTCAGGCGTTTACTCGGTGACGGAAGCTGCCTCAGCAGTTTCGACTGTTGCATCCTCCGACGTAGCCTCTTCGATTTCAGTGCTCTCGGACGCGACGGTTGAGGTTGCCGTGGAAGAAGGAGTCTCATCCTTCTTGCCGCAACCGGCAAGCATCACCATTGCGGCGGCTGCAACTGCCACCGCCATCAGCATTTTCTTGTTTTTCATTTTGTGTTCTCCTTTGTGTTTGGGTTTCAGTGCAACCCTCATGGCATTTGCCGCAAAGAAAAAGGCGAGCCGCCCGACGAATCAGGCAGCCCGCCAGCGGGCAGGTACTGCGGCCTTGTACCGGTCCGAAGATTAAGTATATGCAACTCGCACAACAGTGCAAGCACTTTTTAGAGCGGTTCAAAACCGTTTGGCGTTCTTACCTCACAAATATTCTCAAATGGAATGAGCTCTGCTTTTTCGTGTTCTTTCCACGGTTTCGCTTTGAGACTTCCGTTCTGAAGGTATAGCCCGCCTTGTTCTAGTATCGTTATGTCCTCAAGTTCCGGTGCGTTGCAACCAACTGTTGTCACTTCTTCACCGTACGGCGTTTTGTGTTTTACTTTCACCGTTACACAGAAATATTTTTGCGCCAGTATTACCAATTTTCTCAGTCTCAGATATTTTTCGTTGGTTTCGAAATGTGAGCAAAGGAGCTCTACGGCTTTTTGCTGTTGCACAACTTCCATTAAACTGTTGTCAGTGATAGGAAAATCGCAGCTACTCGCATATTGGCGCATTTGTAACACCGGCTTAATCCAGTCATCAGGGTTTGCTAACCAGTATGCACATGTTGTCCAGTTGAGTAGTTCTTTTTCAATGAATGTATCAACGACATCCTTACATTTTCCGTTTGTTACAAACTGATGAGCTGCCAAGCGTAGCATGTTTTGCTGTTCGAGTTCAGAACAATTTGCAAAGAAAAGACGAACAGAGCGTTCACTTGGTTTACATTTTCTTAGAATATACTCTTTCAAAACATCTTTTTGCTGCTGCGGTTTCCATTCTGCCTTTTCACTGAGCGTCAATTCTTGTGAGCATGCAGGAGGATATAATGTTTTGTTATCCACAACAAACGCATAGAATGCAATGTTATCCCAAATTCTTTTTGCATCATCTTTGATATGTTTTTCGCTTGCCCGTATTTCTGTCAGTGTGTAGTATAACGCTTCTACTTTGTGTTTTCTTTGCAGTACCGGTTTCTTGAAAATTTCAATAACCGTTGTCATATCTTCCCATTCGGATGGAATAGATGGGATGATACCTTCAATATACTTCTGACTCGAATCAGAGATAAAGGCTTCGATGTCCTTGTTTGTCAGTTTTTGCATAGTGTTTTTTACTCCTCATGGGTACACAATTCCACTCGGCAGCTTTACACCAATGACATTGTCCAATGGGATGAATGCCAAAGCATCATCTATTGTAATGAACATGCCGCTGGATGGGTCTAAGCACAAGCACCCATTGCGAAGGTAGAAACCGTCTTGTTGAATTAACTGATAATCTTGTAGGTCCCTAAATCTATAGGAAGCAATGGTTGTTGCCTCCCCTTCTGCAGTTTTGTACTTGACAACGAGTTTGGTCCCGGCAGTATTTGCTGCCAGCTCAATCAACTTTTTGAGCCGCACATATTTCGGAATTTTCTCGATTTTATCGCGGCAAAGGCGCTTTACCGCCTCGTTTTCCAAAACTGCTTCACGAGGGTCTTTGGCTACTTTGGTGTTGTCGTGACCATTTGAGTATCGGCGCATCTGCAGGACCGGCTCAATCCAGTTGTCGGGGTCTGCGAGCCAATAGCCGGAGGTTTCGTCGCTGTTAAGACCTGTATAAGCAATGTAGGAGTCAATCAGGTCCCTGCGAAAACCGTTCGTATAGTAGTTTGCAGCAAGAAGAGTCAGTTCTTTCTTCTCTTCCTCTGAACGGCTTGCTAAGAACCTCAAGGTTTCAATTTCTGTAACCGGGTATTTTTTTCGGATGTACTTATTCAGACTCTCTCTGATATTGTTGTCAAAATCTTTGGGGAAGTCTTTCGCCGGGAGTCCACAGAATTTTAGGAATTTTGTCTCCTCAGTATCCCCGTTGTGTGGATAGACATATTGGTTATCCACGATGAAGCCGATGAGAGACAGTTCTTCACGATAGTGGCTCAAGTTTGCTTCGTTCTGTTCTGGCTCTACCGCCGTCATTATGTTGTAGAGGAGCTCGACCTTGTGCTTTTTCTGCAGCATCGGTTTGCGCAAGAACTCAGCATATGCTGTATATTCGTCGAATTTTACAGGGAAAGCACCGGCAATATAGCTTTGCTCTGAGCTGGCGATAAATTCTTTAAGAACGCCTCTTGTAAGTTTGTTCACTCTTTTCCTCCGTACAGTGCTGCTACAATATCGACCGCCTCGTCCATTGAGCGACAAGTGTAGCTCATAGCTTTGCCGTTGCCGACCAGCATGTTGCCGCTGCGCCAATAAGCCTTGGAGTCGGTGGTGTAGATGATGCTGTCTTCTACGCGAAGCTCCACGCCGTTTTTGGTCATCACCTTTTTCATGGCGAATACCTCCTCTGCTATTTGCTTTTCATTGTATGCAATTCGCAAGTTTTAGCAACGAAACCTTATGCTTGGATGCGCACACCATCTGCGGCAAACATATGTTCGAGAATCCTTGTCGTTTCGGTTTCTCGACCCTTGATGCCGCCGTATTTTAGTAGAACGATAGTCAATGCCTCTTTGATGTCTGCTACTCCGCGTTGGCACACACCATCATCGCGTATCAGCTTATTATCTTGTAGCCAATATGATGTGTTATCTGAGGCAAATATCGTGTTGCCGTTGATTTTCAGTATAACTCCCGAACCAGACTCTAATTTAATAACTTCCACCCAAATGTCCCCTTTTATGTTTTGTTGAGCAGGTTATTCGCCAGCTTATGCTGTTGCCCACCGCTCGCCCCGTGGAGGCTCCTACCATGAGCGGCTGCGCGGGGAACCCGCGCGTTGGATTAAATTTTGCTTTTTTGTTCTTATTTTTTTGTACATTTTGTAAACACTTGGCTTGCACGAATGACTTAAACACAAATTTATGATATAATATACTTGTAAATTAGAAGCTGCTGTGGGGGGTGATACCTATGTCGTAAACCGGTCAGTAGATGAAATTATAAGATTGAAATTGCAGCCAATCAGATGTCTTGTGCCTGCGCGATGATATTGCCGTCATATTTTTTCTGTGTAAGCACTGTGATGGCTGTAATCCATCGTAAATGTAAAAATGTCGCAGCCCGCGCGGCTGCGTGGAGAAGAACCTCTACCAATTATGGTAGGGGCTCTTTTTCCTTTTTTGATTACATCTCAGCATTAAACAAGTTGCGCAGCTTATAGGTAATGTCTTCGCTGTTCCCAACAATGGATGCTGCCTCGTTAATAGAAGCAAGCTCAGACAGGCTATCCGCTGCATAGTTGTAGCTGATGGTATAAACCGGAATGTTCATGCCTGCAATGATGTTTTTTGTGTCGGAGAACTTATAGCCGGTATTGCTGTCACCATCCGTCAAAACAAAGATGATGGGCGTGCAATTCCCGCCGAGTTCCTGAGACTTTTTATAGATACGGTCCATTGCAACGCAAAGGCCGTTGTACATGGCTGTGTTGCCGTTGGCATCGAGGGAGTTCACGGAACCCTTGTACAGAGTTTTCTGGGAAAGGGAAAATTTATCAATTGGCAGATATTCGCGGACGCTTGAATCAAAGCCAATGATGCCGATGTAGTTGTCGTCGTTAATATATTGAATTGTGTTAATCATCGCGGTTTTTAACGCGTTGATTGGTTCACCACGCATTGAGCCGGAGGTATCAACAACAAATTCTGCAACGATGGGAATTCCGGAGTCTTTCTCTTCTTTCCAAATGCCCTGAGCCTGCGCAATGATGCTGTCGTCATATTCCTTGCCTGTGTAAGCATAATTGTCCATAGCGTTAAAGCCGTCTTTCGTTGCAACGGCTTTGTTTTGCTCGCAAAAAGAGATAAATGCAGCGATGACCTCTTTCTTTTCGGCCGAGATATTGCCAACCGAATAAAGCGGATTATCGTGGCGTACACCAAATGGAATGAACTCGTAGTTTCTTTGTAAGGTTGGGTCGATTTGGTAAGATTGATACTCCATGACCAGTCCATCTACAACACCCTTGTCAGCAGACTGGACCATCTGCTGTGTAGTAAAGGATACCAGCGGAACATTTGCTTGGAATTTCTGGAAGTTTTCGACTGCTGCTGCATCCACGACATTGTCGCTGCCGCTGCTTGCCAAAGCTGCAAGCAGGAAATTGAGTCCGGTAGCGCTGGTGTAGGGGTTGGAGTATCCCATCATCATTTTCCCGTCGATGGTCGCGTTCAAAACAGAATTTACAGATGCTTCACCATAATCTGTACGCAGCATGTCCGCTGTGCTTTTGGAGACAAGGATGCCTGCCACATTGCCTACGAGTCTCGGCGTTTCTACGGTGAGCTCTACGCCTTCATTCTCCACAAGTTTGCCGAAAAGTTCATTGGAAGGCGTATAGCATTCAGGCTGATACTTGCCCGTTGAGATATACTCAGCCGCTGTGCCGGAAGGAATGGAACGCAAAGAAACGCTCATAGTCTTGCCGTCCGAGGTCGTATTGCGCTGGCTGTTGAATTTCTTCGCCATCTCTGTCAGGAAAGAGTCAGAACCGGATTCTGCCGCTTTTTCGCCGGACGAGAAAATTTCGATATTGACCTCCCCTGTTCCCTCTACTACAAACGGATAGGAAGATTCGATGTCGGGCAGCTCATCTTTTGCATCCAAGAACTCGGATACATCCAGTTGCTGCGGTGCGACGGTCACCTCCTGCACTCCGATTCGTTTCATCTTGCTGCTCAGGTCAGCATACGCTTGTTCGGTTGTCATTGTGTTGGTGCTAACGTTTGCATCGCGCATCACCGTCTGAGAGAACACCCCCAGAACGACACCCACGATTGCGATGGTCGCTACCACCGGGAAAATACTTCTTTTCGCCATGTCAATTTCCTCCATTTAATGTATCATATCGTTTCATAGCCTCGCGGCTGATTTCTTCGTCTTGTTTAATGTCTTCCTCCGTTTTACTGATAACAGTATCGAGCTTTGTCATAGCAAGAACGACATCGGTATCCCACGGATTTTGTGCCGAGCGCTGATTCAGTGCATACGCAAGAGAATCGAGACGCAGAATGAGGCGTTCGTTATCGTGAACTACTTTGTTGACTGTGCTTACGATGCCATCATAAATTTCTTTCTTCTTTTTTGCTTCCTCTTTATCTCCAAATGAAATGGAACCACGGCAAAAAGCGTTATATTCCGTTTCGTCGAACATTAAGGCTGAGCGAATAGCATCATCTAAGCGGCCATAGAAGATTCGCTCTGCGGATGCCAGCAGCGTCAAGCATTTTGCCTGCTCTCCTGAAGTCTTACTGTCTTGTGTCATGCTGTATGCGGTAGCCATTTTTGAACCGAAGCGTCGGATTTGATAGAGCATCTGGTCTGCTTGTTCAGAAAATACACTTTTTGTTTTCACGATTGCTTTGATTCTGTCCGCATACTGTTCTTCCTTGTTTGCCGGTTGCTTTTCTTGCTCTGATGCCGATGTTTCTCTCTTTTTTGCAATTTTGCGATATGCAACATAGGCGCAAAGCAGTAGGAATAAGACTGGCGTACCATATTTGGCTAATAGCACAAAGAACAGCGATGTGCCGTGCATATACTCGATGGCATAATAAGTGTGGATGTACGCTTCGACCATGTAGACGACTGCTGCCGCTACGATAAGCAGGCTCACACTGAGCATTATTTTCACCTCGTCAATTTTTGTGTATTTTTGATTGCTTTGTTTTTGTGCATTATTCGTAAACAATTACCCGGCGCGAATGACTTTAATGCTAATTTATGGTATTCTGATAATACTTGCGCGTCATGACCTCAACGGTCGTCATGCCCCTGTATCCAGCCTCGATTGCTTGTGCTACGATGTCATATTTGTCATCTACAAAGAGGACCTCACGCGGTTGGAGCTTACGACTTTCTGCGATTAGACGCATCGTCTGTATCTTACGGCTCGGCGAGCTCGTTCCAACAACATCTGAAATCAGACCCGGATAATACTTGTCGAGCCATTGCTTTTTGGGTGGCAGCATAATACTGTCTGCCACCCAAGTGATGCACAGCTTATCGATATTTTTCGCATCTTCTTCGACGAACTGCTTTATTAGCGGATTTGCGACTCCCAAGTTCTCGTACACGCGGTATCCGCTGCCAGGAAGAATAGCTTCCTCGCTCAAAATTGCTCGCATAATTTTGTCATCATCGCCAAAGCGATTGGCTGCGTAATGAACAAAAAGCGTATCGTCATAATCAAAGAAGATGAGTTTTATGCCACACGGAATAATGCTTTCAGGAATAACCATGTTTTTCCTTCACCCAACCTTGCTATATCCACGGTCAGCCAACCACTTGTGGATGTCGTTGGTAATGTCTGTTGTATCCAGTGTGTACTTGGTAACACCGCCATCCTCGTTTTTACGGTAAAAGACTTTGCGCTTTTGTACCTTGCCTATCGTAGTTCTTCCTTCTTCGAGTCCTACACTGTCCGATACGATAGCTCTACCGTATTCATAATCCAATTCACGGTAGGTGTAGTCATTTTGTACCAGAATCAGCTTTTTGAAGACAGTGTCACCGTCCAGCATCATGCTGCCCAATATTGCCGTAAAGTCAATCCAGTCTCCAAATACTTCTACCGTAAGTATTGAGTTCGGGAGTTGTCCTATCGTGGCAGCCTCCTGCAGGAGTTGTTCTTTTGTATGTTTGCTTTCTGCCGCAGGATAGTTGATTTCACCTTTACTCAAGGCTTTCTCTGCACTTTTGACGGCGTATTTGCCAACAACAATAAATATCACACCGGTAAGAGCTAAGAAAAGTCCCATGAGTTCAAGGATTATTGTTGCAGTAATAACATCATCCGTTGCGAAGCCATACTTTGTACGACTTGAGATATTCAAAGCTACCGGAATCAAAGCAAATATAATTCCAATAACCAATACGCCTCCACCAATTATGGTATATACGCGGCTGATACCTTGTTGTGAAGTGCGCTTGAGTGCTTTTTCGCGAGCTTTTTGAGAAGGGACCATATTCTTACCCTTCCGTCTTGATACCGCTCAGGCACAACGGTGCTTCACCACAGCCAACATAGCCGTCAACAACACTGCCTGCATCGACATGGGAAATGTACGATTCATCTGCATCCGGGAAAACACAAATGGAAGTCACGGAAGTTTCTTGCGGCGTTTCTTTGCCATCGAATTGGTCGTAGCACTCTGCTGCGAGCGTATAACCATCGCAGTTCCAGACCAACCAATAACTCTTGGCTTCTCCTACATCCTCGTATGTGGCAGCTTTCAATTCATCAAAAGATGCAAATGCTTTACCGCCAAAAGAGGTTGTTTTCCAGTACAGCCCGGAGGGATTGCCAAAATGGTCATAGAGGGCTTCGAATTTCTCTTGCGCGGGGCTATCGTATGCTGGGAACCAGTCGAAATCATAGACATTGATACGGCTGTAGTACAGACCCTTATCGAACGCATCGCCAAAAGTCATGTCCCCTTCTTTGGCAATATCCTCGTTCAGCATCATGGCATATGAGCCATCGGTAGCGTATGAGCCGATTTGATAGTAGTTGCCTTCTTCTCCCGTAACGCAATAGTCTTGAATGTCGCGGTCTATCTCTTCTTCGGCATCATACTCTTCGCTGGTTCCTTTGATACTGTATCCTTCGCCTTCTCGATTGAGAGCCATGTATCCATTGATGGGGAGAGTCTTCAGCTCTTCCACTGATACGGTTACGCCGTTGAAATTAGGTGCTCCATCCAAAGAAAGGTTCTTTGTCCAGTCAGCATCGTTCAGCGGGTTCTCACCGAAAGGAATACCACTGTTCGGGTCTGTCGTAACTGCAGTAGTCACTGTTCCTTCTGCCCACTCCGGGAGATGGTCAAGTAGCGACCAATTCTCCCCTGCCGGTGTCGTCTCTGTGCCGGAAGATGCTGTACTGCTCTGCGTCTGGCTCGTATTGTTCTGGAGTGTGCTGCCCTGCTCTGAAGCCGCCCTCTGTTGATGTGTGGCGCAGCCGGTCAGAATCATTGTTGCTGCAGCGATGACAGCAATAGCGTGAATTTTAGCTTTCATAGCTTTCCCCTTTTTTATAAAAATTGTTCGAGTGTTTTCATCATCGTTTCACTGCCAATCGGCGCGGTGCGGATGATGACCGACATTTGCATGGTCTTTGTAATTGCGAAGTACAGTACCGCAATCCCTATGAGCATGAAAATCGGCACAAGTCGTCCCAGTGTTATCGGATGGTCTTCCTCTGAAAAGAACGCTTTCTTGGGATTTCCATTCGGAATGTAGATTGCCCTTCCTTGAGACTTTTCGTGCTCTTTGCACTTCTTTTTATATGTTTTACCGTTATACTCGTACTCGTATGTGACGATATACCGATGTGGTTCTTCTATGTCGTCTCGGCGGTTTTTGCTGATGTGTTCTATCTTTACAGGCTTTGCCGTAACGATGTGTCCTTCCCTCTTTGCTTCCTCAATCTCTTCTTCCACAGACTTGAACCATTGTGGATGTGTTGCGACCGGGATGCCAAAGACAATAAGCACTATCAGCGTGGAAATTGCAAGAATGGTAATGTTCATAAAAATCACTCCTATTTTTAATTATCTGCAATTCGCACGATTCAGCAACAAAATCTCGACAAACAGAAAAAGGCAGCCACCCGAAATGGATGACTGCCGTTGTTTCCTGTTATTTGTTGTGGTTTTTGCCCTTAATTTGCATGCGCTTGATAGCTTCCTTTGCCAACTCCGAGCGTTCGCATTCCGATGCTGCGAAAGTGATTTGCGTGCAGACCTTGCTGCCCTTCATTGCGTTGGCGGCGTAAGTCAATCCGTTTGTCCGGCTATCCAATAACGGATTATCCACCTGATTTGGGTCGCCGGTCAGAATGATTTTGGTCCCTTCGCCCGCACGACTGATGATGCCGAACGCCTGCAGCGGAGTCATATTCTGCGCCTCATCAATAATCATGTATCTGTCGCGGATACTGCGCCCACGCATGTATTCCATAGCTTGCGCTTCGATTTTCCCGGAGTCGAACAGATATTGTGCATAGGAGTTTGGTGCGACGATTTTGTCTTCTGCTTCATCCTGTGCAGAGAACTTGCTCTTTTTGCCCTTGCCGCTCGGTTTTGCTTCATCCCCACATTTCACAGCGGTCAACTGGTCAAGATTGTCGAGGATGGGACGAATCAGCGGGTTGATTTTCTCTGCCTCACTTCCCTTGAGGAACCCGACTGTTTCGTCAAATTTGATATTTGGGCGAACAACAAGTACGCTGCGGTATTTCGGGTCATCGCCAAGTGTCTGCTCCAAGCCGCAAGCAAGAGAAAGGAAGGTTTTTGCTGTACCAGCGTCACCCATCAGAATCGTCAGCGAGGAGGATTGCAGCGAATCCATCAAGGCGTGGATAGCCATTTTCTGACCTAGGTTTTTTGGCCTGACACCATATGGATACATTTTATCCATGTTGAGCCTTACGAGCTTTTTGCCCTTCGCTTGATATACGCCGATAGTAGAATCGTCTGCTCTCTTTACGGTGACGAACTCATTTTCTACCAGCGACTCGTCCGTTTCCACGGCGGATACAGGAATTTCATTGGGAATACCACTTGCATCGATTTCTGTATCATAACAATGCGCGGTTGTTCTGCCAAGGTAAGGCGTATCGGTCATTACGCTGTCTGAGCGATATACCTCCGCCTTAAATCCAGATTCTTCCATGCGAATTCGCGTGGCAATACTGTTGGAAACAACAATAATTTCCGACTCCTTCGGACAATGTCTCATGCAGCTATAAGCAGATTCAAGAAGTGTTTCATTACTGGAATCGTCAACGAAGAACATACCTCCGTTCTCCAACGGTACACCGCACCGTAGGTTACCCTTCTCTCGGAGAGTTTCAATAATCGACAGCGCTTCTTGCGCGTTGCGGCTGCTCTCACCTTGGCTCTTTTTAATCGCGTCAAGGTCACGAATCACGTTGAACGGAATCGTGACGGTGTGCTCATCAAAAGCAAAGACTGCATATGGCGAGTAGAGCAGGACACTCTTGTCGAGGATGAACACCTTTTTGGGTACTGGCAAAGCCTTCGCGTCGTCCGTGAGCTTGCCATTGACGCCGTAGTATGGCTGGGGCTGGGAATTAGGATAAATGTTAGGCATGGGTTATACCTCCTTTTGCTACTATGGTACTCGAATCGCACAAATCAGCAACTCACAAGTATGGGAGGGGTTCGCCTTCTGGCAGGCGCTCATACTCTTGCAGGTCACTCACAGAGGTTTCCTCCAGACTGGTTGTTCCATCCTCGAAGCAGAGTGTATACACATACACCCTCTGACCCTTTGTTCCCACCACTTCTGCCGGGGGCTTTTTGCTTTCCGTCATCTCGGACAGTTGATTCTCTGAGATGGGGTACAGCACCCATCGCTCAAAGTAGCGAAACTCTGGACAGTGACAAATATACAGTTGTCCATTACCATCTTTGCAGACGCACAATAGCGGCAGGCAGTCGTATTCAAGGAAAATCCGCTCAATGGTCAGTTTCTTGCCGAATCTGGCAGAAAAGTCTGTTTCCTCCAAAAAGATTTCTTTGTCCTTCATCTTGCACCCGCCTTTACCGTCAACACATAAGCGACAGCCCCGAATAGAATCATCACCACAAGCAGAATCGAACAGACAAACACCATGTTAAAAGAGATTTTCTTAACTTTTCTCAACAGATGAATCGTGTCCGTCAAATCTTCTATTTCGTTTTCCAACTCTGCAAACTGGTTGTGCTCCTCTTCAATCAGTTCTATCGTTTCAAAAGCATAACCAACATTGAACTCGTCGTTCTGCTTTGGTTTGCTTTTGGATTTTGCATTAAGTTTTTTCAGCTCCTTGTCATACCACTTCTTACTTTTCTTTTTTAGCGCAGCCTTTTTATTGCTACGTTCTATCGTTTTTTCTTGCAACAACTTAGCTGAAATCTCGTAGCAAGTCATCGATACAACACAAAGCGCTGCCACAATGATAAGTATAATCTTCATACGTTACCTCGTTCGGTATATAGTTAATAATTGTGTACAAATTGCAAATAATTGACCAGCACAAATGACTACAACATAAATTTATGTTATAATGTATTTGTTAGGAGGATACTTTTTTGTAAGAAACTTGTGGCGACTGCACTTGGTAAATGAGCTGTGACAAAAATATAGGCAGACCCGCTGTTATAGGGACAACCCCGCGCGGGAAGCATATGCAGCATTCAAGGGTCCGTGCCTAGAGACTCCCCACAGTCTATAACAGTGGGAGTGTGCAATGCGTATTATGTGTTGTCACTTTTTAAGATTGAAATAAGTAGACGAAACAATGCTGACAAATACAGGTTGCCTGCATCAAAAACTACCGATGAATCGCAAATCTTGTTGAGTGCGGCATCGAATTCATGCATTTTCTTGTCCTGTGCCTGAATATCTGCGATGGTCTTGCAAAAAAGTTCTTTCGAAATCATAAATCGTTCTCCTAAAAAGAAAAGCCTCATCCAAAATGGGTGAGGCTTTTTGTTGTTGTTACGCGAAAAAGTGACCGAAGCAGTATCATGTATCTGCCTGCGATAACCATGTACATGCCACGCCAAGCTCGCCGGAAAGCAAGTGGCATATCCTTACACATTGGAAAAATGTCGCAAACCACCCCTCAAAACCACGGAAAAATGTTACAGGTCTTGGAAAGATTTAATACCGATAGAATCGCGGAACGATTTTATCCCCGTCCCTATCAATAATCATAGCTGCAAAATCCTGCATATCGTTTGGAGTGAACTCTGCGGTGTATTCAAGCGTGCCGCCAGACTCCTCCGCAATATCGTTCATCGTCTGCAGGAACTTTACGAACTCCGGAATCTGTTCAGGTTTCAGCGTGACGCCGGTGCAAATGGTGATGCAATCTTCATCCACATCGGCAACCTCATCGCCCTCTTCCCTGCCGAAGACGCTACGAACCGAGGCAATTGCTTCCTGCATCTTGTCGACCTGCTTGACGGTGAAGGTATCCCCGGCATCCAGCTCCATATCGAAGGTGTAGCAGAACCATGCGTCGATATCCTTGACTTCTTCCTCCGGTACATAGTCCGGGTTGTCGCATAGTTGCTTGCCGTCGAAGTAGAGCATCACCACATTGCTTTCCACATCGTAGTATTCCAAGCCGTGATACCGTACTGCCTCACAACCGAATTCCTGCAGCATATCCGTCCAGAACGCCGAACCGTAAAAATTCTTATTGCTGAAGTAGTGAATCATATCATAGGACAAGAACACTTCGACATCCGCGTCCAGAATGATTTGCTCGATGGCTTTATGAACAGTTTCTGTGCGCTGCCAATCCTTATCCAGACCGGAAAGACCCACGCCGCCAGTCTTGTCGGAGACATTCAGAACAGATTCTCCGTCAATCCTGATGGTCAGTTCGTGCAGTGTCATGGACTCAATGCTTGCAGAGTCCAGAAACTGCTGCAGATAGTGGGCAAGGCAACTGCGAAGCGCATCCGCGTCGCCATTGTCTTTCTTGATGTTGATGCGTTCGATTGCTACTAATTCAGTGCTCATGGTGTTTCTCCTTTATTACTCATGGTCATGATGGCATTCTGGACAATAGTGGTCGTGCTCCAAAGGCGCCGGGCCGGGTGCAGCGCCGCGCTCACCGATGATTTCCGAAGTACGGATACCGTTTGCTTTGCGGCATCCCTCCACTGTCTTGGACAGCAGTTCCTTGACCTCACGAGGCTTCTTGACATGACGGATGTCAAGCTCCGGGGTCATAGAGTCCATAGAGCAGAGGTGAATCGTTCCGACTTTGCCGATACGCTCCAAAAAGCTCTGGCTCAATGCCAGGTCTCGAACCCGATAAAGCTGAATCTCGTCTTCCCGCAGGTTAAAGAAGCCTTTCTGGATAATGAGCTTCGTCTCTGTCAGTGTGTATTTCGTAAACGAAATCGGAAGTGCGAAGATGGTATGGCGCTTGCGGTCTGTCCAAAGAATCTTCTCTTCCTCCATATCAACGCCAAATTCGCCGTTTTTAAGTTCCGCCATTGTTGTTCTCCTTTCACACAATGTGGATTGGCAGCTTGATTTCTGCCTCATTGTTCTTTAGAGACTTCTGAGTTTTCTCATACTCCGCGATTTTCTCAGTCAATTCTTCTTTACTCATAGCTTTGATTTCCGCCGGGATAACGCAGCGGTCATCTACAACATAGTCTGCTGAGGTATCCGCCTTACTCTCGCTCTGGATAGTTGCTCCTTGGCTTACCGCCTCCTCAATGTGCAGGCGCTGGTTGATGGTGTCTGCGCTGAACTTCTGCGATGTGAACACGGGCTTCACGGTTTGTCCTTGCTGCTTAACGAAGTGTTCGAGAACTTTCCAAGAGGTTTCGTCATCCTGTTTCTCGTAGAAATACGGGTCAAGGTTCAGGAACAGCCAAGTAGTCGTGTTCTCTCTGCCGGTCATATAGCCGAGCAGTGCATCGCTGATGGCAAGCACACCTCTGTGCCATGTCCCCATCGTGCGGCTTACATCGTACACGATAAGCTGAGGTTGTCTGTTTATCGGCATATCGACCTCAATGATATGCGCGTCTACCGGCCAGCCGCCGGAGAGCTTATACTGGTGCATGACCATCGGGATGTGCCCCGGTACAATGCGGTCATGGTCCAGAACGAAGTCGGCATATTCCCCTGTCACATCAATGACGATGATGCGGTCTTGCGTTGTCCGCAGCAGCCTTGCCACTTTCTTTTTGCACCAGAGCGTCTTTCCGTGTCCGGTATCCGCAGATACCAGTGTGTAGTATTTAGTTTTAATGATATTAGGTTCAACCATTTTATTCCTTGATGTACTCTGCACAAAGTTTCAATTTGTATTCAGCGTATTTCGGGTCGCCAGTTGCATTGACGAGGAACTCTCGCAGTTGTTCCTGCAGCTTTTCTTCAGTCAGCGTGGCGAGATTTTCGTTGTACTTTTCTGGCGGCCACATAACACCACAGAAAATCATCGCGTCGAGATTGTAGTCGCAGGCACTGAAGAAAGTGTTGTGAGGATAGCCGTAGCACTTCTCAAACACGAAGTCCAGAGCGTTTGCACAAAGATTGTAGGCGTGTTCATCATAGTTGAGCTCGCCATAGTAGTCCCCACTAAGAGCCCAAAGGTTTTTAGGAACTACCGCCAGCTTTTTTACTACCGGCCAACTATCATAATCGGCGAATTTTGCCTCGCCGTATTCCCCTTTTCCAAAGGCGATGGCTTCTTCTTTCGACGGCACATATTTTGCAAGGAAGTCTTCGTTGTATTTGATTTTCCGAGCTTCTCCCATGAAGATGCCTTTGCCGAAATGGTCAACATGATACCATCCCATAGCATACCGCCTTACTGCACTTTGCCGATGTGCTTATAGCCGCGATTTGCGAGCCAGCGATGGATGGTTCTCGTCAAATCTTCTTTATTGAACTCATAGCGGCGGGTAATGCCATCATCATTCAAGTGATAGCCAATCTTTTGTTCTTTCACAAGCCCAATCTGCGGTTCAGAACCATCATCCTTATCGAGATACTCTAATTCGCTGTAAGTACCATCGTTACCTATGTGGATTAGTCTCCGGTATGTCTGACAGTCGATAAAGTCGTCTACTTCATCATCCGGCAGATAGTTCTCCATCTCAAGAGAGAACTCAATCCAGTCGCCATCCACTTCCGTTCTCATTCGAGAATCTGGATTCTCATTCATGGCTTCTGCCGCACGAAAGAGTTTCCGCCGGGACATCCGGTTCTTACTCACCGGATATTTCTTTTCAAACTTCTTGTTCTTTGCTTTGAACAGCAGCGGCAGGATAAAGACCGCGTAGAGAATCAGGCCAATGCCGAAGATAACCAGAAGAAATGCGAGCAAGCCAATAATAAAGCACACCGGTTTTTGGATGCCCGTTATGTCATCCAATGAAGACGGCAGCAGCTTCAAGAAAATTTGTCCGCCAATAATTGGCAGCAAGCCTTTTGCGAAGGTCAGCTTTGCAATACCATCTTCGCTCAGCAGCCATCGGTATTTCTTACGCTGTTTCTCGTTCAGTACCATTATCGTCTTCCTTTCTCTTTGTTGATGTCAACAGGGCAATGCCGCTTACGGCAGACAGGACAGCTAAGATGCCGCTTATTACTGCGCCAATGGCTTCACCCGCCTGGGTTCTGCTGTTTATGCTCAAATAGTACGGACAGATATTCTGCCCTACCGTCGCGAGCTTAAAGTCTTCGAGATGTTCTGTCGGGATAGGCAGAATGTTGCCTTTGATGGGCGCGTTATTGATGTAGTACATATCCTTTTTATCAGCATCAAATTCTGCTGCGATAACATACACATCGCCATTTTTCGCGTAGACTTCAAGTGGATAAAAGGCTGTCACATAGTCGCCGGACGGCTCCTCCCCTGCTGCTTGGTGCCGTTCCCACATTGAGCTTCCACTCAAAATCTTATAGTCACCTGAATCCATTTCAACCGGTTTCTTTATATAGTTGTCGATTTCTGTTGCCGTAATGGTGGTAAGGTCTGTTCTTTCTTCTTGCTGCAACGACAAAATAGGAACGACAGCGAACAGCGCTGCCATCGCAAACAGCAGGATTGCCTGTGCAATGATTTTTGGTTTACTTTGCATTTTTTTGTCTCCCGTATGGTTTTCTGCCCTCACTCAGATTTGACGGTGTCTTCTCGTGGACAAAGTGGCATAGTCCTGTTTTCCTCCTTTCAATTTCTTGGGTATTTATCGCCCATGTGCAGCATACCAAGCATAGAAACCATCGTATTGTTCACGTCCCGGTCTGCCTTCGCTTAGGCTTGACGGAGCCTGCAGATTGCTGTGCCGTCCCGCGTTTAAACCGTTACCGTAGGCTTTTTTCACTGCTTCTTTGAGTTCTTCAGAAAATTCTCGTTCTTCTCGTTCGTTTTCTTGGAATGCTTCTGCAAACGCTTTGTATAAGTCATATGTTTCTTTTGCAGGATTGAACGGTGCAGTCCTGTAATATTCTGTTATGAACCATTTCTTACCGTCGATGCTTGTCAGATAAAATCTGGTATTTGGAATCGGAATACTTCCCATCATAGTCATTGACACATCAACCATTCGTTTAATTCATGGAGAATTTCATCCCCATCTCGAAAACCACCGGACCCGTGATATTGGTTCTGTTCCCGCTCATCCTCCAACGTTTTTACCGTGGCGAGCAGCTTATCTTCTCTGCCTTCTGCTTCGCCCTTGGCAAAAGCCGCTTTCTCAGCTTCGTCAATGCGCTGGTATCTGCTCTTTCGCTCTTTCTCGATGTAGAGTAACCCGTTGGCTACTGCATCGAGAAACGTTTGCATCTCGGATTCCGGGATAGGTTCTTTGTCATCCTTGTCTTTGGACACGCTGCAATAGCCGTTATCGTCATAGTGGATGAAATAGGGGGAGTTCGGAACCTGTTGTACTCTCATCAACAATTTCTCCTTCCTATTTTGAAAGACGATTTGCCGGGATTGTTTCCCGTTGCCCGCTGCTCGCCTGCGTGGAGGCTGTCTTCGTTGAGCGGCAGCAGCCCTCAAGGGGCTGCAATGGTTACTTTTCGTTTTTATCAAACGGATGAGATGCAAACGGATTTTCTTTATCCGCAGCTTCGTGTTTCTTTGCCGCTGCGCGGTGCGCATCCAGAATTTCCTTCTCATCCACATAATCCGGATGGAAGTGGAGCATATCCTTCCCCGTCTCCGGGTCAGTGCCCGGCACGACCCAGCCGCCTGCGGTGCGTCGAGGTTCACGAGAAGAGTCTGCGTTCTCCACTCCGTCGATATGGATGTTGCGGTCTGTCTTTGCCTGAATGCTGTTGGCGCGGACGATTTCGCCCATGTCGATGCCGGTAGCTTCCTTCACCGTCTGCATCGTTTGTGCCATGAGCACCGGAACATTGCCGGAAACACCGGATACGCCGGAGGCGTCACCGCCAATGATAGATACTTTGTCGATGCTGGACAAAGGCTGAGCCACGCTTTTGGCGATGTCAGGCAGGACCTTGATAAGCATTTCGGCGACAGCCGCATCATTATACTGCTTGTAGGCTTCGGCTTTCTGCTTCATAGCTTCAGCTTCGGCAATACCTTTCTGACGAATTGCTTCCGCCTCGGCTTTACCGACAAGCTCGATGCCTTCTGCTTCCTGCTGCTTAGCAAACTTCTGCGCTTCGGCTGCACGCTCCGCCTCGTACTTCTTTGCCTCCGCCTCTTTCTGGCGACGGTATAGGTCGGCATCTGCCTGCTTGCGAACTTCCGCATCGAGTTTTCGTTGCTGAACTTCGGCTTCCTGCGCAGCGAGGTCTACCATTTTCTTCTGCTTGGCAATCTCGGCATCTGCTTCTGCTTCTTTGATTTCCTTGGCGCGGAGGTTCGTTTGAATTTGACCGGCAGCGTTTGCATCCGCAGCAGCCTTATCCGCCTCTGCCTGCAACCGTGCTTTGGCGAGCTTGAGCTCGTTGTTACGCTGGGCGATAGCCGTCTGTGCTTCGACTTCCTTGGCGTTTGCCGCCATCTCCGCGTCAGCCTTAGCACACGCCACATCGCGGGCTGCCTGCGCACGGGCAATCTCGGCCTGTTTCTTCACGAGCTCTTCCTGCTCAATGCCGATGGCTTCGATAACACCGTGGTTATGACCCTGCCCGTCAATAGCATCGCGGATGTCCTGCACATTGAAGGTTACGACCTCAAGACCCATTTTCGCAAGGTCCGGGCGAGCGTTCTCAATGACGCTCAGCGCCATCTGCTTGCGGTTCGTCAAAATCTGGTCAACGGTCATGTCAGAGACAATCTCACGCAGGTTTCCCTGCAGAACATCGTTGACTTTATCGTTGATGCCCTGCTCGTTCATTCCAAGGAAATTCGAGATAGCTGCCTGCTGGCGGGACATGATGTACGCTTTCGCATCCTTCAGACCAGACGCCTTGACTTCCTCGTCCAGAACAGTAGAGTTTTCACTGTAGACTTGAATCGTGACAACAGAATCAATCCAGAGCGATACGCCGTTCTGGGTTTTAACGCCTGTCTCCGGAGTCTTGACATCGATTTTCAGAAGGCGCATGTTCAGACGGTCCGCACGCTGCAGGACCGGGAGTACAAATGTTCCTTTGCCGCAAACGACTTTCGGTCTGGCAAGGCCAAAACCCGTTACTACGATTGCCTCCGTCGGAGGGGCTTTCTTGTAGCAGAGAAAGCCAAAGAGGATGAGCAGTACGATGACTACTCCAATGATGAGCGCCATGATGTCTCCTTTCACTTCTAAGTGTGGTTACTCTTCCGTTGCCGCAACATAATCGTCAATCCAGTTATCCGCATCGAGGATGTCTGAATGGACAAGTTCAATGTAGTCGCCTTTCTGCATAGCGGCAGCATTGATTTGGTCGAGTCCCCTTGCTGTGAGTGTACGGGGACCGTCTCCATACTCCTCGGTGTATCCGAGGTCATCGGACTCGTCACACGCTTCCTGTAACTGCGTCTGCGCGTTCTCTTTGCAAGAATCACTGATGTAGCGGTTCAAGGCGAACTTCACAGCCTCTTCCGGTGCATGTTCGTCATCCCTACTGCAGTAGTACAGTGCCAGCAGGTAGGCAGCCATATAGGATGCTGCAACTTTCATGGTTCTCGCCTCACCAATCCATATCGCCGATGTCGAAGCGTTCAACATTGTCCTCCAGCTTGTAGAAGAAGCCGTTTGTCAGCGTCAGATTGCCGCCGCCATCGTACGCGCTCTCGTTGTTTCTGACTTTTCTTAAAAACGCTTCGCCTTCGTTCGTCAGCCTATGGTATCCTCTGGACGGAGCCACGGTATAGCCCATCTTATCGGCGTTGCTGGCAGCAAAAGCAAGACTCTTCTCTGCGCTTGTCATTTTTCCGCCGTTCACCATCGTATTCGCGTCCGGGCATGCATTGGAGACAAGCTCCGTCATTGCGTATTGGATAGCCGTCTGGAGCTGAACCGGCATATTGAATGTGCCGCCTTGCATTTTGAGTGCCATGAGGTACGCTGCCATATACCTGTCTGAAGTAGATGCCTTGCCCTCTTTCTTTGAGCTGCCTGAGCGCTTAGTGACTTTCTTGGTGGGCCGCGCAACAGCGATGTAGTCGTTGAGCCAAATGAAGAAATTGAGTATACTGGAATGCTGGAGACCCTCGTAATCACCCGCCTGTCGTGCGGCAAGGTCCAACTGGTTAATGCCTTCCTGTGTAAGTGCGTGGCAGCCTCCACCGAGGCTTACCGTATAGCCATATTTGTCGGCGTTACTGCAGGCAAATCTCAGCTGCTTTTCCGCCGCTGACATCTTACCGTCGTTCACAAGGTTGAAGGCGTCTTTGCTGAAGCCATTGATGTAATGGTACAGCGCAAACTTCACGACATCGCCTTGTTTGTTTTGACCTTTCTTGCTGCACTGATACAGTGCCAAGAGGTATGCGGCCATGTAATGAGCAGTTGCTTTCATGAGTATTCTCCTTTCAGAAAACAAAAGAAAAAGCTGCGGAGGCGGAAGCGACCACAGCTTTCTGTATGGGGTGCGTCGGTGCAGGACATCGCCGACGCAAGAGGGAGTACAAGCGGGCAAACATGTCGTGAGGCATCGGGCTCAGCAGGAAGAGGCTTGACCCGCTATGGCCCTATTCCGCTTGTACAATTCCAATTTTACGCAATTCGCACGAACGTGCAAGTTGTTTTTACACAATTTCCGCATGAATGAAGAGGAATTCTTGCCGCAATTTCTTAAACAAAGAAATCCCGCCGCTCTATGGGGAAGAGCAGCGGGAAATCCAAAAAAGAAAGGATGAGGAAAAATAGAAAGGTGTTTAATTCATGCAGTTGTTTGGCTGCGAACTAAAACGATGGCAATGCCATTGCGGAGCGGCATTGCTAACCGCTACGAGCGGCTCGAAGATATTGGTATTTACTCTGCCCCGGTATACAAGGCTGCCATCGGCAGCACCGTCGAGTCTTTAACTGTTATCTTCTATTACAGATTATACCATATATTGTAGTAAAATGCAAGTGCTTTTTAAAATTATAGCATATCTTGTGTTTTGCGCTGCTTTTGTCGTTTAAGAATTTTTGTTGAATTTATTTTCAGTGAAAATTCTTTCAACGTTTTTGCTGCTTCGTTGATTGTGATGTGGTTGCTAGTGACTATGCTTGCTTTACTTTTGTTTTCCTTAGCTTTTCTTAGTATATTCTTAGCTGATGAGGACGCGCACATAGCCATGTTTATATTGTGCATATTTTTGACAGATTTGCGAATCGTTGCTAGTGCCTACACTGTGCATGTACTACTCTTTATTTCTTTCTAAGCTCTGCTCTTAACGGATGGCGCACATAGCCATATTTTTATTGTGCAAGAAATTGACAAATCTGCGAAAAATGGAATTGCTCATTTCAGCTACGCTTCCACCGACCAAGTATGCCCATCTGGAGCAGCTACGCTTCCATCGACGAGTTCGACTTTTTGTCCGCTTTTCCTGAAACTTGTCTCCAAAAAGTGTCCGTTTTTCTATAGTTTTGGGAATTGAAGTCAACAAATTACCCAATTTCGATTTTTTTGTGGTTTTGGGAATTAGTCGATATTCAGTAGTGCCTTGATTGAATTATTGAAGCTGTCGCAGATAGCGTGGATACTGCGATACTGTCCCGTGAATCGCTTGCACTGTTCGTGCGTGATGATGGGGTGGTCATGCTCTATGCGGTCGACTCTCACATCCACGGTGTTCTTGTTATTGCACAAATGGTCTGGGTGACCTTCCAGAATGTAGGGACCGTATATTACCGACCCATAAGCGTATATACCGCTTTCTTGACTTAGATGCCAGTTGCCAAGATGGAGGAGAACGACATCATCGAGGTGCATATCTCTCGCGGCAGGAAGCTGTACTACTTGTCCTGCAGTCTGTATCTGTTCGAACAGCGGCATCTCTTTAGACCGAAGTGGCAGAATGTATATCGTCGTCATTGTTCAGCATCCACAGTTTCAACGCGATTCTCCTGCGGGTAGATGGTGCAAGTTCCTTTTGCCAAGATATCGCCACCGTAGAACTTGTCGATAGTTACCGGCATTACGATTTCTTTGATGTCGTTTACATCTTTCCCGCTTGCTTTGCAGGCGTCTTTGAATTCATACCAATGGAGGTCAGAATACACAATAGAGTTTGCATCTACCTTCTCACCCCACATCGGGTCATACTCCTCTCCGTCAATACTCCCCTTCTCTGCTCCGAAGGTGATAGGCTCATCCAGCTTGTTGACAAGGAACATTTTTGCTGTGTAGCCAAAAATGTTATTCGGGTCAAATCCGCAGATTGCCATTGTGAAGGCATCGGTATTGTACAGAACCATATCGGTCGGCTGAAGCTCATGGACAAAGTTTTGTGCTTCAAAATCGTCTGTCGGATAAATTGTGAGGTATTCGTTGAGTGGGTCCGGATAATCCGAATCAAAGTCGTTGATATAAGAGTACAGGTAGATGTCTACCTTGGTGACGTCTTCTGGCTTCAACCCATACAGTCTGAGCCCGGCAGAGTCCCATGAAGCAACTTCTTCGACCGTTTCCCCCGGCTTCGTGAAGATATGCCAGTTAGGGTCTGCAGGGATACCGTTGAGATATGCTGCATCAATAGATGCATTGAGTTCTACTTGGCTCTTGTTTTTGTAGCTTAGCTTCCAGTAGTATCCACCATTGGTATCGTGTCCTACCGCAAGCAGCTTAACCGTACAGTCATCATTGTTCGCCAGCGTCTTCTCATAGAAATTCTCATCATAAATGATGGTCGGCTCCGGTGTAGGTGTCGGTAAATCCAAGCCTTCTGCAGTGCCGGAATATACTGTTTCGTACTGAGTTCCATCCGAGTCGGTATGAATCGTTGGCTCTTGTGTCGCGGCAGGGACGGTAGATTCTGCTTTTCCGCAGGCGGCGAGCAGCATCACCGTAATAATGGATACTGCTATCAAGGCTGCTTTTTTCATGGTTGCTTCTCCTCAAAATGTGTTTTTTCTAAATTGTACATTTTCTCACACCAAAATGCAAATGGATGTTGTTGTATTGCGGGTTTTCGGCGTGTTGCACAATGTGTATTTTTGCGAATTGGGCAGGATGCTGTATCATTTTAATGAACATTTCAGGCAGTCACTTTCACTTTGTGACATTTTGTGGTATAATTATCATAAACGAAACAATGGAGGCATTATCATGGCGTTTCCCGGCATGCTTGAGCTTACAGAGGAACAGACGCAGCAGCTTGTTAATATCATTGATGAGAAGCAGGACTGTATTTGTGAAGTTTCGAACAGTATGCACACGGTCTGGATTACTTCCGATGATGGTGAGAACGAACTGCGTGTTGCCTTCCTTGGACGCTTTGCATTGGTCATCTCGCGTGTTGGCTTTGAGAACAAGCGGCGTGGTACAATGACAGCGCTTCTTTCTGTTCTAAAAGAAATCTGTGAGAGCTATGGCGTGCATCGAATCATCATGCAGTCTGTGCTGACGAAGGAGATGGAGGCATTTTGCCGCAAGTCCGGGTTCACACCCGACCAAAATTCCACAATGGAAGTTGACGGGGTGCTGATTGGGGATTATTTTTTGGACTTCTAACTTTTCCTACAAAACAAAAAGCACCCAAAGCGGTTGCTCTGAGCACTGTGTATGGTGAATTAAGCAAAAACCCTCTTGACGTTTCTTGCTAAAGTAACTATAATAAATATAGAGGGTTGAAGCTCTTAATAAGCGGACACCTCGGTTAGAATCCAACAAGCCGATACATCGTGTGAAAATGCACCTGCCCCATGAGACTACCTAAGTGGCATTAGGTAGTCTCACTTCTTTTTACTGCCAAAATAAATGGCAACAAAAACGCCGAACCATGTACCAATGCAACCAATGATTGCAACGACAACATTCACGTCCATGCTATCACCTCCGACAAAGATTGCCGGAAGGCGAAAAAAGTGTATGACCTCCTGTCTGCCTTCCGGCTCTGGGAGGTGACCGCCTAAGCGCTTGTAGCGGAACTTCAACTCTCTGGGAATATTATATCATACTTTGTCATATCGGTGCAACCGCTTCTAGTGCCATTTTTACTACTTTCAAAAGCTGAATTATTTTTGCTTTTCGAAAGCCACCGCCGCTGTCCTTTATCGAGAGTGCCGTAATACCCTTTGCTTTAGCTATGGGGATATAAGGCACAACGTAATCGAACTTTTGCTTAAATGGTAAAATAAAAATGGTATTTCAAAAGGGCGTAAAATTTAGAATCTACCCAAACAGAGAGCAGCGAAATCTGATTGACCGTACTCTCGGTTGCAGCAGGCTCATTTACAATAAAGGTCTTGCCATGCGGGAGGACGCTTTTTAACATGCTGGAGTACAAAGCCTATTGGTACGGCTGTACAGTAATTCGTGTACCTACATTCTATCCAAGCAGCCAAACCTGTTCCTGCTGCGGATACCAGAACAAAGAGGTTAAGAATCTTAGCATCCGGAAATGGGAATGCCCGTCTTGTCACACGGTTCATGACCGCGACAAAAACGCTGCTATTAACATTTTGCGTAAAGGACTTGAAAAGTCCGCTTAAACTAATACATACCGTACCGTGGGGCACACGGGAAGTAACGCCTGTCTGACATCGTGTAAGACGCAACAGCTTCGGTTGCTGCGCAGTGGTGGTTGATGCAGGAATCCCCCTGCTTTAGCCGTGGGGAGAATGTCAATGGGTAGCAGCATTTTGTGTGTTGACCAGTTCTTTTCCCGTCTCAACGATTCTTTTGTTGCATAAATTGTTAATTTTTAATATGAAACCATTGACGATACTTGCGAGTTGCCTATAATAGAATTAACGGCAAATGTATTATATTTTTTGAAAGTTGGTGTTTTCAATGGCAAGAGCAAATCGTCCTTACCATTTGACTCCCGCCGAGGAGTCTGTTATGGCTGTTTTTTGGAATAGCAAGAAGGCTATGCCGCAGGCAGATGTCATCAAGAAAGCCGAGGAGAACGGTATCCGCAACTGGAAAGAGCGGTCTATCTTCTCGATTATCAACAACTTGCTGGCTAAAGGCTTGATTCAGGCTGATGGCTTCGTCCGCGCAGGCAAGACCTATGCCCGTACTTTCTCTGCGACGATGAGTCGCCCGGAGTATTACGCCAAGATGGTGGCGCACACCCTCAATGACAAAGAGCTTGTTGTTTTTAAGCGGGCACTGAAAGCAGAAGTGAATGCTGCTGATGCGGAGGCTGCTTCTGGTGTCGAGGAAGCCACCGAAAGCGCTCCGGCTGAGGAGGCTTAACCTGCTGTGGTATAAGCCTTTTGCTTACTAGCTATTAAATTTATACGCCATAGTGGTGGACTTCTAACATGGGTCTGCTGCTGTGGCGTTTTCCTTTGCTTCGACAAACCACCTATCGACTTCATAGTACAAATATGTTCTGGCTCTTCCTATCTGGCAAGTATAGCGCACACCAACTCCGCCGGTTTTTGAGTATTTGCGCGGTCGCACTTCCGAAATGTTGGAAATGTCGAAACGCTGCCCCGTATCCCAAACGACAGTTTGTGGGATAAGTGTGCCATCTGCTTGAAAGTCTGCGATGACCTCCACATATCTCTTGACTCTTTGTTCTGACATGACTTATATACTCCCTTGTAGATACCCGTGCGGATGAATTGTATGGTCGTTTTTGGCGTCGCAGTGAGATAAGAGCTTATCCGTGTACATTATCGCTCTTTGTACGGAATAGTACCCGAATCGGTTTCTGACTCCATCAATGGCAGCTTCAAGACGTTCCATCTCCTCTTGCTTCTCGGCACTATAATCGAATGAAATTTGGCAAGGCTCAGTGTCCGGCTGCAGGTCTACTGCCCGTACACCAATGGAACGAAGATGCTCATTCCAATGGTAGTGTTTCTTATACAATGTGAACGCGGCGGTTGCTATTTCCTTTTCCTGCATGGTAGGCTGACTTAGGTGTGTCTGCCGTTCGAAGCTGAACAGGCTAGAATCCCGAAGGCTGACCTCCACGCCTCGGCATCGGAAATGATTCTCTCTGAGCCGCGCAGCGACGCTTTCTGCGAGCAGATAAATAACTATCCAGACATCTTGGTCTGTCAGAAGGTCCCGTGGCGTGGTCCAACTATTGCCGATGCTCTTGATGGGTGCGAGAACTTCCCGCTGTTCGTACTTGGCGACGGGCGCATTATCCAGACCGTTGGCAAATCTCCAGAGCAATAATCCCACCTTGCCTAGCTTTTGCTGTAGAAATTCTGGTCTACTCTTTGCTAAAGCCCCTATCGTATGGATAGCATAGCCGTCTAACTTGGAAGCAGTCTTTTTCCCTACATAGAGCAAGTCCGATGCAGGCAGCGGGAAAACTATCTTCTTAAAGTTCTGCCTATTGATAACCGTAATGGCATCCGGCTTTTTATAATCTGAGCCGAGCTTAGCTAATGTTTTGTTCCAGCTCACTCCAACCGAACATGTAATGCCAAGTTCGCCCTTAATTGTATCGGAAATTTTCCTTGCTATCCTCTCCCCTGTTCCAAAAAGAGACTGGCTCGCTGTGCAATCAAGCCATGCCTCATCCAAGCCAAACGGTTCGACCTGGTCTGTGTATCGGAGGAAGATTTCTCTGGTGTAGCCGCTGAAGCGCGTATAGAGGTCATAGTGAGCTGGAACGAAGATGATGTCCCGGCAATGCTGCTGTGCCTCCCATAACGGCATACCGGTTTTTACGCCCATCCGCTTAGCCGGGTATGAAGCAGTCAATACGATACCGCTTCTTCGTTCTGGGTCACCGCATACAGCAACCGGCTTTCCATGCAGTTCCGGGTGGTATGCCATTTCGCAACTAGCGTAGAAACAATTCATATCGCAATGAAGGATAACACGCTCTTTTGCCATTCTCACAGACACCTTCTTCCCGTCGTTGTATTTGGTTGTTTCTTAGTCTTATTTGTTGTTTTATGTCGTATTTAGTATAGCAAATACAACCGTAGGTTGCAATATCAATTGAAAAATTTTGCGGTTGTAATCCGTATAAATACTCTCCAACTGCGAAAAGTCTTGGTAAAATAAAAGAGAGGAGCCGGATAAGCTCCTCTCTCTTGCTTTATTGTTTGTGTTTAATGTGCCGAATCGGTACTCCCATCTCATCCTGCTTCTTTTTCTGAAGAAGGTCTGAGAACAGTATTAGCTTGCAGGAATGTGCAGGTTGTGGACTATCCGGGAAACCGGCAAATTGTATCTTGCAGTCGAGCGCTGTCTCTAAAGAGACAATACGGGAATAGTCCTTGTCGAGAGGCAAGCCACTCTCGTTTTCGTTCAGCATGAAGATGCTGGACAGCCATCTGCCGGGACCTGTAACGAAATCTGTGTCTATGTTCGTTTCAAGAAGCTCCGTACCTAGAAACAGAGGCGATTCGAGTCTCGGATGCTCCTCTTCGTCGAATCCGAAGCTGTAGACGAGTGCGCAGTTTGGAGATGGTGTTCTTACTGTGCAGCGGAACTTTTCATCCGGATACGCAACACATCTCGTCAAGCGATAGGCAAACGGTCCTGCACAGCTTGTGGCAAAGTTGAAGTATTCTACCCATGCGTCAAGTGTGGTTATCAAGTATGCCGACGCTGCATCTCTTATATACTCCACAGCCTTCTCTTGATTCGTATACAGAAGGTCGCCTTCCGGAGTACCTCTCCCCTGCTGCATCTGAAAGCCGTCTTCCTCGTCGTAGACGGCTTTTACTTTGCCTGCTTTGATTTTAAGTCTTGAGAAAGCAAAGGCCCCATCATAGTGTGTGAAGCCGTACTCTCTGGTATCTATGCGCAGAACCCCTTTTATGACGAATTCGGAATCATAGTAGCTGACTTTTTCGTAGCGTGTGACATATGCCTGTATTATGCTCATGCTGATAACCTCTTCGTTCCCTCTGCCGCCTCTGTTCTGGAATGGTTAATCCCATATCTTGAGAGGCGGTTTTTCTTTGCCGGTGTATGGTGCTGGCATTGGCTGCCAAGCAACTATCATGCCTTCCGGCCATGCCCACTCGTGCAGCGGTCCATCCCACCATTCTCCGTATTCGAAGAACGCGGTCGTCGTCATGGTCGGCTTCTGCCGTGTGACAATGTACTTCCCGGCTTTCTTTGGGTTTCCTTCTTTTGCAATGAGGGTCCACTCAGTGGTGGAAGGCTTTTCTTTGATGTCCATGCGAAACTCCTTTCTTGTCTTGGTTTATGCTTCTTCAGTAATCAGGAGCCTGACTGTCCCATCTGCTTCGATTTTTAGTCGCATGGTCTTTAGGTAGCGCTCATAGAACTGCTTCTCCTCTGCCTTGGAAAGCTCAATGCGTGTCTGCAGGAGTGCTACATTCATCATTTCCTTGACGTTGAAGGACTCAAAGTGCTTTCCGGCAAATCTCTTGCACTCGCTGAGTAAAGCATCTACTTTCATTCTGTGCGATTGACCACCTTGGCAGAATTGGTCTAAGTAGCAGAAAGGAATGTCGCTCTCCACCATTTTCTGAACCACTTCATAGCTCACTTTATCCTGTTCGACCATCACGAGAAATTTGGCTGTGTTTACGGAACTGATGAGCCCCCAATAGTCTGAATCGGACGAGAACAGCAGAAAGCTGTTCACATGATTTGCGTAATGTTCCTTGCAACACCCCGCTACAAGCATCACATCCACAAGGCTTTTACCTGTAAGTACACGCTCTGACATCTGATGCTCAATAGTTGCCTTTGTATGCTTAGCCAGTAATCCCCAAGCAGAGGAGGCGTTTACATCGTTGTACAGAATGATTTTCGTGATTTTGGCAAGTGTTTCCGGTTGCATACTCTGCAGCGCAGCACATAGCTTCAGCGGGTCACAGTTCTCACAATCTACCAGAGCGACGGTCTGCTCGCTGGCATCAACAAAGCTGTATATATTCCGTTGTGTCTCTTTACCCTCCCCACGGACATTAGAGTACCCGGTAAACACTTCCCCATTCTGTTGGTAGAGGCGGCTCAAAAACTTCTCGTCGTTATAAAGCAGGTTCCCCTCGTCGTCCTTGCCCCATTGCCAATAGATAAACACTCGGTAAGGATAGCGCTCTAGGTTATCCATGTAATATTCGAGTGCTTCTCTTGACTTCTTTTGGCTGTTACCGCCGGGAATGATAAAGAGCTGCCGTACGAAGTCCCAGTTAATCCAAATAGGAAACAGCGTCTTACAAGCATCTATATGCTGCTGTAGTAGACTGTTGATTTTAGGAAGATATTCTTCGAGCTTTGGGTTAGCTTTGATGATTTCGATACCGTCTTTGTGGAGTTGATTGACCATGCTTTGTGTCTGAGGGATAGTATGGAGATTTTTTAACTCCATGAGAATGAGTATGGAAAAGCGCTTGAAGTTGCGTTCTATTTCTGTTCGCAGGCTGCAGAGGTTACGGATGATACGAGCGTCTTTGTTTTCGTTGAGCTGCTCATAGATGTCCGTGTCTAATCCTGTGTACTCGCTGCGCCAGTGTGTGTCCGGTACTCCGATGAGATATGCGACCTTAGACACGATGTCGTACTCTTCTCCGCGTCTTTCCCTATATTGTTCTCGTTTTATATTCATGTCCTGCTTTGCTGTGACTGTAGTTGCTGTCGCCATCTTTGCTCTTTCACCTTCTTCTTTTCCTTTTACAGTTTTTTTGCTCCCTACATTATTATACATTATACGACATAAAGTGGCAATCATAAAAACAAGTCAGGAAAACCCACGACTGAAGTCGTGGGATGAAAGGCGTTAAGAGCGATTTAACCCATGCCGTCTATCTGCAAGATAGGCAGCATTTTTTGTTGTTAAAATGTGCGAATTGCGTACCATAGATAGTAGATTCTAAAGAAAAGGAGGCTGCTACCTATGCGTCTTGTAATGAAAGCATACAAGTATAAATTGTACAATAACAAGAAGAACAAGTATCTTGTTCAGCAAATAGAAATCGCCTCCGAAATTTGGAATTTCTGCATTGCTATGCGGCGCATGTACTATTTGGTCTATGGGAAAAACCTTAGTGGGAATACTCTAAAGAAGTATATTGCTAAAATCTGCAAGCGCCGTAAGTGGGCTCATTGGCACAATCTTGGCAGCCAAGCTATTCAGGATGTAGTAGAGCGAGTTGACCGCGCCTATAAAGCCTATTTCGACAATAAGAAAAAGGCACATCCTACTAAGAAGTCGCTGCCGAAATTCAAGAAGCGTGAGATGTACAAAAGCTTCACACTCAAACAGGCAGGCTATAAGTTTGACGGTAAAGGTGGCGTTACTATCAACGGGAAGAAGTATCGTTATTTCGATTCTCGTCCGTTGAATGGTAAAGTAAAAACCTTAACTGTCAAGCGCGACAATTTAGGTGACATCTATCTCTTTGTCGTCACACAAGAGGAATGTAACGAAATTCTTCCACGAGCGGGTAAAGCTGTCGGGATAGATTTCGGCTTAAAGCATTTCCTCAACTTGGATGACGGCAGCGTGATAGATTCTCCAGAATGGTATAAAGCCTCTCTGAAAGAGTTACAGCAAGTACAAAGACACATCTCACGCTGCAAGCCGGGAAGTAACAACCGCAAGAAAGCAATTAAGGAGTTGGACCGTATCTATCGTAAGATATGTAACCAACGCACCGATTGGTTTTTTAAGGTTTCCTACCAACTGATAACGGATTACGCTATCATCTGCATTGAAGACTTAAACCTTGTGGGAATGCAAAAACTCTGGGGACGCAAAATTAACGATATCGCGTTTGGTGAATTTGTCAAAATCCTTGAGTGGACAGCATCCAACTGTGGTACAGAAGTCGTGAAAATCGACCGTTTTGTCCCTTCCAGCAAATGCTGCAGCCGCTGTGGGTGCATCTACCCGAAGCTTACGCTCAAACAGCGGCAGTGGGATTGTCCCTCTTGTGGCACGCACCACAGTAGAATCCCACGATTTTAATCGTAGGAGTGTGTCAACAATCTGAACTTAGCTAAATACAGGGTGATAACTCGGACGCTTGTTCTACACCGGCGAGGCTCTTTTGCTCTGGATGAACTATGCCTACCTCAATTGAGTAAGACATCCACGATATGCTGTGTTGCGTTGTTTGGTTGTCGCATGTCCTCCGTGTGAGACAATCGGAGGTCTTAGTATTCTCCATATAGGTTGTCGTATATCGGTGTACCGACATAGTGCCGGTATGCCGATTTTTTGTGTATGCGGCTGAAGAAAACTCTCAGTTGGATAAATGAGTTGTTGGTCCTGTCCACTTTGCGTGTTCGCCACTTTTTCCTACGAATAATTAGAGCATCCGCACACTTTTTACAGGGAAGACTCGTTTTATTCCAGCATTTTCCTGCCTATGAGCTTATTGAGAGAAATTTTCTGCACCGTTTTTCAAAAATATTCTTTGCCGTTGACCGGAAGTAACAGGAGATTCTTTCGCGCAAAAAATGAAACCTGCTTCGTGGTGAGGCGCAGCAAGTCCATAGCAAGCACACAGCAAGTTCTCGTCAAGTGTATAACAAGTCCAATGTCTACTTTTCTCCTGTAAATGTCTACTTCTGTTAAGACAATGTCTATTTTTTACACAGCCACCCATTTAATTCGGTTTTTTCGTAAAAACACATCTAATACGGGACGGATTGGCTTGACAAGGTGTGCGATATTTTGGCTACGCTATCACCAACCAGCTTGTAGCAGCAGCTACGCTTCCGTCGTCTAAGAAGTCAATACATGGTAGCTATGCTCTCACGGATGAACGAGGAGTACCTACGGTTTGTTTGTGCCTACGGTATGGAAATGTTTCATCGCCGTGCGGGGTGGGACCGCCTCCATTCCAAATACGACATCTACATCTGTCAGATACTGCGTGGTCGGTTGTCTCATATCCACGGAAATCACAGATATGAACCTTCGTAGTTCAGTTTTGTGATTCGTTGGCCTATGGCTCATTGCGCAATATTTCCAAAATGTGGTCTGCTATTTGGAGGAGGCAATACGCTCTGGCTGCCACTTATCCTCTACCCTTCTGCTTTGCCGTTATCTCCAGCCCGCCGGGCAGATACCGAACATATCGCCTGCAGCAACCTTCCAGAACGGAATATATAGTAGCGCTAATATAGAAAGTGGCTCTTGTGTATTATAGCGACTCGCGAGTGTGTTGCTACGGCTCTTTATATACTACAGCAGCGCCACAGACAACCACTTCTTAGCTTTCCTTATGAAAACCAGCAAACTATTCGTATAAAAAGAAAAACGCACCACAGAGGCTCTGTGCCCCTATGGTGCGTATGCTTTTATCGGAGGTAGTCGCTTAACTTGATGACAGATACCGATTCAATGGATGTATCTATATCAAGGTATGTGCAGTTGCTGTTTGGTCTATCTATACGGACAATCTCTTTATGAGGAATATGCCCAAAGATATAGAGAGTATTCTGATGGTCCGGCAGCATCTCTGCCTTATCGTAGTCATTTACCTTTCCGAAAGGATTGTTGTGTGTAATGACTACCTGCTTAAATTTCTCTGTAGTGGAAGGCGTGATGTTGAGTTCCTGCGTATTGTTTTCAAAGATAGCTTCAAAGTTTTCTCTTGTTTTCTTCGTGCCCATAAGGAACTCGTAGATGGTGTGCTCTGCGTTATACGGGGCTCCACACATGTTATCGAGGATGTAAAGAACGATTTTCCAGAGATTGTCACTTTCCCATGCGAGCGTATAGGTGATGAACATCTTTTGCCAGCCTTCGAAGGTATGTGGTCTTGAGGCAAGAATTTTCTTTCTCTCTTCTAAGCTACATCTAAGTCCTTCAAGTTCTTCTTTCGTTCTGAAGATATGCTCTCCCTGCTTGTAGTGCAGGAATACCCATGCTGCAAGCTTTCTTACTGTAGGAGATTGTGCGAGTGATTTGTAGTACCATAGCATTTGCCGGTGCTCGTATTCATGGTTGCCAAGAACGAGGTGTACGGTATCTTTATGGTCTGCAATGAAGTTTACGACTTTTGCATTCTCAATGCCACGGTCTACTACATCACCAACAAAGATGAGCTTGTCAGTCTTCTCATCCCAATTGGATGCAATGAGCGCTTCTATGAGTCTTTTGAAGTCTCCGTGAACATCTCCTACTACATAGATATCATTCATGTCTGTTTTCCCCTTCCACAGCATTCTTTCGTGTTCACTTCTGCAACTTGGCTATACAGCACTCTGAGCTTGTACATCGGCTTGTCTACATCTCTGTGCATATGCCCACAAAACCACTGCTTGAACTCCACTCTGCGGTAGATTTCGTTGAGGTATACCCCAGTTGGGTCGTTGATAGGGCTGATGTCCCGAAAGTATATTGGCATAAGTATCTGTGGCAGCGTGTGCGTAAGAATAATGTCTACTTTGTTTCCGTGTTCTTCCAGTGTGTCGAAGCCATGCCATGTCTCTTTCATGGATGGGATTTCCTCGCGCCACCAAGTAACGCCTTCTGTGCGGTAGATTTTATCGATGGACTCCGCACCACCCATACACCACACGGTCATTCCATCAATCGTGTAATATTCACCGCGCATCAGATGGATGACATTGGATGCTTCCGGCAAACGCTGAATGAGCCCGCCGTTCCATTGCTCTGTGTGTTGCTCTGCCCAAAATGCGTGGTTATCATGGTTCCCATCAACGAACAGAATATCGCAAGGAAAAGATGCCAGCCAGTCAGTGTACATCTTGTACGCTCGTGCTGATTTGATGTTATGCTGCGGGTAGTTCTTTGCTTTGAGTTCATTTGCCGGGATACGGTCCGTTGGAAAGAACGGAAGTCCGAAGTCTCCACAAACTACAATAGCATCGTCTTTTGTGAGGTCGCGGTCAAGAAACTTTTTGGGGTTGATTTTGAAAATCTCATCCGGTCCATGTGTATCTCCAAAGATGTGCAGAAGCACGGTTGTCACCTTCTCTCTGTTTCTTCATCTCTTTTTGGATGTCACAGCATCAGAAGCAGGTATTCTGCCTCTTTGTTGCCCTTGTAAGATGCGATTGTCATATTTCGACGGTCGCGTTCCTGCTCCTCTTCCGGATACCAGTCTTCCGTGTAATCGTCGCCGAGGAGCTCCTTTACAAAATCCTCGAACGGAATACCGTGAGGCTTCCCGTTTTCATCAAGGTTTTTCTTCGATTCCTCAATGCTTGCATCGAGGTCTGCTTTTGCTTTTTCTACCCCGTGTGGCTCGACGCCAAAGAATGTCATCTCCCACAACACACGCGACAAACAGAATTCGAGACCGTAGATATAGATGCTGGACGGTGCCAGCTTCCATCCGAGAATTTCATCCCAACTGCAAAGTTCAATGGCATAGCGCGTCGGCAGTTCTTGCTGCATCGCTGCGTCCATGATGTCGTCGGTGCTCATAAAGGTCAGCATCTCATCGCTGATAGTTTCTGTCTTTTCCTTGTGCTTTTCTTTCCAAACGCTGAGGTCTTTAGCTTTAATGAGAGAGACATCGTCGCCTGTGTCGCCGAAATCCTTGCAAACAAGGAGAATACTCTGGTTGGTTTCGACTTTCGGCGTGATGGTCTTCATCCGCATGAACGCTTCGTTAACCTCTTGCTTTGCACAACCAAGACGGTCGCACTCTTCTCCTTCGCTGTGATACATCGAGGCAAACGCTTCAGCCAGCTTGTTAACATCACAGTGCATGAACGCATCATAAGTATTTGTAAAGTCTCTCACGGGTATATCTCCTTCCCTCTCATATCTTCCAGAACGATAGCGCTGCTTATCTATTGCTGTTGCTTATCGCTGCGGTGGGAACTGTTCTGGATAGCATCTCATAACGGCTCGTTCCTGTTATCGAGTTGTCTTGTTTGTTGTTTTTGGTTTCCTTTGTGCAGACACTTTTTTAATAGTTACTTTTGTCTTCGGATGGAGCTTGTCCTTTACAGCCTCATATTCTTCTTCTGTTCCTTCAAAGGTAATCTTACTTCCTCCGGCAACCATTGCCTTCTGCATATCAAGGGAATCAATGCATTGTGGTGATTCTGTGTGAACTCCCACAATGTTTCCGGTGCCTCTCCCTCTTGGACTAATTACCTCATAGACCATTCTGATATTCCTCCCGTTACAACAAAAGGACGGCGGCTACGCAACTGACAACCAGCTTGTGGCAGCAGCTACGCTTCCGTCGTCCGAGAATGCAGTATATGGCAGCTACGCTCAGTCGTCATCGTCCTCAAGCGCACCTACGGCAAAGAGCAGGTACAGCAGACTGAAATACACAATGGCCGTGCCTGTCGTCATCTTATCAGCCAAGCCGGTTACTGCAAAGAATACGCGCATCAGGATAGCCGTTACAATATACTGAGAGTCGACGAATAGAATCGTCCCCATCGTGATTTTCTCTTTATTCTTCATCCTTTACTTCTCCTCAAAATAGTTATGCAGAGATTCCGTCACTTTGTCTTGTGTATCGTCACACCAAGTATCAAATGCGTTTGTCGGGTATCCTGCGTCCTCCACATCTTCCAGCAGCCATGTAGATACCGGCTGTCCGTTTTCAATGCGGATGACAGTAGGGGCGCTGATTCGTTTTTCTCCTACTTTGATTTTGTTTTTGTTGTTATCTGCCACCGCGTAGTCGTTCAGGTAGTCGCCGAGCCAATCGAGAAGTTCGTAGTATCCATTCCCTGCTTCCTGTGTTTTCACAGGCTTACCGGTAAAAGTATCGAATTCATATTTGTCTCTGTACTCATCGACCTGACAGTAGTAGATGGTCTCGTTTTCTTCTTTTGCTACTTCTGCAAGTTCTGGAATAAGATTTCGGCAGAAAGGACATTGCGGAAAAGCAAAAACGAGAACACCATCTTTAACTTCCAATGCTTCCTCAGCAGTTACCTTCTTGAAGGTGTTGTTCCAAGAAAGGTTTACCGGCCGATAGACATTGTCAGAGGCTACGCTAGGTTTCTGATTGTTGTATCCTGCATAGCTTCTGGCAACTACAGCTCCATCATCAGCAGCTACGCTAATACAAACTACCATCGCTAAAATTGCGGCTACATACGGAATAATGATTTTCTTTGTCATATCTAATACCTTCTACTTTACATCTGTGGTACGGTATGTAAGGAGCTACGCTTCGTAGTTGGTTGTTATTTTCGGCTACGCATCGCAGCTACGCTTTCATCGTACTATCTTTTATTTTCAATTGCATTATACCATAAATTTGTATGTTTTACAACTTTGGTTGTTAGAAGTTCATAAACTCGTAACAATAAAGATGGTTAGCAAATGTGGAAGGTTTATTAGATGACTTGCCATCGCTTTCTTTACTTTGTTAGTTAACTGCGCTTTCTGGATGAAATGAGCTCTAAAAGAGATTCTCGGCTTTGGCGTGTGGCTTTTGGGAGTTTTGATTCGTCCGTGATAGTGATAAGAGGTGCTGTATCTGTCTCTTGCTCACTCTCATGCTTTTCATCTTCTCTTTCATCTTCGTCTCCAAAATCTTCGAAGAACCAAGCCGCTTGACTTCTTGCAGTGTCCATCGCCGCATAATCTGACAGCATGGTGCATTCATCACAATAAACTTTTGGAACGCCCACTCTGCCCTCAAATGCCTTTTTGCAGATAGGGCATACTCGTATTGCTATCATTGCTCTTCCTCCCAGTAGCCGGAATGCGTGAGAGGGTTGATGCCGTCTCTGCGGATTCCATCGTCATCGTATTTATGTGCAGGCATTGATTCGTTGTTCATATCTTTAAAGTCAATAACTTTGTTTCCCATTGCTCGGCTAATACCATCTTGTGTGCCTCTTTCGCAAACAATATGGTATTTCTCTTTTACAGCTTTTTGGAAAACGAGTTCTTCAAGTTCTATGATTGGAAACACGAGTGTTTTGCTTTCTTCATCATTGATGTAAGCTTCAACATATTCCCTTGCTTCGACAGTAGTGTGCTTGTCTGTCATTTCAGAGAGCCACATTTCTATCATTTGGTTGAGGTCATCTCTTGTAAGTGTTACAGTTCTTGAGAGTAGTTCAACGCCGAGTGTGTCTGTTGGTACGAAGTAGTTGTGTTTGTATACTTCTTCTAAATTTGCGAGAGTCATCAGCTTGTTTGTGATGGTTGCTTCTCCGGCTCTTTTTATATTTTTGCCGTATTTGTCGCCTGTGATGATTTTTGGTATCATGGCGCATGTTTTCCCTATTATGATGCTTTTTGGTTGGATAGAGCATGCCGTTTGGAAGTCTTGGTTTTCTGTGGCTGCATTACTGTTTTGGAGAAGTGCCGTGATTGCACTTACTCGCCGTTTTTCGTAGGATATTATCCATTTCATGAGTTTATCTAGTGTACAGTAGAGATAGTAAATACCTTTGCTGTTGATGATGGCTCCAACCAGACGGCTCATACCTGTTGTGTATTCTTCGCCGACAGTGTTTGTGGCTTTTATAGTTGCGGATAGTTCATCTGACAGAAACAGCAACCCTTTGTTGTAGAAGTAGTTTTCCATAAACTTCTTATAGTCTTTTGTGTTTGTATTGAGAATGTTTGTTAGCTGGATTCCTTCTTCTTTGGCTAGTTTTATACCTGCTGCCCTGCACATACAGGAAGTAGTTTCTACTCTGTTAAGCCTTCTTCCTTGTTCTCCCTTGAAACGCCGTTTCATGGTAGCTCTTTTTTCACTATCCAGAGAGTCTTTAGCTGTTGTACGGATGTACTTTATACCGTCCGGTGAGATGCGTAGATGATTTGACTCATCTTTACGAAATACTTCTACATAGCCATGTTTGATGGCATTTCGAACCGCAAGAGTCAGGCTTTGGTAAGGTATATCCGGTAGTGCTATTACAAGCTGCCTGCGTTGGATTGAATCAACCCCATACAGATAGCACAGAAGCTTTTGCTCATGCGTCATTTTGTCCCCTCGCTTTTGTCCTTTAGATTCCGTATTGCGTACCAAAGACGGTTCAAGAATCCCCACAGCCTCGCAGAAATCCATATAAAGAAATACAACATTTTCAGGAGCGTATTTTTGTGCCCCTAAAAATGTTGTATTTTTACATCCCTAAAACTGTTGTATGCAGCTACGCTTAGAGCCATTTCGTAATGTCTTCTTTCTGGCAAAGAATAACATCCAAATAAGGTCCTTGCTGGTCTTCAATGGCGGTATAAACAAAGCTCATAAGCTGCCAGCCGTCGCCGTGCTGAAGAACCCTGCTGATAGCGTTTGTGATAGCTCCTGTATAGACATTATTACTGTCTATAGGCATCGCCCCTCCGAGTACAATTCCGCGCCGAAACACAAGATAAAGATGCTCTGGAGGGACGCTCACGGGACCGTTTTTAGCAATAAATTTCCGAAGCGCAGCCTCCGTAATGTAGTCAAATTCGGCATCAAGGAAATACTGATTTGCCTCATTCTTGTATCGCGCTTTTCGGCTGTACCATTCATAATGAAACGGTGGTAAAAACGAAGAATATCGTATCTTCAGTATTCCATTTTTGGGCTGCGAAATCTGGCAAAAGTCGTCCGGAATCAAAGCTGATTTATGTGCTTTTTCGTAGGGTTCTTGCCGTTCTTTGCCTTCAAAAGAAGTCAAAATAGCGCGTTCTGCTTTGAGAATCTCTACAGAAACAGCATTTAGAGTATCTTCAGAAGTATTATTGCGGAGGCTTTGCATATCCGGCAGTTGCTCCATATAATCAGAGGCTTTTTTGAGCTTGTCTTTGACATACTTTGCCGATTTCGAATATGGCGTAGGTGCGAGCAAATTGCCAGTCTGCTCGGCTTTGCTTGTCACGCCTACTGGCTCTCCGTTTTCTTCGATATATCGTTTATAATCACTTAATAACGGGAACGCCATCCCAAACCTCATCATCCTCGACCTGCTCGGTCACTTCCAAGTTGTAGTCGTCATCTACGGTACAGAAGAAGCGAATGCCACAACCATCAAGCAGCTCGCGGTTTGCTCCGGGACGCATAATAGCGATACGGGATGTGACCGGCATCATTTCTTCACGAATACCATTGTTGCGAATCATATCAGCAACAATAAGTTCCTTGCCCTTTTCAAACTCGCAGACATAATATACGCTGCCATCGAAACAGAAGCTCAACAGCCACGGGCAGGTAGAAGGGATTGAAAATTGACGGCTCTCCGGCAAAAATTCGCAGGCAACGCGGAATGCGCGACAGCGCTTGCGGACAAGGCTATTCATGGTAATGTAATCAGCTTTCGCCAGACCGTCATTAGTGACATAGCACGCCGGACGACGGTTTGCACCCTTACGGCAAGCGCTGTAGATAATCTCACGCGCCTTGTTCGGGGTAATATTGTACTGCCGTACGAGATATTCTTCCATCAGCTCGTTAGGGATAACGGGGATGGTATCGAGCAGTTCGCGGATATCGTTATTGTGTACCTCAGACATAAGTATGTCTCCTTTCAGCATATGCAAATTGTGCAATTTTGTTTTTGCCAATTGTGTCATTGTGTATTTTGCGGATTTATATGTTACTATTTTGTACGAACTGTCGTGCAAAATAAAGCATATCAAAAATGTGCATTTTGTAGAGGAAACTAAAAGAAAAAGCACTTTTGAGATATACGGAATCAGCACATTTGTTTGTATCTGACCATCGCATATCTCAAAAGTGCTGTTTTCAGTTATTATTAGCGTTACATCGTTTATATTGAAGCTTTGAATTGTGTTATTTAACGCTTTTCGCTGTTGTCATCTGTTTTCGCAGGCTCTTTCTTATCTTCTACTTCCAGACGAGCTTGTTCTTCTTGGTGCTGTTTTTCTTTAAGCGCTTTTTCCTGCATATAGAAGCTCTTTGCATCCGTCGTGATTTCCTGCTTTTCGTAGTCAGCAGCTACAAAATCTACGAACAATTTTGCAGAAGAAGAACAAACCAAGCCTTGACCACGCTGCAGGCTAGAAACATTTTCCATCTCTGCATCTGTAAGCTGGATAGCGGCTTGCAGCGCCTGTGCTTCGGAAGGAATAAGGTGCATGATGATTTTCGTATCGGCGTTACCAATAATGGCTTTGCCGTACTTACCGCCTTTGTATTCATAGAATTGCGATATGTCCTGTGTCATTGCGAATGCCGAACCGCCGTAAGCACGAATCGTACGGAAGATTTCCACAACGTCTTCAGCCGCCATTTCGTTTGAGTCAGTGCCAATCAGCTTCCAACACTCATCGATAAAGACTGCTTTACGCTTTTTACGGTCTTCTTTGATTTTTGTCCAAACGAAGTCAAGAACAACGAACATAGACATCGTAAGGATTGCACCTTTCATGCCGTTAAAGTCAAACACAATATACTTGGCTTTTAAGTCAACATTTGTGGGGCGGTTGTAACACGCCATAGAACCAGTAATAAGAGGATTAAGGATATTGCTAATCCGATGCAGTTCTGGATATTTGAGCATTTCTTTATGCAGGTCTTGCAGCAGCGGCATCTTCTTATATTGACCGGTTTCTCTATCATAGATAGAGTTATTGTCGTTTGTAATTCCAAACTTCTTGTATACCATGATGAGGCAAGTATCAATCAACTGTTCTTCTTCCTGCGTAAGGTCTTTGACGACCAAATGCATAAAAGATTTGATGGTATGGATTTTCTTTGTCAGCAGCGAGCCTGCCGAATACTCATCCATATCCTTGGCATCTTCATCATCGGGAACTCGAATATCCATGATATTGATACTATTGACAGAAGACGGGTCCATGCTAATGAACTGACCGTCGACTGCCTTGCAGCCACCACCATAGTCTTCCAAGCCCTTCAAGGGAGAAATGATGAATACTTGTGTATCCATTTCAGAAAGACGAAGCGCAAACAACTGTGCCGTGAAGGTTTTGCCATAGCCAGAAGAACCGAGGATAACTGCGTTGGCATTTGCGTGAATATCCGTGTCGAACATATCAATCGTAACCAACGAGTTGTTTGCACGGTTTGTACCAACCATAACGCCATCGGGGTCCTGCATCTCAAAGGAGATGAACGGATAGCAGGATGCAACGCCGGAGGTCAAGAGGTTACGCTGTGCCTTTCTTTTGATGTCTTTGTGAATTTTTGCCAGCGGCAAGATTGCGGACTCAAAGCACTCTTCCATCATGAAGTTGGCACGGCGGATTTTCATGCCTTGTCCTTTTGCACGCTTTTCCAAAGCATCATATTTGTATTCCAGCTCGTCAAGGGAGTCACCAACAATGGTGATGAGTGTACACATATAGTAGAAATCTTCGCCGCTGGAAAGACCTTGAAGCATATATTCGGCAGATGCAATTTTTTCTACTCGCGCATGGTAGTCAGAGTCTGTATCGTGGCTGTCCATTGCATTTGCACGGCTCAAACGAAGTTGTGTACTGATTTTGTTAAACACCGCTTCACGAGAAACATGCTCAAAGAACATATCCACATCGATACCTTCGCCCGCATTGACGAACATTGCAATCCAACCGGCATATACCTGTTGGCTGTATCCTTGTGATGGAACATAAGCAAAGGTATAAAACTTTCCGTCAATTACGATGTAGTTGTAATGCGTGAAATCAATCCACGCAGGAGCAATCAATTCCGGAGCCTGCAAAGAGGTTTTCATTCCTTTTTCATCGGCTTCCAAATAGCGTGTGATAATCGGGTTTACATGGTCATGGAATGTAACCGTCTCACTCTTTTTACGGTTCAACATTTGATAAAGGAGCTGATGGATACCGGCATCTTCATTATGGTCTTTGTCCCCAAGAGCCTGAATATAGATATTTCCGCATTGCTCCATATGTGAACGGATGTTGGCGGCTATGGCGTTCAAGTCGGCAACAACAGCTTCAAAATTTGAACCATCATTGCTGATGGTCTTTTGAAACTCGATAGAAATAAAGAACCGACGCGTAATACCAACAGACAATGCCGTTTTGCGAAGCAGATTGATATATGCTTTCAGCATGCGTTTTCTTTTCTGGTTTTCTTCTTCTTCGTAATAAGACTTGACGGTTGCAATTGTGCTTTCAACATCAGCCTTGCGTGCAAAAGTTTTGAACTGAATATTGCACGGTGCAGCTTTAAATGTCTGATAGAAAAGCGAAATCACACGGTTCTGAGTTTCAGCATCCATATACGCGAAGTTGATGGGACGAAACTCCAGAATCTTAACATACCGACGGTCTTTTGTGATGATGACACCATTATAGATATCATCGACAGGGATTACTCGCTGTGTGCTCTTGATGATTTGGTAGCGCCCTTTTTGCTCTGCCATCTGTTTTTGGATGCGGGCGCGTTCTGCTTTTTCGATTTCTTCTCGCTCTTTTTTGGTAAGGCGAATATCTTCAATATTCGTACCAACTACTCCTTTAGGAGTAGCTTGCTCCTTGTTTTTCTTTCTAAACATCTCTTCTATCACCTCGCACTATCAAAGATTGAAATATCATTCAACGAAGTATTCGTATTGAGTTTAGGTCTTGCTTTACCTTTACGCGTGATTTTACGAGCGCCAAGGTGAGTCACTTGATACCGTTCTGTCGGTGTCAATGGAATCTCATCCAAATCATCAATATCGACTTCAATCTCTTCATCCAAGCCGACATATTGAGAAATTGGGCTTACGGTTGATTTTACAGGCTGTTTCTGCTCAACGGGTTTATCTTCAATATCCAACAGTTCTACTTCAATTTCTTCTGAATCGTCTTGCACAGTTGTATCAATTGCAGGGGCTTTTTCTTCTGCCCGTACTGTTTCTGTCTCGCTGTGCTGAAGCGTGTCTACGCTTTGAACATTAGAAGTGCTTTCATCGGTTGTCTGTTGAACTATGCTTTCAGAAGAAATATTCTCGTTTTCTTTAGCCGCGTTTTCTTCTTCGAGCTTTGCACGGGCTTGTGCCTGCTTAACACGTTCTGCTTTGTCAAGACGCCGTTGAACAGCCGCTTGAATCATAGCCTCTTGTTCCGCTTCGCGCTGTTTCTTAGCTTCATCTTCTTCTTTATGCTTTTGTTTCAAAGCCGCCTTAGCTGCTTTGCGCTCGCTTCGTGGCAAAGATTTGATATATTCTTTTTCTTCTTTAGCACGTTGCTTTGCTTCTGCTTTCAGTTCAGCCTGTGTTTTGAGTTCTTCCGGTTTTTCGATAAAGTTTTCGTCATCATCATAGTAGATATGAAGATTGTCTGAATTGATATCTGCGCTGATAGCATTTTCTTCTCCACCAACTACTTTACCTTTGATAGATTCATAAGCTCTCTTCAACTTTTCTCTCGGAAGGAGCTTGTCGTCGTGAATCAGATAATCGGGTTCAAGTTCTGTTTTAATACGGGGATTGTATTTTGAAATTCTACGGTTTTTTCTAAAACGAATAACACGAGCAATGAACTCAAATAAACTGTCTCCATCAACGCCGACTACCGTTGCCATAAATGCACCGGCACATAAGATAACACAATATGCTACTGTGGATAGAATATCCCATCCAAGTTTAGTCCAGCCATATGCGAAAATTCCGAGAAAAGGTAGTGCAACGATGATACCTTCGACAAAGTTTCTGGTTCGGAACAAACCGCCAAACACATAACCTGTATCAAACGCGTTTTTTGGTATATTATATACATTCGGCTCTGTTTCTTCTCTTGCCATGATTTACTTTCCCCTCTTTCCGATGATATTGTGCATTACAGCGCAGCATCTGTTAAGCAGTTCAAAAACAAGCATCGCATCATTTGCTGTGCCTGCTTTTAATAAAGCTGTTTCTTTGACACTCGCTATTACGCCGTGTTCATAGACATTCAAAGAAACAACTGCTGCATTTTTTTCACAGCAATTTTCTACAAAATGAATATCTACATCTCCCCTATCGAAAGAAGTGGAGACAGACATTTCTATTTTTTCCCCTTGGACATTGCAAGCCATAAACAAGTCTTTGTCATCAAGGTGAGAATAAAAAGAACCAGACCGTACACTAAGATTTTCACACACAAACATTCACCTCAACAATCTATTCGAATTCATATCATTGGCCTGCACTATGCAGTTGTTCACTACGCGCCTCGTGAAGGCTGATATGTATGCGTAGCAACCGACTGCCCGCCGGTAATAGACAGACAGTCGGCAAGGATTAGACCTTATGGCAAGCGCCCCAGACATAGTTGCGCTTATCGTCGTAACCGTAGACAAGCAGCGTCACGCGGTCACCACGAGTCAGCAGCTCGTCGGATGCGGTCAGAGCTACACGAGCCTGAATGTTGCCAGCATCGACAATCAGGCGGTAGAAGCGGTCATTGACAGACGTGACCGTGGCACCGTAAGCGCCGCCGCGAGCGAGGCTGTGAATGTTCATGGCAGGATTGGCACGGCGCTCCAGAATAGCGCGGTTCATGCGCAGGCTGACAGTGCCGTTCTCTGCATCAACATTCAGGTCCTCGATAACGACGGGGATGCCCTCGCCAACATGGAACTTCTCAGCGACATTGTCGATGTACTCATAGGCAGACAGAGAGGCAGCACCAATGCTGGTCTCAACGCCAAGGGCTTCGGCAATGACATAGTCGGGGCCGGTAGACAGGATAGATGCAGCGGCGCGGGTGCCATTGGTCACATCAGCATTGCGACCAAAGAAGTGGCGATTGCGCTGAAGTTGCATAGCGTCCTGACGAGAACCGGCAAAGACAACCTCGCCGTCTTCAGATTCGGCTTCCATGTAGGGGCAGAAGTTGATGATAGCGCCGTTCATCAGCTTTGCCTTGCGCAGGTAGCGACGCTGACGAGTTGCCTCGTCATCATTCTCGATGCCTTTCATCTGGCTGAAGTGGAAGAAATCTTCTGCCTGAATCATCACGCGCAGCGTGCCACGAGTGACCTCAACAACAGCGCTGCCAGTGCCAACAGGGCGGACGCCGAAGACCTTGCCTTGCAGAAAGCGGCGGGGATTGCGCTTGTTGTCAGCCACACAGCGACGCATCTCTGCGAGGTCACGGGCACGACGGTCCTCGGGCATATCGACCTTCAGCATGTCGTTGCCATCATCGATGAAGGCTCCAATCTGGAGGTCATCATCAGAACGACGAGCGGCACGGGGACGGCTCTCTTCAACCGGCTCTTCGTCCACCCCCTCATCTGTGGGGGCAGGAACAGCCTCAGGAGCGACGCCGTCGGCTTCTGCGGGTTCGGTGTCTACCTCTGCGGTCTCGACCTCAGGAGCAGCCTCTACTGCCTCTGCAGCCTCATCCGCAACGGCGGGGGTGGTCACCTCGTCAACCTCGACGGGGGTGGCGTTCAGCATTTCGTTTTCGTTCATGGTATTGTTCTCCTTTTCAGGTAAAATGTTATCGACATTAGTTACCCGAAACGGCTCCGGGTAATATCCACCACACGCCACGCGGAGGCTGCCGATTTGTGTGGTTCCCGATTCATTTCTGAATCGGGGAAAAGAAAACCCCGGTCTTTTTATCGACCGGGGTTAAGGAACTGTATTATTTTTTTGATTTCGTTGATTTCTTGGTAAATGCGTTTTCCTTTTCAGGTTTCTTGTTCCCGCCTAAAAGGTCTTCTTTCGAAAGGCGACTGTTGTGAGGGTTCATCTTTTCCTCTGTACGTTTCTGAGCAATGCTAGTGTTGACTTCTTTCTGCTTCTGAATATCACCAACAAGAGATTCCAAAGCGTCATGCTTACGAGCATTCGGATAAAGGTCAACTGTGCGAGGAAGTTCTGCCCACTTAGTCGGGACGAAATGCGGGTCTGTAAAGAGTGGATGATGGATGAATCCAAACCGTTTGGCTTTCAACAGATTCTGACCATTTGTCATAATCAAAATTTCTTCTTTGCCAAGGTGTTGCACTTCATCGGGGTTCATTAAGTTACGCTTACCATCACCTTCACTAAGTGAGTAACCTTGCATTGCTCCACGAAGACCAATGGTGCTTGCTCTGGAATCGCTGACGCTCTTAGCGCGAATGGTTACGATACCACTTTTATCGGAGATATATTCTGCCGTATACTTATCGTTACAACCAAGTACCAGCATAGTGTTGCAGCAGCCAATGATGGTTTCGGCGTTCTCTTCACCGTACAACTGCGTCAACTGAGGTAAGCTCTGCAGAATCAAGGAAACGGCAATCTTACGGGAACGCGCTGTTGCAATGGTCTTCTCGAAGTTCGGCCACACGCCGGTGTTTGCCAGCTCGTCTGCGACGACATTGACCGGAATACGCCCTTCCCCACCAACAGCATCGAAGGCTTCCTTCAAGTCTTTGAACAGGAAGCTCAAGAGCAAAGATGAAAGCAACTGCATAGAAGCGTTGTCGTCGGAAATGATAAGAAACAGTGCGGTTTTCTCTGCGCCGATATTGGCAAGACGAATATCATCATTGCTGATAACGCGGCGCACCTTGTATGTCATAAACAACTGTAAGCGAGTGTTCAAACCGCCAACAATGTTAGGCTGGACACGCTCGCCCATACCTTTAAAAACAGCCCAAGCAGAAGCTGCAGGATGATTCAGAGGAACATTCTTGAAGTTGTCTTCCCAACTGTTTAGGTCATTGTGAAGCAAGGCATTATAAATGTCGGAGATATTGCAAGTGGGGGCATCGTCTTCCCACGATTGCAGCTTCTTATTTCCTTCTTCTTTGCCATAGAAGTTTTCGGCAAGGTACTCAACCACTTTTCTGCGGTCAAACATCGCCGATTCCGGATTCTTAACGATTTCAATGAGTTTATCCCCATCTTCCTCTGTGATAAAGGGAAGTTGAGTTAGCAGCTCTTTTGTACGGCGCTCGTAGATTTTAATGAGCGTCGTCTCACGCATGAAAGCACAGTAGGAAACGGCAACACGAAACAGGTTTTCTTCGGAACTTTCCCAGAACGGGTCACCGCCTGCACCGCCACCGGTGTTTGTAATAACTGTTTTACAGAATGTGATAACACGCTGGTCGTCAATGTTGCCAGTGATGGGGTCGTAAATTTCTTGTACACAGTCCCATGCGTTGGAGAGGTCAAGGTTGATAAGGTTGAAAACCTTGACTTTGTACCCGTTTGCTTCCAACAATTTCCGCATATCATTGTGAATTTCGCCTTTAGGGTCCGTAACGACCACGGATTCGCCACGAACGATAGACTGGAATACAGCAGTACGGACATAACCGAAAGACTTACCGGAACCCGGAGGTCCAATGAGGATAAGGTTACGGTTGCCGGTAGGTTCAAACGGAAGAGCAATTACCTCTTCTCCCTCTTGGGTAAACTGCCCTAGAATCGTACCTGTCACCTTTTCAACAGGCCCTACTTCGTAAACCTGTTTAGCCTCTGCTTCGGACATCCATTCAGCTGTACCGTAAGTACCGGCATTAGATGTAATCATGCCACGGTCATCAATTTCCTTTGCACCATTCAAATCCATGTTCTTGCGAAAAACCATTGCAGCGACGAATGTCAAGGCAAAAGCAAAAATCAGAGCAATTGCAAGACCATATGATGTTGTCACGCTCAGTCTGAGCATTCGGAGCAAACCAGCACTCCATTCACCAACCATAAAGGCTGCAAAAAAGCCAGCTGGGAGCAAAGAAACAATAAAAGATACAATAAAGGCAAAAATCAACTTTTCGCCTTTAGACAAGAGTAAGAACTTTGTTTTTATAGCATCCCATCTCGTCACGGTTAATTCGCCTCACTTTCTGAATTTTCAGAATCGGATGAATCACTATCGCTTTCATCTAATTCTTCAAGGTCATAAGATGTTGTTGTAGATTGAGTTTCTTGCAGGATAAAGTTCTTTTCGTTTGTGTCATCCAAACTGTCTGTAACAACGCTCAAAATGTTATCGTTATACCAGAAGTCCCAGCCGAGAATACGGGCGATGTCTTCAATAGGCATTACCATATCATCGTCATCTGCCAGTGTAAATGTGTCTTTCCAAAATTCACATGTATTGCGGTTTGTAAAGACAAATGTTTTATCACTGTTTGATATTTCGAAGTATTCGCTGATGTTGTGGAGTGCTCCCTTTGTTGGAATATAAATGCACTCACCGTAGATAGTCGGAACAGTCAAAAGATGTGCAACATCATCAAATTCTGTATTCGTATCATATGCTTCAGCAAGTTCACGCAAGGAAATGCAAAGCCTTCCATCGTCATTTGTGCTGAACTTCAAGTTTGGGACTAAAGAGCCGTTTAGAATAACACAGTGCATAGGCGCTGCTTGGTCACCATTTAGAATAGCTTGTCCGTCATTGCGGTTCTTTACGGCTTGGTCATACGCATCCTTTGATGTATAAATATAAAGGCGCTCACATGTTCCCTCTTTGCGAAGCTGTGCATAGTCAGATGGATATTCGATTTCGTTGGAGAAATTATCAATGTCAAATATTTCCGCACCGGAAATGATACATTTTTGCAAGTTCTCGTCGATGAGCGGAGATGAAGAATCTTTGTTGGTGTCTGATGTTGTTTCAACATAGTTTCCATTTTCATCGTAATACCCGGAGCTGTATTCAACATGCTCGTCGGTGATGATATATTGCTCACCATTGTCATTAACTGTACCAACTTCGGAGCTTGAAGAATCTTCTGTATTTGATGTTTCTGCGTCATCATACAGTTTTCTGATATACACTGTATGTCCTGTGCTTAATATGGTGTTGCTTCCATCGCCGTTTTCAAAGGGAACCGGATTTTTGTATTTCGTAGCCTTTTCTTTTTGCTTGTAGCAGTATTCCCCATCAATACTGGTTGCTTCCATATAGCCGTTTTGGTTACAGTTATTGGGCGTCCCAACCACAAGTTTTGTTAATACAGGTTTTCCACTAACTGTTTTGTTTCCTCCGCTTGTGTCAACATCTCCTGTAACGTTGTGCTCAACAGATGGAGTGTCCGTTTGGTTAACAGTTGGTGTAGTAACAGGTGTTGCTTCACTTGTTGCTACATTATCGTCTTTCTTTTTGCATCCAGAGAAACAACCACAAACCAATGTGGCTGCCAAACTAATAGCAACTGCTTTTTTAAAGTTATGTTTCATAAAAAATAGCCCGCTTCTATCACGAGCGGGCATCCTCCTTTCGCTATTTTAAGAGCTCATATTTTTTTCCGGGTCCACTTGAGATGTTCCAAAATATTGTTCAAGATGAAGATGCTCACCTGTGCCACCAGGGTGTGAGCTGTAGCACAAGCCACTCCAGCCTGTTCTGCCAATCACCCCGCCAGCGGGAATTGTGTCTCCAACACTCCATGTGATTCCGGGGGTTAAGTGCTGATACAAGACGAATACACCGCCACCAGTTGCTTCACCATAGTACACAAAAACAAAGTTTCCGCGCTGAGCATTGCCATTGTATTGTTTAATGCCATTAGGAAATCCATCTTGAATTCCAACAACAATTCCTTGAGACGGAGCAATCAATTGTCTTTGTACTATGCCGGGGGCAATATCCGTACCATTGTGCGCTATTCCTCCACGAATAACGCCAAGAGAAGAAGTAATTGTGCTTTTCCAACCAGACCAAGGACCACCAATAACAGCAGGAGCATCATATAAAGTATCAGCAGGGTGAGATGCATAGAATTGGGTAATCAGTCCTTTTAATGTTCCGCTGATTACCATACCATACGAGCCACTTCCCATACCGGATGCAGGTGCATCGGGGTCGTAATCAAGGTCTGCATTGTCGCCGAATAGAGCTTCTTTTATATTATATATTTCTGCCATTTTTGCCACTTGAGTATCAAAAATGTCGACATCTGATATATCACTATCGTTTTCTTTGTCATCTGTAATTTCAAAATAATCAAGGATATACTTTCTGGCTCCTTCAGATGGTGAATATTGATAAGAAACAGAAATTGTTGCTGTTGTATATCGTTCTTCGTGTGGAATTTTAATTGTTTTTTTATTTGTTACTGGGTTTCCCGCTGCATCAAGTTTTGGAGTTCCATCTAAGTTTTTGACTTCAATTATAACCTCTTTTTCTTCAGTCCATGTATTAACAACTTCTTCTGTTTTATAAGAGCTTTTAGTTTTAACTTTCCAAATTTTGCTTTTTTCCAAATCTTTGGCTGCTGCTACCATATCTTTGACATGGAAATGTAATCCTTCTTTATTTCTGCTGCTATAACTTTCACCGGC
>OLZI01000011.1_pt1 | contig 141650 bp, 126 predicted proteins | sample 1674061 | NCBI WGS metagenome assembly OLZI01 (sample SAMEA103958139, study PRJEB25191) | human gut metagenome | biome: human-associated habitat [ENVO:00009003]; feature: intestine environment [ENVO:2100002]; material: feces | place: Germany | collected 2013/2015 | reverse complement strand
ACGATACGAGACCGATACGTAATCGAATTGTTTAGCCGTCGTTCTGCGGACTTGGGGGGACTGCGATTTTGTTTCATTGCCTTGAAAGTTTTTGAAGTTGAAAATGATTCTCTTTGTCAGCTGCGTTGCTGATAACGTCTGCTGAAGACGGATGCAAAATTACGAAATGGCACAACCGAATGCAAATCCATTCATAACCGTTTACAATCCGTTTACAATCCATTCATAATCCGTTCACAAAAAGCGGCATAACGCATGAAAATCCTTGTGGAGTTCTTCTCGTGTTGTTTACCCTTCGGCAAGCCGTTTTGTGTCCCGCATGGTTCCACCCTTCCATGTCTCCCAACACGTTTTCTACGGATTTTCACTTTAAAATTTGCCGTTGTCATAAAAATCCCATACCTTTGTAAAAAATCAAAGTTATGCGAAATTCAGAAGAACGATATATCAGTTTGCTGACCGATTTCGGGTTCAAGCGTGTCTTCGGAACAGTTCCCAATAAGGACTTGCTCATCGACTTTCTCAACTCCCTCTTTGATGGCGAGCAGGTCGTAAAGGACGTGACGTTTCTCAACAGCGAACACGTCGGAGATGTCCGCTCTGAACGTAAGGCCATTTTCGACGTCTATTGTGAGAACGAGCAAGGCGAGAAGTTTATCGTCGAGATGCAGAATGCCTATCAGACTTTTTTTAAGGACCGTTCTCTCTACTACGCAACCTTCCCAATCCGCGAGCAAGCCGAGAAGGGTGACGTTTGGAACTATCAGCTAAAACATGTCTATGTGGTGGCACTGCTCAACTATGAGATGAGCGATCCAGCCTTTTCTACTGAAAGCATCAACCACGACATCGGCCTACTTGACAAGCAGACTCATCGTGTGTTCAATGATAAATTGACTTTCAAGTACGTTGAGATTTCGAAATTCAACAAAAGTTTAGAGGAGCTTGAGACCAACTATGACAAATGGCTCTATGTCCTTCGCAACCTCTCCCGCCTTGATAGCCAGCCAGACTATTTGCGCAATGAGATATTCAACCGCCTGTTCTCCGAAGCCGAGATAGCCCAATTCTCCAAAGTCGAGCTCCGCGAATATGAGGATAGTCTCAAAGCCTATCGCGATATTAAGAACTCATTGGATACTGCAAAAGCCGAAGGTCGTGCTGAAGGTCTTGTTGAAGGTCGTGCTGAAGGTCGTGCTGAAGGTCGTTCAGAAACTCTTGTTGAGGTCGCCAAAAACCTCTTGTCAATTGGCACCCCCATTGATAGTATCATGAAAGCGACGGGCATGACCGAGGAAGAAATCAAATGTTTGATGTAGCATCTCTTCCCAGTACCAATAGGAAACATATCCCCATTCGAGTGGCGGCATAGCGCAGGGCGATACTGCGATGGGGAACAATGTTGTATTACCGTCCGAGTGGCGGAAAAGTATTAACGTCCGATTAATGTCCGATTAACGGCGATTAATGTGAAAATCCTTGGCAGTTTGACTGCCAACCATACCCTCAACGTCTCTCGACCCTGAGTCGAGACTCCGTATTAAACGTATAACCCCTATAAACAGAAATGCAGAACAATTTTTCAACAAGCAATTATTATTTAAACGCTACTCACCAAGCGAACAGCATGGCTGCGCAACGGGAGGTAGCTTCCATGTTGTTGCATCCATACTCGCGGGAGCAGAAACTCCAACAAATCAACTCACTGCGCCAGAAGGCAGCTTCAAAAGAGATTGTCAACGAGCAGAGGCGCAAGCAGCAGTTATAGAACAATGGACTAAAAACTACAGGCTGTTGGGTTGTTTTTAGAAAAATACTATTATGTCAGATAAAGAATTTTTAGAGCGAATGCTCTCAATGCTCCCAGAAGAGTTTCAAGGCATCTACGATGATACGATTCCCGAAGCAAAGGAGGTTCGCAAGAAGATGGGGAAGAAAACTTCTTCTGCACCATCTTATTCCTGCGCCATGCCAATGCTTGATGATATACGTAGTCTCGACTACAAAGACCAAGCCAAGGTATGCAAGGCATTTCATCAGTACTTGACAAAGAGACCACTTGCTGCTACCTTCTTCACACGTCGTTTTGAGGAAACCTACTCTCATATCAATATGAAAAACCTGGATGCAACCGTTGAGTGGATTCGTTATACTGTCAATGATATGGATAACGCCATTTCAGAGATAGATTATGACGACCCTATGCTCTTCTATGAGATTGCTAATACCTTGGGCAAAGTTATCGCTAAGAATAGTAAGCAGTAAGCACTCAAATTAGGGCTCATTTTTGAAAGGTATAACTTTGCTGCTAAATTTAGAAATTGATTTATGTACAGCAGCGAAGAGTTGGAACATTTTCGATAAATTGCGTACATTGCAAGCTTGCTTGAGCTTTGCCATAGTGAGAAAATGTATGTAGTATTCCTGCCTTCAGGGTCTTTGCCGAAATGGATTGTTTCTGCAAAGTATTTACGACAGATTAATGTTCGATTAATGGCGATTAATGTGAAAACCCTTGGCAGCGTACCTGTCAACCATCCTTACACTGTAAGATCTCAAACCATTAGACGTAAACCACTCCGTTAGTGTCTCTCCATTATGAAACCTGAAAACAAATCCACACAAGCGATTCATGTGCAATCGCATGACTGGACAGTCGAAAACCATCAGCTTCGCAAAGAACTTCTATCTCGCGAAAAACGAATAGAGGAACTGGAGGATATGGTTTCAAGCCTGAACAACCAGCTATCCGAAAAGATAGACCAAATAAACGACATGATGCAGAAGATGATCTCCTCTATGACAACCAATGGCGACGCAACCCTTTTGGATTCTCTTCGTCAGTCAGTAGTCGCTGAGATTCGTGCAGAATTTGAAGCCCGTGAACAAAAGTTGAAGGAAGCATACGCCCACAAATTGGAGAAACTTACTTCTGTTTTCAATGCCCGTTTAGCTGTCTATCAGGATGAGCTAGATCGTTTGAAAGGCTAACTGATCAGGAACATTCAATATACAATTTGCTTGTATAGCGCACATGCGGAATAACTGCGGTCGCTGTATAGGTCCTTAACGAAAATACTAAAATGGAATTTACAGAAGAAAATATTGTTCAGCTTTTTGGTCAGGAGGCAGCTGAAGATGAAGAATTTGATCGCCTTCAGTCCTACTATTTCAAAAGTAAAACTCACAAAAAAGTAACGGCTGACCTCCCTCTTAGGATACTTGTGGGACATAAAGGCATTGGTAAATCGGCGATCTTTACTATTGCTCGTCATGAGGACGAAAAGTTCAACAAATTGTCCATACTTATTCGTCCAGACGACATAGCAGCTGTGGGGGTGGTATCAAATGACTTTAGTACTTTAATAAGAGATTGGAAGGAAGGGCTTATAAAAATTGTTGTAGATAAAGTCATTGAGAAAATAGGCGTCACACATGTCACATCTCTGCCAAGTAAGACGGGAGAGTTAATACGATATTTGAAGGGGTTGTTTCAAAAAACAATAGACGACCATGTGGATCTCACAGATACAAATCGTAGTCTTATCAATCGTTTTTTGCAAGACTCTAAAATTATTGTCTATATTGATGATTTGGACAGAGGGTGGCAAAGTAAAGAACATGATATTACAAGAATTTCGGCTTTACTGAATGCGGTACGTGATCTCAGTAATGACAACAAAGGTCTTCAGTTTAGGATTTCTTTAAGAACAGATGTGTATTATTTGGTACGGACTTCTGATGAATCTACTGACAAAATAGAAGGATCTGTTATATGGCATAGTTGGACAAATCATGAAATACTACTATTGCTTGTCAAGCGTATTCTAAACTACCAAAACTCTTCAATAAGTATAGATTCTCTAAAGAAACTTAAGCAGTCCCAATTGGCCTACTATTTAGATCCCGTTTTTGAAGAACGTTTCAAGGATGTCGGAAAATGGAGTAATGCACCTGTGTATAGAATATTGATGTCGCTAATTAGGAAACGCCCTCGTGATTTGGTGAAATTATGTTCACTAGCTGCCAAGCAAGCATATAGTGTTGATGCAACTAAGATAGGGACGGAAGAATTGAAAAATATCTTTGTAGAGTATTCACAAGGGCGTATGCAAGATACGGTAAACGAATACAAATCGGAGTTGCCTGATATAGAGCGTTTGCTTTTGAATATGAAACCTTCACGAGCAGAGAAGAAGAATAATACAGGGTATATATACAACACCGCAAGTTTGAAACGAAAAATAAGAAGTATAATGGAGCGAGGACGTTTTGTGTTTCGTAATAAAAAAGAAGCTACTGATAATGATCTCCTACAGTTTATGTATAAAATAAACTTTATAACTGCTCGCAAGACTCTAGATGATGGTAAAATAGAACGAAAGTTTTTTGAGGAGAATAAGTATCTGACCTATCGTAATGTTGATTTTGGCTATGATTGGGAAATACACCCTGCTTTTAGATGGGTTCTTGATCCCGATGATGTTGACAAAGTTCTTGATCACATTGATATTATGAATATAAAAGATTAAATATTATGTTATTTTATGAAGTCTTTAATGTGTCCACGTAAGCACTCAAATTAGGGCCCAATTTTGAGGGGGTACGTTTGCTGTCAAGTTTTAAACATTGATTTATGTACAGCAGCGAAGATTTGGATCATTTTCGATAATTATGAGCATTGCAGACTTGCTTGATTTTTTTCATAGTGAGAAAATGTATGTAGTATTCCTGCCTTCAGGGTCTTTGTAGAAATGAATTGTGTCTGCAAAGTGTTTACGACAGATTAATGTTCGATTAATGGCGATTAATGTGAAAACCCTTGGCAGCGTACCTGTCAACCATCCTTACAATGTAGAAACTTGTTCCATTAGAAGGTAAACGTCCAAAAACGTACTTGTGTCTTGACAAGTATGTTCAGACATTCTTGTTCCGCTGCAAAGCGGAAGGGGGCACATGGAATTTCAATTAATTCCTTTTGGGCTAATCAAAGTGCTCCATACAGGCAATTCTTAAGCGTGTTTCAAGAAGCATGACAATATGAACCGTCCCATGGTATGACAGAAGAAGAACTACATAACTTTTGTAAATTCTTGTATTCGCAAGTTCAGTCCAAGGATGAGGAGATAAGCCGCCTTACTGCCAATATAAAAGAGTTGACGGATGAGGTTCGTTTGTCTCGTCTTCAACAACAAGTATACAATAATGAAAATATGGCCTTAGGTGCCACTCATTCTCAAAAATTGGATGTTGTGCTTCAGCAATTACAAGAAACCAAACAAGAGCTTGCCAATACGAAGAGAAGGCTGGAAACTGCTGAGGTCCTGCTGGCTGATACTAACGAGAGAAATCATCAGTTGGAAGCTGAGCGAAAGAAGAATGCTAAGGAACGTAAGGCTTTGGAGGATGAAATAGTTCTACTTCGTGCCGATCTTTGTAATGAGAATACGAGCCTGCAGTTACGTCGTTCAGTGGAATCGGAAGTGTTCAAGAAGCATTGAAATCGGCAATGAACAGTATTTGTCTAGACTCGCAAACAAGTCGGAGTGTCGTGCAGGTAAATACCTCAAGGATTTGCTCAAGGTTCATTCACCCATTTTCTCATAAATAACCAAAACCACATTATGAACGATGTAAAAATTAGCATCCACGACAGTATCGTTCAGGTCCTGCCTAATGCCACAAAGGCCGTACAAAACTTCAATGGCGACCAGTTTGCCGAGAAAATACTCAGCAAGCAGGAAGCCGCTGAAGACAGTTTTTTCGATGCCGACTCCCCCGAGGCCAGGAAACTCGCCCTCTATATTGGCCAGGAATGCCTCCCGGCCTTCCTCGATCAGATTCGTGACTGTAATAACGCCACAGAACTTGCCTTAGTTGTCGTCTCCATGCTCGATCAAGAGACCAAGCTCACCGAGGAAACCGTCGTCAGGAGTAGCTTCATCCAGCTCCTGCTGCCCTTCGCCATCAAAATCATTTCTGGTAGAAGCGTGAACAACATTCGCGCCCGCATCAATGACGCTTTGATCGCGCGCCCTAAGTCTCACCCCAAACGTTAATCGCCATGATCGGATTAGAAATAATGATAGCTCAAATAGCTACTGCGGCATACTTTGGCTATAAGCAATGCAAATCATCTGGACGACGCCATTGGAGTCCTTTGGACCTGTTTTTTGACTCTCGCTCCTCGGCATCAACCGAAGCCTCAGCAAAAGAGCAGGAAGCCCCGTCTTCCAAGGCGGAGCAGTTGGAGAAACCACAGGCGAAGCCATCTGATGCCGTTTTGGAAGACCGCATCGTCCAGGCCATCATCGACAAACTCGGACCGTACAAGGAACCACAGATCATCATCAACTTCTTCGGTGGCAATCATATCGTGGCCCCCAATGCCCAGGAAGCCTATCAGCAGTTCCATCCCTCTTCCCAACCCAAAAAGGATTGACGTCAGACTGATGGCTGAAAAAGCATTAATGAACGATTAAAGCTGGATTAACGGAGATTAATGTGAAAACCATTTGGACGAAGCCTGTCAACCTTTCTTAAGGGGACCATTTATGAAGGAATGCGCACGTGACCAGACAAATTTTCGTGCCAACGAGTGCAGAGCTAAACTTGTTTAAGCTATGCCGAGTGCAGCCGAAAATCATGAAAATAAATTGGATTGGCAATATGCCAACATTTTCGATAAGTGAGTACAATGAAAGCTTGCTTTCTAATTGTCGAACGAAGAAAATGTATGCAATAGTTAAAAAACAAGCGAAATTTTAACAAGTCAATATATTGGCACTTGCAAAAGTGCCTATACAAAGGGCTATGCCCTAAATTGAGCACTAACTTTTGGCTCAGCCATTGAGCGTTTCAACGATGAGCAAGGCAATGAGATGGAAATGGTATTGATGAAGAAAATAGTGTTTGAAGTGAAAGCACATAGATATAATATAAACAAAATAAAAACTAATAAGATATGCAACTAATATTATTATCCGGAGGTTCTGGCAAGCGCCTATGGCCTCTTAGCAATGATGCACGTAGTAAGCAATTCCTGCCATTATTGGCTTCACCCAATGGAGGCATGGAGTCAATGATACAGCGAGTAGTGCGTCAAATCCGTGAGGCACAACTTACCAACAATATTACGTTCGCAACCAATGCCGTACAGCGTGATAGCATTATCAATCAGTTGGGCGAGGACGTTAATGTGGTGACAGAACCTGAGCGTAGAGACACATTCCCTGCCATTGCTCTTGCCACAAGCTATCTTGCAAAAGAGAAGAAATGCAATGATGACGAGGTAGTGGTAATCATGCCTTGCGACGTATATACTGAGTCAAAGTATTTTGCTACAATTGCCAAAATGGTTGAGGTTGTAGAGAATAACGTTGCCGACCTTGTATTGATGGGCATCACTCCAACTTACCCAAGTGAGAAATTCGGATATGTAGTACCCGAATCTACACAATCATCAGAATCTGTATTCAATAACGAATGTCTCCGTGTAGCACGCTTCACTGAGAAACCCAATGAGGAAAAGGCAAAGGAATTGCTTAAGCAGAATGCCTTTTGGAATGGTGGTGTCTTTGCCTTCCGTCTTGGTTATATGATGAATATCGTTAACCAATACATACAAACAGAGACATTCCAAGAGACCCACAAACGCTATACAGAGTTCCCTAAAATCAGTTTCGATTATGAGGTAGCCGAAAAGGCAGAGTCAGTAGCTGTTGTTCCTTTCTCTGGAGAGTGGAAAGACCTTGGCACATGGAACGCCTTGTGTGAGGAATTGCCCAGCACACATATAGGTAATGTAATGATGGGAGACCATAACGTTAACACGCATGCAGTAAACGAACTTGGAATACCAGTATTCTGCAATGGGCTGAAGGATGTAATTGTTGCAGCTTCTCCTGATGGCATAATGGTATGCGACAAACAAGACTCGGAGAAGATAAAAGACTATGCCAATAAACTCACTACACGTCCTATGTATGAGGAACGTCGTTGGGGTACCTATCGGGTATTGGAAAATGCCGAATACAAAGACGGCACACGTTCATTGACAAAAACAATACACCTAAATGCAGGCAAGAACATAAGCTATCAGTTGCACCATCATCGCAGTGAGGTATGGACATGCGTAGAAGGTGAAGGAGTCTTTGTCTTGGATGGCGAGCGCAAAGTGGTAAAGCGTGGTGATGTGATGAACATCCCCGTAGGACATTACCATGCCATCAAAGCCACAACGGATTTGACATTCATAGAAGTTCAGATAGGCAATCCGCTTGTGGAGGAAGATATAGAGAGATTTGATTATGAATGGTAGAGAAGAAACAAGCACTTCAAAAAAACACAGTATAAAAGCAAAATTTTAATTTATGAGTAAACAGAACATTGCCCTTATCATGGGCGTTACAGGTCAGGATGGCTCTTATTTGGCAGAGCTGCTGTTGGAAAAAGGTTATGAAGTGCATGGCGTTATCCGTCGCTCGTCAGTCGATTACCGTGAGCGCATAGCTCATCTTGAGGTAAACCACCAATACAGCGTAAGGTGGGTTGAATGAAACATATTATCTTTGCGACTGTTTTAAAATTCATGTAAAATGGACAGCAAAGAATATTTTGAAAAGGTGATGCAGGACTACAACCAGAACCGAAATGGGCGTAGTTTGCGTAAGTATTGCAAAGATGAAGCAGTCGTCTATGACTGGCTTATCCAGTACAAGAAGACCTATCCTTTACAGGAGAAACGGCAGGAGCCATCGCAAGATGCTTTTATTCCTATTACAATAAAGGACGATGCTCAAAAGCCAGCAATCTGGCAAGTGGAGACCTTAATTCTGAACTCTCCTGATGGAGAACAGATAGAACTGAAGAGTAACAGTTTGTTTGTCGTGGCAGAATTGCTGCATAAAATGTCGCAGCCATGATGAACTTTTCCGGTAAAACCAAGGTTTTTATGAAGTCCACTCCGACCGATATGCGTAAAGGCTATGATGGTCTGGCTTCAATAGTGCGTGATGTCATGGGGCATAATCCTAGAAACTACAATGAAGCATTTGTTTTTTACTCAAAGGATTATCGCAAGGTTAAAATCTTGCACTACGATATTAATGGATGGGTACTCTGTTCGAAATGGTTTACTGATGGTAAGTTCCTTAAGCCTGAGTTTGAGGAATGTAAAACAACCCATGAGTTATCAAAGCAAACTTTGATACTTCTAATGTCAACGTCAGTTCAGACGAAAATAAAGATATGAACATACAAGATGAAATAGCAGCATTGGAGGCTGAGATAGCAGCCGCCAATGCTCGTATTGCCAAGGCTAATGCTGAAGCTGAAGCCAGTAAGCGTAAGGCGGAAGAGTATAGCAATCGTGCTTCCAAAGTTGAAGCTGAGGTGCTAAAGTTGATTTCTGCCCCAAACTTCCCAGAGGCAGAGAAACAACGAATCCTAGCGAAAATGCGAGCTTCTAAGGATAATTGATAGTAGTGTATAACTAATTAAAAATCAGCTTGTTGTGCACAATATTTAACTGTGAACATTTGCGTATCTCGCTGATTTTTAGTACCTTTGCATATATGGAAACAAGAGACAACATGCAGTTAGAACTCCAGATTTTACGTATGGAGAACGTTCGTTTGACCAATGAGTTGGTCAAACGTAACGAGTATGTCTGTTTCTTGGAGGATGAAAACAGGGCGATAGAGGAAGAGACTCGTAATGAATATGAGGCTAAGCTAGCCTTTGTGAAGAAGGAACGTGATAATGCCTTGGGAAAAGTCACCGAGGCTGAGTCTGAAGCCAAGACCGCAAAAGCCAAGGCGGAAAAGGAGAAAATGCGTGCTGATAATGCAGAGCAAATGCTGGACGAGGCACGTAAGGCTCTTGAGGAGAGCAATAAAAGAATATCTGTTCTTTCAAAGAAAGTGAAGACTATTGATGACTTGAGGGAAGTGGCTGGCGCTGCCGATAAGGCTGCGTTGGACGCCAAGCAAGTGGTCGAGTTGATTAAGCGTAGAGTGTTCCAACGCAACAGTGATGCCACTCGTTTCCTAAACGGTGAGGTCGATCCTAACTGCCCATTGTTAGAGGAAAATGGCCTCGCTGCTATTGTCAAGCATGTGATGGCTGTAACCAGTGGAAAAGATCGCACAGGAATGGATGACTCTGCAAAGAAGAAAACAGATAGACCAAAGGTTCGAGTTCCGAAACAAAAGACCGACAAGACCAAGTCTTTTTCGGATACAGAGTCAAACACTCCTCTTCGCCGTCGTGTATATACGGCAACCATCTTGGAAGAAATGGGTATTGATACCAGTAATCTCCCTAAAGGCTCAAAGCTGATAAAACGAAAGGACAAGGTGACAGGTGAGGATACGTGGTATATCCAGCTGTTCTTCCATACTCCTGCTAAGGTAACTTGCCGTGAATACAAGATTGGTCGATTCAATGTTCCTAAGAGTGACCCAAGGTGTAGCAAGCACCCAGTTAGAATTTTGGAGGGCAATCCTGTCATGCCAAGTTTCGCAAGATTCTACCTGGAGTCAAAGTTTCGCTATAACCTTAGCGAGAATCGTATTCTTGATATGTTGAAGGGGATGAAAACGAATATCCCGCAGTCTTCCTTGAACTTATGGATGCATCAGATAATGGAAATGTTGAGAGAAAGACTTGAACCGTTGATGCTGGAAGTCATCCGAAAGTCTCAGTTCACCAACAATGATGCAACTCGTTTGCTGGTACGTAGCAGGGAAACACCTGAAGACCCTCTGAAATATACAATAGAATACGTTCAGGCAGCCCTCTCCTTGGAGAAGAAACTTTGTGTGATGCTATATGATGAGGGGACCCGCGATCACATGTTGCAAGAGGAGAAAATCTTCAAGGATTCTTCCATTGTCGGTTTCGTTGCAGACAGGGCGCCTCAGTATTCTGCCATAGTCAAAGATTTGGAGGCTCAGGAGTTGTTGCGCCAGGCTTGTTGGTTCCACGCTCGCCATTATCTGGTTGATGCCTACTTGGTAGATTCGAGAATGGAAATGCTTTTGATTTTGATCAATGCTTTGTTCTATATCGAGCGGGTCTTCCTGCAAGAGGATGACCAAAGTCCAGAACATCGCCTGGAGTTCCGTAAAGAATGGAGCGAGCCTATCGTTGATCGCATCATGGAAATGCTCAAAAAGATGCGTGCTGCAGGTGACGAATATGGTCAGATGGTTCACAGAGCCGTAGATTACATACTTGATGACGAAGATGCCTTCCGAACATTCCTTTCGGACGGCCGAATCGACATGCACAATATAGCCATAGAGAGATGTTTCAGACATATCGCTATGGGAAGACGCAATTGGCTTCAGACAGGAAGTCACTTCTCAGCCCAGAATTTGACATTTATGTTCGGGTTGTTGGAAAGTTGCAAATTGAACAAAGTGAACTTTGGTGAGTACATTGAGGATATCCTTACTCGCATTCTTTGTGGCGAGGAGGTTGATGCCTCGTTTCTGCCATGTGACTATGTTCGCCATTTTGAAGATGGTAAGGATGCGGAGGTAACGAAGACATCCCAAGCCGTCGCTTGATTGTTAAATTTTAGAAAATCAAAACTTTATTCAAAATACAGATACGGCTAACCCGCTGATAAATAGTGGGGACGCTGTATTGGTGGTTTACAAAGCAAAAGGAGTTGACCTAGAGGCCGCTCGAAAGGCTCTTGCCGCACTCCAAAGAGAAAAGCAAAAGCAGAGAGAAAGACTTCTGCTTGGAATAGAAGTAAAACAGAGAATAGACTAAGCAAATGCCCAGCGCACACAATCACTCTTCAATCGATAGAGTGTACTCAGACTTAATAAGAAACGCACACTCTTTCCTTTGGTCAGAGAGTGCTATGGAAAGATAAAAACGTATATCAATGTCAAATAATTCAGTAAATAATAAACGATTAGCGAAGAATACTATGTTTATGTATATTCGCATGGTGTTCTTGATGACAATCGGTCTATACGCTTCAAGAGTTATCTTGCAGACTCTTGGCATATCAGACTATGGCCTTTACAATGTGGTAGGAGGAGTAGTTGCGATGTTCGGCTTCCTCAATTCTACGCTTTCTACAAGTACGCAAAGATTCTTGAATGTTGAGATGGGAAAGGGGAACTCTGATAGTGTGAAGAGAGTATTTTCAAATGCACTATATCTTCACCTATTGTTAGTCATAATCGTGTTTTTTTTGGCTGAGACTGTTGGTCTTTGGTTTCTATTGAACAAACTGGTTATTCCTGAAGGAAGAGAAACTGCAGCATTGTGGGTTTATCAATTTTCTATTGTTGCTGTCTGCATCCAAATTTTCCAGCTTCCGTTTATGTCGTCTATTATAGCGCACGAACGCATGGGTATTTATGCATACGTGAGCATATACGAAGGATTAGCAAAACTTGGTATTTTGTTCGTTCTTCAATTAGTAGACTATGACAAACTATTCTTGTATGGAGCGTTAATTCTAGCAGTTCAACTTTCTGTAGCAGTAATATACAATATCTATAGTCGTAAAAGTTTCGAAGAAGCTTCATTCCGCATTTCAAAGGATAAGGGGTTGTTTCGAGATATGTTAGGATTCTCAGGATGGAATATTTTTGGTAATCTTGCATCTGTATGTAATAGTCAGGGACTAAATATTGTTTTGAATTTGTTCTTTGGAACTGCCATTAATGCAGCACGAGGTATTGCATTCCAAGTCCATGGACTGGTAACACAATTGGTTAATAATTTCCAGCTAGCAGTCAAACCACAAGTGGTTAAATACTACGCATCCGGTCAATACGAGGAAATGACAGCTCTTGTCTTTAATTCTGCAAAGTATTCCGCATATCTAATGATGGTAGTTAACATACCATTGATCCTCGAAATTCGTCCACTACTTCATCTATGGTTGAGAGAATATCCAGATTATACTCCTATTTTTATTGGTATTATCCTATTCCGTTCTGTTATAACATCCATGACTGGAAATATTGTTATGGTCGTTCATGCTTCGGGGTATCTGAAAAAAGTGGGACTTTATGGAGGAGGCGTGCTTCTGTCTGTACTCCCTATTAGTTACATACTTTTACGAATGGGATTTTCCCCAGTAATACCTTTCATTGTTAATATATTTGCCGCTCTTGGTGAAGCATTCTTTGAATTATACTGGATGTGTCATTATATCAATTTTCCAATGACTCGTTTTTACAAGGAGGTCTACGGAAGGGTTTTCAGTCTCTTTGCGTTCCTTTTTGCATTCTCTTATTTATTCAAATTGTGTATTCAAGGTTGTAATGAGTACATAGAATTATTAATTGTAGGTTTCTTCAGTGTATGCATCTCATTGGTTACATTATACTTCTTTGGTATAAACAAAGATTTGAGAGGCAAAATAAAAAATATGATAATAGGAAAATTTAAGCGTAATAACTAAGATATGACATTTGACAATAACATAATTACAGAGCAGACATCATTTATTAAAAAATTTCTTTTCTTAATTCTTGTCTTGTTCATGGGAAAGGGCTGTAATTTTTTTATAGACCTTGATCCTCGCGTTAACATTGTTGGCACTCTGCTCGTTCTTGTCCCTATGGTACATGTAATGTTGAGAGAAAAACCTCATAGTATGAAGAACTCCAAGTTCTATGTGTTTTTGTTGGCATATATAGCATGGTTGGTTTACCATATTTTTACAGATGAAGCATACCCTACATATCAGGGTATAAGAATCCTGTCTTTGTTTATTTTCGGTTTCATTACAGCCCGTTATTATGGGTGTCACATAGCCGAATACTTTGAGTATTTTGTGGTTCGGCTTACTATTTTGGCTTTGATTCTTTGGTCTGTCGAAGTAGCTATAGGACCTGCAACAATGGGTGGGTTTGCACCATTTGAAAATCGAATGCATATTTATTGTAAGTCTTTTGGTTTATTCTCAGTAGTTACAAAATTTGATCCATCTGAGTATTTCTTAGGTATTCCGAGAAATAGTGGTTTCTGTTGGGAAGCTGGACAGTTTGCTTCAATGATAGTACTCGCCTTGACCTTTCATTTACTTCGAACCAAAAAAAAATTCTATAAGAAAAAATCTTTTTGGATTTTATTAGCGGGTCTGATCACTACATTCTCTACCACGGGATTTGTAACATTTGGTGTTCTCTTGTTATTTAAGACTGTATTTGGTAAGGTGTCTTTCGGTAAACGAATTGCATACATCGCTGTCTTGGGAACATTATATATGTTTACAATGGACTTGCCTTTTATGCGCGAAAAAATGGAAGCCCAATCAGACATTACAGAATTCTATACAAATTCAGATAATGTTTGGATTGACGAAACAGGCCATCGAACCGTACAACGATTTGAAGGAATGTATTTGTCTTGGATGAATTTTATGGACAGTCCATGGTTGGGCTTTGGACCTAACCGAGACAATTCACTTGTTTCAAAGCAATTCCCTATGTTTATAATAAGTAACGGTAATATTAATCCACTTGCAATGCTTGGTTTGTTACTTGGATTGCCGTTGTTTATTTTGTTCTATCGGGGATCTTGTCGTCTAAACCAATACTTAGGCGATGATAAGAAATATATTATCTTTATGATTTTTATCTTCTTCTCTGTTAGTTATAATTACTTATTTGATATAATTCCGTTGGCGATGGCGTTCCTATCGTTTGACAATCAATACGAAAAAGAAATATGTTAGAGCACCCATACTTTTCAATAGCCACTCCATGTTGGAATAGTGCAGCAACTATTGAGCGCACTATTAAATCCGTGTTAGCACAGGGTTTTAAGGATTACGAATACATCATAGTTGATGGAGGTTCCACAGACGGAACACTTGATATTATTAAGAAATATGAGCCACTTTTTGAAGGTCGTATGCACTGGAAAAGCGAGAGAGACAAAGGTCTATATGATGCATTCAATAAAGGAGTAGAAAGATCAACTGGAGTATATTGCTGGAATGTTAATGCTGACGACTATATGGAGTCTGATGCTCTTGCGAAAGTATATAAATTTATCAAAGAAAACTGTCCTAATGAAACAGCTGTGATTTCTGGTGCGATGAATTTTCTTTCTTCAGAAGGCTCACTTATTAAGGTAATGAAGTGTGACCCAGATAAACTTCAATATGCTTATGAACATGATTTTATCGGTCTTAATCATCCTGCTACATTAGTGCCAAAGAGTATATATGACCAATATGGAGCCTTTGATCCAAACTTTAAGATTATTGGTGATGCTGATTGGTATCATCGTGTTTACAAAGCAGGAGTACAGTTTGCTATTACGGATGAAGTCATAACAAATATGTCTGATGGTGGCGTGTCAAATCTATTCATTTATAAAAAAAGCGTAAGAGATAGATTGTATTTCCTTCGAAAGCATTATCCCAATCCACTTGAACGTTTTTGGCGCTGGTCGAAGTGGACAAAGATCTTCTATATGACTAAAATCTCGCACAGCCTAAAAAGTAAGAAAAATGCGAAATAATATATCAACTATTCATAACTGCTATGGCTGTGGCGTATGTGCAGCAAGCTGTGGCAAGAAGATTATCAAGATAGAACTGAATGCGGACGGGTTCTATGAGCCGAGAATCATAGATGAGTCACAATGTACCAATTGTGGCATCTGTGTGGATGTGTGTGCCTTCTCGCACGAGGAGTTGGCGAATCAAGAGAATAAACCCGTTAAGAGCTGGGCTGCATGGAGCAATGATGAGCGAGTGCGCAGAAAGTGCTCCAGTGGAGGTGCCGGCTTTGAGATTGGCAAGCAGTTGATAGAGCAAGGCTATCAGGCTGTAGGCTGTCGTTACGATATCCAGGAGCAAAGGGCTGAACACTACATCGCCACCACTGTTGAGGAGTTTGTGCAGTCCATTGGCAGTAAGTATATTCAGAGCTATACGGCAGAAGCATTCTCACAGATTAAGCGCAAAGGTCAGAAATATTTGGTGACGGGCACTCCTTGTCAGATAGATTCCTTTAGGAGAATGATACGCAAGTTCCGTTGTGAAGACAATTTCATCTTGCTTGATTTCTTCTGTCACTGTGTCCCTTCAATGTACGCATGGAAAGCTTACATCAAAATGCTTGAACCAAAGATTGGAGAGGTGACATACGCCAGCTGGCGCAACAAGTTTGAGTATGGTTGGCACGACTCCTGGTTGATGGGTATAGATGGTGTAAATACATCAAAACCTGTTGATTGGAATGAAAGTTACAATTTGTTGATAAGGGGAAAAAAGAGTTTCATACAGTCCCGATTGTCGCAAGGCGACCTGTTCTACAGGTTGTTCCTTGGCGACATAGCTCTTGGCCCACAGTGTCAGAAGCAGTGTAAGTACAAGTATGACCGCTCCAGTGCAGACATCCGCATTGGCGACCTTTGGGGAAAGACCTACAAGGAAGACCAGAAGGGCGTAAGTGCCTTGATTGCCTTTACCGAGAAGGGACGTGAAATAGTGGAGAGTCTGAAGGACATTACCCTTGTGGAACATCCTTTTGAAGTGGTGGCTGAGGGGCAGATGAAGAAGAACTCCAAAGCTAAGGAAATGCGTTCTACAGTGATGATGTTGTTGAAGAAAGGTGCGCCATTGAATGGTATTATATTTAGAATTGCATTCTTTATGCAAAGAGTTATCAGCAAAATAAAATCAATGTTATGAAGATAGGAATAATAACCATGCATAGGGTTTTGAATATTGGCTCTGTTCTTCAGGCTTATGCTACCCAGAAAGCCTTTGAAAAATTAGGCTATGATTCAGAACTCATTGACTATATGTATATTTCTAAAACTAAGACATCCATCAAATCGAAGATTCTTAGTTTTGGATTAAACGTACTACTTGGCTTCCCGAAGCAAAAACGGAAGAAACGTTTGACAGCCTTCTATAACAGGTATTTCAAATGCTCAAAGAAGACGTATAATCGGCATTCGATTCAACGAGAACCGCCTATATACGATATCTATTGTACCGGCAGCGACCAAGTATGGAATCCTCGTTATGTGAAGAACGATGTAAGCTTTATGCTGAATTTTGTACCAGAAGGAAAGAAAAAAATATCCTATGGCTCAAGTTTCGCTGCTGATAGCGTCCCTTTTAAATACGAAAAATTATATTCCGATTATCTTTCAAAATACGACAGAATCACAGTACGAGAAAAAGCAGGAGTTGAGCTCGTGAAACGTTTGACTAATAAGGAGGCTCAACTTGTATGTGATCCGACTCTTTTGCTTGAGGCAAAGGATTGGGATGTCATTTCCGAATCTTCGGCAACTCATATCGAGGAGCCTTATATACTTGTTTATTTTCTCGGTTACATGTTCGACCCGCGACCTCATCTGTTTGATATAATAAATGATGTACAGAAGAAATTAGGCTTTCATGTGTATTATCTTAATGGTGGGCATCAAGAGATGAAGCAACCGAACTCAACTGTCTACCGTGGGCAAGGACCTTCTGAGTTTATTGAGATGATTCGTAATGCTTCCTTTGTTATTACAGACTCATTCCATGGTACCGCTTTCGCTACCATCTATAATATTCCAATGATGGGAATCGTAAAGAGTAAAAAACATGGTGATGATCGAATAGGTTCACTCAGGTCAACAGTTGGGGGAGCAAAGTCTATCATAGAATATGATTCTTATGACAAATCTTTTGCGAAATCTGCCATTGATGAATATAAATGCGACGGATCTCTCGTAAACGCATTTAGAGTAAAATCCTTGAACATAATTAAAAACATGATTGAGCAATGAAACTATCCATAGTAATCCCGATGTATGGGGTTGAAAAATACATAGAGAAGTGCCTGCTGTCCTGTATAAATCAAGAATCGGCATGTCTGGGAGTTGATTACGAAATCATTTGTGTCAATGATGGTACAAAGGATAAGAGTGCCGTATTAGCAAGAAGTATTGCCGATAAACATGAAGGAATAATTGTAATCGACCAAGAAAATGGTGGTCTTTCTGCTGCACGCAACACAGGTACTGCTGCAGCCAAAGGCGAATACATTTGGTATGTAGATAGTGATGACTATATAGAACCAGGTTCTTTGGCAAGAATACTTCCAAAGTTGAAAGATGAAGTCGATATCCTGCAATTACACTATCGTTTGGTTTACGAAAACGGAAGCCCATCAAAAGATGTCATTGATTGTGCGCCAGTGGGAGCATTCACTGGAAGAGAAATAACTGAGCAGGGGGGGCTTGCTACCCCTGCTCCGTTCTCCGTTCTCCGTTCTAAATACCTAAAAGAAAATGGGTTCAAGTTCTTGAAGGGTATCTACCATGAGGACATGGAGTATAAGCCAAGGGTATTTTATTTGGCAGATAAGATTGTCTTTGACGATGGCATTTCGTATAACTATCTCCAGCGTGAAGGAACAATCATGAGTACATTCCGCCCGAAGCGTATTTATGACCTTATGGTAGTAGTTAACAACCTCTTGGATTTTTCACATAAGCATGTAGATGATGCCTATCGGCCAAAGTGGACGAACTATGTTGCAGGCCCACTGTCTCAAATGCTGTATCTCGCTTATCGCTCTAAGGATAAGAGAGTTTTGGAGGATACAAAGCAATTCGTAAAGGAGCATCCCGACTGCTGCTATGTATTCACTTGTTCAAGAAGCAAGCTTTTAAGGGCTTTGGGTTACATATCCAAAATCTTGGGTGGTAATCTGTTTGCAGTTTATGGCATTTTATACAAACTTAGATATTAGTAATATAACGAAATGAGTTTCAGTGCATTAATGGGGGGGGGGGAGAATTAGTAGAAGACTATAAGAGATACAAGTCCATACATAAATGTGGATTTATGAAACTCTTCATTGCTTACCCTGAATTTAGATACCAACTATATTATCGCTTAAGGGTAGCAACAAGATTTTGAAAATCTTGTTGCTACCCTTAAAATTAAGTAAAGGCTTAAATCTCTATATCCATTGCAAAGATATTGAAGGTGGCCTTTATATAGAACTTGGTTTTGCAACTATTATTACATGTAGCCATATTGGAAAGAACTGCTGGATTAACCAACAAGTTACCATTGGTCATAGTGATGCCTCACATTGTCCATATATTGGTGATAATGTTTCCATCAAGGCTAGAGCAAAGATCATTGGAGACGTAACTATCGGTAATGATGTAATAGTAGGAACGAATGCAGTTGTTGTAAAAGACGTGCCCGATCATTCAATTGTTGCTGGCGTTCCTGCGAGAGTAATCAAAACAAGAAACTCAGTAGATGAACCTTGGGTACGGGTGAAATAAAATAATAATTATGAAGATTGCATACATTTCATACTTGCCTATAGCGGATGTGGATTTCTCTTATCTACATGAGGCACAGATGATAATGGATATAACATGCTATATGTTTGTTAATCCTCACCATATAAAACGCTCGGTAGTCAATTTTCACACACTGCTTGACAAGAGTGGTGTGTATGACGCATCGGAGTTTCCAGAGCTGATGTGTTATAGAGATTACCTAGATCTTAGCAAGATTAAGGTAATCAATATTGCTGATACAAAGCATTGGCAGGTAGAAGCTTTCAAAATTCTGAAAACGCTATGCAAGCTGTTTGATAAGGAATATGACATTATCCATCTAACTAGATTGCCTCAGTGGTTTGAAACTCCATTCTTCAGTTTGAGAAGGAAGGCTGTTCTGTCGGTGCATGATCCTATTCCACATTCCGGACAATCTTTAAAGTCGCGAATCTTGACGAATAGTGCAAGATGGGTGACGTATCGTTTGCTGCATAATTTCATTATCTTCAACAAAGCGCAAAAGGAGGAATTCGTCAAGACATTCAAACTTCAAAAGAAGAATGTAATTGTCAGCAAACTGAGTTGCTATACATGTTTGCAGCCTATTGAAGATAAACTTAATAAACTACCTGATAGCAAGTTTATTTTATTCTCAGGTCGTATCACGCAATACAAAGGTCTTCAATATCTGTTGCCAGCGTTCCGCAGAGTACATAAACACCATCCTGATGTAAAACTTATAGTTGCAGGTAGTGGCAATTTCCCTTTCGATGTAGAAGAATATAAGCAGTTAGATTACATTGAGTTCAGACATCGTTTTATTCCTGATACAGAACTGATACAGCTGATGAAGAGTTGCATGTTTATGGTTTGTCCTTATACCGATGCAACTCAAAGTGGTGTCATTATGTCGGCATTTGCTTTCAATGTACCTGTACTTGCAACCAATGTAGGCGGACTTCCTGAAATGGTAAAGGATGGAGTCTTTGGCAGAATTATTAAAGAAAAGGATGAAGGCGCAATTGCGGATGGCATTTGCGAAATGTTATCGGATAGCGAATTCCTGAAGCTATATTCTAATAATATAAAACAAGAATATAGTGATGGCGAATTAGCATGGAAGACTATTGCTGCAAGGTTGAAAAACGACTATAATTCGTGCGTTTGACACATATAAATATGACGAATGAAGAAGGATGGGCCTGATTAGGGTTATTGATTCTTTCTCCGCTATGCCATGAAATCGACAGTAAGCACTCAAATTAGGGCTTAAATTAGAAAGAATTAACTTCGCTGCTGAATAGTTGCGATTTTTTCAGTATGCGACCTGACAAAATCGGATTGACAATATGCCAATAGTTAATAAACAAGTGAATTTTTTAACATCTCAATATATAGGCACTTGCAAGTGTCTATACAAAGGGCTATACCCTAAATTGAGCACTAACACATACAAGATTAGATTAATTTATGTTTGCCCATTTAGTAAGGAATTCTAAATGGAACTATATCAATTTGTGAAATGAATGATATAAACGAATTATTCTTTGAACTCATCCGCATGTCGATTGGCACGCAAACTTGCCTCTCTCGGACGCCATCGGCGGCTGAGTGGGGAAAACTATACGACATGGCCAAGAAACAGTCGCTGGTAGGTGTCTGCTTCGCTGGGGTGCAGAAGATGGTTGAGCAGCAACAGGCACCTAAAGATATGCTATACTTCACTTGGTTGGGTATGACTGCTAAGATACAGCAACGCAACCAAATCGTAGATGAACAGTGTGTCGTTTTACAGCAGCGACTTTCGTCGGACGGCTTCCGCTCGTGCATCTTGAAAGGTCAAGGAGTTGCTAGGGTGTATCCTGGGCATCTGCGAGGACTGCGCCAGAGTGGTGACATAGACATCTGGATTGAGGGCGATCGGGATCAGGCGCTGGGTTACTTTAGGAAGCAAGGAGCGAAGGTGTCGTACACCAGTATAAAACATGCTCAAGTGGAGGTGTTTGAGGATACTGAGTGTGAAGTGCATTCACGTCCTTCGTGGTTCTATAGTCCTATTCATGACCGTAGGTGGATGAAGTGGGTGAAGGAACAGGAAATTTGTCAGTTTGGTAATGCACCTATAAATGGAATCGTGGCACCAACAACTGAGTTTAATCTCGTGTTCTTGCTGATACACATTTATAGGCATTTGTTTGAGGAGGGGATTGGATTACGACAAATCATGGATTACTATATGGCGCTTAGCACAAGTGCTAATAAAATTCAAGTTCCAGAAGTTACAAATGAATTAAAGGCACTTGGACTTTTGAGATTTGCAGGTGCATTGATGTTCGTTCTGAAAAAGGTGTTTGGACTAGGTGAACAATACATGATATGCAATCCAAATGAAAAGGATGGCCGCTTCTTGCTGGATGAGATAATGCAAGGTGGCAACTTCGGTAAATATGATGAGCGCAATGGGGAGAGGAAGAAAAACCGCATAGCGAGAGGCTTTGCCACTATGAAAAGAAATATGCGTTATATCAGTTCCTATTCTTCAGAGATTCTGTGGGCTCCGATATGGAAGATGTGGCATTGGTGCTGGCGCAAAAAACATGGATATATTTGATAACTATTAATTAAGAAATGATATATGACAAAATTCTCAGTTTTGATATCGATCTACAGGAAAGAGAATCCACTGTGGTTTAGAGAGGCTTTGGATAGTGTGTTTGCTCAGACTGTTCAGCCTGATGAGATAGTGTTGGTGGAAGATGGACCGCTGACACCAGAATTGTATGCTGTGATAGATGAGTACAAAGAGAAGTACCCTATCTTCAACATTGTGAAGAACGAGACAAACCTTGGTCTTGGTCTGGCTTTGGCGAATGGCGTAAAGGCTGCTAAGAATGAAATTTTGGCTCGTATGGATACTGATGATATCATACCTGTTGACCGTTTTGAAAAGCAGTTAAAGAAAATTGAAGAAGGATATGATGTTGTGAGTTGCTGGTCGTTAACATTTGAAGGAAGTGTTGATAACGTATTTGCAATCAAGAAGAGGCCAGAGAATCATGATGATATAGTTAAACTAGCTCATAAACGTTCTCCTATGTGTCATGCTGGTGCATTTATAAGGAAATCTGCAATTTTGAACGCAGGTAACTATATACACCGCCAATATTATGAGGATTACAATCTCTGGATTCGAATGATTATGAATGGAAGTAAGTTTTATAATATTCCAGAGGTCCTCTATTATGTTCGAACAACTAAAGAACAGATGATAAGAAGAGGAGGTCTTGATTATTTGAAAACAGAATTGAAATATCTAAAGGAGTTTAAGGCAATGGGGTTCTACTCTCTAAAGGATTATTTAAATGCTGCTACTATTAGAATCGTAGCTCGTCTCACTCCTCTGTCATTGCGTAAGCAGATGTTGAAGATTGTATGGAATTCAAAGCAAAAATAACATGAAAAAAACGAGTCTGACATATGGGTTTCTTTGCTTATTGGGATTTAAATATCCGGTAGAGGATTATGGCGATATCTCTTTGTGGAAAGTAATAAAGCAGATCTTTACAAATCCAGCCAAAATGGTTAAGTTTTTTGGCGAACAAAAGAAAGATGAGCAAGATATGCTGGAGGGAATAACCTTCTGTGATTTTCATGATAGTTATACTTTAAAAGTTGATTGATACCATGGAAAATAGAAAATTGAGTACCACTTATAAAATGCTCAGAGCATTGGGATTTAATTATTCTGAAGAAGAGTATGGTGACGTTAGTCTTTGGAGAGTTGTTAAACAATTCTTTGGCAATATATACCGAAAAAGATTAGAGAAAATGATGGATTGGCCGATATTGGCTCCTTTCTGCCCAAGAAAGCTAAGGCCTTGGCTACTACGCAGAATAGGTTGTCATGTTGGTAAAAATGTGTTTATTGGAGACTATGTGAGAGTAGACTTGAATCACGCTGATTTGATTTATATTGACGATTATGCTCATGTAACAGCAGGTTGCCGCTTGCTATGTCATCAACGTGACTTGAAAAATTATCGAGTAGGTGACAATGCGGCAAAAGTCGGTTATAAAATAGGTAAGATTCATATCGGAAAAGGCGTCATGATAGGTATGGAGTCAATGATTATGCCTGGTGTTACAATAGGAGATGGTGCCGTGATTGGCGCATGCTCTATGGTTGTCAAAGATGTTCCTGCCTATGCGGTCGCATTGGGAAGCCCGGCTAAGGTTGTAAAATCTATCCCACAACGTGATCCAGAAAATACAATCGATCCTGAAACAGCATTTATGGAATAATTATTTAATATTATGTACAGATTCTGTAAAAGACTATTTGATATTGTATGTGCCACACTGGGTATCATAGGCACAAGCCCTATTTGGATTATCTCAATCATTCTGACTGAGTTGAGCGACCCAGGTCCCCTGTTTTACTTTGCCAACCGTGTGGGCAAGGACAACAAGAATTTTAAGATGTGGAAGTTCCGTTCCATGCGTGTGGCAAGAGGGGCTAATGAGGCTTCGCTGCGTCCTGACCAAGACCGTATATTCTGGTGGGGTAAGATTATGCGAAGATTGAAGATTGATGAGCTACCTCAGCTAATGAACATATTGAACGGCACTATGTCGATTGTTGGTCCGCGTCCAGCTGCTGTAGATCAAGTGGACATAACACGTGGTGGTGTTAATGCTATTGCCGCCACCGTGCCTTGCGGACTGACATCGCAGTCAAGTCTGTGGGATTATATTTATGGTGACCAATTTCCAGATGAGGAAGAATATAATGAGAAAGTATTGCCCATCCGCTTGAAACTTGATGTGTATTACGTAAAGCACGCCTCGTTCTTTAGCGATATCAAACTGATTATTTGGACTGTTATTGCTATTCTATATACGGCTTGTGGTAAATATCCACAGTGGATGCATGATAAGTTGGTAGAGTATGCTCAAAAAGTTCAATAATATGAAAATAAACGACGCATTTTCAAAGATCAGTCTCTGCTGTAACGAACTTCTAATCATCAAGGAAATCCTTAATACGAAGGAAGCAGATGATTTCTGTTCTCGTATACTAGCTATTTATGCGATGGTTAGAGTTGACGACATTATGAAGATATGGGGGAATGCGATATCTAAAAGCGACAAAATTCGTTCTGGTTATGAGAAAATATTACGTTCGTATAATGATGGTCTTCGCAAGGTGAGAGATAAACTGGGTGCACATTTTCAATCTCCCTCTATAAGCGTGGATTTATTTGGAAGTGTGAAAATATTTAAGAATATAGACTATGCTAACACATTGTGTCTAATAGACCAGATATTTGAATTCCAAGAGAAACATGTTGGAACGGAAGTCAAACGTCCCAACGTTAACAACGATGAAGACAGAGACAAAGTTGTTAGGATATTGAGGGATTTATATTCCGATGACAAAGCATATTTAACCAATGGGGTTTTGGACTTGTTTGGAATAAATAAAGGCGGACTCATTTCATGTTCTGAAGCCCAAGGTAAAGGTCAATACCTAAGAAGCATCGAACAAATGGTCAAGGTGAGTTATGCACTTGTTCGTATGTCATATAACGAGAAGATTACAGCCGATCTGTTCAAAAGACTTTTTATATGTACAGTATATAATTACCATGACAACCTAATTACACGCACAGACATCAAAAACAATGCCGTGCAGTATGAAGAAGGCTTTGACAAATTGTTCTTGGGTTTAATAACAGCAAAAGACAACAAGGCGGAATTAGAGACAGCTTTCAATAAATTTGAGAACATACATCATATAGATAGCTTTATAAAGAGGTATCGAATGGTTCGGGATCACGCTTGTGCCCATTTGGACGAGAAAAATGATGTGATGCAAATTGAAGCGGAATTGGATGAATTGGATGTAGAGGAACTATATGATGTATATACAAAGATGCTTGAACTGTTCAATTACATCTGTAACAATGTAACCCTTTTACAACCAATTGCCATCCCGAATAGAACTAGAATATATGATGCACAGATAGAGTCGTCTCCTGATGTGGAAAACTATTATGGAGAGAAACCAGATTTGGGAGAAAAGACATCGTTTGAATTGAAAGATGTTTTCCGTTCAATAAGGAGACATGACCGTGGGTTTGATGAGGCGGTGGACAAGTTGAACAGTTCTTTAAAATCATCTAATGAAGCCGAGCATAGGGAAATCATAGATACTATTGCGGAAAGACTTCGTCAAGAAAATATTCCAGAAATAGAATTATCAACCATAATAAACGCTTTATGCAATACAAAGCGTGGATATCCGGAAAGATTGCAACATAGCATACTTGCCATGCTGGATAGCAAAGGAATAAAAGAATCCAACAAAATCCATTTGTTGTGGGTGCTGTCGAACATCTGTGTGGAGGATAAGCAATATGATATTGACCACTATCTAGACTCTCTTGTCATGCGGAGAATACCCGTTTTAACAGGATATGCTACATTGGCTTGCCTTCACAAAACAGTAGAAAAAACGAGGTCGTATATTGTAGCACGAAACAGAGCACATGAAGTAAATGAACAATTTGTGAACTATTGTAAGTCACAAAACAACGTTACGGAAACGCTTGCTTTATTGCTTATGATGAATCAAAGATGGTTTCATGCCCCAGAATATAGCCATTACAGAAGTTACGAAGCACATTATAACGAGTTTTTAGAACGTGAGATTTCCATTGCCCTGAGTGGATATCTCTCTTACATTAAACTCACAGACGATGGTGAGTACAAGATGTGTGTAAAGTATCTTCAAACAAAACATTATCTGTTGTTGCTTTATAGGTTGGCGGTTAAGGAAAAAGAGCGAAGACAAGACCATAATGTATTTCTCGAATTATGGAATAGTAATTGTTTCTATAGAACCCGATTTGATATTTACGAAGCATTGGGAGTCGGTTTAATGACGGAATTATCTGGTCAAATAGATTTAGCGCGAGACATTTTTGAGTCTATTGTAAAAGACAATCCTATTAATGAAGACGCTATACAAACGCTTGATCAGTTTAACGAAAGATATAACAAATTGAATAAAACATAAAAATCAAATGAAATACTTATTAGTAGTAGCCCACCCCGACGACGAAGTTCTCGGAGCTGGTGCATCAATGTGGAAATGGAGTCATGAAGGTGACGAGGTAGACGTAGCCATAATGTGTACGGAGGCAAAAGCAAGAGCTTTTCGTCCTTCGGATGCAGAGTTGGAAGGTGATACGGATGCAGCCACCAACTATGTTGGCGTGGGCAAGAAGTATGAGGCGACGTTTCCGAATATCGAGATGAATACTGTGCCGCATTTGAAGCTGGTGCAGTTCATAGAAAGTGCTATTCGGGAGAGTGAGCCGGATATTGTGATAACGCATCATCCTGCCGATACCAATAATGATCACTTGCAGACTTCTATGGCTTGCCAGGAGGCAATACGGTTGTTTCAGCGCCAGCCGACGGTGAAGCCTGTGAAGGAGTTTTGGTATATGGAGGTGCCTTCGTGCTCGGAGTGGGCAATCAACGACGCCATGAATCTGTTTCGTCCGAACTGCTACGTGGAGGTAGGTCAGGACGGTGTGGAGGCGAAATGCAAGGCGTTGTCGATGTATCGCGGGGTAATGCGTCCGTATCCTCATCCTCGCAGTGTGGAGTATATCACGGGCTTGGCGGCCATGCGTGGCAGTCAGTGGGGCTGCAAGTATGCTGAGGCTTTCCAAGTGGTGCTGCGTAGATATTAACGCGATATTGCTATTAGAGTTGTTAGGGCATTCTGCTTCCGCCTTCCTTTACGGGATGGGGAGGCGTGTGCCCTTTATTTGATTATATATGGTTATGGAAATAAATAAAGAGTTGATTGATGGGCTTTTTGATCAGGCTCAAGTGAATCCTCGCTTGCGCCAGAATTATGACTTGCGTACGTCTGAGCGGGATCATTCACAGCGTATGCTCAATGCGTTGTTACCAGGGACGGTTGTACCTATTCACCGTCATCCGCAGAGCACGGAGAACGTTTTCCTCTTGTGTGGGAAGCTAGTGGAGGTGGTCTATGACAATGAGGGCAACGAGACGGACCGCATCCTGCTTGACCCCACCGCTGGTAGCTATGGGTGTGTGGTGCCGCAAGGGGCGTGGCACACGGTAGAGGTCTTGGAGCCTTCTGTCATCTTCGAGGCGAAGGACGGAAAGTTTGGTGAGGACGGTAGCGAGACGTTGGATGCCTTCAGGGTCAAGGAGGCGGAGAACAAGAAGCAGGCTTCGCCTACTACAGCGCCTTTCTCCAACAGCCTCGGCGATCTCAAAAAGAACATCGAGTATCTGATTGGCATGGAACGCCAATCGGGGAGCATGGAGGTCATTACACCGCTCTACGTCTCGCGCATGCTGAATGTGCCGCTGGAAGAGGTGGAGAAGGTGATGGGGGAAATAGATGTTAGATAATAATACATCATTTTATGGATATACACTCTCTTAGCGACTTGTTGTATGCTTTGGCGAAGCAAGAAAACGAAGTTCTTAAATCTTACGGCATACAGCACCGTCCTACTATCGGAAATCAATATGAAGGTCTAACAGCTGAAATCTTGAACAAATCGATATTTGGTGATTTGCATCTGACAGTGGCGAGGAATAGTTTCATTGAAGGCTCAAATACTGAATATGACATTATTTTGGCTGATGGCACTGGAATGCCTGTAAAATATTCTAAACGTCAATTTGTCTTCAAACCGCAACAAGTACTGGCTGTTATACAAGTAAAAAAGAACCTCTATGGTGCGGAAGTAAAAGATAGTTATGAGAATCTTGCAACAATAGCACCGCTTTACTATGGAAAGTCTACGGAAGAGTATGTATGTAGATGGGCAACAACTTCGGTACGAAACTCGTTAGGGAAACATGTTTCAGCATACAAAAAAGGAGAACTTAGTTTAGATGAAGAATACTTGTATCACACGCTTGTTACTGATCCACAAATACCCGTACGAATTGTCTTGGGATATAATGGTTATTCATTAGAAACGAACTTCAGGAAAGGAATCGTTGAATATCTTGAAACCTGCAAGACAACGGCCAATGAACGTAAAAACGGATATGGACCTAACGATATGCCAAATCTCATCATTTGCGAAGACTTCTCATGTATAAAAATTACCGGTTCACCATTTTGTCCATTGTATAATCCATCTAATAATGGTTGGTGGAATCTGTTAGGAACCTCATCATACAATCCAATGTATTTTCTTCTTGAAACCATATGGACAAAACTATCCTATAAATACCAATTGCCATCAATTTTATTTGGAGAAGACTTAAAGACACCTTGCCTTTCTCCATTCTTGGATGCAAAAATACATAAAGACAAGGGAACTCCTATAGGTTGGGACTATGACTACAAAGTCATGACAACACAACAACTTTCACAAAACAACATTATAGAAGAATGGAAACCTATAGAAATTGACAATGCGCAATGGGTTATTCTTGGAGAACTTGGAAAGAATGGAAGTGTTTGCATAAAGGACAATAAGGATTTGGAATGCTTCGTGATTCAAGAAGGATACTCTGATTTGAATGATTTTATAGATAAACTTCTTGCAACACGTTTGGTCACAATTGACAGTGACAATCTCAAACTTCTTACCTACCAATGCGACCGTGTTTGTGTCAAAGGAAAATGGTATGCTGCAGAAAATGTCACAGGAAGGCTAAATAACTGGGTAATGAAGCAAAAGAAAGGATAGTATTACTGAATTGCTATGACAGAAACAGAAAAGATAGCGTACTTGGAAAGTCAATACAACCAACACAAAGCGTATCAATACAAAAAGAACTATCAGATTCTTTTCAACTTGATACAGGCAAAGATAGTGTTAAATATGCATAGCTATAAACGTTCGTTATATATGGACGTAAAAAAGTTTATAGAGAACTATATTAAAGCATCAGACAAAGAGGATTATGGCTATGATGAAATATTACCCCAGAAAATAATGGAGGCAGTCGCTGGATTGGAAGTAAGCCAAAAGTTATCAATACTTTATACGATGCGCAGGATGATGATTATGCGTGGGTATGATACAGACTGTTTGCAAGACGAGGGATGATAAAACATGAATTTAAATTATAGTCAAATCAAGGTGTACTCCCCATTGGCATGAGCTGGTGGAGGGAAAAACCTCCTATGCTTGTCTCAAAAAAGCAATGACAATGCCGCCGTGCAAAGTTACTGCTTTATTTGAGATCATGCAATACGGTGTTCACCGAATACTTACCGTATAAAGGATAAATAGGGATGAAAATATCATTTCTGAAAGCACATTGTGGTGATAGTATTCATATAGAACATAAGGGACATCATGTTATAATAGATGGTGGCCCTCAGTGTGATGAACTGAATGCTATAATAAAAGATATAATTGACAAGCAGGAAGTTATAGATCTACTTGTTATTACTCACTATGATGAAGATCATATTCTTGGCATTTATAAAATATTAAAGGAACTGTCATGCAGTGTATCGCTAAAAGACGTTGTTAAAGCAGTGTGGTTTAATGCGACTAAACTTGGACTGAATGGGAACAATCATTACCTTTCTGCACAACAAGCAGTTGGTATGGCTGAACTTTTAGTAAAGAACGATATAAATTGGATTTCATTATTGAAGAAAAAAACAAAATACAACATAGACGATACAGTATGGATTGAAGTACTATATGGAGGTGAAGTATATACTCCACAGCCTGAAGGGCAATTTTTAAGCAGTGCAAGATGTGATTGGATGACTTCATTTAAGGAACTCGAACCTTTTATAAACGACGATGTGCCAGATGACTCTCCTACTAATAGCCAATCTATAATTCTTGTATTGCATGATGGAGAAAGACAGATTTTACTTTCTGGAGATGCAACCCCAGGGAAACTGTATGATGCCCTTTGTCAATATATTCATGATGGAAATAGTAATCATTTTGATTTGATCAAACTTCCACATCATGGGAGCTATAGGAATATCACAAAGGAAATATTAAATCTGGTGGTCTGCAATGATTATATTGTTAGTACAAATGGTAACAGATTTTTTCATCCGGACAAGAAGATGTTTTTGAAGATATGTAATTGGGGACAAAGAGATAAAGATGAGAAAATAATGTTTCATATGAATTATTATGACGAGCTATTTCCGTTGTTAAATATAACAGACACTGAAATGTCTACATATAAATTTGAATGTGATGGAAAAAGAAATTTCTAATTTCAATTATAATGCATGTAGCATAAGTGTAAAGGTTGTAGGCGGCCAATCGCATGGCTCAGGTTTTCTTTACATTACTCCACCTTCATGCACGTATAACTATATACTAACTGCAAGACATATCTTCCAAGAAGGAAGCGCATCTCCTAAAATAGAAAATTTAAGCGACTTGACGATAAAAAGGTGTGTAGACAAGGCTATACCTCAACCGCTTAAAATATTGCCAGCAGATTATAAATATAGATTATATTTTAGCAGCAAGGCTGATTTGGCAATAATAAAGATAGATAAAGAATGGTTGCCAAAAGCTAAAAGAATATTTGTGAGAAATATTCAAAATGTAAAAAATCAGGCTTTGTGTCAATCTGCTTCTTTCCCAGAAATGTCCCGTGAAGAACGTGTGATATTAAGCTATAAAGTTGTTGATAATGAATTGTTTAATCTTAGGCTGTGTGAAGATTCTAAGGTTGAAAATTGGGAATTGTTAAAAGCGATTTCTGGTTCGGGTATATATCTACAAGAAGATCCTTATTTGATAGGTATCGTTTCTTTCTACCGATTGCCAAAAATTGGTATAGACGAGATAAAGGTTTCAGAAGTAAATTGGAATGAGGTAAATGCGGAATTAAAAAAAATCGGTTGGCTACAGCTCGAGGTTAAAGAATCAAAGTATACCATTATATCCGATAATCAAGATGTTATAAATATAGGAGAGGTTGAAATTAATGGGCTACCGTTAAACTTAGGAAAAGGGATTGAAGACTTACGGCACGACTTGAGAGATGATTGGTTTTTTGATCCTTTGCATTATGCGGATATGTGCAATAATAGTTTTGTGCTTAACTACTTCTCAAATAAGGAAAGACGAAGCAATTATAAAGCTGAGGAAATGTCGGTAGCATACATCCCCAAGAAATCTTTAGTTTTGAGAAAGGCTATGATAGGTAGTTTTGTTGATAGATTAGTATACACCTCAGTAATGGATATTATTGGCCCTGTTATCGAACAGAATTTGAGCCCATACGTCTTTTCTGCGAGATACAATCAAAAAGGCACTTATTCAGGACTCATTGTAAGCGGTGTTGAACAGTGGATAAAGATGAACTATCTTGTGAAGGATTGGACTGCTGAGAAGAAAGGGTGTTTGGTAAAAGTGGATTTGTTGAACTATTACGACACAATAAACAAAGAAATTCTCGTCCGTTTATTAACAGAGGTTGCTTGTTCTGACATTGAGAAAAAGGCTGTTTGTTTTCTAAGAGAGTTTCTTGCAAGTATAGATTCGTCAGAGAATAAGAATGGACTTCCACAGAATTGTGATGCCTCGTCGTTACTTGCCACTTTTTATGTCAGTCACATTGATGAGTTTATGCTTTCAAGAGTAGACCATTATTGCAGATTTATGGATGATATATACTTTGTTGCCTCAGACGTATTTCAAGCTCGTAATCTATTACAGATTATGGAGAAGGAATTAAGAGCAATAGGATTGTCTTTGAATGCGCAGAAAGTACAGTTTATAAATCTTGAAAAGCAACAAGAATCTGAATGTTTTGAAAAGAATCTCTATACTTTTGATTATGATAAACAACTTATAGCATTATTACTTCGCAGCAAACAAAAGGCGAGACGTATGGCTGCAATGGCGAAACTTGTTAAAGAAATTCGCCAGGCCTTGTTTAGTGATGGAAATTCTGAGCAAGCAGATCGTTCATTGAAATTCTGTTTGCATACATTATGTACAACCCGAATAAACCTATATACTTATTGGAATGATTTTCTTGAATCATTGGAAAAATTAGTGGATAAGCAAGAACAAGAACCAGCCATAACGCCATTGTTATGTAGAATAATAGCTTCGCTGAGTAAGAGCAGAGACATAACAGATATTAAGAACAAGTTGGCAGAATCGCTGATAAAGGGACATTTTACATACGAATGGCAAACTTATAACTTATGGATGCTTTTGGCTTACTTGAAGTTTCAGACACCAGAGCTAGTGAGATACGCAACAAGTCAGATTGACAGCAATGATGAAACTCGTTGTATAGAGGTGGCGGCAATAATGATTTATATGGTGACAATCCGTCCAAAATACAATAGAATTATATTGCATAAGCTAAGAAATGGGCAAATGCATGGGTATTTTCAGAAAAGATGTGCTCTTGTAGCTTGTAGAAACATAGAAAATGAAGCAATAGATAGTGCTATTATCGAAAAATTGCCATGTAATCTACGAACTTGTCATCGCTTTTTAAATAAGCATAAAGACAAAGACCTAGTGTTTTTCCATACTATCAGTTCTGTTGCGGTTGAAAATAACCCTAATATGTTGTTCCCTGAATACTATTCTGGATTATGAAAACATATGTAGTTATTATTTGTGAACAGGTTGCATATGCAATTGATGTTCAAAGCCATGATAATGAGGTTATAAAACTTAAAGGGAATAAATTGTATTTGGATTATTTGTTTGTTACACCTACGCCAAATGATTTGGTTACTTTTCTTCCTGTTGGTGAAGGTTGCATGGCAGATATCCTTGATTTTGAATGCTTAGATAAAGAAATCAGACAATCCATCACCTATGTAGACACAAAAAACTGGAAGTGGTCATTACCTGAAATGATACAATTCTATTTGTCAAAAGAACTAGAATGGAGTGAGGATAATATAAATGAGATTCTTGAATCCACGAAGGAATGTTTTTTGACAATGAAAGAAAGGGGAGCGTCAGAATGGAAAAGAATAATGGAAATAGAGTTGCCTATAAATAGATTGCTGTACAAAACTCAACGACAAGGTGTATATGTAAATAATGAGGCGGTAAAAGTAGAATGTGAAAAATGCTATTCTGATATATATAATCTAAAGAATATCATACAGATTAAGTTGAGGCAAACAATACCCGATTATAAGGAGTATATGCTAGATATTGACACTCCTGAATGGGTTTTAAATCATTATAAAAGAAAAATATTAGCTCGACATCATCCTGAAATAGAATACTATATAGATTTAGAGAAGAAGGAGAGAAATTTCCGTTCACTAATGTATATGTCCTCATTTGCAGAAAATCAAAAATGTAAGCCATTATTTAAAGGCTTTGGTAGTTCAACTGGACGAATTATAATGAAGGAGCCTTCACTTCAGAACCTGAACAGAAAGTATAGAAACTTCATTAAAGACCCTGAAGTTGATGGCGAACGGAAGAGATATGTATATGTTGACTATGGACAGTTTGAGGCTGGAATTTTAGCTGGACTTATAGACAATGAAAAGTTAATTAAGTTGTATAATGAGGGGGACATATATGAAACATTAGGAAGCGCTGTTAAGGTAGATAGAGATATGGCTAAGAGTTATTTTTACTACTTTGTATATGGAGGGCGTTTTGCAGATGGATCAGAGGCATTCTTTAATAAATACTGCTCAAAGGAAGAAATAGATGTTATGATCGAAAAATATAAATTAGAAGATAAAGTGATATCTTTATTTGGAAACGCCAGAATATTGGATAGTAATGGTGAAAACAACTGGTTGGTCAATCATTTGATTCAAAGTGTATCTTCCTTGATATTTAAGAAGGCATTATTGGGTATTGAAACTATAAATTCCGGTAATATAGAACTTGTAGTACCTATGCATGATGCTGCATTGTATATGGTAAGTTCTATGATAGATGATGAGCAGATAAAACGTGTTTTTATAAATGCGTTTAAAGAGTATTTTCCAAAGATAAATCCAATAGTAAATCTGAAAGACTATTTTAAGGGAGAATAGTTATTATATATAACACATGATTTTGAACGCTTCTTTGCACAAAGAAGTACGAATGTCAGAATAAACAAAACATGCACAAAGATTCATTTGATTTCGTCTACAATGCCGAAGGCGATTATTACGATCTGGTTGTAGATAAGAAAATACAGAAAGTCGTAAAAGAGCTGAAGGCATTGCCTCATGATGTACTAATCCGTTATCTGACCTATTGGTCAGAAGCCATAGACAACCGTAAATATGTAGTGGAGGCGCTAAGGAAGGATCTGCGCGCCGAGACGATGGAGACGGAGGGAGCTTGTAGGTGCTTGCTTTTGCACTACTAAGAACGATATTTGTGTTATTTGGAACAAAAAGTTATATTTGTGATACGCTAAATATTTAAATGGAGTTAAAAATGGCGCTGTGTTGACCGAACGCTTTTCTGTTTGAAGTGTTTTTGTTAACTTTGTACGCAAATAAAGATTCGTATGAATACAGAGGTGCTAAGAATAATAGAAGGTGGTCTTGCCAATGATCATAGAAAGATCATTAGTTATGCAAATCGGCTTGCCGATAGGCTTGACAAAGAGGGTGAATCCCCTTTGGCAAAATGTATACGTCAGAAGCTTGAAACTTCTGTTCCGCATTCTGCTGCGATAGCTGATGCTCTGAGGACGATTCCCTTGGATTCGGACAGTCGGCTTCAGATAGTAGAGGTAGTGCCTTCAGATTCGCATCGGCAAAAAATTGTGCTATCTCCTTTGGTGGAGAAACAAATAAAAGAGTTTGTTGATCTTGTTAAAAACACGTCAAAGCTTGAGCTTGCGGGTATCGACATTAAGAAAACTCTTCTTTTATATGGTAAGCCTGGCTGTGGCAAGACCAGTATTGCAAATTATATTTGTGAGCAAACTGGATTGCCTTTGGTTATAGCAAGGTTGGATGGTATTGTGTCCTCTCTCTTGGGTAGTACCGCAAAGAATATTCGAAAGATATTTGAATACTCTAGTAGCTTTCCGTGTATATTGTTTCTGGATGAGTTTGATGCAATAGCAAAGGCTCGTGATGACAGTCATGAGTTAGGTGAATTGAAGCGTGTTATTAATAGCCTTCTTCAAAATATTGACTCTATGCCATCAAGTTGTGTGCTTATCGCTGCAACTAATCATCAGTCTCTTCTTGATCCTGCGGTTTGGAGGCGATTTGTACAAAAAGTCGAGGTCGAGCTTCCTGATGAAGATGAGGTATTAATGCTTATGTCTATATTTTCCGAGAATTTTGAAAGCAATTTCTCTGGCGACAAGCAGAAGATACAGTCACTGGCAAAGGCCTTTCAGGGCTTGTCGCCCTCTGATATCAAAACGATATATGACAAAGCAAAGGTGAAAAGTATAATATCTGCTACTCATGTGATTGACTACTGCCAATTGTTGTTTGGGGTATTTGAATTGAAAAATGAAGACTATACGGAATCATCTTTGGTTCGTTTTCTAAGCGAAAATGGTATGTCTCAAGTGGCGATTCATGAAGCCTTTGGAATGAGTCTTAGAAAGATTAAAGGATTCTTGTCAGAAAAATAGTAATTATTATGGCTAAACTATACGATTGGGAGTTCGGTCTGTTTGAAAGGGCATGGGGCAGGCGAGGTGTGGCTTGCCCTGATTGTGTGAATGAGAGCAATCATAAGGTTTGGAGGCGGTTTCTGGACAGGGCGGTAAGGAAGCTTCTGTGCACCGAGACGATGGAGACGGAGGAGTTTCGGGAGTTGCTGGAGGAGGTGCGCGAAGAGGAAGCGCAGCGTCTGGTCTGGGAAAAGAGGGCCGAGAAGATGGCGGAGGCGAGAAGGCGGAGGAGCTGTATGGCGCGTCCGAAGATAGATTATATCCCGAAGGGGTTGACGGTGGATTTGGAGGAGGCTTACGCCGAGTACTTCAAGCAGGAGGTGGAGTTTCGCCCTGAGAACAAGGAGGATTTCTTGTATATGCTGCGGCTGCTGGAGCGCTGGGAGAAGAAGTCGATACCGGCTGTGTTGGCGAAGGGGAGGCCTGACGCTGCGTATGCCATTGCCATGGGGCTGTGTGAGCATCTGGCGTTGCTGATATATAGGGAGGACATTAGAGACTATCTGAATGATTACAAGCTACGTATCGGCAAACTGATCTATGCGAGCTTTGCGGCCTTGGCGGAGAGCGTCAGGGCATGGAACCACGAGGAGAAACGGAAGGTGGTGGCTGTTTATATCGGTAGGAGCATGGAGCGCTTTGACGGGTATGGGCGGATGAGGAACAGGTTGTCTGCGTTGATACCTATGGAGCCGCTGAAGGGTGATCCTGTGGCGGTGGTGCGGGAAATGAGCGTCGCGGAGGAGCGGGCTGCGCGTGAGGCTGAGCAGAGGCGCTTGACGGCGGAGCGACAGAGGCATGAGGCTGAGAAGGAGGCTCGGTCGCTGATACCATTGAACAGGGAGTATGAGGAGAAGGTCTTCAACAGTAGGAATGTGGATTGGGACTGTGATGTCATCTGGCAGCTGATGCTAAAGGAGAATAGGAAAATAGAGAGGTTGCTTGCCGCTGGGGAATACCAAACGGGTGCGCTGCGGTTTCTGCAGTTGACGAAGTCGATGTGCAGGCACTTTGTGATGGATAGGCACTGGGAGTATTTTGACGACATGTATAGTCCGGAGTATGCCATTGAGGACTTGATAGAGACGTTTGAGAAACTGGCGAAGGAGGGACGGTTGCCGGAAGAGGTGAATCGGTATATCCATGAGGCGTGGAAGGAGATAGAGGAAACGGAGTGTTGTACGGATTATGGGGTGCCGAGAGGGACTTTGCCCTTTTAGTGGGCTGTGGGTGTTGGTTGACAAAAACCTGCTACTGGGTGGTCTTATACAAAACCTGATGCAGGGTGGAATTTAGACCAAAACCGAGATAAACCCCGTATCTGTTTTCCGAGTCTTCGACTTGCTTTTCATCCATACAAAGCCTTACGAGAACGAGTTCTCGACTGCTTTATCTGAATGCAATGCTGTGGCACGATGTGCCACTCGGAAAACAGATACGGCAATAAACAGAATAAAAACCATTGGGACTCTTAAACTGTGGACACACTCGGAAAATACATAAAAAGCCTATTTACGTTTTGCTTCTGCAAAGTTACAAAATTCCCAAGATTTTCAATTCAAAATTCCCAAGATTTTCAACCAAAAATTCCCAAGATTTTCAATCCAAAATTCCCAAGATTTTCAATTTGCGGAGAATGTAGTATGAAAATGTCGCCTCGATAATGACTGTGATGGTGAACTTTATAGCAATGGAGTCATATATATTGGCAGTAGCAACACATTCTCGTCTTTATGAAAATCCTTCGTATAAAGTAGATATGGCTGACTTATTCTGTCTGAATATTTAAGACAGAAAGCATCTAACGATGCATGAGTCTTATATCCAGACGATTTTACTTCAATAGGGCAAAGTTTGTTGCCTCTTGACAAGAGAAAGTCAACTTCATAAGAATGGGTATCATCTTTAGGAAAAGTATAGTAAAACAGTTTGTTGCCTGAAGCACGAAGCATTTGCGCAATCAAATTTTCATATACATATCCCAGGTTGGCAGACAATTTATCATTTAGCAGTTTCTGGTATATGATATTTTCCGTAAAATCCTTATCCCAAAATGCTAATGTCACAAACAAACCTGTATCACTTATATATAACTTGTATTTTCCATAATCAGCTGTCAATGACATGCCAACATTGGGATCATCCGCATGATAAGCCACGTTTACAGTCTTACTGTCTTCCAAGCAAAGAATCATCTCGTCGATTTTGTCAGCTCCCATTTTCCCAACTACAGGTGTTGGTTGGTAGCGCAACAGATTACGACTCAACTGTGACGGTATAGCCATAAACAACTTTGAAATTTTCCCAGTAGGGTCTATCTTCCTGAAATCGTCTGCATATAGTTGTATAATCTGTCGCTTCACCATATCAACATGTTGCAAATTGTTTGTGTCTAAATAGGCATTGATTGCCTGTGGCATTCCTCCAATCAACATATACAACCTCAATTCGCGCATCTTTTGACGATTTAAGCTATCGCCTAATGACATCTTTCTTTCAAAGAACTTTCGCATCAGAGGCATAGTTGTATCATCATTCATTGCCCATCTGAATTCTTCATAATCCAATGGGAACATTTCAAGTCGATATTCTTCACTGGGTATGCTGATATCCTTGGTGTTCTTACGGATACTAATAAGGGATCCTGTTTCAATATAATCATATCTACCATCTTTGATTAGATATTTGATTGCCTGGCGAGCCTTTGGACATTGCTGCACTTCATCAAAGATAATCACAGATTCTCTTTCATACAATGTGGTCTTATAAATATTCTGCAAGTACAGAAAAATATAATCCATGTCCATCAAATCATCGAACAGTCCCTTTACTCCTTTCGAGGCTTCATTAAAGTCTATCAAAATGTATGAGCGATATTCTTTTTTAGCGAATTCTTCCACAATAGTAGACTTTCCTATACGTCTCGCTCCCTCTATAAGCAATGCTGTTTTGCCTTTAGAGGTCTCTTTCCATTCCTTTAGTTTGGAATAGATTTTACGCTTGAATAATACTTCTGCCATAATTCCCTTTTTGCCCGCAAAATTACATGAAAAAAGCCTAATACCAAAATTTATTTTGCCCAAATACTGCCTAATACCAAAATCTTTGGCGGCAAAATACTGCCTAATACCAAAATCTTTTGCTATTTGGAGTGGTAGAGACAGAAGATTAGCTGCCGTTTTGAGGAACTGGTGCTGGGTTATTAGTAAATACCCGGTGCAGAGTTATTAGTTTTTATCCGGACTTGCATGGTTTTTTCAATCTAAAATTCCCAAGATTTTCAGTCTAAAACTCCCAAGATTTTCAATTTGCGGAGAATGTAGTATGAAAATGTCGCCTCGATAGTAACACATAATCGAGTTGAAACCTATCTGAGTCACATGGAAAATCCCTGATACCAAAATTTATTTTGCCAAAATACTGCCAAATACCAAAATCTTTGCTATTTGGAGTGGTAGAGACTGAAGATTAGCTGCCGTTTTGAGGAACCTGGTGCTGGGTTATTAGTAAATACCCGGTGCAGGGTTATTAGTATTTACCCGGTGCAGAGTTATTAGTATTTACCCGGTGCAGAGTTATTAGTATTTACCCGGTGCAAAGTTATTAGTTTTTATCCGGACTTGCAAGGTTTTGGGGCAATAAAAAAGGGTTATCGCAAAAATGAAGAGATAGGGTTGGTTGTGTTGCTTCAATGCTGCCTGCTGATAAAGGAAAACGATCCAAACAATAGGTACGGCAGGAACAACGCTTCGCACGGATAAAGGGGGTGTGTACGGGCTATGTGCGGTTTTGAGCGAAAAAAATGGGTGATTTTGAAGAAATCGCTTATACAATTCGTTTGGATGGAGAAAAATGGCTATTTTTGCATGGTGGGTCGTTGGATGTGCAAAAAGCATGGTCAATGGGCTCGCTAGTATTCATACATTAAAACAATCAGCAAAGGATGAGGTTGAATAGTTTGTCTTTACGAAATATGCGTCTCTTTGGGGATCCTGCCAAGGAAATAGTTTTTGATGGTAGCAAGAATATCACGATTTTTCTTGGCGATAACGGTTCGGGAAAGACGACTATAATGGATGCCATCATCCACATGTTGAGTCCGTTTATGGGTGAGTTTCCGGGCTCTTCCACTACGCAGTTTACGGATTCTGACATTCACAAGGAGGACGGAGTGCGTACGGCGGACTATCTGAGTGTGAAGGCTGAGGTGCTAACGGAAGATGGTGAAGCCGTAAAAGTGGTTCGCTCTCGAAAAGGTAGTTCTGTCCCCAAGGAAACGACTGACTTGCAAGGCCTCAAAAAGTATGCTGCCAGCATTATGGAAAGGATGCAGGCGGATAAGCTCGTCGAGTTTCCATTAATAGCCTATTATGGCACGGGACGTGGGTTTATTCAGATGCCTGAGCGTCGTAGAAATTTTGCAGATGTCTTTGAGCGTTGGGATGCCTATATTGGTGCTCCTCAACCCAATACGGATTTCAAGCGGTTCGTGAATTGGTTTGACTTGCAGGAGGATGACGAGCGCAGGGAAAAAATAGAGCGCAACGACACCAGTTATCAATCGCCGAGCCTGAATGTGGTGCGTGATGCGTTGGCAAGATTCATTGGTAACAGATGCTCTAATCCTCGTATTCTCAATAGGCCTTTGCGCTTTGTCGTGGACGAGATGCAGGATGATGGCACTGTGCGCGAAATGCGTCTGGAAGAGATGAGCGATGGCTATAAAATTGTGATTGCTATGGTGGCTGATATCGCTTCGCGTATGATTGAAGCGAATCCTGTCACGCCCCAGCAGCCTAACCCGCTGAATGCTTCGGGGATCATATTGATAGACGAAGTGGACTTGCATCTTCATCCCAAATGGCAGCGTGAAATCCTGAAGCAGCTGAAGGACACATTCCCTAATATTCAGTTTCTCGTCACGACGCATAGTCCTGTCATTGTGGTTGGTGCTGCTGATATAGCTCAGGTCGTCAATTTGAACGCTGGTGGCGCTATGGAGCAAAAGGCGTTTGGAAACATTGCCCTTTCAAATGTAGGACAGGTGTTGCTTAGCGATCTCTTTGGGCTTTACTCTCTTCAAGCTCCTCAATGGGATGAGAAAATCAAAGAGCGTGACTCTATTTTGCAGAAAGAAAAGCTGACTGGTGCTGACAAAAAGAGATTGGCTGAGTTGGACAAGGAGATGAGTGGTATGACTACCATCCAAGACTCTAATGCTATTCGATCAGCCATGTTGTTGGAGAAAATCGCCAAGCAACTAAACGTTAAGCTATGAGAAAGATAAACAAGTCGGCGTCTGTTCCTCCTACTCTGAAGAATGTTTCTGCTCCGACAAATCCATCGGAGGTACGCGAGACCGTGTACCGGGCTAATGATGTTCGTCAGCAACTGATGAAAGACCAGTTTCATAAGTGTGCTTACTGTGAATGTCGTGTGACGCTCCCATATAATGATGTGGAACATTATCGTCCAAAGGCATCTTATTACTGGCTGGCGTATGAATGGAGTAATCTTCTATATGCTTGCAGTCTGTGTAATCGAACATATAAAAAAGCATCCTTTCCTTTGGTAGATGAGTCTCAAAAAGTGACGGCTCCAGGCAGTTTGGAGGCGGAGAGACCTCTTCTTATCAACCCTGCCGTAGATATCCCTACAGACCATGTGAAGTTTCGTCGACATGAGATAGTCGGGGTGACGGATAAGGGCAGGGAGACGATAAAACTGCTCCACTTGAACGACAGGTTGAATCGTCCGGAATTGGTGGCTGACCGGGAGCGGTTGTACGAACAATATAATTTGGAGTTGGATAAGATTGATAAGGTTGGTCGAATCTTGCTGGAACCAGGGCTTCCTCGGAATGTGCTGTGCGAACTGCAAGGAGTCATCGAATTATCGAAGAACAGCATTGGTTTGATGAAATCTCCTATAACCGCTTATTCTGGTATGTTGGTAGCTCAGGCTGTTGATTGAAAAGGAATTGAATTACAAAAAGGGTTTGCGTATGAAGTATCCCATCGGCATACAGGATTTTAAGAGTATTGTTGACGGCGGTTTTGTCTATGTGGACAAGACGGCCTTGCTGCACAAGATGGTGACGGAGGGTAAGATTTACTTTCTGAGCCGTCCTCGTCGGTTTGGCAAGAGCTTGCTCGTCTCTACGCTGAAGTATTATTTCGGTGGGGAACGGGAGTTGTTTCGTGGTCTGGCCATCGAGGACTTGGAGCAGGAGTGGGAGCAATATCCTGTATTCCATATCGACTTCAATAGTACGAACTATACGAAGGGTGGGGACACGCTGCCCAAACTGATTCGGGGCATCATAGAGGAATGGGAGAAGCTGTATGGCTACGAGGGAAATCCCAACTTCGATGATGGCAAGCGCTTTGTCGATCTGCTCGCCCATGTGCACAGGGTGACGGGCAAGCAGTGTGTGGTGCTCATCGACGAGTATGACAAGCCGCTGCTCGATGTGCTCGACTCGGGAAGGACGGAAGTAGTAGGCAATGGCAGGGAGGTGCTGGTAGAAGACATCAACCGCGAGACGCTCAAGGGTTTCTACTCTGCCTTCAAGGCTGCTGACCAAGACTTGCGCTTCGTGCTGCTCACGGGCGTGACGAAGTTTTCGCAGGTGAGTGTGTTCAGCGGTTTCAATCAGCCGGAGGATATCAGTATGAGTGCGGCCTATGAGGCGGTCTGCGGTATCACGGAGGCGGAACTGGAGGGGACGTTTCATGACGAGATGGACGCTATGTCGGACGAGATGGGGGTGAGCCCCGAGGAGGTGCGCTTGATGCTGAAGCGGCATTATGACGGTTATCATTTCAGTAAGCGGAAGACGGATATCTTCAATCCCTTTAGCCTGCTCAATGCGCTTAGCGTTAGGGATATCCAGGATTATTGGTTTCGTACGGGTACGCCCAGTTACCTGGTCCGCCTGCTCCACCATACGGATGAGAATCTCAACGAACTGACGGGGAAGTATTACGACACGTCGGACTTTATCGACTACAGGGCGGACGTGGAGCGCCCGTTGCCCATGATCTATCAGAGCGGTTATCTGACCATCAAGGACTACGACCGCTTCTCCAACTCCTACCTGCTCGACCTGCCCAACAACGAGGTGAAAAAGGGATTCCTCACGCTGATTGCCTCCAACTATCTCGGCACGAAGGAGTCGGCAAACACCTTGGCGATACAACTGACGCGTGCTCTCCTGCGCGATGACCTCGACACATGGCGCAAGAGCCTGACGGCCTTCTTTGCCAGCATCCCTTACTCGATGCGTCGGAAGGACATGGAGACGGAGAAGGAACGCTATTTCCACTATACTTTCTACCTTATCTTCCGCATCCTCAGCACCTACCTCGTGCTTACGGAGAAGCAGCAGAGCGAGGGCCGGGCCGACTGCATCGTCGAGACGCCCAAGGGAGTGTATATCTTTGAGTTCAAGCTCGACGGCACGGCGGACGACGCCTTGCGCCAGATAGAGGAGAAGGGGTATGCGCGCCCCTATGAGGCCGACTCCCGTCCCGTCCATCGCGTGGGCGTCAGTTTCTCGTCGCGGACGGGAACGATTGATGACTGGAAGGAGGCGTAGGCAGCGCATGGAAATAAAGTCAGCGAATAGTCACATTAATACTGTTAGAACATCATGAGCACCATGAAAAAGGTACCTATAGAGAGGAAAGAAGAACAATCTCCAGTGGAAGCTTCAAGCCCTGAAAAGGGCGGGGGCAAAAGGCGAGGGAAGGCGACAGCCCAAGGCGCCAAGAAGACGAAGGGCCGGCGCAAGCGAGCCAAGGTGGTGATGCCGAAAATAAACAATATGCAGAAGCCTGCGGGCATGAAGCTCGAGGAGTGGCAGATCGCGTTGCGAAAGCTGCAGGCCGAGAAGGAGACCTTTGCCATACGGATGGTGGACGAACAGTATGCTCCGGGAGAGTTTCGGGTGGTCAATGCGGCTACGAGAAGCGAATACAAGGTGGTATATCGGGGGAAGGACAGCCTGTGGAACTACTGCTCCTGCTATGACTTCAAGACTTCGCAGCTCGGCACTTGTAAGCACATGGAGGCCGTGAAACTCTGGGTGAGGAAGAAGCGCAAGAAGGTGCAGGTGGCAGAGCCCGACTATAGTTCGGTCTATATCGACTATAAAGGGCCGCGCAGGGTGAAGATACGCATCGGCGACCATGGTCGGGAAATGCTGGAGCGATTGGCGAAAGACTATTTTGACGAGTTGGGTGTGCTTCGCGAGGATGCCTATGCCCGCTTTGACGTGTTCGTTCAGGCTGCCAAGGCCATTGCTCCCGACTTTCGCTGCTATGACGACGCCCTCGATTATGTCCTGGAGCGGCGTGACCGTATCAAGCGTTGCCGGTTGTTGGAGGAAAAATACACGGACGAATATCTCGACCAAATGCTCACCGTACCGCTCTATCCCTACCAAAAGGAGGGGACGCGCTTCGCCGTGCGTGCCGGCAAGGCCATCATTGCCGACGAGATGGGACTGGGCAAGACGTTGCAGGCCATCGCCTCGGCAGAGGTCTATCTGCGTGAGGGCATGGCTGAGCAGGTGCTGGTGGTCTGTCCCACGTCGCTGAAATACCAGTGGAAGCGGGAGATAGAACGATTCACGGGCGGTGACAGGGTAGAGAGTAGTGGGAAAGGCGTGGAGGACGGCTTGACCATTCCGAAGGTGGTGGTCGTAGAAGGCACTCCTGCTAAGCGCGACAAACTGTATAAGGCGCCCGCACCCTACAAGATTGTCTCTTACCACACGATGAGCAACGACGTCAGACATCTGGGCAAGTTGGATACCGACGTGTTGATCATGGACGAGATACAGCGGCTGAAGAATTGGGACACGCTGATCTCCCGTGCCGCCCGCAAGATAGCGTCGCGCTATGCGGTCTTGCTGTCTGGCACGCCGATGGAGAACAAGTTGGAGGAGCTCTATGCCAACATGGAACTGGTGGACCAGTTTTGTCTCGGACCTTACTACCAGTTTCGCGACCAGCACATCCTGCTCCATCCCGAGACGGGTGGTATCATGGGCTATAAGGATCTCAACGCCATTGGCGAGGCCGTCAGCAACCGACTGTTGCGGAGGACGAAGAAAGGCGTGCGCCTGCAGTTGCCCAAGCGGAGCGACCAGTTTGTGCTGGTCCCGATGACTCAACGCCAGGACGATCTCCACTCGGAGTTTAAGTGGGACTTGTTGGTGATCCTGAACAAGTATCGCAAATACCACTACATGACGGAGCAGGACAGGCTGCGCGTGCTCAAGTTGCTGAGTCAGATGCGGATGGTGGCCGACAGCACCTTTATCTTGGAACAAAATCTCACGACGCGTAGTGATGTCAAGATAGCGGAGGTGATGAACCTGCTGGGCAATGTCTTGGAGAGTGGGGACGAGAAGGTGGTCGTCTTCAGCGAATGGGAGCGCATGACCCGTCTGGTGGCGATGGAACTGGACAAGCGGGGCATACGCTATGAGTATCTCAATGGGCGAGTGCCGTCGAAGAGGCGCGGGGAACTGGTAGATGATTTCACAACACTTCCCGAGAGTCGGGTGTTTCTTTCCACTGATGCAGGATCTACGGGTCTCAACCTCCAGGTGGCAAGCACACTCATCAACATGGATTTGCCATGGAATCCTGCTGTCCTTGAACAGCGTGTTGCCCGTATCTTCCGTCTTGGACAGGAGAAGCCCGTGCAGATCATCAACCTTGTCTCGAAAGCTTCTATCGAGGAGGGCATGATCAACAAACTGCGGTTTAAGAAGTCGATGTTTGAGGGAGTCTTGGACGGCGGTGCAGACACCGTGTTTGTCGATGAGAGCAAGTTTAAGAAACTCATGGACGACCTCGCAGTTATCATGGAGGCAACGCCAGACGCTCCCGAGGTGGAGTATGTGGACGAAGAGGTGGAGCAAGAACAGAAGGGAAAGACGTCTATGGAGGCCTCTTTGGACGAAGCGCTCGCTGACGCATCGGAGGCAGACGATGAGTCTTCTGTAGATCAGAAATCGTCTGTGGACTATGGGCCTTCAGCAGAGTATGAGTCTTCAGCAGATTATGAATCTTTAGCAACCCACCAGTCTTCCGAGGGGCAGCTTCCTTCAGCAGACCATGGGGCTATTGCAGACCAGGAGCCTCCTGCGAATCACGATCCTTCTCAAGGACAGACGCCAACGAAGGCACAGGACGGCGCGCAGGAGCGGCCTTCCAGCCACCATGCTTCGCCCCATCCCCAGCAATTGGTCAGTCAGGGTGTCTCCTTCTTTAGTGGACTGGCCGAAACACTCAAGTCGGCTGAGGCCACTCAGCAGTTGGTCGATAGCATCGTGGAGACCGACAAGGAGACGGGCGAGACCCACCTGAAGATACCCGTCGGTAGCAAGGACACCGTCATGCAGATGCTCACGCTGTTTGGCAAACTGATGAACAAGTAGCGATTGCGATGTAACGAAATCGGGACGCTCCGCATAGGCTGTTTCTTCGGGATGCTTTCGGGAAGCCTTCGGGATGATGTTGGAATGATTTTGGGATATTGCCCTTGAAATAATCATCGGCCATTGGAAATGAGAAATGATTTCCAATGGCCGATCGTTTTTTATCTGGACCCTCAGCCGTCCGACGGGGCGGGTGCTGAGGGCAGCAGGAGGCTACAGGGAGTAGAACTCCGTGAAGGCGCGGACGCAGTACTCATGGTCGGCTACGCTGCCTGTCTCGCGGCAACTGTGCATGCCGAGGATGGCATTGCCCATATCGACACCACGCAGGGGGACCGTCGAGGCCAGGATGTTGCCCAGGGTGCTACCGCCCGCCACATCGCTATGGTTGACGAAGCGCTGGCAGGGCACACCCGCCTTGCGGCAGATCTCGGCGAAGATGGCGGCAGAGACGGCGTCGCTGGCATATTTCTGGGAGGCGTTGAACTTGATGGCGGGACCTCCACCGAGCATGGGGTGGTTGGTCGGGTCGTACTTCTCGGCGTAGTTGGGATGGAAAGCGTGGGCATTGTCGGCAGAGATCATGAAGGCGCGCTCCACCGCCTGCCAGTAGGCTTCCTCCGTGCCACTCTGCTGACGGGCAATACGCATCAGCATCGAAGCCAGGAACGGGCTGCCAGCACCCTGCTTGGTCTGCGATCCCGTCTCCTCGTTGTCGAAGATGGCGAGCACCTGGGTGGTGTCGCTCTCGGGAGCTGCAATCAGAGCCTCGAGCCCGGCAAAGCACATCGACAGGTCGTCGAGGCGGCCCGAGGAGATAAACTCGTCGTGGACGCCGAAGGTGCAGGCGGGCTGCGTATCGGCCAGGTAGAGGTCGAAGTCGAGGATGTCCTCGTGGCTGACGGGGCGCTGCTTGCTGAGTCCCTCGACAATAACGTTCATCAGCAGGTTGCCCTGTTCCAGTTCGTCGTTGATCAGTCCCAGGAGGGGAAGCATATCCTTCTGCTTGCTCAGTTTCACGCCATCGTTGACCTGGCGGTTGAAATGGATGGCGAGATTGCTGATCTGGAGCAGCGGACGACGGACGTGCATCAGCATCGTCTCAGGCGACATGGCATCCTTGCCGCGCACGATGACGCGGCCAGCGAGCGTCAGCGGACGGTCGAACCACGTAGAGAGGATCGGGCCACCATAGACCTCGGTGTTCAGACGCACCAGGCCGCCCTCACCCGTCATCTCGGCATGGGGCTTCACGCGGAACGTGGGGGAGTCGCTATGGGCGCAAATCATGTGGAATCCCGTCTCGGCCAGCGGTTTGCGACCCAGGCGGAAGGCATAGACCGAAGAGTCGTTCTTCGTCACATAGACCTTGTCGCCAGCCTTCAGTTCGCCGAGGGGCTGCTGAGGGTCAAGGCGGCGGTAGCCGTTCTGCTCGAGTTCACAGGCTATGTTGCGCGCGGCGAGGAAATTGACGGGCGACGCATCCAGAAATTTCAATAAGCGATTGATCATAAATCGGTTGTTTAAGATGAGTAAATATTTCGGCCACAAACTTACACAAAATTTCTGAGATACCCATCATCAGACGGCAAAAAAATCATACTTCCCCCGTGGCTTTTCTCCATTTACTGAGGTTTGCGGATAGGCATCTAGGCAAAAAGCTGCGCATTTGCAGCGTGAACCCTCCTTTTCTTTGGCCGTGTCGGCTTTTTTTGCTAAATTTGCACCTACACAATCACCAATAGGAATAAGGAACAAGCAGATCATGATAAGAGAGAATACTCCCGATGAGGCTTTCCAGTTGCTGCCCGAGTGGGCAGAGCAGGAGGCCGTCGTGCTGGTGTGGCCCGACGAGCAGACCGACTGGGCCTATATCCTCGACGAGATACGCCAGACCTATGTCGAGTTTATTGAGGCCATTGCCCGATATGAGGCCGTGTGGCTCGTGGCGCGCGATACGGCGGCGGCCCGCGCGTGGTTGGCAGGTCGGTTGAGCGATCGTGCGCTGGAGGCGATACGCTGGATAGAGGCCGAATACAACGATACATGGGCGCGCGACACGATGCCGCTGACACTCTCCGATGGCAGGGGACGGCTGCGGATGATGGACTTCCGCTTCAATGGCTGGGGCGAGAAGTTTGCCAGCGACCAGGACAACCAGCTGGGGCGCGTGCTCCAGGGAAAGGGAGTCTTCCGCTGTCCGATGGACCATTGGGACGACTTCGTGCTGGAGGGAGGATCGGTTGAGGCAGATGGCGAGGGCCATCTCTTCACGACCTCGGTCTGTCTGTTGGCCCCTCATCGCAACCAGCCCCTCACGCAGGACGACCTGGACGAACGGCTTCGACAGGCTTTCGGCGTGGATCGGGTCTATTGGATCGGTCATGGATCTTTGGAGGGCGACGATACCGACGGCCATATCGACACCCTGGTGCGTTGTGCGCCAGGCCATACGCTGCTCTATGTGGGTTGCGACGATGAGGCCGATCCGCAGTATGCCGACCTGCAGGCCATGGAGGCCGACCTGCAGGCCATCAATCGCGAGGCCGAAGTGGCCTACCGACTGCTGCGTTTGCCGATGCCCGATGCCATCCTCGACGAGGAGGGAAATCGCTTGCCAGCCACCTATGCCAATTTCCTGATCGTCAACGGGGCAGTCATCGTGCCTACCTACGACCAGCCACACCACGACGCCGAGGCGCTGCGTGTGGTTGGCGAGGCCTTCCCCGAGCATGAGGTGGTGGGAGTGGATGCGCGGGCTGTCATCCAGCAGCACGGATCGCTCCACTGCCTGACCATGCAGATCCCCGTAGGCGTGGCCCAAGGAGGCGAATAAACCGAAGGGGCTGGGGCGGAGGGAAAGCCCCGTTGGCCCTCATACCGTAGAACATATCACAAGACTCACAATGAAAATAGGAATCGTACAACAACACAATACCGCCGACGTGGCGGACAACATGCGCCGTCTGGCTGCCTCGGTGGAGCAACTGGCCCAGGAGGGGGCACAGCTCGTCGTACTGCAGGAGTTGCACAACTCGCTCTACTTTTGTCAGACGGAGGACGTAGCCAACTTCGACTTGGCGGAGCCGATCCCAGGCCCATCGACTCAGTTTTATGGTGAACTGGCGAAACGTCTGGGCGTCGTCATCGTCACGTCGCTCTTTGAGCGCCGCTCGGCAGGTCTCTATCACAACACGGCCGTGGTGATAGAGCGCGACGGAACCATCGCAGGCAAGTATCGCAAGATGCACATCCCCGACGATCCAGCCTACTATGAGAAGTTTTACTTTACTCCTGGCGACCTCGGTTTCCGCCCCATCGACACGAGTGTGGGCCGCTTGGGTGTGTTGGTCTGCTGGGACCAGTGGTATCCGGAGGCAGCGCGCCTGATGGCCTTGCAGGGGGCAGAGATCCTGATCTATCCGACGGCCATCGGCTATGAACCCTCCGACGTTGAGGAGGAGCAGCAGCGCCAGCGCACGGCGTGGACCACCGTGATGCGCGGCCATGCTGTGGCCAACGGACTTCCTGTCGTCGCTGTCAACAGGGTGGGCTTCGAGCCTTCGCCCGTAGGCAAGACGGAGGGACAGGCCTGCTCGGGTGGCATCCAGTTTTGGGGATCCAGTTTTGTGGCTGGGCCTCAGGGCGAACTCCTCTGGCAGGGGTCGGACAGCGAGGAGGCATTGCGCCTGTTCGACATCGACCTCAAGCATAGCGAGAATGTGCGCCGCTGGTGGCCCTTCCTGCGCGACCGCCGCATCGACGCCTATGAAAAAATCACCCGCCGCTTCATCGACTGACGCGTGCTATACTTCTTTACCATCACTTGACCATTGCTAAGGTTATGAAAAGAAATACTATCCTGGCGGCACTGACCGCCGTATCGCTCTCTGCTGCCGTCACTCCCGTCGGCGCACAGCAACTGTTGCCGCAGCCGAAGCAGGCCGTCTTTGGCAAGGGCACTTTCAATCCGCAAAAGGGTGTCATCCTGATGGAGGAGACTTCTGGGGCGGGCCATGGCAAGGAGTACTACCGACTCCATATCACGCCCGACACGATGCGGGTGGCTTATGCCGACTCCACAGGTCTCTTCTATGCCACACAGACCATCAGCCAGCTCCGCAAGGGTGACCTGCTGCCCGTCTGTGATATCGAGGACTGGCCGAGCTATGAGTGGCGCGGCTGCATGATCGACATCTCTCGCCATTTCTTCCCGCTGAGTTTTCTGAAGAAGCAGGTGGACGTCCTCGCCCATTACAAGGTCAATCGCCTCCACCTCCATCTCACCGATGCGGGAGGATGGCGCATGCAGATAGACCGCTATCCCGAACTGACGAAGAAGGCGGCATGGCGCACGGAGAGCGACTGGACGAAATGGTGGATCGACAACGACCGCCGCTATATGAGGGAGGGGGACCCCGGGGCCTATGGAGGCTACTATACGAAGGACGAGATGCGCGAACTGGTGGCCTATGCTGCCAAGAAGGGCATCACGGTCGTGCCCGAGATCGAAATGCCGGGACATAGCGAGGAGTTGACCGCGGCTTGTCCCCAACTGAAGTGTGAGGGCAACCAGGAGGCGCAGGGCGACGTCTGTCCGTCGAGCGAGACGACCTACGCCGTGCTCCACAACATCCTCGACGAGGTGATGGAGGTGTTTCCGTCGAAGTGGATCCATATCGGTGGCGACGAGGCAGGCAAGGGTAGCTGGGGATCGTGTCCCAACTGCCAGCGCAAGGCTCGGCTGCTGGGACTCCGTAGCACGGCGGACCTGCAGGGGTATCTCATCCAGCGCATCGCCGCCTATCTCCGGCTGGAGGGCAGGGAGGCCATCGGATGGGACGAGGTGCTCGACGATAGTCTGGCTGCCCACGCGCCTTCGCTCGGCGAGAACGTCAACGTGATGGTATGGCGCGACATCAAGGCGGCTCAGCGGGCCATGCGAAGGGGTCACAACGTGATCCTCTCGCCTGGCGACTACTACCTGGACCGCTATCAGGACGCTCCGCCCACGGAGCCCTTTGCCGGAGGAAGTTATCAGCCGCTGCGCAATCTCTGGAACTTTGACCCCGCACCCTATAGTGGTGATGGCTTCACGGGTCGTGTGCTGGGCGTGCAGGGCAATCTCTGGACGGAGTATATCAAGACGGAGGACTATGCCGAGTATATGCTCTATCCCCGCGAACTGGCCATCGCCGAGGTGGGATGGAACGGACGTAGCCGATCCTACGAGGAGCTGAGTGCTGCCGTCGTGGCGCAGTATCCGTGGCTGGCCGCGCAGCATGTCCAGGCCTTCGACCTCAGACGGGAGAAGGGAGACCGCAAGGAGAAGCAGAAGCCCGTGCGCCATCTGGCTGTCGGGGCAGGAGTGACCTATCACCAGCCCTACTCGCAGTCGTATGTGGGACAGGGCGACGGCACGCTGACCGACGGGATGTGTGGCGGATGGTCCTATGGCGACGGCCGTTGGCAGGGATTCATGCAGCGTCGCGACACGACGGTGGCTCCCTTCGACATCATCATCGACCTGGGCGAGGAGAAGCAGTTTAGTACCGTCAGCCTCGACTTCATGCAGAGCGACGGCGCATGGGTGTTCTATCCCAGCCGCGTCACGATCAGTATTTCCAGCGACGGCGACCATTTCGTGCCTGTCTATGACCAGGCGTACACCCGCGAGCGACTCAATGTGGTCGGTACGCGTACGGTGACGTATCAAGGCAAAAAGCAGAAGGCGCGCTTCGTCCGTATCTCCGCCAAGGAGGACAATCCTGGCGAGTGGGTCTTCACGGACGAGGTGAAGGTGTATTGACGCGGGATCGCGGTAGTGGCAGGTCGGCCATTGGAAACGGAAGAAGTCGTTTCCAATGGCCGATTTTCTTTGTGGAGGAGTGGCGAGGGTGGTGCTTGTGTAACGACCGTTAAACTCGCTAAGTGATGTTAAATTATTCTCGGCTCTGTGGTTTAAGCCATAACTTTGCGGCTTCTTTCCAAATAGGTATAACGAATTGATTGTATTCATGGTATGAGTAACTTGAGAAATGGAAGCACTGCCGAGAAGCGCTGCAACCGTATGGGGTGGATTGGAATGCTCGTCACGCTGGGCATTGTCTTTGGCGACATTGGCACGTCGCCTCTCTATGTGATGAAGGCCATCCTCCATGTAGGCCAAAGGGTGGACGAACCAATGATCTTGGGTGCGCTGTCTTGCATCATCTGGACGCTTACCCTGCAGACTACCGTCAAGTATGTCCTCGTGGCCCTGCGGGCGGACAACCATGGCGAGGGAGGCATTCTGGCGCTCTACGCCCTGCTGCGTCGCCACAAGAGAAAGTGGATCTATCTGCTGGCCCTTATGGGAGCAGGTACCTTGCTGGCCGACGGCATCATCACGCCTGCCATCACCGTGACCACGGCCATCGAGGGCCTGGAGAGCGTCAGTCCGCATCTGCCCGTCCTCCCCATCACCCTGGCCATCATCACCGTCGTCTTCTTCGTACAGCGCTTCGGCACGGAGAGCATCGGCAAGTCGTTTGGTGGCTTCATGCTGCTGTGGTTTCTCCTGCTGGGTGCGGTCGGCACGATCAGCCTCGTCTCCTATCCGCAGGTGATCCGGGCGCTCAATCCCTATTATGCCCTGCGGCTGCTGGCGACGTCGCCCGAGTGGTTTCTCGTCTTGGGCGCGGTGTTTCTCTGTACTACGGGTGCGGAGGCGCTCTATTCCGACTTGGGACATTGTGGCAGGCGAAACATCACTGTGAGCTGGGCCTTTGTCAAGACGATGCTCATCCTCAACTATCTCGGGCAGGGAGCGTGGATCCTCTGCCATGCCGACGTGGCGGCTTCGGTCAATCCGTTCTATGCCATCATGCCTCAAGACTTGCTGATCTTCTCCATCGTGATGGCTACAGGGGCAGCCATCGTGGCAAGCCAGGCCCTCATCAGTGGCACGTTCTCCATCTTGAGCGAGGCGATGAACCTCGACTTCTGGCCTCGGATGCGCATCAAGCATCCCACTCATGTCAAGGGCCAGCTGTTTATCCCTGCGGTCAATATGGCCATGTATATCGGTGTGGTGCTGATCCTTCTCCTCTTTCGCGACTCCTCCCACATGGAGGCCGCCTACGGACTTGCCATCACCATCACGATGCTGATGACCACCTTGCTCCTGGGCTTCTACCTGCGCCAAAGGGGCGTGTCGCGCATCCTCTGCATGGTCTTTGTCGGCAGCTACTGTGTCATAGAGGGCATCTTCCTGGCCGCCAACCTCTCCAAGTTTCTTGCCGGAGGATGGTGTACGTTGCTCATCGCGGGCGTTCTTTTCTGCATGATGCTGGTGTGGGTGCGTGCCAAACGTATTCGCCGTCAGCATATCTCCAGCAAGCCGCTGAGTGACTACTATCAGATCATCTCCGATATCAAGGCCGACGATCGCATACCCAAGTATGCCTCCAACCTGGTCTATGTCAATCATACGGGAAAGGAGAGTACCGTGGACGACAAACTGATCTATTCCATCATCAACAAGCAGCCGAAGCGTGCCGACCACTATTGGCTCATCAACCTGGAGTATGTGGATGCGCCCGATACGCTGGAGTATAGTTGCAGCACGCTGGTGGAGGACACGCTCTATAGCGTGACGATGCGTATCGGTTTCCGCATAGAGCCTCGTGTGAGTCTCTATCTGCGCCAGGTCGTCGAGGACTTGGTGGCAGAGGGCAGGGTGGATCTGACCAGTTGCTACCCCTCCTTGCGGCGCTATGGTGTGGCGGGCGACTTCCGCTTCATCATCATCCATCGCGTCTATTATCCCGAAGACTCGTTCGACCGTCGCCACAACCTCTTGATGAGTCTCTATGCGCTCATAGGCAAGATCAGCATCGACGAGCCCAAGGCGCTCGGTCTCGACACCTCGGTCGTGGTGGTGGAGCGCGTGCCCCTGATTCTCTCTCGCAGGGAAGGCCACGTCCGTCGCATTGTCCCAGCCTTGCCCGAGGGGGAATAGGCGGGGCGTGCGAGGCGTTTTCCTTGTCGGTATATGCTTTGGGGGCTGTGCCAAAACCAATGGTTTGACACAGCCCCCAAAAGATAAAGTCGTCAGGTCGTTGCGTGGCGTGAAGAAAGACGCCTCAGCGTCCTACTTCGTCTTGGTGAGCACATACAGTTTGGCCGTCTCTCCCTCGGGCTCGTTGCCCAGCGAGTCGGTCATGACGACGTGCTGGTCGTCCTTCACCTTGTAGTAGGTCTGCTCGCCACTCGACGGGCGTTCGAGCACCAGTACCTTGCCGTCGAGCACGCGCAGCACGCCGCTGGCCTCGTCGTGGCCGTCCTTGCGCTCCAGGTAGTCCTGCGTCAGCTGGTAGGTGCTGTCGGCATGGATGGTGAGCACGGTCTTGATGCCCGGGCAGTCGGCGGCAGGGAGGGTGCCCTCATAGGTGCCGGCGATGGAGGTCAGGTCCATGCTGTCGATAGAGGCCGTGTCTTGGGCCACGCTGGTGGTGTCGTTGTCCGCAGTGCTTAGTGCGGTCTTCTGGTCTGTACAGGAGGACATCAGCGCCATGGCGGCGAGTCCCCAAATCATCCAATTCTTTTTCATACTTCTCGTTTTGATAACAAACTTATTTTGTCTATAGAGCGGCATCATCCGCTATGGGTTGCCTATTTCGTGCGTAGATAAATCAAGTCAAAATACATCAGTCGTGTTCTGATAGGCTCTGTGGGAGTGGGTGGCTCTTGGTCTTTATAGTGTAAGAACATCCACTCTTCTTCATCTGATGAAAACAGAAATTTAAAGTTGTTTCGTTGATAATATTCAAAGACTTTCGGATGATTGACGGCATCTACTACGATGTATCGACATCCCGTTTTGTTCAATGGGTCAATAAACCATGACTTGATGAAGTCCAACAACTCATCTCCAATATGATATCCACTAAAAGAATCGCTAACAGCCAATTGTCCAACTAAAACCGCAGGATATTGTGGCTTCCGCTTGGCATTAGGTATTTTTCGATTCAATTTGTTCCTAAGACCAGATGGAAGTGAATCTACTTTTACGCTTGAATTGGCTACAGTGAATGCACAAACAATTTCATACGTGTCAGGTTTGACAAAACAATATGATTTTCCAAGCAACTGATACGTATAGTCTGCATAGTCATGGGTGAAGAACTCTGTTATGTCCTCATCCTTGCAGGTGAAGCTTTTACATTGCTGCAAGACTTCCTCTGTCAGTTCCATGAAATCACACTGCTCTAACATATTAAATGTACAACCTTGAACGTTTTAATATGGTACGAGTCTTGGCTACTTGTTTTGAGAAGTCGATGGAACCACGCTTTTCCAATGCCTCGTCAGCTGCTTCTACGAAACGAGCCGCTGCTTCACCGTGAAGGACGGGTATTGACTTTATTTCTATTGCCATAATCTTCTTGTTTTAAATGTTATGCTCTTGTTCAATTTTGCAAAAATATAATTTTATTCCCATATTGCCAAATATTTTGCCAACTTTCTGCTAAACCCAATTGGTCCTCATGCCATTATGATTCATGTGGAGGTCACTTGGCCGCATGATGGTCGTTCAGGAAACTGCTCACGTCCTTGACGGCTTCTTCAAAGGCTGTGGGCTGTCCTGGGACTGTTATGAATAGATGGGTGGCGGTGGGATAGACACGGTAGATGACGGGTCTGCCAAGGTTGTGGAGGCGCTGGACAAGTTCTGCAGTTTGGTCCAGGAGAATGTCGTGGCCTGCCGATATGAATAGCGCGGGCGGCAACGTTTTCAATGCGTCGTCATCACACAGGCCTACCGACACGAGCGGGTTGCGCTCCTGACGATTGGCATAGGCTGCGTTGAACGCTTCGAGGAGCTCAGCATCGTTGCCATATCCCTTGGCATACTTTTCCCAAGAAGGAGTCCTCTCGGTGAAGAGTTTGGTCACGGGATATATCGGTATCACTTTGCAAATGCCCGATGTTGACATGGCGGTTGCAAATGCCAGGTTGCCCCCAGCACTGTCTCCTCCTACGGCTATCATCGTGGTGTCGCCTCCCCAGTCGGCCGCGTGCTCTTGCAGGTAACGTACTGCCCTTTGACAATCTTCGAGTGTGGCAGGGTAGGGGTGGGCAGGTGCCAGACGATAGTCTAATGCTGCCACCAGACAGTCGGCCTCCAGGGCTACGGCGGCACAGAACCGCGCGCAACTGTTGATGCTGCCAAAGCACCATCCTCCACCATGGAGGTAGAGCAGAATGGGACGTTTGCGGTCAGTCTTATGCTTGGGAGAGAAGAGACAGATGTTCTCTCTCGGATAGAAAGTCTTGACGTCTTCCGGCAAAGTAGGCGGCTGGTTTCGGCTCTGCCTTATCTGCTGTAGTTCGGTGTCATTGCCTTCCATTGCTTTCCTTACGGCCATCATCTGTATATGCTGCAGTCCTGGCTTCATATTGGCCAAGAAGGCCTGCTCCTCCTCCAACATCTTTTGCTGGCGGATCGAGTCGGGACAAGTAGCCCGACAGGTGAGAGTTGACACGAGTATCATGACTGACGATAGAAGTATAAGTGATCCTTTTGTCATTTTCAAATCTTTCTTTTCTTCATCCATTTCTTCATCACCCGGTGATTGCCGTGGTTACCACCTTCGTAAATCTTTGTGGATGGTTCACCCGGTGGGCCTGAATGATGTCTGCAAAAGTAAGAATAAAAAATGGAAGCGCAAAAATCAAAGCGACACAATCGACCTGGTTGCAGCCTTTAGTTACCCTCCGTGCCACTCATAAGTTATCATCGAAGTCGGTCTTAAGTTACCATCGGGAAGGTTGTCTTCTTAGCGTCAAAACCAGCAGAGCTTCAGGATAGAAAACTGGTAGGACACACTTGCGCTGATAGAATCTCCATGCTTTTCGCCCTCTATATGCATAGACGTCGAGCAGCGACTACGAATATAAAGATCGTCAACGAAAACGAATATAAACGTCGTGCAACGACTACGGACATAAACATCGTACAACGAAAACGAAAAACGGAGGACGTAAAGATGGATAGAACAACAGCCGAAAAGGAATGGCTCCGCCGCATCAGTGGCGGAAAGTCAGCGGTTCCCCAGAGGAAGCCGACGAGCGACCAGACGAGCGATCAGTCAAGCAGCAAGCCCAGGCCCAAGCCTCAGCCGACGGCCAAGAAGCATGGCAATGGTTTTGGCGACATTGCCGGCATGGAGGACCTGAAGCAGCGGGTCAAGGAGGGCTTCATCAATGTGCTCCAACATCGTGATCTGGCCGACGCCTACGGCATCCGTCCTCCCTCCATGCTCTTCTATGGGCCTGCGGGATGTGGCAAGACGTTCTTTGCCGAGAAAATGGCTGAGGAGGTTGGCATCCACTTTATCAAGGTCGTCCCGGATGATTTGGCCAGCACCATGGTGCACGGCACGCAGGAGAAGATCGGCGAGGTCTTCAAGAATGCGGAGAGACACGCGCCGGCATTGCTCTTCTTTGACGAGTTTGACGCCATGGTGCCGCGTCGCACAGGAAACGAATACAACCAGCACTACGACAGCGAGGTGAACGAGTTTCTCTGTATGCTCAACCATGCTTCCGACAAAGGGGTCTATGTCCTTGCCGCCACCAACCATCCCGAGCGCATCGACAAGGCCGTGCTGAGGACGGGACGCATCGACGAACTGGTCTATGTGGACATGCCCGACCACGAGGCCCGCAAGAGTCTGTTTGCCCTGGAACTGGCCAAGTTGCCAAGGGAAGAGGACATAGACATGGACCGGCTTGCCCACCTGACGCAAGGCTTCAACTGCAGCGACATCAACTATATCGTGAAGTCGGCAGCGCGCAAGAAGTTCAACGAGGCGATAGGCTGCGGAGAGCATACGCTGCAGAATATCACCCAGAAGCAGCTCGAAGAGATCATCTCTGGGCGCAGCCCCTCGGTCAGCAGTCGCGACCTGCGCGAATACCAGCGCGTCCACAGGGAGTTTTCGCCCAAGGACAAGGGCGGTCAGCCGGCCAGCATCGGATTTCGATAACAACAACGTATAACCCATCAATGTAAACGATTATGAAAGAAAAAATCTTAGAGGCTTTTGCCCGTCTTGGTTTCTGCTTGGAGAAGAGCGACGACGTCGGCTATGAGTTTGAGTATGAAGGCATGACGCTTCTCTATCTGTGCAACGAGGACGACGAAGACTTCCTGACCATTGCGCTCCCAGGCTTCTATGAATACGACGAGGAGAATGTCGCCACGTATTGTGCGCTCTCGGAGAAGATCAACGCCTCGCTGAAATATGTCAAGGCGTTCACCCCGGGCCATAGCATGTGGCTCTGCTACGAGCGCGAGCTCTTCGGCGGCGAGGATCTGGAGGTCTTGATCTCTCGGATGATTGCCCATCTGGAGGCCGGCGTGGTCTTCGCCAGCAAGGCGGTGAAGGCCATCGAGGAGCAGTTCGCCGATAGCGACGATACGAGCGAGGGCTGCGAGGAACTGACGGACGACAACGAATCATAACTGGAGGACATTCTTATGGACAAAAGATCAATGGTCATCAGCGTGCTGGAAGACATGGGCTACCAGCCGCGGGTGGATAGCGACGGCGACGTGTTGTTTCGCTTTCAGATGAAGCACCTCTATGTGCTTGCCACCCAGCAGGAGGAAACTCCCTTCCTCGTGGTCATGCTGCCGCAGTTTTACGAGATGAGCGAAGGCGAGGAGATCAAGGTCCTCACCGTCTGCAACAAACTCACGCGGGAGGTGAGGCTGGCAAAGATCTTCATAGACACCAACCTCACGGAGGTCACGGCCAGTTGCGAGTTCTTCTATAGCGATGAGGCTTCCCTGCGTCTGCAACTGGAGCATTCGTTGGTGATACTGGGCCGGGTACGCTCCGTTTTCCGCCAGGCGCTGGTAGAGTTCGAAGAGTAATTGGGATTATATATATAGTGGTAGGGTGGGTGCGCTTGTCGGGCCCGCCCTATTAACGTTTTAACGTTTAACGTTTAACGTTTTCGATATCGGGTGGGCTTGCCGAGGAAGCCTCACGGAAGTCAGCCTATTGCTTTCTCCGTAGCTCCTCTATCAAATCGTTGACAATATAGGTGTCGCTCATCAGATGCAGCCCAAGTTCTTTGTCGTGAAGCATTTGGCAGACTTCCGAGTCATAGAAGATTTGCAGCGCCCGGTCTGTTGATATATGCAGCGTGTCTGCCAGTTGTGCAATGATACGTGCTATTTTGTTCCACAATAAAAAGTCTAACATAATTATATTCTTTCGTATAATGTTTGCTTTTCCATTATTCTTCTTTCTCCCAATTTTTAAGAGCCTCGACCACGTCGTTTGCTACAGCTTCGCGGCTTTCGGTATGCAATGTCTCATAGCAGTCCTGAATGAGACTCTTGATAAGTCCCACTTTGTCCAGCCGCCTTCTCATTTCAGATGGCGATATGCCCATTTTCTGTGCCGAGGCTTCGATGGCCGGCACCGTAAAGGCAAGGCGGTCGAACTTTGGGCAACTTTTTAGCAATCGTTCTCTGTCCTCCATGCTTTCTCCCTCCTTTTATCTTGTTAAGTGTCTGCTCTTTCTTTATCAATCGCAATTAGAATGCAAATATACTTTTTGACCTTACTTCATGTATTTTTTCAGCCATAAGTCGAAGAACTTGTCATATACCACATAGGCATCATCCTGCTGGGTGATAAAATCTTTCTCCAGCAATCCCTTCAGGGCAGAATTCACTGAGCTTGGCGACGGGAGATGATATTTTTTGGCGAAGGCTCCGCTCCTTACGCTTCTTGCTTCGCCCTCTGCAGAGATGGCGATGAAGACGTTGCGCTGCTTTTCTGGCATCTGGCGCAGAAGGGTCTCATAGGTGTCTGAAGCCATATTGAGGTTGTAGTTGATGGCGTCATCTACCATGTCCAGCGTGCAGGTGCCTTGCTCGGGAGTCTTGAGGAAGAGGACGTTCATCACTCGCTGGATGTACGAGGTGACCCCACCGAAACGGGCGAAGAGATCTCCGATGATGGCTGTGTCGAGATGCTTGTTGTGCTCCTCAAACTTGGCTGTGGCAAACTCCTTATATTTCTCTATATCCAGTGGCTTCAGGTTCATCAGTGTCACGCTCTGATAGAAAGGGCGGGCTGGGGATGTGAACATCTCTGCCATCAGATGGCGGTGAGAACCAGAGAAGATGAAGTGAGCATTGGTGCATCGCTGGATATAGGTGCGGAGCAAAGCCTCAATGCGATTGTCGGCATAGTTGGTGATTTGCTGAAACTCGTCGATGGCAACAAGACATGGCTTGTCGGCTTGGTTGAGATAAGCGAATATCTCATCAAGCGTAATTTCGGGATTTACCATGTTGCCGATGCCTATCCCCCAAACTGGAGCTCCGTTGATATCGAATGAGATTTCTGAACGTAGGGAAGAGAGGGCCATCAGAAATTTCTCCCAAGCACTTCTGCCTATAGGACGAAGTGTGTCAATGATGGCTTTGCCGAACATATTGACCAGGTCGCTAACGGAATTGGTAGAATAGATGTCTATGATAAAAGTATAATAATCTTTTTGGATGGCTGGCTGGGCAAAGCAATGGCGAATCAGCTCCGTCTTTCCGATACGTCGAGGGGAAATCAGCGCCATGTTATTCTCATTGGTCAGCATCTCTGTGATGTGCTGGGTCTCTTCCACACGGTCGCAGAAGTATTCCGGACCGGCGTAACCGTTTGTGACAAAAGGATTCTTCATTGTCGTATCTATACCTTTATTATATATTCTCCAAGTCTATCCCCTCTATTATAGCGGGGTGTTCGCTTTCTCCATTGCCATTTGCCCACAAGCCCTTCGGTCGCTCTTGCGATTGGCCTCGTTCATTGCTGACAGAGGAGGTCTTTGGGTTTACCGAGTTCAGTACAAATAACTTCGACCGACTTAGTCCCCATCTATCTACAGGTGGATCAACGTCCGTGTAATCATTACGGCAACATGACCAACCATGACGGAATAAGGGGGCCATTCGTCTCAAAGAACAATTTTCTTGTACGATCTCACGTCGCAATACGGATGCAAAGATACGACTTTTGTTTGGATTATCACAAAGTGATTATCATAAAATGATAATAAAATGGGGAGGGGATTAGAATGCAAATATACGTTTTTTCTCTGTCATGACGCTCAATAAAGTGCGGATAATGATATTTTTCCCCCGGTTCTTTTGGAAACTTTATTTTTAATGGCTATCTTTGTATCTATTATATGTGATGACGCTATGATAAGGAAAAGGCTATGGGCCGGTTTGGTCGCGCTGTGTGTTTCTGTGGCCTCATGGGGACAGGCTGTGGATAGTTGTTACTACTCGGACGGCAGGGCCATGGTGCCCGTCGAGGAGGGGGTGGAGGCACAGGGGTTCTTCGCCGAGCATGCTCCCGACGGACTGTTGCGGGAGGAGTGTGACAAGGTGTATGATCCCAACTCGCCCTGCAACAAGGATATGGGCGACCATCACTTCAAGGGCTTCCTCGAACTGTACAACCTGGTGCCGGTCAAGCGTACCAGCTACCTCTTCAGCAACTATTCGGGTACTGACGACGAGGGAAGCATGGAGCGACGCTTTCGCATGACCATTCCCTATTTCCAGAAAAACCACATCGTGCCCATTGAACCGCGGGAAGAGACCGTGGTGAAGGGCGTGAAAAACTACGCCACATTCTTTTCCGTGGGCAAGAATCGCGTGGGCTACAAGACCGTGGTGTCGTTCGACGACCGATACATGATAGCCATACTGGGCTTCGTGCGCTTCGACGGCCTGTGGTTTCTCACGGAGTCGCGCGTCGGCTTCTTAGACTACCCAGAGTGAAAATATCAACTCTTCGTTCGCTGATGATCATGACGAGGTTGTAGAAAGCCACTTGGTGCTCCTGGGCTTTTCCTTCAATAGCACCACGTTTGCGTCAAGTTCGCCATCCTATCGGCCCGTTGCTCTGTGCTGAAAATCACTTGGCGTTGTTGCTCTCCGCATACCTCTTGCGGCTCGTCATGATCCCACTCATGTTTTCCACCGACCAGTTCACCAGCTGGTTGAGCAGCGGCATGAGGGATTCTCCACGCTCTGTGAGGGCGTATTCCACGCGGGGCGGTATCTCTGAGTAAGCCGTGCGGCTCACCAAACCATCAGCCTCCAGCTCCTTGAGGGTTGAGGCCAGCATCTTCTGCGACACGTCAGGGATGGCTTGGCACAGATCTTTGAATCGCATCTGCCTATGGCTGTCTTGCAGCGCAAGCAGGATGAGCAGTGACCAGCGGTCGCCGATGCGCGCGAGCACATTGCGGATGGGACACTGCGGAAAGACGGGGTCGGTAACTTGTTTTTTGATCATATATGATAATAACGCAAATGCCATCCTCTTATTGTCAAGAGGATGGCTGATGGATAAAATCCGTGTCGTGGAGCGTATGGACGACACGATCCGATTACCACTCCACCTGGTCCTGCAGGATCACGCCGTCTGTGGCGTCCTCGGCAGAGAAGGTGGCGCCACGATACTGCACGCAGAGCACAACCAGCGGTTCGCTGCCATTGTTGTGGATGGTGCGCTTGCCGGCAGGAGCTACACGCACGACGCTTCCCTCCTGGAGGGGGATGTTGACGCCGTCAACCTGGTATTCTCCTTTGCCGCTGAGCACGAAGTAGAGCTCCTCGTGGTTCTTGTGGGTGTGGTAGAAGCCTCCCTCTTGTCCAGGCTGATAGATCTGGAAAGAGAAATCTCCACCTGTGGCTCCCACGGCCTGGCCGCCAAAGACCTTGCCGGGAATCTTGATGTCGCCCAACTGGAGCACGTACCCTCCCAGATCATTCAACTTGCCGAAATCACAGGCAGTGAAATTCTTGCCTTCTGCAATCTTCTTCATCTCTTTCATCTTTTCTGTTGTTTAAATGTGAGTTACTTTCTTTTTGTTTGTGGTTGCAAAATTAGGCAGAAATCTCCATTCCTCCAAGAACGCACCGCTGCGTAAGTCACTTACGCACGCGTTAGTAATATTGAAAATCAGCGGCTTTCCAAAAGTAAGTTTATGGTCATTTAACAGTTTTGGCTGGATCACTTCTTGCGTAAATCTGCACTTGCTTGTTGAATTCACGTCTTCAGATAGTTGACGATTTATCCTAAGATACTTTTTGGCTTACCGTGTTCTGTACAAATAACTTCGACCGACTTAGACCCCATCTATCCACCAGTGGACCAACGTCCGTGTAATCCTTACAGCAACATGACCAACCTTCACGGAATAAGAGGTTCATTAGTCTCAAAGAACAATTACTTGTACGGCCTCACGTCGCAATACGGATGCAAAGATACGACTTTTGTTTGGATTATCATAAAGTGATTATCATGAAATGATAATGAGATTGGGAGGTGACAACTTTCTGCTTTAACCCAAGTTTGATCCCTCACTAAAGGTTTTTCTTGCTAGCCAACGTTTTACGATTCTCATTTGCGCCGCTGTGTACTACAAACTTTTTTCTAACGAAAAGAGGCAATCTGCAAGAGCTTTTAGGGATAATATCCACTAAAGCTACTTACAGATTGTCTCACTACTAACCGGATTGCTTAACGCAACTAAAACTACATTAATTCAGAATATTTCATTCAATCTTCAAAGTCTTCGTCATCCCAAAGACAGCAGACGCGATCAGTCTGTTCGTCATCATTTTCCTCATCAAAGAGAGAAGGGTCATATTTTTTGACGAACCCCATTCCTATCTGTCCACCTTCACGCCCGCTTCCACTAAGAAGAGGCTCGATTCTAACTTTATACACCTTGACTTCCGGTTTTATATAACTTTTCATATTTTCTTGGTTTTTTATTTGATAAATTTCTTTCCATTATGAATATACACTCCTTTGACAGGACGTGACACCTTTACTCCCTGAAGGGTATAGAACGATGCGTCGCCGTCTGTACTATTCGGCTTGACTTCTGTTACAGTAGTAGTGCTTCCGCCATCATCTTCGTCATCGAAGACAATAGCCATCTTGGCAAGCGACGGATTCTTCGGGTCGTCCGTCTCATTTCCGAGGAACTGTCCGTTAAAGTCGATATACCCGAACTGCGCTCCTGCTCCATCGTCTATAACAGCATTTGCCGGAATACTCAGGTAAGCCTTGTTTGCGCCGCTTTGACCATCCTGCGTAAGGCGGAAGAAACCGATATAGTCCTCTCCGGTCTGATTCTCCTTGTAATAGTTTGTGGAATGGAAGTTTGCAAGGCCGAAGAAGCGGTGGAGTATTTTTCCATCAGCATCGGTATCAGCATTTCCAAGTTTGTCGATAGCCATGACTGTCGGCTGGAGATAGTTGTTCCACTTATCACCTTTAGCTACATAATCGTCTGCCTTTGTCCACAACGCTTCATAATTATTATCAGGAAGAAGATCATCCGTTTTCTCTTTCAAATAGAAATCCACTTTAGCATAGTCTTTGTAGCCGTCCTCAGGCACCTCGTCCGCAGGCACCTCACCCACGAGCACTACTCCCATGTTTGCCGGAATATACTTGAGTTGACGAAGATAAACCGTGCCCTGTGATTGTGGGTCTTTTGCATTCCCCGGTTTTCCGTACTTATATGCCGCATACACCTTCACATTGTCTTTTGCGGGTTCCATTGCAACACTGTTGCTATACGTACGGATAAATTTTCCTACGCAATAGGTGAAAGGCATCTTGACGACTTTTGTTCCTGATATGGTGTAGTAGGATGCATCCTTTCCGTCCTTGTCGAGGTCAGGGTAAAACTTTATTCTCCAGATTCCTGCGGGACGATTCCAGAGAATATCCTTCTGATTAGGAGTTGTGCTTCCGAAGCCCTCCTCTTTCTCTCTCTCCGTTGTACGGAACTGCACGTCGTTCGGATCGTCAGCCATACATGAGTGGTTGCCATCATCGTCGGCATCATAATCAGGTCTTGCAAATCCTTTGTTGCTTGAAATATTGTTGTCCGTCTCGCCCCAGTTCTGGTCTGCGTCATGGTTGGCAACAAACCTGAAATGCGAATTTTTGTATTTATCGCCTACTGTAGATATTGTCAGCGAGAAGCAACGCTCGTTGGCATCATACTCCATGTCTCCTGCCTTAGAAGCATAGTTCCATTTGCCCGTCGCTGCATCATAAGTTCCTTCCACAGCATCGCCTATCATGGACATTTTTGTTATATGGAAGTCGTCATCGTTAGCGCCACCTTCCATTACACGTATACTGCCCGACAGACCGTAACTGCCGTCTTGTGCCGACAGACCGTTGTCTCCACGGGTGGGGTTATACTGTATTCTTTTTATACCGTGCAGATGAAGGGTGAAAGGTTTCTGGTTAGTCCATACCTTGTCGTGTTTATCGAAATGATCATAGGGATATCCTCCGTTGCCGAGGAAGAAGAGTTTATCGTGAGTTCCGGAACAGTCGCCTACGCTCTTTGTGGCATGAATATCTGGCGTTGCCTTTTTTGCCTGATCAAGTATCTCTTGAGTGGTTACGGTATTCACAATAAAATCGATTGCCCAATAGCTGTTTTTACCATCAAAATAGAGCGAAGCCTCAACATCGTTGTCGAATGGGCCCTCATTTCCACCACTTTTACGCTTATCGAAGAGCGGCTGCGCCGTAGCCCCTTCCATGTTGCTAATAAGATAAGTCACACATCTCGTAGCATCATGCTTCACCTGCCAGCCGGAGGGGTTTCCCTTGTCGTCAAGCGTAAAGCTGAAGGTATACATGCCATCGTCGTCTGTCACTCCGTCATTGCGGGTCACGAGATTCCAGTAGTTGCCGTCCTCTGCTAATGTTGCGGAGCCTTTAAGGGAAGTGCAGCCTGCCGTAGGTGTTCCCATAGTTCCCACAGCTCCGTTTGTTGACGGCAATGCGCTGGCATTATCCTTTGCACCATGCAGGTTGAATACCTCGCCCGGTCCGTAAACCATCTTATTGTCATACTCGTCAACAGCAAGAATCTGTGCATGTGCCGTGAGGCATGCCGGGATGCTGAACGCATAGCTCTTGTCTTTTTGCTCTTCGAATTTGAAATACACATGTTTTTCATAGTCTATCTTTTCGCCGTCGCCTCCCGGATTATATTCTCCACCTCTATTATATGGCGAGAAGAAATTGCCCACGAGATAGTAACCCGGTTCGACATCTGTTGCAGACAGTACAACAGGCTCACCGCTTCCTCCTGCGGAAACTTTCTTTCCTTCTATCCATACGCGGTGCGTCGTGCCATTCGTGATATCCACATTAACCGTGAGATATTCATATTCGCCCGCCGTATAGCTTACTTTCCAGGCATTGCTGCTTCCATCACAGCCGCTTTCTATAGAATAAGAGGTGGGATCTTGTGTTCCTTCCTCGTTTATCGTAAGCTGATCACCATTGACTTTAGGCTGCATCTGATTACCCCCCCCTGACACTCCGATACGGAACCAGAATCCCGTTTCGGGCATGGAAGTGATTTTAAGGGAATACACATTGCTGCCATAAGAAGTGTTCGGAGCAAGCTGATGGTTGCTTGGCACTTCATACTTACCAACGGTACCGTTGATTTTTTCGGCTGTAAGCAGATATACATCTGCCGCCTTCATCTCCAACATTGCCCCAAGCATCAACAAAAGGGCAAATAGGCATTTAGTTGACTTTTTCATCTTTTCAGAATTATTGCGTTAGTTATAAATATGCTACGTTTTATGTTTTTAGAGCAGGTCCTGCACATTATGCTGGACCAAGACTGTTCTCGTTCTTTTTCTTTGTGTTATTTTCGACCGCAAATGTATGAACTTTTGCATTACGCTATATTAGGGAAAATGGAAAATATGGGGGAAAAGCTTTGCAAACGTTTGCAAAGCCATCGTCTCAACCCTCTGAATAATGCAAGATTTCCAATGAGTTATGCTGTACAGAATCTAACTTTCGGCTATGTATATGCCATAAGCAAATCGTTGCAGATGGTTTGTATGAAATGATATAGAATTACCTTTGGGGATCTTAACCGCAAATGGATGGACAAAGAGGATCTGAGCGGCGGTGAGGAGTTGCTTAAACGTACCTTCGTTCACGGCAGGTATGGCCAGAAGGTCATCACAACCTCGATATTATTGCCGAACGTTGTGGCTTCGACTTAAAGAATCATCACAATGCACTTGCGGATGCAGAAGCTTGTGCTGATCCAATCTCGAAGATTTGATTATAGCAAGCATTCTTCAAGCAAAAGAAATAATGGTATGATTTTATATCGTATCATTATTTTTTGCGCCTGTGCCCATGGATGGCATAGTCTCTCCTTAACTTTGTACCAGATTTAGAAACAAGGAAATAATTACGATTATGAAAGCTGAAAATGAAGAAATCAAGATCTCCAGTTATGGACTTCATGAAATGGAGGAGAGCGCAACTCAGATTAGCATCAAAGGTGAAGAAGAGATGTCCAGCGAACTAATAGGAGAAGGGTTGGAGTTCATAGGCATCAATGAATGGAGTAACCTCCTAACAAATGGGATAAATATGAATGATATAGCATTAAAGTATGTACAATTGCTTGCTGCCGATCACGTTAGTGAGCTAATGATAAATCAACTTCGTTTGGATGGTATATATACTATTCAAAATAGCCCGGTTATACGTGTCAATATAGTGCTGGTATCAACAGAGACTGGTGTTGGCAATGTTCTGAAAGTGGTGCAGGAGCATCAGTCAGATAGGAGGAATGTTGTTATAAAAATCACTTCAGAGATCAGTATACCCGATGAACCACACATTGATGCCATATTGGAATTTCAGCAAGGAAGTAAGCCTTATCCAGAATTGAAGAGATTCCTTCGACTGTACAAGGAGAATGTGGAGAAACGTAGTTTACTCTGTTATGATTTCCGTGACTTCTTTATGCTGATAAGAGGACGGAACGTGATTTCGATTGTCTCCTATGAATATAGAGAAAATATCACTGAAGCTTTAGACCAACTAAAATCGGTCAAGACACACGAAGGTGTAAGATATCTTCTGTATTTTTCAGTCGATAAATGTGACAGCGACGAGATAGGTAACAGACAGGCTTCCATTCGTGACTTTATGGATGCCTTTCCGTGTGAGAACATTACATATTGGAACATCGGAGAGTCTTCTTCACAAATCGTAGCATTGTTTGCTTCAATACCTATAGAATAATGAAAGGAGATATCAAGCAGGGTCAAGAGCTGGAAGCCCTAATCAATCAAATTACGTCCATCCCGATGACCGTAGCCATCAAAGAGGATGATCTTGAACCTTTCTCTATAATTTCCTAATTTACAAGTGTTTATAGACGTGCCAAAATCTTCGGTACCATATCTGTAGCCATGTTCTGACCCTTATTAGACCCTAACTCGGACTCGTCAGACCTTAATCTGACCCTAAGTCGGTCGCTGGATAAACACTCTTGTTTTCTTGGGTTCAAAGTTAGCAAAAAATGAACTAACCTCCAAATATTTGAGCAACAATCTTTTAAAAAACTTTTTGGCTACACGAATAGTGCAGTGTGCGAGGTCGTATATTTATATAGACCTTGCACACCGCACTATTCGTGTAAACCAACCTGGAACGCATTTCTAACTGCGTTTTGTCGATGACCAAAATTAGAGTTTTACCCCATCATGTTCCTGCCAGTATTTGTTTTCCATAGGAAGCAATTCGTCCCTGAGCAAATCCATGACCTTAGGGAATGGCAGTTCCTGCTTGAAGTTTATTTGCTTCAAGAACCTATTCCAATTTATATTTCTTTCTTCATCCGTTGCAAAAGATTCAGTAAACAGCTTTCGGTCGGCATTGTATTCCAATTTCCTATTGCTGAAAGTAGCATTGATGGCTTGATACAAGCTGTCGTGATCTATCTTGTATGTGACAAACAACTGATAGCAGTCGAAGAAATCTTTCATTCTGCTGTTAAACACATCTCTATCAAGCATCGTATGGAACTTTTCTGCTATTACCGTCTCTATGGAGTAGGCCTTAAGGTTGACAGAAGGTACATCCGGGAGCAGAAGTGGGTAGTCAAGGTTCATAGGATAAGGAGTGACAACATCGCCAAAGCCTATATCGATAGACATCTTTTGAACGATACTGTCCATGTGGGCAGTGAAATGAAACCTTGTACCCGGATATTTCTTGTCAACAGTTATAGGCTCCACCTGTAGTTCGTCCGTGTCAAATTTTACTCCATCCATCTCACAATCGATAGACAGAATTTCCTTAAAAACAGAAGTCAGATAGTCTCTGTCTCTGCTGATACGGTCTGCCAAGAAGTCTATATCTACTGTAGGTCTGGACTCCAAGCCTTGAAGTGCATACAGCAAAGACCCGCCTTTGAGCAGGAAATTATCCTTGTATTGGCTCACTGATACCCGATACAACAGGCGCTCGTTGAAATAGCGTGTCAGAAGGTACATGTACCTGTACCCAGTCTTATTCATCAGAGTAAGAAGCCTTGTCCTTACCGATTTCCCGTAGTTCTTATGTTTAATCATTCTCCCAGAGCAATGGTCATATATTCCTTTATTGTTTTTTCAACTCTCAATTTCTTGGCATATTCAGACAGGCGGCTTAGGTTGCGATCTTTGCGCTTTGTATAGTTCCGGATAATCTCAGAGCACAAAGCTGAGCCTATTTTATTCCGATACTTGACAGCATCACACACGCTTCGCTCAAGGTCTGTCATATGGACGTGGTAATTGCTTACTTTGACCTCACTAATGCCAAACTTAAGGTTGTCGTCCTTCCAATAGAAAAGTTTGATAGGGAAAGGTGTCCGGAGTGATACTTTGCGCTTCGCGGAAATGGCAATACAGAACTCTGGAGGACTGATGGTTGTCAGACCATAATAAGCCCAGGCGTTGTAAAGACACACCACACCTCCGGGGACAATGCTCTCGACATCAATTATATTGTTGAGCATTTCCTCCGGTGGGGCATACACCCCATGACGCACCTTGACCAGTTCTCCAGCATCAACAGCTTTCAGAACTCTACGGTATTTCTTCCTGTCTGAAAGTTCTGAGACTCTTATGTAGCCATGTTGCCGACCTGCTTGATTCGAAGCCTTATACATATTTTATCTTTTTTGCAAAGATAGAGAATTATCTTTGAAGCAAGAAATATTCTACGGATTATTTTTATTTTATCCGTAGAAAAATCCAAAACTTTGACGAGTCAGATGACAGTCCTTATACTCATTGTGTCATTGGTATTTGCAGATCATGCGGATACATACGCGTTTCAGCAGCTTCACCTGCCTTCGGTATTTATCCCTCATAGTCGTCTAATTCTTTTGGAACTGTTATTGAATATTTCTTATTGAGCACGCCGTGCTTCACCAGCTGCAGCTTCCCTGCTCCCAAGTCCATCTTATCTGTGTCTAATTCCTCGAACCAGTAATGCCCGGCTTTCTCTGCCATGTAGAGGAACATCCGCTTAATTCTGATGTTTGATGTACTCTCCAACAAACGCTGTACGACCTCAGACCGCAATGTTGTCAGTTGTTCCATGATATAATAGAGATCCATATAGGAATACTGTTTCGGTGCCAGTGCGAGGCACTCAAGAAAAGCCAGTTCCGGCGAGGAAACATATAGCGTGCCGCTATCTCGATCATGTTTGGAAACGTCCAAAGCTGCAAATGCCGTGGTTGAGAATGTACGGAAAGTCATGTCGTAGGCATCGCTCTTCATCCATAGGGGCATCTTCTCTCCTTGGGGTAACGCAACCATCAGCAGGGGCTTGCCCATAGGGACATAATGGTTGAAGCCTGCGTATTCCAAGGCAGAGGCGGCGCCAATTCTCAGCTGTTTGTCCAACTGAGAATTATAGGACGCAAGAGCATCGAAGGCATTGAGGTGGCTGCCTGTACGGTACATGACACCCTTGCATAAGGTAGTCAGCCATCCTGTGTCCCTGTACCGCTTCTGCAGCTGCGCTGAATAGCCGTTCTTCTTCAGCCAGTCGGAGAACATCAACCCGGTTGGGGCTGTTCCGGCAAGCAGCTGGTTTATTTTAGTGCCATAAGATATACTCATAGTTTATTTTCCTTGTCACATTTCAACTGCAAAGATAATCATTAATTTGAAACCTCGCAAGTAAAAAGTTGAAAATAATCCTTTATAATATACTTTAAGTTGATTTTGAGGACTTTTTTTATTTATTTCTTCTCACGATATATACTATTTGAGTCCTTGCAGGCTTGTCTCTAATTGTCTCCTATTGCACATGGCAACAACAATATCGATAATTGGGTGCAGCGGATGTTGTATTAAATTCTAAAGGTGAGGTATAATGCAAAATTAAAGTTTGATTATGAAAGCGGGTTCGTAAATCAATATATATCAATGACTTATATACATATTTCTGTCTAACTTGGAAATAAATTACTTTCATAGGAAATTAAATTCCATTCATTGTTAAATAATTTTCAGAAATTTGCAATATGAGTGACAAAAGAGATCCAAAAGACAAAAGCCTCAGAATAGCTTCTTTAAATACGCTGTCCTAAGGTTACATCATTCATCTCATTTGTTGTACTAATTACTAACATTAAATTCGCAAGTATAATCATATCATGAAGTCCCAGTGCTCTGATAAATAGCTGTTCAATAATTGAAATTTAGCTTTTGATGCATCATCAGCTCTCTCATTAATCCAATATTTTAGGCTTTTGTATAACTTGGAATTGTGATTCCTCTTAAGTAAGGCAGAATCCATCCTCATGAGAAACATGCACCACTCGAGGGATTTCTCCGGAGCGTCGTGATTCATCCTGGTATTGATGTAGGAGAACATGCAAAAGCCATTTTTCAGATCGTCCAAAAATGTATGATCTGTATCGATATGTATGATGCCTCTTGGATCATCGGGCATTCCTCCCCATCCACCTTCCCTTTCCATGTGGAAAAGAAAGGCACGTGCATAATTGATGTCATCGGCATCAGTAAAGTCCAAAGAATAATTAGGTAAGACCCTATAAGGCAGAAGGCGCGCCGCTTCCTTGAAGTCCACTTTGGCAAGGTCCTCATAACCACGACAAATGATTATTTCTTGAGCATACTGTCCATATGATGGTTCGATGAGCATATAACGCGACCTCACTTCCTTACAAATGCCTCTTGGTATATTTCCATTGCTTTGTGTCATTTCGTCAAAGAATGAATGCAGATACGAGATATCCAATACAAGTCCCTCATGGAGGTGCCTTGCCAAATAACCAAGTGTGATAAGTTTGTATTTATCCAGTATCGCATCAATTTTCTCTATTACGGACTTGTCATTCAACCTGCAAGAAAAGTACTTGACGATTAACTTTTCATCGGTTAGGTAGCCCCCGTCAATTAAACTGCCAATGAAGTCGAGCTGGTCCTTTGAGAATCCGTAATAATAGTTTCTTCGATTTAAGTCATCCTGAAACACAAAATACATTGGCCAAGTATTCAGCCCTGGCAATTCTCCGTATTTTTCTACACACTGTTTTATATACCTTTTGGCTCGACTGTAAGGCAGTTCTACAGAGCGATTGATGAAGCCAAGGGTTTCCATCTCAGGATGTTCTTCTGGATCAACGGATGCCCCCCATTTGGTATAAAGTTGATTTATTGGATACAAGGTCATAAGTCGTTGTACCTCCGGCTTGTCGCCTAATTCACGATAAAGGTTATTGACTTTATGAAGCAGATTGGTATCCTCGCTATTAGTTGGCACTTTACCCCATTCCTTCAGCTGTTGTTCAATATCATTGCATCTTATTTTAATATCTGTCTTCTTTCTCATAAGTTCAGAGATTTATTAGGTAAGTGGTTTATATCTTTTTGCAGATAAGTTGTTGGATTGCCACATTATTATTGGGTCTAAAAATTATTCCTTATAGAATTCAGTCCCGCATTCGTTGCATTTGTAGTTTTTCCGCTCTCGCTGGGGTATGACTAGGACAACGCCAACCGCCAATGAGATCAGTGATATAATAAGAAAGCTAACCGTAGCTGACTCTAGAGACTTCACACAGAATGGTAGGATAATGCAGACGATTCCGATGACAACCAAGAGAACGCCGATGATGACCGCCCACTTAGACAGCTTGGGCCTTACCTTGCCTAACGCTACGACATTCTGACTGCCGCAATTGGGGCACCATGGCAGTTGCTTCTCTCGCTTTTCGGTTATCTCCTTCAATATGCTCTGGGCTCGCTCCAAGTCCTTCTTGAACACCCTCACCTCAATCCCGGGATTAGGTCCGTAAGCGCCATAAGCGGGGTCGTTGAGCTCGTCGTGGAGCGATGAAGCTATACCAGCGTTGGCCAGCTTAGAAACGATTTCATCGGCCAGAATAGAGTTGTCGCACTTCGTTAAGCTAATGGTTTCTTCGTTCTTGTCCATATTTCGGTTGTTTTTATCATTGGCAAATTTACGAAATTATCTGTAATTCGCAAGCAAATTAACTTTTTTTAGGTTCTTCAGCTAGTTAGATTCATGTTTGATTTCAGTTGATGAGATAGCAAAAATGGATAGAAAAACAAAAAGATTGAAATTTATACTTAATGATTCTATCTAGAACATGAATTTAGTGATGTAGGGATGTCATGTGCCATAATGACAAAAAACAACACTACAACATCAATGTTTAAACATAACTTGCGAAACTCTTTTTGCTATTATAGTGGGAATATAGTGATTTTTTCAAATCTTATTACAGTACCGCTGCGCGCGCGAGTCGAGATGTGACCCCTTTGCTAATCTAAAAGTGACCCCCTTGCAGGTCACGTCTGCAAAGGTATAAAATTTATTCTACTTTCCCCTAAAATCCGCAACTAATTAAGTTGCATGGGCTCATTCGGGAAATTTTCTTATTACTTGACAAAAATCACACTTCTCACAAAAGAAGTCCTTATTTTGTCGTAATGCTCATATACCTTCCCCTTACCCCACAAAGCGACAAGGGGCGCATGCGCTATATAACCATTAAGGGAGATTCCTTATCCAAAATCGTTTTGGAGGACTGTAGCATAAGCTTCATTGTTGGTGTAGATGTTCAGGACATGCTGGCGTGCCGTCCGAACCCATTTCGCAGGCACTGAGACGAAGCGGAAGACGAAGGTCTTGACACGGCTTTCCCTTTTCAGTCAGAAAGTCTTGAGTTTGTCCTTTCCCATCCGATCCTTGAGCATTTCATAGAAGTTGCGGATGAGGGCGGTAGGCAGCAGGAATACGGCATTCTGGTTCATGAACGACTTGGGAAGGCTTTTCCAGCCTTGCATTCGGTAACTTTCAATTACTATCGTTTAATAAAGGTTCGGTCCTTCATAGGCTCATGTTGACTTTATGCCTACTACTATGACCTCGGCTGACTTCTCACGGCAAGCGTTACTCCATGGATTTCGTAAAGGCAACTATTCTCCGTGTCCGTGAGACCTCCTCAGATAAGAGCATCAACTTTCCATCTTATCTCCGCTTCATTTACCCCTGCCCGTTCCGAATAGCTATCGGGCTTCGTGTTGTTATGCACACTTACCACACGGGCATTGGCCTTGTATGAAGTTTCTGTTCGTCGGAGCAGATGTTTGCCGCCGGCTTTCTTCAGATTCCGCGTCGCCACGGACACCCTTGCCTTGGGCTATAGCTTTCCCGCTATTAGGGCAGCTTCGGGACTTCCACCCGTTAGCTGGTGCTCATGCTGAGCGTACATACGAAGAATGCCTCGCCCGAACTTGTCGGACGAGGCATCCATACATATTTATTTGGACATTTCAACAGTCTCTACCAGATAGATGGCAACAAAAATTTGTAAAAAGCTTCATTATTATTTTTTGCTCTTTTATGAATTATATGTGATTTTGCATAATCAAATAGATTGAAACTTAGTGAAAGTTTAATACCAGTGTACTCTTGATGCTCGAAATGGAAATCTCATAGACAAATTTGGGTACTTACTTACAACTAGCACTCATTCAAAACTTATCATATACAAAATCACTAATGTCCACTAAAAATAATTAGCATTTCATTTGCTTACAATTAAATAGTATTCTAACCCTGACAGGGAGCTTAATCGGTTAAAAATGAGCACATATGATAAATGCGAAACGTTACTTCGGTAAGTTTCAATCTGTCAGATATGCCAAACTCGCTCGTTTCTAATCCATAGAGTCCTTTCAGTTTTGTAACACTCTGAGCAAAATAGCAGTGTACATTATTAATGGATTTAAGTGGACACTAGTGATACAAAATAATGTCATTATAAGCCGGAATTCATTTTTAGCATCTCGGTAGTTTGGGTTACGTAATCGTTAAACTCCTTCGCGGTCATCACCTCTCCATCGGTTGGTTCGGAAAACGTACCACTCACAGTATCTGTAATGTTGGTTGCCTCGTAGATGTTGCTGTTGTCACTGGCCTCTAGTACAAGTCCTGTGATACCTACACCAATAAAAGGACCGTCAACTACAGGAATGTAATCAGTGAACCACACTATCTGATTTTTATCCTTTTTTGATACTGCTTTCTTGCATTCGTAACCCAGGATTTGTTTTTCTTCTCCACTCACAACCTCGAAAGTGTCGGCATCTAGAGAGTCCTTTACGAGAATAACCTTGCCCATGAAATTATTACGTTGGACAAAAACATTCTTTTTGCGATTCTTATAAGTAATGTTACCCTTATATTGCTCCTCCAATGTTTTGCCATCTATAGTCTGCCCCATAATGGTGACAGACTGAGGTTTATCCATGGGTACATTAGCAAATTCGCTCTCCCCATCGTTATACCTCAACACAAACTTCATCTCAAAATCCTTCATGGCATTTGCATACATGCTACGAACTTCATCAGGGAGACCTGCTCCAGCCATGAAAGAGGGGGAATTGACATTGGCCTTCACCAAATATTCGACTGTTAGTTGCTGAGCTTTCACACTAGAAGCCAATCCTAAAAAGACGGCCAACATCAAAAGAACTATTTTTGTTTTCATTTTTTAAAATTTTATGTTATTAATAATCAATATTTAATGGCAAGTCCAAGGAGAACATGTCCTGGCATATACCGTGTTGTGCTATAGGTGCTCAAATAATTGTTAATAGTGACATCGGCGCTGGTCTTCTTACTCAAATGAAAAACGTCCTGTCCCGTGATACTAATCTGTAACTTTTTACTAAGGTCATATCGTACCTGGAAATTACAATAGAGATTATCGTTTTTGCTCTCTTCCAGACGAACAACACGGTATCGTCCTCCCACTTCCAAATATAATTTCGGAAGGGTATAGGACAATTGGGCAAGATAGTTTTCACTTTTCACCTTGTATTTGTTACCATCGCCACGCATCTCCGTTATTGAATAGTTGCCAGTTGCTTTGAAGTTAAGTCCCTTCTTCCGAAAAGTCGAAGCACTTCCAAAAAAGTTATACGAATCGCTTTGGGAGTGTATGATGTTACCCTCCATATAGTAGGGAGTGTTACCATGATTATAGCTCAACGTTACCGATAAGTCAAGAGGGAATGAGCGGAACTTCTTGTCGACATATGAGGTTACAGCCAGTGAACTGGTACCTGAAGATGAAGTTATGTAGTTGGCTTCGCGTACGATACCATTAAGCAGGTTGTCATTAAGTACATCATCTGCGCTATAGGTGAACGACACCGCATCTACAAGCGTGAAACCATTCAGTGGTTTCATAAATTGGTGGATAAGACTAGCTGTATGATAATAGCCAAATGTGGACCCTACGCTACTACTATGAAACATTCTGTAATTGTCTATAATCAGATTACTGAAGAGACTGCGGATACCATAGGTATTGACCACATCACTGTAGTTAAGTGTAAGAGAATGGAAATTGTTAAAGCCGTATTTAACATCCAGAGAAGGCACTACAACCAATCTGTTCATCTTTGTCAGCGTGCGCCGCACGTTGGTCTCAAACTTCAAATAAGTCAGCTTAGCTTTTGCAGCAAACTGAAGTTTACCATGATCCTTTCGCAACTGCAAGTCAAGACCATTGTCATAGTGTCGAATATAATCATCGTTGTCAAAAGCTGTGTTCATTGTCTGTTGACTAAGATCGGTCAGTATATTTTCTTGATCGATATAGCTTCTAAGCCCTATCCGAGTATTGTAATCATCGTTGAACCTAAGAAGCAAAAAGACTTCAGCACCCGCATTCTGCCAACTCATCCGGTTAGTATATCCAAAGCTGTCATCAAGGTCACGATAACCACCATAGAATGCACTGTCTGCTGAAAAGTCCTCGTTTGCTCGATTTCTGAAGTAGTTATAGGTAGCACTTATGTTCAACGTGTTCTTCTTGTTTATCTTCTTAATGGCAAGAATATTGTTTTCAAGATCGATGGTACGGCTATTGTCGTCATCGGTAAAGTGGCTCATAAATTCGCCATTTCCATTCCGTGAATAATGTGACAAAAGCACTTTGCCGGTATAGAAGATATTAAATGTCTTCGATGGCATGAGCTGCAGCTTCAAATTACTATTCACATTTACTCCATAGTTCTTTGACTGGTTACTAATGTCATAAGCCAAAGGAACGTTGAGATAACTATAATGTGTAGTGCTGTTCATCCGGTAACGGTCAAGTCCAACAATGCTGTTCCAAAGCACCTTAACTTTACCAGAAGGCATAAAAACTGTATTAAGCGACACAATACCATTGTCACGCTTATATGCATCCTCACGGTCGCCGATGAGTGAAGAACTCTCATTGAAAACTCTTGCAATCTTCGCTTGAGAGTCCTCGCCAGAAAGCAATTCACTAAGCCCGCCGTTCATACCTATAATGTCCTTTTGGTTCAATAGCGCCTTACCGGTGTTATTGGCTGAAGCAATGGCAGAGAACATTACCTTCTTCTTTATCAGCATGGAGTAGTTTTTCAACGAATACTTGTTGTCGATGCCCGCCCTCACATCGGCCTGTCCACTAAGCCGTCCTTTCTTCTTGTCACTCATGTTTACACTGATGACCGTTTCGTTAGAGGTTTTGAATCCTTCCAGAATATTGTAGTCTGAATAGTTCTCTATTACGTCAATACTCGTCACATCCTGTCCAGGTACATTATTCAGCGGAACGGAGTTGTTGCCCAGAAATAAGTCCTGCTTCTCCATAAGGATGCGAGTCACAGGTTTGCCATTAGCTTCGACAGTGCTGTTCTCCTTATCAACCTTAAATCCAGGAAGAGTTTCAAGTACATCACCTAACGTCTGTTCCTGTCCTGTAGTGAACTTCCGTGTGATATAAGTAGTGGTGTCGCCATTGGCTATAATGCTTGTTCCGTTGACTTTAACCTCTTCCAGTTGAATGGCATCACTCATCAATGTAAAGTCAACGTTCATAGCTGTGCCCTTGAAGAGCATCACGCGCTTGGAATCTGCTTTACAGCCCAAAGCAGTAGCCTTAACAGTGAGACTACCAGAAGGAAGTTTACTAAGAAAATATCTTCCCAGACTGTCAGTTATGGTCTGCGCTAGGATGCTGTCTTGCCGGGAGAGTATGCGAATGGTTGCACCCTCGATGACTGCACCTCCTTTATTATAAACATGCCCGCCCACCATGCATTGAGCGGAGACATCTTGCACGGAAAAACTAAAGAGCAACAAGGAAATAAGAATATATAAAGCAAGATTGGCTGTTACAATTTTACTCATGTTGTATTCCTCCAAATTTCTCTTGTAAACTACTATCTTTTATTGCGGTGAGATTATTAATCTGGTTGATAAGCTCATCGTTAGAGCGCTGCATTTTGCGGTAGAAGTATAGGGCAATTAACAGTCCCAAGACAAACAGTACCACACAGAACAATCCATATCCTTGACTTAAAAGTTCATTACGTTGCAGATTCACTTGTAACCAAAGCTTTACGCAAACCCAGCCTGCCCATGAAAAACCCAAGGGAAAAGTGATGATACATTCTATTTTCCCAAGCCTCTTCATGCGCACCAGTTTCTTGGCGGTTTCGATGAGGTTGTTGCGCTGTAAGTCCTCATCCCGAAGCGTGCTGACGTTGATTTTATAATCTGCAAATACTATTGCAAGCACCACAGCAGTAAAGATGCCCAAGCTCCACCAAGAGAGCTGGAACACCTCCGTCATCACCAATTGGATAAAAATGAGAATAGGAATAGAAATAATGTCCGACCAAAAAAGTTTTTTGTTCCACGACATCTTATGTCGTATTGACTCTTGGATAAGTCGGTCGTTGATAGTTACCTCCTTCTGAAATTTGTCTTGCAGCATTTGCATCTGCTGCTTCATCTCGTCGAGTTCGTTGAAGTTGCCATTTGTTGTATTCATAATGTTGTTGCGTTTAGTCGTTAGACAAGTTTTTGAGTTGTTCGCGGATGCGGTAGAGTCGAACGCTCACGTTCTTTGCCGTAATGCCGATGATGGCACCAATCTCCTCGTAGCTGATGTCCTCGAGCCAGAGCAGAACAATGGCACGATCGAGAGGCTGAAGCCGAATAATACGCTTGTGCAGCATCTCTGCCTGCTGTGAGTCACGTTCGTTGCCGCTGAAGAGGTCATCGCCCATGTAGACCCTTTCCTTGTGGTGGCGTCGTTTCTTTCGGTCCAGCGTGATGCACGTGTTGAGCGCCACACGGTAGATCCACGTCTTCACATCGCTTCGGCCCTCAAAGTTGGCAAATCCTTGCCACAGGCGGATGAGCACCTCTTGAAATAAGTCGTTCACCTCGTCCTGGTCTTTGGAGAACATGTAGCATACGGTGTAAATAGTGCTTTTATTCTGTTGGACCATGTCCGCGAATTTTTGTTGATTGTCATTCATTTTTATTCTTATTTTAATGACTTACACGAGTTAGACGCAACTTCCTAGCGAAAAACTACATCATGTAAGACGAAATTAACAAATTTTAGATTAAGTTACATCGGTGGATTAAAGACGTTTGTTCAATTACCTGAAAAATTCTGGCGCAGATTTGGCGCACCCTTAAACGAAAAATCAGCACAACTTGTTGTTTTACAACTCGTTACGCTGATTTTGGCGGAGAGAGAGGGATTCGAACCCCCGGTACCTCTCGGTACGCCGGTTTTCAAGACCGGTGTAATCGACCACTCTACCATCTCTCCTAGGGGGTGGAAGCGTGTTGGCAAGTACCGTTTGGTAAATGCGGGTGCAAAGGTAGTGGATTTATGCGAGACTACCAAATTTTGCGGCCTGTTTTTTTTGCTCTGCCCCACTTTTGTTGGCAAAAGGGTGGGGAAGGGGTGGGGAAGCACTGCTGAAGACAGGCGGATGTCCTAATGTCGCACAGGGAAATGTGTGAGGCTATCCTTGGCCTATCAGCGTGTCACCAGCGTCTTGACAAACGATTCGGCGCGGTCCAGGGTGTCGAGTTTTCCGACATCGAGGAGCTGGAGGTCGTCGGCAAGCTGGCCTCGGATATCAAGCCGGTCGCAGTTTTGCAGATAGAAGTCCATGATCGGGAAGCGGTCGGGATAGGGACGCATGGCTTCGAGGAGATGAGGCGACACGACATGGATGCCGCTGAAGGCCCATCGCTGGTAGTCGGTCACACACAGGTCTGCATGGGGCGACCGTACCTCCCCTGTCTCCACATTGGTCCATCCCACGAGGCGCTTCCCCTCGCCGAAGAGCAGGTAGCGCTTGGTGACGCGGTCGCTGACCAGCAAGGCTGCATCTGCTACTGCACAGTCGTAGAGCCGGGAGAGATTGGCGTTGCTCAAAATATCGACGTTATGGATCAGCACCGGGCTGTCGGTCTCAAACCAATGGGCAGCATGACGGATGCCGCCACCCGTGTCGAGGAGTTTGGAGGTCTCGTCAGAGATATGTATCTCCACCCCGAAGTCGTGGGTATGGAGATAGTCGATGATCTGGTCGGCGAAGTGGTGCACATTGACCACGATACGAGTAAAGCCCTCCGCCTTCAGTTTTCTGATGACGTGAGCCAGCAGCGGTTCCCCCGCCACGGGCACCAGTGCCTTGGGCATTCGGTCGGTGAGCGGCTTCAGGCGGGTGCCCAGTCCAGCCGCGAATATCATTGCCTGTTTTGTCATGTAGCCTTGTCGTTGTGAGAGAAAATCGAGGACGGGTAGTCAGGAGAAGTCCCTTATTCCGCCCCCTTCGCTGTGTCCTTTGCCTCCATCACGCGTTGTATGTGCTGTTCGCGATGCGTCACCCGCACCTCGATGCCATACTTCTCGTGGATATGCTCCGCCAGGTGCTGTGCACTATAGACGCTGCGGTGCTGTCCGCCCGTGCATCCGAAGCAGAATATCAGGGAAGTGAAGCCCCGCTGCATATATCGCTCCACATGATGGTCGGCCAGTTGATAGACCGGCTTGAGGAAGTCGAGGATCTCGCCGTCGTCCTCCAGGAATCGGATCACCGGCTCGTCCAGTCCCGTCAGTTTCTTGTACGGCTCATAGCGTCCCGGGTTGTGCGTGCTACGGCAGTCGAAGACATAGCCTCCGCCGTTGCCCGATTCGTCCTCGGGGATGCCGTTGCGGTAGGAGAAGCTATATACACGGACCACCAGCGGGCCCTTGCCATCGTATTTCGAGAAGGTGGCGGGACCATCCAGCGGGTTGGCCTTGAAGACGTCGTCCGCCGTGGTGCGGAATCCATCCGCCCGGTTCTTCGCTGGTTCCTCGATGCGCGTAAACTGTGGTAGTTCCACCAGGCGCTGCAGGACCGACATCAGGTAGGGGTAGGGGAAGGTACTACGGTCGAGGGCGAGCAGGTCGCGCAGGTTCTGGATAGCCCCCGGTATGGAGTCGATGAAGTGGCGCTTGTGCTCGAAGTAGCCCCGGAAACCATACGCTCCCAGCACCTGTAGCGTGCGGAAGAGCACGAAGAGCGCCAACCGGTGGGCAAAGTGGCGCGAGGAAGGCACCTCGGTGTATTGTTTGAGACTCTGGTAGTATTCGAAGATCAGTTCGCGACGCAGTTTGAAGGAATACTTCGCACTCGCCTGCCACAGAAACGAGGCCAAGTCGTAGTAGAAAGGTCCCTTTCTGCCCCCTTGGAAGTCGATGAAGAAGGGATTGCCCTCGTCGTCGAGCATCACGTTGCGTGCCTGGAAGTCGCGGTAGAGAAAAGCCTCCATCGGCTCTGCCGTCAGGTCTTTGGCAAACATCCGGAAGTTGGCCTCCAGTTTCATCTCGTGGAAGTCGATCTCCGTAGCCTTGAGGAAACAGTACTTGAAGTAGTTCAGGTCGAAGAGCACGCTGTCCTGGTCAAACTCCGGCTGCGGATAACATTGGGAGAAGTCCAGTCCCCGCGCCCCCCTGATCTGTATGTTGGGCAGCTCGCGTATCGTTCGTCTCAGCAGGTCCACCTCCTTGAGGTTGTAGCGTCCGCCCGCCTCCCGTCCGCCCTGTATGGCGTCGAAGAGCGAGACGTGGCCCAGGTCGGTCTGCAGGTAGCGCATCTCGTCGTCGCTTGCGGCCAGTATCTCCGGCACGGGTAGCTGTCGCTGGCCGAAATGCTTTGCCAGGCAGATGAAGGCATGGTTCTCCTCGCGGCTCGTGCCCACCACCCCGATGACCGAGTGGTGCGCCTCGTCCGTCAGTCGGTAGTAGATGCGGTTGCTCCCCGCGCCTTTCACCTTCTCTATCGTGGCAGGCTTGCCGCCCGCCCATTGCTCATAAAGTCTGATGAGTTGTTCCATGATTCGGTGGATTATTGTTTCTCTTCGTCCGTCTCCTCGTCCTTCAGTCCCTTCATGATCTCCTCCGCCTGTTTGCGTCCCCGTCTCCGATGGTCGTAGTCGAGGAGCAAGCCGTCGATGAGGAGGAGCAGCATCAAGATGCCCGCCGTCATGAAGAAGTTGCGCGTGATATAATAGGTGCAGCCGATGACGATGAAGAAAGCGGCGAATTGCTTCCAGTTGATTTTTATTTTCATGTCTGCAAAGGTAGTGGTTTCGCCCCGTACCACCAAAAAAATCATGGATTTTGGTGGTCAGAGCCTCCTCTATTTCTTCCTTGGTCCTGCTTCCGCCGGGTCGCTGCCATTACGACCAGGTGGAGTCAGGACCGTCCTCGTTCGTTTCCTCGTAAACATCCACCGAGTCGCTGTCCATCGTGTCGGCAGCCTGTGGGTCTGGTTCCGGATCAGGCAGGACGACTGGTTCTTGTTCGGTGTAGCGGATGGTGGAGAAATAAGGTATCACCACCCGTTCGGCATAGTTTTGCTCCCGGTCCCTCTTCCCTGGTATGATGATGACGGGCATGCCTGGCGTCACCAGGTCTTTGAGTGTGGTGATGTCGTCGTTGGTCAACCTGATGCAGCCATGGCTGACGCGCCCTCCCACCGACCAGGGCGCACAGGTGCCGTGAATGCCAATCTGCGACGTCCCCGGCACGCGCAGTCGGATAAACCACGGTCCGAACATCCCTTTCTTCTTCGAAGTCTTCCCCTCGTCGTCGGTGTAGAGCCAGTCGGTACTGTTATATACATTCTCCACGGTGAAGAATCCTTCGGGCGTGCGGTTGTCCCCCTTCTTGTGCTTGGTGCCAAACTTGGTGGAGCAGCCCATGGCAAAGCGTCGCACCACGCCTCCCTCCTTGTCGTAGAGAATCAGTTTCATCCTGCTTTTGTCGATCACGATGAAGCCATGACACATCTGTCGCTGCAGGCGCTCGTAGTATTCCGGCGCATTGTTCTCCATCTCCTTGAGCACGTTGAAGTCCTCGTCCATCTTGCCCTTCAGTGTCTTCAGGGAGTCGGTCTTGGATGCTGGCGCCACATAGGCCGAAGCCGTGTCGGCCGGGAAAACCACCTTGGGTTCTTCCGGTGCCGATTCCTCCGTGCTCCGGTTGTTTTGGCAGCCGTAGAGACAAAGCCCGGCTGCGGTCAGTATCGTGAAAGCTAAAACCCTACTCATAGAGGAATGTTCAGTAGATGAGTGGTTTTGATGATTTGATGAATTATTGTGGGTAGATCTCGATGTGGCTGCTTCCCGTGTTGCCGTTCTTGACGATGCGTATCTGGGTGGTGATGCGCTCCGACATGGTGTCGGTATGGCTGATGACGCCCACCTTCTTGCCCTGCGACGACTGGAGCATTGCCAGCGCGTCGATGACTGTGGAGAGCGTGTCGGGGTCGAGCGTGCCGAAACCCTCGTCGATGAAGAGATTCTCGAAAGACAGGTTGCGCGACGACAGGGCCGATAGCCCGAGGGCCAGTCCGAGCGAGACGATAAAGGTCTCGCCACCCGACAGCGAGGTGGTGTCGCGGACGTCATCCGCACGGTCATGGTCTATGACGCGGATGCCCAGCGAGTTTTTCACCTGCATCAGTTCGTAGCGCGAGTTAAACTTCCGTATCTCCACGTTGGCGTGCTCGATGAGGAAACGGAGCGTATAGCACTGTGCAATCTTGCGGAGCGTCCTGCCCTCGCTTCCGATGGCGTCGGCGATCTGCTCCCATTCCACCTTCCGTTGCTCTGCCTCCTGTCGCTTCTCGAAGAGCGCTCCCATCCGCTGCTTGGCCGTCTCGTGGCGCTGCATCCGCGCCTTCGCGTCCGTCAGTTCGGTGGACGACAATCCCTCCAGTTCGGCCTTGCGGGCCAGGAGCACCTCCCTGTCGCGGTCGGGCCGCTTTTGCTGGTGCTCGATGTTCGTGCGCCGTTCGTTCTGCAGCGTCGTCTCCGTCTTGGTGAGGTCCTCCGTCAACCGCTGTAGCCGTTCGCGTATCTCCTCCCAGGGGTCGGTGGCAGCATAGAGCCGGGCGATGTCGTCGAGGGAGAGCAGGGTGGGGTGGCTACTGTCTTCGTTGTATGCCGCGATCCAGTCCGCCAACTGCTTCCGAGAGTGGTCATGCTGCTTCTGCTCGTTGTCCATCTCCTTCGCCATGGTCTCCAGTCTGCCCGCTAAGCCCGTGATGGCTTCCCTTATCTTGCCGATGACCTCCCCCTGCTTCACTACAGCCTCGTCGGCCTCCGCCTTCGCTTTGGTCAGTCGCTGCTCCAAAGCGTTCGGGTCCATCTCCCCAATCTCCGCCTTGATAGCCGCCTCCTTCTCTCGCACCTCTGCCACGGCCTTCTCCCAGGCCGCAGTAGCCTGCTGGAGCGCTTGACGCTTCTCCTCCTGCTGCTTGACGAGGTTGTCGGTCTTGCCCCGCTCTGTCAGTAGCGAGGCCTGCGCCTCGGCACACAGGGTCTCGGCTTTTTTCACCTGCTGGTCAGCCTGCTGCTGATATTTTCCCTGTGCCTCCGTCGCCAGATCCTTCGCCTGGCGCAACCGGTCAATCTCCTTGACCAGTGTGTTGTAGTCCGCCAAGGCCTTCGAAGCCTTGACCACCGCTTCCGCCACGGCTTCCTGCATCGAAAGCAACTCCTCGACGTCCTCGCTCCACCCGGTAGTCCCTTGCGTGGGCAGTTCGCCCCACTCCTTCTCCAACCGTCCTTGCTCGTCGGTCAGCAGGCGTGCGTTGTCGTTCAGACTCTTCAGTCTGCCCTCGTTCAGGCCCTTCTCCCGGTTCAGTTTTTCCTTCTCCGTCCTTTGCGTCTCGAGCGTGCGCTGCTTGGCCTCGATCAACTGCGTAAATTCGCTCACCACCGAGGCGAAGACCTGCTGGTCGTGGTAGGGATGGTGCGTCGATCCACAGAGCGGACAAGCCGCACCCTCCTCCAGTCCGGCACGGTGCGCCTCCCAATGGTCGCTGGTCATCAGCGTGTGTGTCTTGCGAAGCGTCTCCAACTCCTCGCTCAGCCTCTCGATGGTCAGTTGCGCGATCGACGCCTCGATGGCCTTGTTGCGATCGGTCAGCGTAGCGATGGTCTCTGCCCCCTTGTCCAGCGCTTGCTGGTTGGTTGTCATCGCCCGTCGGATGCGGATGGCTTCCTTCAAGTTGTGCTGTCGATGCTCCGCCTTGCTCTTGGCCTCCTGCAGCGCCAGCGCGTCCATGCCGTCGGCCTTTCCCCGCTCTTTCTCATAGGCTGCTGTCGCCGTCTCGACCGCCGCTGCCAGTTGTCCGCTTCGGGCCTCTACCTCCTTTCGCAGCACGGCCAGCGACTCCTCCGCCTTTTTCTGTTTCCGTTCCGCCTTGACGATGGCAGCAGCATTGTCCGCCACCTGCTGGTCCGCCTTTTGGATCGCCTTCTCCGCCACAGCCTGCGTCTCCTGCTTCTCCTTGACGCTCAGAGAAGCGGCCGCCAGTTCACCCTTGATAATACGGGCCCGGTCGATGTGCGGTTTCATCCGTTCCACTTCCTTCCCAGCACCAGCAGCCACCTGCGTCAAGTTAGTCTGCCTGCGGTTCTCCTCCTCCAGCAGCTGCTCCTTCTCGGTCCGCTGCTTGGTGATCCTTTCGAGTTCGGAGCCCATTCTGGCCCTGTTGCGCTCCGCCGTGCGCATCGCCTTGTAGAGATCCACGGCCGGCAGCGTAGCGTCGTGCAACCGAAGCCGATCCACATCCCCCTTGATGGCGTCGAGGCGTTGGCGCGCACCAAGAAACGCCTCCTCGTAGCGCGCGATGTTCCGTCGCTGCTGATCGTCGGCCACATACCAAGCCAAAGCCTCCGTCACAGCACTCAGTTCGGCCTTGGCCTTTCGGTCCTCCTCTTCCAGTTGCTTGATGCGGTCGGCGAGCAACTGTAGTTCCTCCTCACTGTCGATGAGGTCTTTCTCGAAGGCAGCGAAATCCGCCGTCACCGCCTGGTAAGCCTGCTGGGCGAGGTTCCGCTGCTGCTTGATACCCGCAGCGATCAGGGCATACTGCTCCTCACAGCCGATGAGCTTCTCCAGCAGTTCGTAGCGTTCGTTCTCCTTGGCCGTGAGGAAGTTGGCAAACGATCCCTGCGCTATGAGAACCGTGCGCAGAAACTGGTCGTAGTCGAGGCCGATAAGCTCAGGGAGCGTACTCCAGTCGGCCTCCTCCTCCGTGGGCCGTCCTTCCTTGCTGCCCAGCAGATAGAGCGCCGTCCTCACGTTCTCGTATTTCACTCGTTGAAACCGCACATACCACTCGGCCCGATATACCAGGCCGTTGTTGGCCCGGAACGTCAGTTTGCTGTAGCCCTCCTTCCGTCCTCGCGTCAGGATGTTGCGCGAGTCGGTAGGCGCCAGTCGGTTGCGCTCCCCCTCCTCCGGCGTTCCATAGATCTCGATGTTCTGGTTGCGGTCGCCCTTCTTGCGCGGATAGCGAGGCGCCCGGTTGTAGAGCGCCAGGCAGATGGCGTCGAGGATCGTTGATTTGCCACTGCCCGTGGGCCCCACAATACTGAAAATATTGCTCTCGCCCAGGGCTCCCGAGGTGAAATGGATCGTCTCTCCCTCCTCCCGGTCGAGGGAAGCCAGGTTGAGTATCTCTAACTTGATAAACTTCATGCTTTCTCCTGATCTGTATGGATGGTTTCTATCAGATGGCGGAGCATCTGCTCCTGGTGTGTCGTCATCTCGGCATTGTGCTTGATGGCGAACGTCTCCTTCAGCGTCTCCAGCGGGTCGCGGTTGAGGATGTCGTCGATGCTGTGTATCTCCTCTTGCCCCGTCATGGTTGTCAGGTCGATGTCGTCGATGACCCGCTGCGTCTTGCAGAGCACGGCGTTCTTCGTCTCTACGAGCGCGTGGAGCGCCTTGATCTCGTCGTTGCTTGCCTTCTCCGTCTTCACCTTGAGCACAAGATAGACAAAGTCGTCGCCCAGCAGCCCATCCACCCTGTCGGGCAGTGTTGTCTTGATGATCTTCTGCAGTTTCTTCGGCGACATCGCCTCGTCTGTCTCCGGCAGGATGCGCAGCGGGTGTTGGGGCTCATACTCCAGAAAGTCCACTCGCCACCTGCCGTCCGCCTCCGTCGTGACCAGATCGACCCCGTGGCGGTAGTCCTTCTCGGCAAAGGACATGGGCAGGACGCTCCCCGTGTAGCGTGCCCAGCGGGTGTTCCAGATATGCTGCCGCTTGTGGATATGACCACAGGTCAGGTAGTCGGGGTGGTTCTCCCAGTCCCCCATCTCCACCTCTTCCTGACCGCCGATGATGATGCGCTCGCTGGCATCCCGCTCGGCGATGTCGGCCCCCTTGGCATACATGTGAGCCATCATGACGATCGGCGTGTCAGGATACAACTCCCTCGCACGGTCCGTCAGTTGGCGCAAGAGGTCCGTGACGCCCTGCGAATAACAACTGTTCTGCACGACGTCGCTCCGGAGGAAGGGCACGGCGAGCACCACCACCCGGTCGCCCGTCCGCCCCGTGATCGGTATCATCAGGTCCTCATAGTCGATCACCCATCGTCCTCCCTCCTCCTGCTGTTGCCAGGTGCGGTGCACATGGCCCCTCACCTCCACTCTCTGTCGGGTCAACAACGCACGGGGAGCCTCCAGCCTGCTGGCTGAGTCGTGGTTGCCGGCAGTGATGATGATGTGGAGGTCTGGACAAGCCTGCGTGGCCTCGTCCAGAAACTCGTAGTAGGCCGACTGTGCCGCTGCCGATGGGTTGCCATTGTCAAAGATGTCGCCCGCCACAAGGAGAGCGTCGGGCTGCTGCGCTCGCAGTTGCGAGAGCAGCCATTGCAGAAAGTGGCGATGTTCGGGCAATCGGTCGCTGCCATGAAAGAGGTTGCCGATGTGCCAGTCGCTGGTGGTGATGAGTTTCATTCTTTTCTTGTTCTTGCGTAAAAGATGAGTATGATGTTATAGGCCGAACAGCGCTTCGCAATCGGTGATGAAGTGAAGGTAGGTGTCCTTCATCTTCTCTATCTTCTTGTCATATTCGGTCTGGCTCTTTGCCCATTCGAGCGGCGGATACCAGAGCACGTCGTCGCGCTTCTTGGCCAGTTTCAGCGTGCATCCCTTGAAGTAGTCAGCTGCAATGCCCAGGTCGTGGGCGCCACCGCTGAGCGAGGGGAATTTGCTGGCGGTGTGTCTGGCAATCGACGGATCCTGTCCCGGCACCCATCCCTTGCTGCGGGAGAATACCTCCAGGTTGCCCAGCGTACATTTGCCCGTCTTCTCATTGACGTTGGTCATCTCGATGCGGTAGCGGCGCGGGACGATGCTTCCCGACTCAAAGCCGTCCATTCTCACCAGCAGGTTGAACCACAGGTTGGCCAGCAGATCGTTTGTCGTGACGCGCAGGTCGTGGTACATGACGGATCCGCCATCGGCCACGAGATATTGCTTGCCGCCCTCATGCTGGAAACCGATGATCTTCATCGGCGGGAAGAAGCCGTTCACCGACACACCCTTGCCGTTGTATCTCATTTTCGGGTCCAGCATCAAGGTGAGGTAGCCGTAGGTCTTGTCGCCAAACGGGCAACTGATGTCCTTGTCCTTGCTCATCGTGGCATAGAGCGTCACATAGACCGGCGCGTCGTTCAGTTCCATGATCTTCACTTTGCCCTCGTAGGTGTTGGTCCGGTCGATCGGTTCAAAGACGGGACGCTGGAGGAAATACACGGTGGCCGTCACGTCGTCCGTGACCATAAACGGCTCTTCGCCTACCTCCTGTTTTTCCACGTTGATGCTCGATGCCACCCAGCCCTCGTTGGCGGTCGGTTTGATGGAGACCTTGTCACCATACTTGATGGGCGACTTGCCCACAACGCTGGCCGTGCCTCCTTCCTTCGGACTGCAGACGATGTTCACCTTGTAGGTCGCGTCTGTCACCTGCGTGGGCCCCTTGGGCTTATCGGTGATAGGCGGATCTTTTACTATTACCGTCGTGTCGTTGTAGTCGGGAGCCTTGAAGAATCCTCTCAAGTCCTTGGCGGAGAAAGATTCTGCTGAAAAAAGCCAGGCGATCTCACCTGTATATTTGATCAGCGCCAGGTATCGCTTGTCGCCGACATAGATGTTGTTTGCCACGATATAGCCATCCTTGCTCGGCTGGCTGAATCCTCTGATGTAGTCGGGACTCCATGGCGAACTCATCTCTTTGAGTACCAGTCGTCCCCTGCTGTCTATCACGACCGATCCCGAATGGATGGTATGGAGTCCGAAAGGCTCGAAGGGCTTCGTCACCCACAGTTCGTCGGCATAGATATCGTGTCCGCAACTGGCGTAGGTGGGGTAGCTGTCCATCACCGTGAAATCGTTATCGACGAGCAAGATGCGGTCCCAGGTGTCTTTGACACCGCGCACCAGGGCATGGCCTTCGTAGAAGGAGGTTCCGCCGTGGGAGATCGCCAGTGCGTTGCCCTTGAGGTCGTAGTAGCTTGTCGTCGGTTCCGAGTCGTTGGAGTAGAGGTAGTACTTGCCGTCGCAAACATCACCGATCATATACGTCCTGCTGAGCGACGTCATAGCAGAGAAGCTCGGTACCGTCTGTACCACCTTGCCCGTCTTGTCGATGAGGGTGGCGGTGTGGGTGCCGTCGCTGGTGTTTCTCTTGAACGTCCAGGCATAGCCTTCGCTGAAGTCGCGCACCTTGTCCCATTGCGGCTGCAGCACCACCTGACACTTCTCGTCCATGTAGCCCCACTTGTGGTCCTTCGTCTCAAAGGCACGCAGACCACATCTCAGGGCCCGCGTCTTCTCGCCGTCATAGCCGAAATAGAGGTTGCTGGGCGAAGGCATCTTCTCACCCCGCGTGTTGATGAAGAAATTGCCCATCTCGGTGTAGCCCTGCTTCTTGGTCACGGCAGCCAGTCCATCGACAAACCTTGACTGGGGCTCCCATGACGGGTCGAGGTTGCGCACCGCTCCGTTCTTGTAGAGGATGGAGTAGTACTCCTTGCCGAGACTGTTTTTCTTTGCCGACTTCACCAGCAAGGCTCCGTTGTCAAAGCACATCGGGTGGGTGTCGTACAGTCCGAGGGGCTTCCAGTTCGGACCAAACAGATACGCTCCATCTACCGACCACACCGTGAGGAGGTTGTTGTCCATGACGCAGAACGCGCCCTCGCAGACGTTGTACAGCGTGTTGATACTGATGTCGGAGATCACCATGTAGTGGGTGTCATTCGTGAGGTAAGGCGTGAAAAATACGCGTTCTCCCTCGGGCTCATCCTGCTCCTGCTGCGTCTCGATGATCTCGTTGACATACTCCGTGAAGGTTTTGGGATTTTGTGCCCAGGCGCTTGTCGGCTTTGCCACGAGGGCTATGACCGCCACAGCCGCAAGCCATATTGCGGAAGTCGTGGATTTGTGCATCGTTTGTTTCATCATTATTCTGTCTTTTATAGGTTTCTGTCTTGGAAGGTTCATTAGTGGGGTAGGCGGATGGGTGTCGTCGAGTACGATCCGTCCGCTCCTCTGCTGCAAAAGTAATCATATTTTTTCTAATAAAGGTTGTAAACGGAAAGAATCTTTTGTTTTCTTGTGGTTTTTCCTTGCCTTTGTCGATTTTTCCCGCCGTCAGGCCATGGGAAAACAAAAAGTGGAGGCATTCCCACCAAGGGGACTACCTCCACTTTTCAAATATATTTGGGGTTTTGTGTCGCAGAATTACATCATGCCACCCATACCCGGCTGTGCTGCGGGCATCATCGGCTCCTTCTCGGGCTTATCGACGATGAGGCACTCTGTGGTGAGGAACATGCCTGCGATGGATGCTGCGTTCTCCAGGGCTACGCGAGCCACCTTGGCCGGGTCGATGACACCAGCTGCGCGGAGATCCTCGTAGATGTCCTTGCGGGCATTGTAACCGTAGTCGCCCTCGCCCTCGCGGACCTTATCGACTACCACGGCACCCTCGCCACCAGCGTTGGCGACAATCTGGCGCAGCGGCTCCTCGATAGCGCGGCAGACGATGTTGATACCCGTCTGCTCGTCGGCGTTCTCACCCTTGAGGTCGGCGAGCACCTTCTGAGCGCGGATGTAGGTAGTGCCACCACCCACGACGACACCCTCCTCGGCAGCGGCACGCGTTGCGCAGAGTGCGTCATCGACGCGGTCTTTCTTCTCCTTCATCTCCACCTCGGAGTTTGCACCGACATAGAGCACGGCCACACCGCCAGCCAATTTAGCCAGGCGCTCCTGCAGCTTCTCCTTGTCGTAAGAGCTCTTCGTGTTGGCAATCTCGTTCTTGAGCTGAGCCACACGCTCCTTGATGTTTTCCTTCGTGCCAGCACCATCGACGATAGTGGTGTTGTCCTTGGAGACCGTCACCTTCTTGGCCGTACCCAGCTCCTCCAGCGTGGCCTTGTCGAGCGTCAAGCCCTTCTCCTCGCTGATCACCACACCACCCGTCAGGATGGCAATATCCTCCAGCATGGCCTTGCGGCGGTCGCCGAAGCCCGGAGCCTTGACGGCGCAGATCTTCAAGCCAGCACGCAGACGGTTGACAACCAGCGTGGTGAGAGCCTCAGAATCGACATCCTCGGCGATCACCAGCAGCGGACGGCCACTCTCGGCAGCAGGCTGCAGGATGGGCAGGAAGTCCTTGATGTTGCTGATCTTCTTGTCGTAGATGAGGATGTACGGATTCTCCATCACACACTCCATCTTGTCCGTATCGGTCACGAAGTAGCCAGACAGGTAGCCACGGTCAAACTGCATACCCTCTACCACACCGATGTTGGTGTCGCGCGTCTTGCTCTCCTCGATGGTGATCACGCCGTCCTTGCTCACCTGGCGCATGGCGTCGGCCAGCAGCTTACCGATCTCCGGGTCGTTGTTGGCACTCACCGTAGCGACCTGCTCGATCTTGTCGTAGTTGTCACCTACCACCTCGGCGTTCTCCTTGATGTAGTCCACCACCGCGTTGACGGCCTTGTCGATACCACGCTTCAAGTCCATCGGGTTGGCACCAGCAGCGACGTTCTTCAGACCCTCGTTGACGATGGCCTGGGCGAGAATCGTAGCCGTGGTTGTACCATCACCTGCGTCGTCACCCGTCTTGCTGGCCACGCTCTTGGCAAGCTGTGCGCCTGCGTTCTCCAGGCTGTCCTCCAGCTCTACCTCCTTGGCCACGCTCACACCGTCCTTGGTGATCTGCGGTGCGCCAAACTTTCTGCCAATCACCACGTTGCGACCCTTCGGACCGAGTGTCACCTTGACGGCGTTGGCCAACTGGTCCACACCGCTCTTGAGCAGATTGCGTGCTTCTGTATTGAATTTAATATCTTTTGCCATGATCGTTTCTTCTGTTTTTATTTGATAAATACAATTTTACAACTCGTTGCGTCCCTCACCACCTCTTTACTCGGTGACGATGGCGAGCACATCGCTCTGGCGCATCATGAGGTACTTCGTGCCCTCATTCTCAATCTCCGTGCCAGCATACTTGCCATAAAGCACCACGTCGTCGGCCTTCAGGATCATCTTCTCGTCCTTCGTACCCTCGCCGACGGCAATCACCTTGCCGCGCTGCGGTTTCTCTTTGGCGGTGTCGGGAATAATGATTCCACCCACTTTTTCCTCTGCCGGTGCCGGAAGAACCAGCACTCTGTCTGCTAACGGTTTAATTGTCATGATCGTAATATTTTTAATCGTTTTTGTTTTTGACTTTTCTGCGAGACCCCTCGGCACTTGCCTTGCGGGCCTCACCCTTCTCTTTGCGAAAAGCGTGCCAATGCGCCAAAACTGTCTCGCCAAACTGACAGGGTGACAAAGTGGCAGACTCGTGGTGGCGGAATCGGACAGTGAAACCGTCCTGTTGGTGTTGTTTTGGTTGTTTATCTTGTCAGCAGGCTGTATTGAATCAGCACAAACAACCCTGTCAGTCCATTTCCGTATAAACCAGAAATAAGATGCAAGGCGTGAATTTTGCCTAATTTTTGTAGAAAAAATACGAAAACGGGCAAAATATTTCTTATTTAGCCCAAAAAGACCTATCTTTGCGCCTAAAGAACTAAGCACGAAAAAGATGATACGAGATTTTTGGGTGAAAAACTATCTCTCCATACGAGACAGACAGGAGCTCTCCTTTGAGGCTAAAGGTCCTGCCTCAGAGTTGGTAGTGGAGATCTCCAAAGGAGTCTTCCTCTACAAGTTGGGCATTCTCTATGGCTCCAATGCGTCAGGAAAGTCCAATATGCTTGTCGCATTAAACGAGGTCTTCCGTCTGTTGGTCTCTCCCAAATCTGATGCGAAGCAGGAGATAGAGGGCTTTCTGCCCTTTGCCTTGACCCCAGAGGATCCTACGGAAATGTATGTCTCTTTCTACGCCAACGGTGTCAGGTACGACTATAATGTTAGTTTCAATAGAAAGCGTATTTTGCATGAGGTCTTAAACTATTACCCCAATGGTTCAAAGGCGTTGTTTTATGAGCGTTCTTTCGTCGGTGAGAGTATCCAGGCCGATATCAAGTTTGGCGCCAGTCTCAAGTTGCTTGCCAAGACCCAGGAGAGCATCCGTGAGAATACGTTGAACAATCATAGTGTCTTGTCCGTCTGTAGAAAGGCGGCTTTGAAGGAGGATATAGAACCCTTTGCCTCCCTCCATCGGCGAGTTATGACCAATTATCACGATGTGGATGGAGACATAGAGAAGGGGCTTGTTGAGATATTGTCGGAGGCCTACGAAGACCACAAAAAGCGCAAGTTCTTCACGCAAATGCTTCAGAAGGCTGATTTGAACATCATGGCATACCGTCCTGTCATAGAAGACCGCTTTGTACCCCAGGAGTACCGTGAACGTGTCTCAAAAGCCAGTATTCCAGAAAATGTGAAAGACGTGCTGCTGAGGCCCACCAACAACTCCGTGGCCTTCTTGAACCATACGGATCATGGAGATTTCGAGGTTGCTATGGCGTTTCAGTCCAAGGGTACGCAGAAATATGTGCGCATCCTTGACGCTTTGTATGACATGATCACCTCCGGTCAAGTTTATTATTTGGACGAATTGGGGGAAGACCTGCATTATGATCTTCTGTTCTATTATCTGAGTGTGTTTATATTCAACTCGGTAAGATCTCAGCTGATCATCACGAGCCAGGAGACGACGCTGCTGTCACAGGATTTGATCAATGAAAACCGAGGGGTTGTCTGGTTTGTGGAGAAAAACCACAGTACGGCTTCATCGGAATATTCGCGTGGAGATTCTTTCGGCTTGCATCGGAATCTGTCGCTCTATAATTCTTATCGTACAGGCCGTTTGGGGGCCAAACCAGAGTTGGGCAGTATTTTTATAGACTTAGACGAGTAGTGGGTATGGGTAAGCTCAAACATTCAGTCCTTGTCTTAGGCGAGGGCCCTACGGAGTTTTATTATTTCAACTCCTTGCGAGATGTGTTCAGGGGGATGACCATCAAGCCAGATTATCCCAAGCATACGAGTATGAAGGAACTGGAGGAAAAAATAGAAAAAGGTATAGCTGACGGATACGATCGGGTGTTCTGTGTGATCGACATGGACACAAAGGACGAGGAACCTGAGCGTAGTCAGTATATGCGTCTCAAAAAGAAGTATGCCAATCCCGTCAATAAGCCGAAGAAAGGCATCTATTGCGAGGTGCGTTTCTTTGAGACGCACCGTTGTACCGAACTCTTTTTCTTGTACTATTTCCGTTATACGGCCCGGATGTACAACGACCAGTCAGCACTTCTGCTGGATCTGAAGAAGCAGTGTGGCTATGAAAAGACGATAGACTTCTTTCGAAAAAGCAAAGGACTGCATTCTTATTTTGAGAAGAAAGGAGGCGAATTTGACAAGGCTATCCGTCACGCCAAGCATTCCATGGAAGAGAAACTTGCTGATGGTAGAAATTACACCTATTCTGAACTTGGTAGGATGATAGAAGAACTGAAGTCACTGCAGTGATAGTGAAAGTGGGTTGCTCTTTGTTCGACGAGTTGTTCGGGTCGTCTGGTCCATGCTTGCTTCAAGATTCGGAGGAGCGCCCTATGCTGGTCCTTCCATGCTCCAAATGAAGAACCAACTTGTGGGGATGTTGCCTACAAATTTGCTTCAGGCAGATGCAGTGACTTGAATCTCGGAAACCCTTCTTCCACGTATCAGCTACGTGTCAACCTCGTATCATCTTTCCATCGAACAAATATCGTTTACGTATCGTTTCCGTATTGTTTCCGCTTCTGTAAGCGAGAACGATAGGAGAACGATAGGAGGACGATACGAGAACAATACGGGATTGATACGGAATCAATACGGGATCAATACGGGATCGATACGAGAACGATAGGATGCGACTCCTGACAGATGCTCTAGGTAAGAAGTTTAACTTTTCCATTGTTATGCGTTTGGATTATATTTTACATTACGGTTGCTTGTTGTGCTCTCCCTTTCATACAGCGATGGCTGATGCATCTCTCGCCAAGGCGCAGCAGCTATACAAAGATACCCCCGCGTCCTGCCGAATGCAAGTCGATTTGCATGAATTAACGACCCATTAACTTTTTCTCCGTATTCATTTAACAAAGCCTGTGTCAGCGAAAAAGCGTCCCTTATAGCCTTTTCTCACGTTCTTCCCGCTGTTTGGGCTACAAGAAAGCTCTTGCTTCCATCCGTAGCCAATAGTCACGATGCGTGTCTTAAGATAAGTTTTGGTGGTAAGTAAACATGACAAAATATCCTGTGAATATTTTTACTGTTCCGGTCTAAATACACAGGGTCAACTCATCTGACGAGTACAGTACCGATCCGCTTCAAAGATTGATTTTGGTCTCTCACAAGACTTGATTTCGTTTTATTGTGCCACATGGACCCTTGCGGAGCGTTGTTTCTTGTTGTTTCATTTCGGCAGGATTGTGTCCCTGCGAAGCGCTCCATTTCATGACACCCTTTCTCGCCATGGAATAACTCGATCAAACTCGGTTCTGCGTATGGCTTATCGAAAGCGTTGTATTTTTAGTACTTGTTGTTGCTCTTGTTTTCCCATGTCAGCAGGTTGTAGTGAATCATCGCAAACTACACTTGTTGCTCCGTTTTGGGGGACGCTCCCACCCTCTAAATGTTAATTTAGGGGGGGGTGAAAATGTAAATTTAGGGGTTGAAAATGAAAATATTTTAAGAAACTTTTCTTTGATTCATAAAATAGTTGTAAATTTGTGTCGGACTGTAAAAGCCAGACCACAATCATGCCGTGAGACGAGTTCTTTCCATTATGATAGAGTCGGCAGCCTACGCCGTACAAAGTGTAGCGAGTCATCCCGAGGGTGAACACTATACGAAGTGGGCCTAGGGTGGGAAAAGCTGTGATGCCCGAGAGTAGGGAAGCCCCAATAGCAGGAGCATGTCGAAACGTGCCTCAGCCAGCTTTGTCTAAGCAGTCCAGACATAAAAGGCGTTTACAAGCGTCAAGTTCAACGTACACTCTGAAACGTGAGAAATTTCGAGAAACAATGTACTGCCTTGAACATGACAACGGTAGATGTCCCGGGTGTGATTATACCAAGTTGTCACATTTTGCATGAGCAGATATTGTGCTCTGCCACTATGGCATACAATATCCTCGGCTTGTGTAAGTGTGCGATAATTGCTATATATCATATCGGCGTGGGCTATACTGTTGTTCGTTCAGCAGTATAGGGCACTTTCTCACGGCCTCAGAGTGTGGATCGGACAACGGACGGTTCACGCTTTTTTTGTTAGTGTCATCCAGACCTGGATCTAAGACACGACCTAAATGGACACATTGCCTAATGTGAACACCCGACGAGGCGGTGAAAATCCCTCGAGCGCAGGACTTACCTCCTGTGCCCTCCCCGAAGCTCAAGGCGCCCCAGGCGTCGCAAGATGCTCAGAAGGGGAATCCTCGAACTTTATACCTAAGGATAGGCCCCAATGGTTTGTTCTCCGTGCGACATACGGACGCTGGAAAAAGGCAGTTGATTTGCTGAAGGACAACGACATAGAGACCTACGTTCCGATGCACGACATCACGAAACTCATCAACGGGAAGCGGAGAACCTTTCACGAGCCTCTGCTTCCCGATATTGTTTTCGCTCGGTTGAGCCGCACAATGGCCGAACAGTTCGTCAAGGATCCCGCCTCCTCCTCCAAATGGTTGAAATACTACACCGACAAAACCAAACCCCTAGAAAACGCCACAGGCCTCAATCCTCCCATCGTCATTCCCGACAACGAGATGCTCAACTTCATCAAAGCCACCAGTGTCTCCAGCGAGCATAGTGGTATGATTTCCAAGGACCGCATCCGCTACAAGAGTGGCGATCTCGTCCAAATCACTCAGGGCGACTTCAAGGGCATCATCGGCAAGGTGGTGAGAGCGGCAGGGCAACAGCGCATCGCCATAGAACTGGAGGGCATCGGAATATTTATCACCGCCTATATACCCAACGACTTTCTGAAAGTCTTGGAACGATGTGAAACTGTAGTTTGGTGACACCCAAATAAACTAAAAACATAATATGGTAGTAAAAAAGATATTCTCCGAAGATTTGCAGATAGCCAAATCCTTGATAGTAAGGGATGAAATGGTTACACGCAAATACTTCTATCAACAATGCTATCCCTTGTTCAAATCCATTTTTGACAATTACTATACTGACTGTGCCAATGTCAGGGAGTTTATAGACGAGATGTATATCATAGTCCTTGCTCCTAGCAAACTGACGGGTAAATGTCAGATGGAGAACTTCAGGGGCGAGAGTACATTGACAAGTTGGCTGAAAACCGCCTGTTTATTTTATTGCTACAAGCAGTTTGAAATCAAAGGTAAGATGCCTAGGAAAGAACGACTTCCCCTGTCAAATGCGGATGATGACGATGGCGTGGGTGATAGAGCCGACTCAATTTTCGGTTCTTTAGAAATAGATTTCTCAAATATCAATCGGCAGGATGCTCAGGTCATCATCAAGCAGATGCCCAACAAGCGTTACGGTGAACTGATCCGCCTACGCTACCTGGAGCTGATGACCAATGAGGAGACCGCAAAAGCATTAGGCATGTCAATGGAGAATTATTATAACAAACATAAACTCGCTAAGGCACAGTACGAGCGAATCTTCAGGAAGGAGGAGCAACATGAGCAATTTATTTGAAACTGGCGTTAGCATTGAGAAGATGGCAGCTTATTTAGATGGCAATGTGTATTCTGAAGAAGCTCAAAAAATATCTTCGCTTATTTCATCAAATGATGACTTAAAGCAATTTGTAGAGTCAAATGACGCTATTGACGAGGGGATTGAAGAATTCTACTCTTTGGGAGGTGAAATGCCGGAAGAAATATCTAATTTGGATTTTGATCTCCCTGACGTTTCTGTAGGAGACGAAATCTCAGAGGCTAGTGATATATTGAGTGAGGATTGTGACTCTTTACCAGTAAATCACTCTCAACCAGAAAATAATATGGAAGAAAACAGCCCTGTATTCAAAGCATTGACAGTTGATGATATTCAGCAAGAGTTTCCAGACACTTGCGCCATCAAGTCACAGCAGATAATCCTTGAATCTCACGACATCAATGTCAGTGAGCAAGACTTGGTAGAAGAATCTATTGATAAAGGATGGTATGTACCTGGACAAGGCGGTACCATGCCTGAGGATGTAGGTAATCTATTGGAGGAGCATGGTATGACGGTTAATCATTTTGATAATGCCACCATAGATGATATCGCCTCTGAATTGGCTAAAGGCCATCAAGTGATAGTAGGAGTAGATTCTGGTGAACTTTGGCAACCAGGACACTTTGAGACATTTGAAGACTTTCTCAAATTGGGAGGTGCGGATCATGCACTTATTGTCAGTGGAATACAAGTTAATCCTCTTACATCAGAGAGAGAGGTGATCTTGACAGATCCTGGGACAGGTGAAGTAGCACATACGTATACCATAGATCAGTTTGAAGATGCTTGGGATGACTCTGATAATTTTATGATTTCATCTGATATCTAAATTTAGTAGCTGGCATTTGGAAAATACTGCACCTACCCGTGGTATGTTTGATGGCTATGATAACTTAAAAAAGATCATCATTAAGAATTCGTATTGGAAAACTGTAGAATTGATCAAGCAAGAAATATATAATGCGGATATACATCCGAAAGTAATCATAAACTAATTAAATAAACATATGAATTGGACAACAATAGAACCCAAAGTGAATGGTCTTAAGCAAGGTGTTCTCTCGATAATGGGAAAGATTGAGTCGTTAACTCTAGCAGATAAGGATCATCTTCCGAAGTTGAATGACTCTTTTTTCAATGTAAAGAAAGCAATCCAAGACCCAACATACGATGTGGTGGTGTGTGGTGAGGTAAAAAAAGGTAAAAGTTCTCTACTTAATGCCATTGTGGGTAAACAGATATTGCCAGTGGCTAACGAAATAGCCACGTCTCAGGTATTTCGTATTGCGCATAGCGAGACGGAGTCCTATTCGCTTGTTTTTACTGATGGAACTAAAGAAGCTATCACGTATGAACAGTTAGGTCGCTATGGCTCGCAAGTGGATGCCATTCTTCAAGGAGAGCCGATTTTCAAAGACCGCACTTTGGACTACATACAGGTGAACATTCCTGTTGCCTTTTTGCCCAAGGGTGTAAATCTTGTTGACACCCCGGGACTGGGTGCACTTTACAAGAGACATGAGTACATCACACAGAATTATGTCAAGAAAGCTTCTGCCGTGATCTTTGTGATGGATCCTTCTGCTCCATTGGTTGACCAAGAGAAAGTGTTTATCAGCAAAGTCCTTGAAATCACTCCCAACATTCTCTTTGTGATGACTAAAATCGATATGTACAACGAAGAAGTGTATCGCAATGTCATTGAACGAAACGAAGAGATTCTTGCCCTTATCTATGCAGAGAAGGGGAAAAAAGCGCCACGTATATATCCGATTTCAAGCATGGCTCTTGATAGGGTAAAGGAGATTCCAAAAGAATTGGAACCAATACGTGAAGCTAATCTTCAGGCAAGTAAGTTCCCGGAAGTCAAGCACCAGCTCTTTCTCACAATCTACCGTACTGTAGGATTGTATCATTCGTATATTGCGTTACAAGAATCCAAGAATGCGGTTCAGAAGGCTATGAAAGTTATTGCCGACTTGAAGAAGGCTGCTGCTGTCAAAAACAAAGAGGAAGAGACGCGCCTTACCCAAGAATTGAATAACAAAATTAGGGAAATGGGTAATGAATGGGGTGACGATAGTCAACAACGTGTCCATGTCCAAAATAGCGTTTCGCAGATATGTAACAGCGTGAGAAGTTTTGCAAGTCAGATGGTATCATCCACAGGTAGCATTTACAAGAGCTATGCAACAAAGATCGAGGAGCTTGGTGGTTTCAGTGAAGCAAAATCATTTGCGGAAAACATGGGCTCTGAATTGGCAAATGATATTTCACGCCAATGGATGAATATTATGGATGATGCACGTGAGGATGTAAATAATGAACTTGCTAAGCTTGACTCGGATTTGGAATGTTCCGCATACGGTCAAGCTGGTGTACGTGTCAGTTCATCGTCTTTCAAAATGACATGGAAGGATTATTTGCCACCTGTCCGCAACACCTTCTTTATTACAACTTTGTTGGGTGGAATACTATTGAGTATATTTGGGCCATTGGGAGCTTTAGTGGCAGGAGTTCTTGGTGCCATTGGAGGATGGAAACTCTTTCAAGATGACGTAAGGAAAAAGCTCATGGCAGCCTTGAATAAATCTATGCAAGAAATTGGCGTAAGTCTTCTGCAAGTAAGTCCTGGAAGTCGTCTGTCGTTGGTAGATGAGTTTATTAATGAGCTGAATCAGTCAGCCAATGAAGCTATCAAACAAATCTATGCTAATCGAGCAGGCGAAATAGAAAAGCAAAAAGAACAACTCATAAATCAGGCTAAGCGAACTGTCGAAGAGCGCAAGAATGACCTGAAGAAATGGGATGATATGATGGCAGAGTGGAATCCTCTCGTAGCAGAATTGGGCAAAGCCATAGATACACGTACCGATCTTGCTGCTGACCTTGGTATCAAGTATAACAAATAAGATCGCGTTTTTATGGCAAAGATTGGTATTGACTTTGGAACGTCATACAGTACAGTTTGTCGAATAAACCCCAAGACTGGCAAGGCTGAACCAATCCGCATAAATGGAGAGGACAAGATTCCTTCCATTCTGTATTATTCTCCCGATGGTGGAGATCCTATGGTTGGAAAGGAGGCGTTTGACATGTTTGAGCTTTGTCGTAGTATTGATGATATTGACGAGGTGAAACGTCACATCAGAGGTATAGTTTCCGGCATGAAGCGAAAAATGAACCCTGACTTTCGCAAGCGTTTTGCGGATGGCAGGGAACTGTCATACGTCGACATGATCGCAGAGTTCTTTTCTTTCATCAAGCAAGAGGTAGAACAGACCGTCTTCGTTGACGAAAAAGTGACAGGCGTGTGTGTGACTCATCCTGTGGATTTTGCCGATTACAAAAAGCAGATTCTTGTAGAAGCAGCAAAAAAGGCTGGATTCAAGGAAGTAAAGATGCTGATGGAGCCTATCGCCGCAGCTATGGGATATAAGGACAATGACTTTGATTATCTTAATAAGTCAATCCTAATCTACGATTTTGGAGGAGGCACGTTTGATCTTGCCTTTGTAAAATTCGATGGTAATGGCGACCATATTACTTTGCCTCCTATGGGCGACGAAGATTGTGGTGGCGAAAACATCGATAGGATACTCTATGACGCATGGGATGGGATAGTCTATCAGGAGTCGAGGCGGCATATCGCTAAGAATCAAGGCGAGATAGACTTACCCTTTCTGAAAGCTGTGTGTCAACGACAAAAAGAATTTCTGTCAGCTTATTTCAAGAAACTTCCACAGTACACACTTCGTGTAAGTATAGGCAACGTCTCACGACAAATGCCGATGACAAGGGAATTGTGGGAGGATATGATTTCAAATGTTATAGATAAGACTATTGTCTTGACAAAGCAAATGCTTGAAGTGGTAGAACGGGAACATTTTACTGTTGATAAGATTCTGTTGATTGGTGGAAGTTCTCGGTTCCCGCAAGTAAAGGAGGAGCTTGAAAAGCTGCTTCCAGGGAAGGTGCAGGCTTTTGAAGATGCAGATATTGCTGTGGCAAAAGGTGCTGCAATCTTTGCCAACGAGTCTGCTATTCCCAAGAAGAAATGCTATTGCAGGATGGATGGCAAGGAAATGGACACAAGCATGCGTTGTTGTCCTAACTGCGGTACTCCAAACTTCAAATACGACTATAGGTTTCAAAATGTAGAATACTCATCTGAAGTACCATTACAAAAACCAGTCGCAAATATTGAGAAATGCTTCTGTTTGAGTTGTGGCAAACAGATAGACACCTCTATAGAGTTTTGTAGTTGCGGAGCAAAGAATATAAAGTATAAAGTTGGATAGCCATGAACACGATTGATGATACCAAAAAGATCATCTTGAAGGTCAAGAAATTTCTTGATCAGACAGCATGGGGCGAAGAGTATGCTTCCCGTCTGCAAAACATGGTGGATCGTGTGGAAATGCCATGTGAACTTGCCATTGCTGGAATGGTGAAGGCTGGAAAGAGCTCTTTTCTCAATGCGCTCCTTGGCGATGACTATGCAATGGTGGGAGAAACAGAAATGACTGCTACCATCAACTATTTTATTAATCGCAGACCACCGTGTCCTGAAACCCCAATCAAGGTTGTTTGGGATGATGGACATGATGAATGGGCTTCAAAATCCTTTCTTGACTCACTGCAAGGTCATACCCAGGAGGTCCTTGATAGGGCCAAAGGTATAGACCACCTAGAGTATTATGTCCAAAGTGATTTCTTGGATGAAAATGTCATTCTTATTGACACGCCAGGAACTAACTCTAATGTGGATGAGCATAGCCAGCGCACAAAGGATTATATTGATGGAGAAGAAACACTTCGGCGGAAGCATAATGAGCAATCAATAGCGCTCAAGGACAAAGCTGATGCTGTCATCGTGCTTGTCGGTCGTGTTGAAAAAAGTCAGGAAGCGAAATTGATAGCAGGATTCAGCCAGGACACAAAGTCATTTAACTCCTTAGGTGTGATGTCGAAAATCGACTCCGAAAAGGGGGTTACGCGCGCGGAATGGATGGCAAGAACGGAGCGTTATTCCAGGATGCTCAATCAGCAGCTAAGTGGCATTATGCCAGTGTCTGCCAATGTCTATCATGCCGTCACTAAGATGCAAGAAACGGGAAAGTTGCATTTCATTCAAGACAATATCAGGAAGATACCCAAAGACACTTATCAGTATCTGTTTGATGGCAATAGAGAGTTGTTTAAGGACAATCGTACTATGGACACAATGTACGACAAGTATGGCTTGTCAGTGACAGTTCGAGACGAAATGTCTAGTGGACTCGACTGGATGGTCTTTTATACGATAGCCAACGAACTCTATCACAATGATTATGAGATAGCGGTCAATAATCTGTTGGAATACTCTGGCATGGAAGCTGTTAAGACCATCCTTCGCCAACAGTTCTTCGATCGTTCACGCATCATACGGTGTGCCAAAATAATGCGAGACCTTCAAACCATTTTACTTAGTCTTCGAGAGAGGAAACTCTATGATTTGCGTAAGGACGTAGAGAATCGAGAAGCTTATTTGGGCATAATAGATGCTAGCTCATCTTCCGCAGAACTCAAACAAACTTTCCGCAAATTTGTTACAGCTCATGTCTGTACTAAAAGGCAGTATGACAGTTATGTGGAAGCGCTAAACGAACTCATATTGGAGATAGAAAAGATATGGTTGACAATAGCAAAGGTAGATCAAGAGTCTGAGGCTCTTTTACTTTTGGATAAGAAAAGAGACTTCTTCTCCCCCGAACACTTGGAAGAATTGGAAATTTTGTTTGGAAAATATCCCAATAAATCGGTATCTACTGATAGAAATCATATTTTTGAGCGTCAATATTATTGGAGCGGTGAGATAGAGTTTGCCGCTGATAAAAATGTCAAACGTATAATGGAATTGGCCATCGAAGCCTATGGCATTATAAAAACGTAGCAAAGATTATGAAATGGATGGATTTTTTGCGCTTCCTGTTCTTTGAGGGCTGGACTACAAAAACAAAAGAGAATGTTCCTGTAGATGTGAGCATTGATGAACCTCTACCGCAGAGTCATCATGTGGATGTTCCAGCACCAGATTTTTCTCCTGTTGATTCTTTGAGTGAAGAGCATGAGGAAATGAATAATGCAACAAGCATAGAGTCTCAAAAAAACGAGCCAGACGCTTATAGTCAAGTAGTGTATGATGATACCGATCCGACGGAAGCGGTTGTGGAAGAAGCGGAGCGGTCTATACCGTCCGCACTATTGGATAATGGGGCGTTTATGTCATTGGCATCAAAACTCTCTGATCTCTATAAGGAAATAGAGTTGATTGGCAGTGGGAGTTCTTCTGACGAGGTACGCGAAGTCATTAGAATTGTTGAAGATAGAATTGTAGAGGGATTGATTGCATCAGGTGCAGACCCTATAGCGAGTGAAGAGTTTTTTAATATTAGCCGCCACGATCCTGTGCCAAAGGCTATCGTTCGAAAGGGTACACCTATTGAAGCAACTTTAAGTCCTGGAATTTCAGTAGGCGACAAGGTGTTGATAAAAGCAAAAGTAACATTAAAAAAGTAGATGAAATGTTCGATTTTTTAGATGATATAGAGCAGCTGTTGGATAGAGATAGTGAACTTGAAGGTTTTCAGACGGAAAACTTCGGGATGTGTGTTCCAGAGACACCTATGGTCGATAATTCTCTTGACATTTCTGAGGCTCAGGCAGCTGTACCTACGGACCCAATGGCATCAGAGCTTTCTTTTGGTGTTGATGTTTCAGATTTTTCAATGGAAGATGCAAATGAGACTTTGGGGGATGCTGCATTGGGCGATCTTAACTCTTTGCAGACAAAGTTGGATACAGAAAATATTCACTCTGGATTTGTTACTGATGGATCTGATCAGACGTTAAATGCTTATAGTCCCTCTTTTGGTAATAGCCATATAGACAAATTGTATGATGGGCATATTCAAAATGCCAAAGATAATTTCGATCAACACCTTGATGACTTCAATAAGGCGCAAAGTAGCGATGATATGGAACGTGCAACGAATGCTATGCAGAAAGACGTGCAATCGCAAAAGTTTTGGGAAGAGTCGAAAGCACAAGCTGAACGTAGCGCCGCTAAAGACCAGGCCTTCTTGGACTATATAAATGGTGTAAATGAGATTTTAGATAGAAACAAATAATAAAAAGATATGAAGTGTCCCCATTGCGGTCAGGAACATCCTGACAGTTTTCAGTTTTGCCCAAAGACAGGTAACGACATTCAACGAAATGAAGAGTTTCTTGGATGCTCAAATATAGAGTGCCCAGATTTTGGGAAGCGAGTACTTCCTTTAGACAGTAAATTTTGTCCAACCTGTGGGGCCGCTGTGTCAAGTGAAAAAAATGCTTTGAGCCTTTTTCTTCAAAAACTTAAAGATGGAGTTGTTGATTACGGAGGGATTGTTTTAGGAAAAACAAAAATCGGAGAATTGCGTCGTCTGGGATTTCGTAAAGCAGACTACTCGGAAAAATATTGCTATGTATTTATAAATGACGAGCTCGATCCTTGGTGTTTTGTGTATAATTTAAGTATGTGGGAAGTAAACGATCCTAATGTCCTCGGAAAACTCCGTATAATGCAAGGTGGTTTAATTGACAAAAGTGTTTTGCTTAATAAAGAAAAAAAAGTTTCCGAAGTCGGCTTTTCCATTAGGATTGCTATATGGGATGTTATGGAAATATGGGAGTTGGCAAACTTGATAGAGGATTATTGTGGGTTTACTGAAATTGAAATGAATTATGTCGATTATGACTTTTCAGAAACCGACTTTGCCTTAGTCTCAGATGGTAAAATATGTGGAGATTACCATGCGTTATTGGAAATAAGCGATAAGCGAGGGTGTATATTAGTCTCTATTTGCCCTCTATCGGAATGGACAATAAAAAAGACGGGAGAAACTATTCGAGCTTAATTTTTTTAGTCGTTATGAAATTTATGAAATGCCCAAATTGCAACAAAGAAATACAGGAAAGCTCGAATTTCTGTAGCCATTGCGGTGTCAAGCTTGAAGTGCTAATAGCTTGTGGGAATAGCTCTTGTCCTGATTATGGCAAGAAGATACTTCCTTCGGATAGTAAGTTTTGTCCCACTTGTGGTCATGCTTTAGCCAAAGAGCATAAAGAAAGCAGTACAGATATAGCTTTGAATATTGATCTTGATTTCGTTCACATATTGAGAAATAAATTACAAAAACGTTTAGTTGAAATTTTAAAATAAACGCATCTTATGCTAGAGAGTATTACGATTGATCATGTTCGTCAAGTCTTTGATGGGTTCGAGAAGTCTTATGAAGTAGAGAATGATAACCAAATTCTCTTTACGTTAGAAGCTAGCGATGAATTTCCACATGATATACAAGTTCGTTTTGTGGTGGAAAATGATTGGATGAAAGTATATGCACTTCCAGATGATTTTAAAATTGCTATTGGAGATAGTGCAGACTACTTGTTGGCAGTTAATCATTATAATACATGGAACGCAGGTGCCAAAGGCAGTCTTATGATTATTAAAGAAATAAACATGATAACTTTAAAGCTAGAGAATGTCTTTCTCTTTACAGGTCCCGTGTCAGTTGAATATTTTGTAAATGGATGTATATTGTATTCATTACAGGAGATTAGATGTTTCTTTGACACAATCGAAGATAGTAAAAAGAAAGCATTAGAATGAAATAAGATATGAAGTGCCCACATTGTGGTCAGGAGCATTCTGACAATACTAATTTCTGTCCCGAGACAGGCAAAAAGATAGAAGTGTCCCAGGATAGAGCAGGTGAGCTTATTGCTTGCACCAATCCTTCGTGTAGTGATTTCGGAAAGAGAATTTTTCCTTCTGACAGTAAGTTTTGTCCCACTTGTGGAGCAAGCTTGAAAAAATGTTCGGATGTAGTTTCTATCCTATTGTCACTACATGATGTTACGTTAGGTGAGACAAATATATACGATATAGACGCAGAGGAATATGTGAAAAGCGACAGCCCTATGTTGAGAAACGAAAAAGCTATCAGCATTAATAATTACACAAAGTATGGGGGTAGTGTCTCGTTTATTGCAAGATCGTCTGATAAAAAGATCTTTACCTGTCTTATTAATTCATTATCAAACTTTGGGTTTCCTTCGTCGTGGGTAGAAATTGGTGTTGAGCCCAATAACCTGATGCTTAGTCTTGAAAAACTCCTCGGAAGAGAATCTTTCGAATGGGAAGAGGCTGTAACGGAGGATGGTAGGTTTGTTTTTTCTTCTAAGCAAATAGGCTCTGATAAACACATTGTGCTGATAATTGGTGAGGATCTCCTTGGCGTTAGTTTGGTAACGGAGGATATGAAAGAACGCACATATCATGAGCTTTTTATTAATACTAATCATGGTATGGAAGAAGATTGTGATGAAGAAGACGATCCTAGTCCAGCACGAGACGAATCCATAATTCTATCAGAACAAATGGTAGAATTGTTTTTCGTACCCCCGTTAAAGCGAGAGAATGGCATAGACTCTCATCCTTTACTTTGGCACTTAGCTGAGACTGAAAGCGTTTTGTATTTTGACATGGATACTGCATTTATTGTTTGTCCAGACGAAGGGATAGAAGCACCTTGTACACAATGGGTCGTCAACGAAGACGACGGCTCCATGGCTCTAGATTCAGAGGCAGAGGATGGGTATATGAGTATGGACTATGCTTACGTTGTTTCTATGTTGGGGCAAATAATCATGAAAAAATATGGCGTTGCTAAATTTTGTGAAATATTAAAATTAATAAATTAATAATTATGGTAAATCTAACTCAAGATCAGATTCGGGCTAAAATGCAGCGGCTTGACGATGTCTTCCATCGTATGATGGTTGCATTGGAGCGTTTGGAAATTTATACCGAAGCCGTTAGGCTCGATGGCAGGGCAAATGGCGAACTGATAACCACGGCGGTAAGAACAGATCGTGATCTTCATGACGATGAGAGTAATCCACCTTCGCGCAACTCATTTTTGGGAGAAATACAGCTTCAGTTGTCTGCGTTGTATTTTCAAACAAAGATTGATGATAAAGAAACTTTCACTTCTGCAGTAAAATATTTTCTTGGCGATTTGCTTGAGTGGTATGGTGGACGAGGAGACTCTATTCCATTCAACGAGGTGGATGCTTTTGTACTACCTATTATCGTATCATTGAATCAACAAGTAAAGAATGTGGCTGAGATAATGCAGGTGGTCGAGAAATATGTAGCAGTTATTCCTGGAATATCTTCGTACAGTGATGACGGAAAGGCTGAGGCTATTGCGCAGTCTATGGAAACTTTGATCAAGGTCATCGAACACAATCATGAGAAAAGTCACCATGAGAGTTCTGAGGGAGAAGTCGATTTCACTATTCATAAGCGTGGCGATAAAGTCGATGGGTATAAGCGATTGATAAATGCTATGCTTCAGATGTATGACGAGGTTATGCCTGCTATTGTAGTATTTAGAACAGTTAGCAATTATTTGCCCGAAGTTTCCAAAGCGGTCCCATCTGTGTCTGAAGGAAGTATAGAGGAGTTTATTGCTTCGAAAGACGCAAAGGATAACTCTTCAAATAAAAACGATAGTTTTGTAGCTGCTGAAAATTGTGATAACCCTATCGAGCAAAAGGTGATTCATATAACTACGGAGCATGAAGATCCTGTGGATTTTGAGGACATGTGCTTAGATTATCAGAAAAATGATGGTACTCATGAAGAGAACATTATAGACGTAGTATCTTCTGAAAAAACAAATCAAACATCAGGAGATACCAATTATGATACATCTGTTGAAGGTCTTGTAAATGAACTTGATGAATCATCTATGTCAGCACCTTTGGATCAACCAGAAATAGCTAATAGTCCAACAAAAGATGAGCCTGTTGCGTGTGTTTCCGAGTCTCATCCTACAAATGAGAAACCAGAGGTGTCAAAAGAAGAACAAATGGCAAGCGAACCAAGCTTTAAGGAGAAGTTTTTGAATTTTATAAAATAGTATCAACGTATTGAATTATGAGCGACGTAGTTATTGATAGTTTCAAGAAAGATGGTGCGACATACTATCAGTTGTATATTAAATGTCCTATTTGCAATGAGCGGGGAATTAATGTGCCTCCCAGTTATTGGCTTCACGATGTAGATGATGGTGACATCTATATCGGTGACAATGCTTTCTATTACTGCAAAGAATGCGGGTATACAGAGCATCTAATGAAGTGGAGGTACAGATGTTCTACTCATAGTAGCTCAGACGATGACTATGTAGAGCTGACGGACGTTGCCGCCTATGCTGATGTGATATCCGCTGCCGGTCAATTGGTTAGGATAGCAGGTCTTCCATGGCTGCAGGAAGTATTCAAGAATCTCGATCATTATTGATAGGAATATGTGTTTTGAGATCCGTAAGAAAGAGTGCAGGACATTGTTGGCGTGTCTTGCAAACAATGGGGTAAAAACAGAGTGCATCCCCTCTGTACCCTTTGATTAATGGTGCAACTCGCATTATTCCTTACGGAACTATTATCATTTATGCATATGAATAAAATTAACGTTAAAATAAAGCGTTTTCTTTCATCTGGGAACACTCTAAGGTTTCCTCCTAATGACATGCATATGTGGCTTACGCCCAATGCAATGTTGGAATTGGGGATTTTAGAGGCTTCCCAAAGAGCTCCCCAGTATATTCGCATAGAGTGCCTATCTCCGTTGAATCGTTTCACCATCTATGGCACGGTTGCTTCTATTAATCCGAGAGTAGAAGTAGAAGAAGGATACATCTGGATCCCAAGTGAGCTTTTTCATAAAAGTATTATCTTTGATAAAAACACAGAAGTTACAATAACCCCTGTAGTAATATCTGAATGTGCAAAGGCGGAATCTGTGACGATCAGGCTTAATGAAGACGAAGTAGTCAATTGGTCTGAGGAAGAGGCAGAAAAAGCAAGGCGCAATTTTAGAATACAGAATGGCCTCACATTTGTCAACCAATGCGCATTCATGAAGCCACGAACAAAAAATGTGGTAGTTGGTGTTGTTGATAGCATTTTCCCGCGCCCAGAGTCTCACACGCAACCATTTGTTATAGGAAAGGATACTAAAATCTTTTTAGAAGGACTTCCTAAAAACCAACAGAAGGTAATTGATTTTAAGCAAATTGGCGGATTGTCTAATGTGATTGAAAAACTTAGAGAAATTATCCAGTTGCCAATCACATATCCTGACCAGCTCGCTCGTTTTGGAATTAAACCCCCAAAAGGTATGATCATGTATGGTCCTCCTGGTAACGGAAAGACCATGATTGCTCGTGCGGTAGCACAGACAATGGGGTCAGCTTTTATTTCGATAGAAGGGCCAGAGTTGATGTCTAAGTATGTCGGTGTTGGTGAACAACGATTGCGCGAGAAGTTTGAAGAAGCTCAGACAAAAGGTAATTGTGTGATTTTTATAGACGAGATAGATTCTATTGCGTCAGTCCGTAGTGAAACAGCTGCAGAATACCAAGTCTCTATTGTTGCAACGCTGCTTAACCTGATGGATGGTATGAAGAACAACAATGTCTTCGTTATAGGCGCAACTAATAGAATCAATGCGATAGACCCTGCTCTCAGGAGGCCTGGACGATTTGATCTTGAGTTTGAAGTTCCATTACCCGCCACAGCAGCTCGGTTTGATATTTTGCAAAAGTATATCAAGCTGGATAAAAAGCACCTTTTCGACGAAAATGTCACGGTGCAAACATTGAAAAGGATAGCTGACCTTACGAATGGATATTCGGGAGCAGACCTCTCATTGCTTTACCGTGAAGCAGCAATGCTTGCAGTAAGACGAAACGTCAAGATAGACTGCCTGTCAGGGAAACTGGAGGAAACTTCATCCATGGAGGAAAGTCGTATTTCTGCAGAAGATCTATATGAATCGATGAAACATATCGTTCCAACAGCTATGAGAAATGAAGACGCAAGTGCCTATCAAGTTCTGTGGGATGACCTTGTAGGAGTGGATGAGTGCAAGAATGAATTAACTCAATTGCAGCATAAAATGAAGGAATTTGCAAATGCCGAATCCATACAAACTCGTCCAACATTTGCAAACTTTGTCCTTAGCGCTCCTGTTGGATCTGGAAAGCATACGCTGATTTATGCTTTCGCATCTAAGTTTGGGTATGAGATTATCGACTTGGATTTCATGAGATTGTTGTCCAAAGACCAGGCCGAAGCTTTTGCGGAAATAGAAAGAAAGTTCTCAAAGGCAAAACAGATTGCGCCTTCTATTGTACTTGTTTCCCACTTGCTAGAATCTAGTGTCTATCAACAGTATATAGAAAAAATTACATTGGAAGCCAATTCGATAAACAAAAGATCTATGGTCTTTGTGGTTTTGATTCATGATGGTAGTGTAGAGGCTGCTAATAAGTATTTAGGTTACAAGAGGTTTGGGAAGGTCGTATCATTGGAGTTGCCTAATGAAGACATTGTGGAGCAATTGTTGAAGAAATATACTGTTCCGACCGACCAATACTCGTTATTTGAAGGAAAACCTATGGGGCAGTTGATAACTATGTTGAACGAATACTCTATCAATAACAAGGCGTAGGTATGAAACGTGTTTTTTTGTACATGCCCTGTCCAAAATGCCAAGAATATGGATACAGCTACCCTCCTGAGTATTGGACTCATGGGGGTAGCTGTGGAGGAAGACTATATTTGGATGAGCATGCGTATATACATTGCGAGCGTTGTGGGAGGCGCGCTCCACTTATACAAATGAGGTTGACTTGCAATAGTGCTAGGCATGAGTTCTTTGTGTCTTCAAAAGTAGGCTATGCTGAGGCGATTAGCGCTTCTGGGATGCTGACGGATAAAAAAGCTATAGCATGGTTTCAGAGCGTTTTGAAAAATCTGTAGAAGATGGGATCTAAAATGTTCGCCAATGGCTTCTATTATGGTGCTTTAGTCCATGGAAAAAGACATGGCAAAGGTACATTTATATATAGCGATGGAAGTCGCTATACAGGTAGTTGGGTAGATGATAAAGAACAAGGAACTGGTTATTTGTTTGATGCTGATGGAAATCAGCTTCATCATGGTGTGTGGTATGAAGGAAAAATAATACATGAGTTTACGAGTGAACGTTGGCAACAAAAACAGAATCCGACGCCACAAACACGATGCGATCGTTTGGCATTATGCATAGGAAATTGTGCATATAAAAGAAATGGTTTTGCTCCTTTGAATAACTGTGTTGGTGATGCAGAAATATTATCGGCGAAGTTGAGAATGCTCGGCTTTGATACAATAGTTGTTAAAGAGGCTAGGAATTCTGATTTTGCGAGGATTCTGAAAGATTTTTCTTTGAGAGCTCAAAAATGCGAGCTAGCATTAGTGTTTTATTCTGGTCATGGAATATCACATAATGGTCGTACATATATGGTTCCCATTGATGATGGATTCTATAGTATTGACACTATTATAAACTTACTAGATGGGGTTGGCTGTAAAATAAAAATAGCCATAATAGATGCTTGCCGTAGCAATTTTGAAGAGGGGTGTAAAGGTTTATATCAAACAAACGCCCAAAATGCTCTCGTGGCATATGCGACGTCTCCAAATTTTGTGGCAAGCGATGGCCCATGTGGAGCTCATAGTCCTTATGTTAAAGCTTTGCTGGAGATGTTGGACAAGCCGCGTGTTCCGTTATCATTCTTCTTTCAAGAAGTGAATGCTTTGGTGAATGGATACACGAATGGAAGGCAGCAGCCTTTTATAGAAAGTAGTCTAACAAACATAGAGCTCTTTTTCAATCGTGGGCACTAAAATAGGAGAAAAATAGTCATGGGGCAAATGTATTTCCCAGACGAAGAGCCTTCAAATGGCAATCGATGGGGATGGGTTAGCGGAATACTCATAGCGGCTTGTTTACTTTGGTTTGCTTATCCTTACATTAATCTTCCTTCGTGGTTGAAAGATCTACCTTTTTACGAAGAACTCTTTGTGGACACCTCTGATGGAGATTGTCTAAATGACTCTGCTCAAACCGTTTCTATAACTGTAGAAACGGAAGACTCCGCCGTTGTCGATTATTCTAATTTACGAAAAATAATTAGTGAATGGGAATCTTTAAGAATAGCAGCCGTAACAGATACTGGCGAAGGTGTTATCGTATATGGAGTCAATGGCTTTGCTTGCCACAATGCGCCAGATGGACTTCATGAGAAATTGCATAATATCAATAGTAAAAAGCAAACGATTACGGATGTTAATGTTATAGATGGGCTTTCTTATGTTGTGATCGTGGGCAAAAATGGTTTTTCGGCAAAGGGAGCTCCTCCTTCTTTTATTAAAAAACTCAGAGAATATAATGAAAGGGCAGAGACCATATTCTCTGCATCGTTTAATTCCAAGAAGGACTGGGTTATTATAACCAACAAGCATTATTCTTGGTCAAACGAAGATATACGTGATTTCTGTAGTGTAGCTCAAGAAAAGTATGGAAATATTAAGTATATGTTTATTTCAGATAGCGGAAAAGTTGCTTGTTGCGAACGAGGTGTTTATTATAGGAATTTGCCTTCAAATGTCCAACAGGCAATCCATGACTATCATCGTACTCCCTCAATAATCAAATTTACAGATGCAGGGAGATATGCTATAACGACTTCTGAGGGATATTATCGCTTCAAATTTTAATGGATATATGGGATTACTTTGGGGATTATTGACTTTCATGACGCATCTAGTTTGCGGTAACTCAAACTATCATGAAGATAGTATAGAATGGTGCGACAAGGTATGGCGAAGTATGCGTAACACGGAACGCGGGGAAGCCCGTCTTTGCCAAGTTACATCGTCATTTTTAAGTCGTTCTTGGTGGTGTGCTCACGATTCCGATTGGAGGTTGGAATACTTTTAACTCGTTACGAGGCTGTTGGGTCGAAGTAAGCAAGTAGGATCAGATGAGTGGTCTAAAACTAATAGAAGAAAAGTTAAACGATATGTTGGAAAAAGAGTATAAAATAATGAATGAGGCCGTATCTTCTGTAGCAAATAGTATGATGCTGTCTCAAAAAGGGCAAAAAATCGCAGAAATAAAAAAAACTTTAGACGAGATAGTGCAAAGACCAACGACAATTCTTGTCTGTGGGGAATTCAAAAGAGGAAAATCGACTTTTGTAAATGCTTTGATAGGAAGAAAAGTGTGTCCGACAGATACTGATATTTGCACATCTACGGTTACTTGTATAAAATATGGTGAGAAAACCAAGGCAACACGACTTTATGGCGATTTTTCAAATCTTAAAACTCAAGAGATAGATTTTGATGATATTGAAAAATATACCGTTGGTAGTGCAGAAGAGATAGATAATACCGTTTGTATTGAGGTTGAACTTCCTTTGCAAGAATTACAAAAGGGATTGACAATCATTGATACTCCTGGAGTTGGAGGCTTAGACCCACGACATGCGGCTCTAACAAATTTCTTTTTGCCTCGTGCTGACATAACATTGTTTATGTCAGATGTAAATGAGCCGCTTACGGCAACAGAACTTAATTACTATAAAAATAAGGTGTTGCAATATGCACGGCGGAGTGCTATTATTGTTAATAAGGCAGACTTAAAAGATGCGGAGCAGATCGAAGAAATCAGACAAGATACTTTAAATAAAATATCATCTTACACCCAAGTTGATATTTCAAAACTTCATGTACTTTCTGTATCCTCTGCTGATTGCATAAGGGAAGAACCCAATAAGGGCAATTTTCCAACTTTAGAAAAACTTATTAACCAACTTGTCACGAATTTCAAGATGGAGTCGTTTGCTGATTTGCGTGATTCTTTTTCAGAACAACTCGCATTTGCGATCACACCATTACAGGTGCAACTTAACCAAATAGCGAGTCCTAGTATGGACCAAATAAAAGAGTTGAGTTTTAAGAAGGATGACATTGATAGACAATTGAAAGACTTAGCCGATCCTCAGTCTTCATTTCGCCTCAGTGTAAATAAGAAGATTTCTGCAGAAAGAGAATCCATAATAATGTGGCTAAATAATGAATGTATCATGTTTGCCAATGAGGGTTTTAATGCTTTGCTTCACGATAATCATGCGACAAGTTCGAATGGTGGAAAATGGCTTGGGGAACAGATTAAGCAAAAGATAGACGAGATGGGTTCTGAATTAACTCTTCAGTTGAATAAAGCTTTTGAGCGAATTGCAAGTTACGAGGAGTTTGGTGGATTCCTGAGATTTAGGATATCAAAATACAAAGGACAAGTTGTTGTAAAAGATGTAGACTTGAGTGTGCCAATTCACAAAAGAGTACTTTCTACAACTCCTGGATGGGGAATATTTATGATGGGTGTGTGTTTGCTAGGGGCAGCACCTCTAGCCTTGGCAGCTTCTGCTTTGGCAGGAGGATATGTAGGAGTCAGAAACAATATAGACACGGCAACAACAATGCAGGAAGGAAAGTTGCGACAGATGTACCAATCACAAATACAGATGGAAATACAAAATCTTCGCACTTATGTGGAAGGACGTTTCTCGGATTTTCAACGTGAATGGTTGCGAGCAATTTCAAATCGTGCACAAGAATATCGTGACAGTTTGAAAGAAGCTATTTCGGAGATTCAAAGTCTTAAACAACAGATCAACATTGCCGTTAATAAAAAGGCCGCATTAGAGAATAGAATAAAGCCTCTTGTAAATGCAAAAACAACAATAGATAATCTGGAGTTAAGATAATAATGGATGAAAATTTCAAAATAAAAGAACTGGAAAAAGGATTGTTGGACTTATTGGCGGATTTGCCCTATAATTTATTTCCAAAACTTACATTAGCGATAAATAGCTCTGTCAAGAAGCTGAAAGAGCCTATGCAGCTTGCAATTATAGGTAAGATAAGTTCCTCTAAATCAACCTTGGTTAATGCAATTCTTGGTAAAGAAGGAATAATGCCAACAGGGCAAAAAGAGGTGACTTATAATGTGGGATGGTTGAAATATGGGAAATCAGACTCTGACATAATTATCCACCATAAGGATGGAACACCCAATACAAGCAAAAGCCAAGAAGAATTCAGTAAATGGAGTACGGATAATGATAATACAGAGATAGATAATATCAGCTATATAGAGATATTTGACGATGCGGAGATACTGAGAATGGTTAATATTATTGACACTCCAGGTCTTGACGCTCTACGAGGAAAAGATTCACAGAATACACTTGATTTCATTAGCAATGTACGACCAGATGCTGTGATTATGCTTTTCACGCATTCTGTCTCAGAAAATGTACTTGACATTGTGAGAAAGTATAATACTGGCTGTTCTTTTAACCCCCTTAATGCAATAGGTATTTTATCCAAAATAGATGTTTTGTGGCAAGAAGATTTTGAAAGAATACAATCTGCATTGGAGATAGGTCAGAAGATGGTTGCGAATAGAATGAGAAAAGACAAAATGCTTAAGCGTACACTTTTCAATTTGTATCCAATGTCAGCATTGTTGTTCTTGGCATCATCAACTATAAAACAAGAATCATTCAACAAAGTAAAACTTCTTTCAGAATGTGATGAATGTATTCTTAAAGTTGTTTTGAAATCTGTGCCAAAATTCTTGGATCCCAGTGTAAATATTCCGTTACAGGAAGCTGAGCGCATTGATCTTGTCAACCAACTAGGACTGTATGGAATTTCTATGCTTGCCACTCTACTAAAGAAAACCCCAGACCTATCATTTGACGAAGTCAAAGATATCCTCTATAAAGAAAGTGGAGCTTATGATTTTATGAAAGTTCTTCATAATCACTTCGGATCTCGAGCAAGGCTTATAAAATTAGAAAGCATCTTTCACAGTCTTAACCAAGAAATAGACAATGCGAATAGAACTATTCAAGATATGACATCTTCAAAAGTTCTTGTTAAAGCAAAAGCCAAGTTGCGTTATTTGTTTTCTACCCTGATGCATGAGCATTTAGAGTATGAAACGCTTAACAAAATTTATAATGGGGAGTTGAACTTGAATGATGATGATAAAGATGAGTTGTTGGCTCTTTGGGGAGAAAATGGATTTTCAGCTCCAGAACGCATGAGAATGCCAGTTGGAACACGACCTACGGAATTGGTAACAAAATCTCTAGAAAGAGAGAGCTTTTGGCGAAAGAGCATTGCTTTGGAGCCAGATCCAGAAGTACGAGAATGGATGAACGTAGCGTTAAAATCATACACTCAATTAAGACATACGGTTGTGAGTATGAATTATCAGTATGAACAATCTAAAGCGTTTTTGTTTAACGAATAGTTTATGAAAAAATGTAATGAATGCCGTTGTGTAAATAATAGTGATGCGAACTATTGTAGACACTGTGGTGCAAAAATTAGAAGAAACATCTTGGAACAATATCCCAAAATGAAGCTTGTGCCTACTAATTTTTACGATTGGAGGAAGCCAAAAGTTGGCATATTCCTGAAATGTGTCTTGTTCATACCAATTGCGATAGATATATTTATCATTTGTTTTAGCATTTGGTCTCTGTTTTATTATAACCAGCGAGAAATTGAGTCTGAAAGCGAGTATCAGACATATATAGAAGATCCTTTTGGAGGATTTATGTTGTGGGCTTATGGTTATGGATATGCCTATAAGTGGAATAATACTTGGTATGAATCTCAAGACTACGTTGACTATAGCGACTCTGAAGGTAATGTGAGTTGGAAATACAAATACGAAGGAGAGGTAGAAGATCCTGTATTATATACTACAAGCATAGCTCTGCGAAAGTATAAGAAACACATCATCTATGGTGGATTATACTGTTTGGTCATTTTGGCAATTCTTTTCGTATTTAGGAATTATATAGTCTGTGGTTATATTAAGCGTCCAAAGGATGTTAGGCATCTTGGTTTTTATGCAGATTATGTTCAGAAGTATTATTATTTGGGAATCTTTAGAAAGAAAAAAATCCCAAATTCGTCTTTTTTGTGAAAGATAATATGTTTGGAGTATTGGATGTTGCGCATTATAAGGTATATCTTTCTGCCCAATATGATCATCTTGAATGGCGAGAAAAGAAAAAATATTTGAATGCGACTTTGAATGGTCGCACATTTATAATTGATATCCATGGTAATGAACTCAAATAAGAATACTTGGGTCTGTGTTGATTTTGGTACTTGTAATACAGCTGCAGCCATTGAAATTGATGGTAAACCACATGTTGTAAGCTATGCCAATTCTCAGTTTTTCCCAACAGTTGCATGTGTTATGCCAACTGGAAAAATCAAAGTTTGTCAAGAAGCTGAGGGGTTAAGGAATAGTATGCCTGATAGTTTCTTTCAAGAATTTAAATTGCAAATTGCTGATTTTTTGGATTTCAACGGTGTTCAGTATGTGGACATAGTTGCAGAAATATTGTCTTTTGTTAGGACATGTGCTGAAACAGAAAATAACAATCTTCCAATAAACGCCGTTTTGTTAACAATACCAGTTTTGTATGGGAATGATGATCCGAGAATAGAAGTTATGGAGAAAGCTGCCTTTAAGGCTGGATTTGAAAAAGTAGAATTTCTTTCAGAATCGAAAGCTGCATGTTTGCATTATTCACATGTAACAGGGAAAAAGAATATCGGTCGTTCTTTGATATATGATTTGGGTGGTAGTACTTTTGACACTTCGATTATCGGCATAGATGATAAGGGAAGTCTGGAAATCTTAGGCAGTGACGGTGGTATAAAATGTGGAGGCTCTTTCTTCGACAAAGCTATATACAAACGTGTCTGTCAGATTCTCAATGAAAAAGATAAACCTCTTGACAAGTTTAAAAAAAATGAAGATTACGCGGTATGTAAAAGGATTAAAGAAATCTTGTCAGTAAGGGAATCTACATCACAAGTGGTTTCTAATGGTGAATGTATCGAAGTGGGCAGGACTGAGTTTGAGAAACTTATAAAAAATCAGATTCTTCTAACATTTGAAGCATCTGATTCTGTCGTTCGTTCCGCAAACGTAGAATGGAGTGGTATAAATCAAGTTCTACTAGTTGGTGGACCAACAGCAATTCCCTGTATATCTGAGATGCTTAAAAAGCATTTAGTTTCACATAACGCTCCAAATGTAAAAATCATAAGGAATACTATAGGTCCCAAAGGGGAGTATAACTATCGATTTGCTACTTGTCTCGGAGGAATATCATCCAAAATACAACCTCCAAAACCTCCAAAAGAACCCGTAGGTCATTTGAATGTCAATGGCAAGGTATTGCAACTCAAAGAAGGTGTAAATACATTTGGCAGAGACGGCAGCATGGACTTTGTTTTTGATGATGTTTACATGAGTAGAAAGCATTTTACGATAACAGTCACGAGGGATGTAAAGTCACGTTGTCATTATAACTTGACAACCTGCAGCGAAACAAGATCAACAATCGTTAATAATCTTGACGTCTTGGATTTAAGCTCTTTTCCATTGACAAAAAAAAGTGTCTTGCTGCAAGATGAATGGTTTATTGTGGCAGGTAAAACAAAACTAATTTTTAAACGAGCAAAAATAAGCAGCAATGAAAATTAAAGGATATACATTGATTGAGCCACCTTTTAAAGGTGGAATGGCATTGGTATATAGGGGTGTTAATGACAATGGATTTGAAAGGGCTTTCAAGTTTGTAAGACCCGATAAAGCCGAGAATTCCCCTCGCCTTTGTCAGCAATTTATTAAAGAAATTAAATTGCAGACCCAGCTGAACCATCCTAATATAATACGTATATTAGATGCTTTCTCGCATACAGATTCTACAGGTAAGGCTTTTACTGTATTGGAGATGGAATGGCTCGGTGGACTTGATTTGGAACGATTTGTTCAGCAAAAGGCAAAAAACGGTCTTACTGAAAACACTGTAAAAAAAGTGTTGCTTCAAGTACTCGATGGCTTGGAATATGCGCACAATCATAACATTCTCCATTTGGATATTAAGCCAAGTAATCTATTTAGAACTGATGATGGCTATATTAAAATTATAGATTTTGGTATTGCGCGTGTAGTAGGTGATAATGCAAAGATTATCAAAGGTGCCCAAAAGTTGACGCTTGTTACAGAAACAGGTGAGTCTACATTTAAGGGAACAATGGCTTTTGCTTCTCCAGAACAGCAAGTCGGAGGAAAACTAGGATTTTATTCAGACATTTATTCTTTAGGAAAGACCTTGCATTTTCTTTGTACAGGAAACACAGATCCTTCTATAGAAATAAAGTCACCGCTTTTTGCAGCAATAGTCGATAGATGTACTATTGATAATCCTAAAAAACGTTTCCAATCATGCGCAGAATTGCGAAATGCGCTACTTAATAATTCGGCACCACAGCAAAAGAAATGTGTTCATTGTGGTCGTACAATATCTACTGATGCAGAATTCTGTTCATTTTGTGGTAGTAATCAGTCTCACTCAACTCCAAGACCATCGAAACCCAAGAAGTGGAAATGCATGAAATGTGGCAAAATTGCAATTGATCCGGTTGTGGACGATTTGACTAAGTATTGCATATATTGTGGCTCACAGAATATTGTTAAATACTGAATAAAGATAGGCTTATGATAGTTGTGTCAGAAATAAATGGTATCTCAAGACAAGGTGTTAGAGAAAACAATGAGGACTATATAAAGTTTTATGTAGATAACAATCCGTCTAAACTCTCAAGAGTAATTGTTTTGTGTGATGGAATGGGAGGACATGCACATGGAGAGATTGCCAGCAAAATTGTAGCGGAAAGTGTTTTTTCAACATTGAATAGTAAAAAAGATGATTTTTTTGAAAATGACTTACAGCTTGCTTTGGACAATGCACTAATAGCTTTGAATAAAGCGAATGTGTATGACGATTGTAAAAAGATGGGTACGACATTAGTCGTTGCTATTTTTAACAAAAACAAAGTGTTGGTCGGTCATGTCGGAGATAGCCGCTGCTATTTGTTTGATGATGATGGAATCATCAAATTCCGCACAAGAGACCACTCCAAAGTCGCCGAGGCTGTCGAGGCCGAGATATTGACAGAAGAAGAGGCTATAAATAGTGAATATAAAAACATTCTTACTCGTTGCGTTATTGCTGGAAAAACAGATGTTAAGATTGAGGTTGATAGACTCGATGTAAAAACCAAGGATAGATTACTGCTTTGCTCTGATGGAGTTAATGATGCCATTAGTGATAAAGAATTATCTGAAATTCTTGTAAATCGCAACATAAATGATGCATTGGATTTAATTGACTCCAAATGTCAAATGAAATCTAGAGATAACTATTCTGTTATTATTGCAGAATTAGAAAAAGATCGTTTCGATGCCCAATCTGAAGTAGTTTCTTCTGACGAAATGGCATGTCCTGGCAAAAAAGAAAAAAAACATGTGGTTTGTGTGAGGAAAGCTATATACTGCAAATAGATAGGATATATGAGGATTTGAATTATTTGAAAGCAAAATATAAAAAGTCGATTAGGTTATATTGTATTATTTGGAGCATTATGGGTTTTGTTCTTGCTTTTCTTCTTTGTGGCGTAATTTCGTATTTCGTTTTAGAGCGTATACAAGAAGAAACTAAGGAACAAAAGGAGCCTTTTAATAAATACAAGTCTCGCACATCTATATGATCGGTAAAATGTGTAAGCAAAAAAACAATAACAATACTGTTGTTCTAAAAGAAGCTCTTGATGCCCAATGTTCAAATATTAAAACTCTATTTAATAAAGAAAAACGGGATTTACATAAAAAGGCAACAATATAATGAAATGATGAAATACTGTAAAAAATGCAATGCAAAAAATGTTGAAGAAGCAATTTTTTGTAGAAAATGCGGGGAAAAACTCTCAAGAAAAAAATATCTTAAGATTCTGCTTTTAATGATTCCTTTTTTAATAGGCGGAATTGTTTATCTTTTGTGTGGTAAACATCCGTTTTTTCAAAATGACGAGGACGCTCAAAACGCTGAAGTTTTACCAGTTTTGGAAACAGACACCATTTGTTCCGATTCAACGACTTTTGTGGATAGTACAACTGTTATTCAAGATACTCAAGATACTCAAGAGGAAGAAAATGAACAAAAGTCTTTTTATAAATACAATTGGGCTGGTACATATTCGGCTTCTTCATATATTGGGAGAACGTATTATGGGGGATTGGCTATAATTTATGGCATAGATATTAATCTTAAAAATGACGGCGAGAATTACTCTGGTACAATAGATATTGATGGTTATCAATTCTTCACCAAATACACAATAATAGCTAACTCTCCCATGAAAAACCATCTTATAATTTATGCCGACTCACATAGGGATGGTTTTGAAAAGTTTGATAATGGTGAGGCACTATGCGAATTAATATATTCAGAAGACGGAATACTTACCGCGGATTGGTTTGGGGCTATGGAAGGTTTTGTCAATGAAGAAACAAAAATCTCTGATTAATGCATTATTTATGAAAGAACAAATAACGAAAATCAGTGTAGGCGATTTCACCAATCCCTACCAACAAACATATCCAGATTCTTGTGCTATCAAGTCTCAGCAGTTGATAATGAATGATTTTGGCATTCCAGTCACAGAAGACCAATGTGTACAATATTCGATAGAAAATGGTTGGTATTCAGGTGATGGAACTGGTACTCAATGTCAAGATGTTGGCAAACTGCTTGCCGATTCTGGTATTCCTTGTACTCAACGAGAAAATGCTAATGTATATGATTTAGCTAATGAACTTGCACAGGGACACAAAGTAATAGTTGGAGTTGACAGTGGAGAACTTTGGAATGGAAATATTTTGGATTGGTTAAAGGACATATTTATGGGAAATACACCAGACCATGCTCTTATAGTTGCAGGAATTGATATGTCTGACCCTAATAATCCTATGGTAATGGTAACAGACCCAGGTACAGGGGAGTGCGCAAAACCTTATCCCTTAGATCAATTTATGGATGCTTGGTCTGATTCCAACTGTTATATGGTCTCTACAGATGTAGCAGCGCCACAACAGACAGAGCAGATGGTTTCAAACGGATTGACAGAAGGACATCTTCCCGAAGTTGCAAATGTAGATTATGATACATTTACTCAATTTCAAGATTATAGTCACCAAATAGACTACTCAACACAAGGAGCGCAATTGTATGATGTTTTCCAAAGGTATCCAACAATGCCTTCGTCTTACTCTTTCAATGATGCTTTGGCACATTTTGACATGCCTCCTTTAAATCCTAATTTAATAATGCCAACAACAAATTATATTGATCCTTATAGTTTTGACTATAGTGGCTTAAATGATCAAGGATTGTTTGCCGATTTGGACTTATATCAAGATCCTGTTGTTGATACAGGTTCTGCTTATAACAAACAGTTAACTTTGGACAAAATGCAGGACAATTTGGATTTTGCCAAAGAGCATGTTCTGCAATGTATGGATGATGGTATGTATATTTCTGCAACCATGTGGCAAAATGAAGTTCACGAAATACAAAGTGACATGAGCGATGTAATAAATGATGATATTTAAATTAGTTTATCTTAAGTGTTCCGTGTGTTCAATCTTCAATAGTTCGAATGCTAAATATTGTCGGCATTGCGGCTAAATATTTTCCTGTAACAAGGAAAAAAAGCAGAACATAATCATAATGATAATTGGTTCAGGGGGAATTGATTGTGGATTGCTCCCGCGCTACAAAGCAAATTTCTTAGTACAATGGAACATGAAGAAAGGCTAGTTACTAACTCCATGCATCTGTGTCCTTGACCCCTTTATCTTTGAATTGAAAGACTCGGCAAAAGCATTTGTGTCCATATTGTTGAAGTAGTTCTGGACGTATTCCTCCTTGCTTTTGATTGTGTCACGTGCTGCTTCTTTCCGTAAATGGGAACAAGATCATATCAAATCCGCTCAACAAAGTTCAAGTAAACCAAGGTATAAGTAAGGCAAAATACAATATTGCCGCTAAAAGTGGCATCAGCCTTCACAAGAACATGAATAATAAATGAGAAGATGGGTTTTATTTCTGATATTATAGGTCTGTTAGGTAGTCTTGCAGATGGTTGCTCGTATTACTACGAAGATAGTATAGCATGGTGCGACAAGGTATGGCGAAGTATGCGCAATTCGGAACGTGGAGAAGCCCGTCTTTGCCAAATAGGGGATAAGCTATATCGTCAACTCTATGTCGTTCTTGATGATGGCATAGAGGGCTATTTTACAGATAGTAATGACCGTGGCTGCAATGTGGAGAAACTGAATATGAAACGAGAAAGACAAAAGGAGCTCGAGCGTATAGGCCATGTCGTCATAAAAAGGTACAAGTGACGTTATGATACCCCTGCGTTTTGGTATAGGTTGTTCCCAATTCAGACTGGAGTTGTGAATAACCTTTTTCGTTTTTTTATACAGGAGGGCTATGGATGGTTTTTGAGTGGTTGCCAATATTTGTGGATTTTTTATAGTTTCAAGGTTTTTCCAGTGATAGATGGGTTACTTTCATCCCCTCTTTGTCATAAAGGAGTGTGATAGCTTCGAGTGATGTTGAAATAACTATATGGATATAAAGAAAGGACAAGCAATGAAGATCAGGTATGCGACAATCAGTAAGGAGGGAAGGCGCTCTAATAATGAGGACTTCTTCGTGGTCATGGACCAGCAGGAGAGGGGGCGCTTTTGGGGTATCGTGTGTGATGGGATGGGTGGTCACGCTTGCGGGGAGGTGGCGAGCGAGACGGTGGCCCATGCAGTATCGGCATATTGGGAGCAGCATGCGGAGGAAAGGGATAGTGAGGATAAGGTCGTGGGGGGCTGTCAAGAGGCGACGCGTGCTATCGAGCAGAAGGCGAGAGAGGTAGGAGTGAAGGAGATGGGAACGACGATGGTGATGGCAAGCATCGAGGGGGATATTGTGACCATTGCTCATGTGGGAGACAGCAGGTGCTATCTGCAGCGGCCAGGCCAGGGGGTGATGTATCAGACGCAAGACCATGTGAGGTTGAGCTTTGGGTACGAGATCGTGGCGCGCAGTTTCTTCAGCGGTCATCCGGAGGAGGCGATTGCCGACGTGGTGCAGTTTCCTGTTTGTTCGGGCGACCGGATTTTGCTTTGCTCCGATGGGGTCCACAAGAGTATGGAGTCCGAGGACTTGGAGGCAAGGATGATGGAGGCGAAGTCGCTGGAGGAGATACTGCATGGTTTCGACCTTAGCTGCTGGAAGTATGGCGACGATAATTATACGGCTATTCTGATAGAAGTGGAGTAGCGAGGGAATAGAATTGAGTTGAAGCAAAAAGAATTATTACGATAGCAAAAGAATCAACACGTTGGCAAAGGGATCGTCAAGGTGACAAAGTGAATCAATAAATCAATAAGATGACAAAGTAAATCTATAAATCAAAACAAAGGAAATCATTATGATGGAAAAAGGAATTAACAGTAGTGTGAAAAAGGCGTTTTATGGTTTGGATTGGACTATCTGCTTCTTGTGGGCGATAGGCGTGGTGGTAGTCGGCTATGGCTGGTTCCCGTACTTCCCTGTCAATCTAGTGGCATTGATGGTACTGTTTCGCATCGTGTGCTCGTTCGCCCTTTACAAGGGTGAGAAAAAGGCTTGGGCCTCGGGGCTGGTTGCTCTTGCGCTGATGGCACTCAAATGGTTGATGGATGCTGATGTGCATATGTGGATTCTTACCTCGAAGGCGTATGCTATGATGGGCATGGAGACGGACAAGCCAAGGGAGGAAGTGTTCCCGTGGGTGCTGAAAGTATGGCTGGGACTGTTTCCTGTCGTTGCCTATGCCGTCAATGCGATGCGCAAGGGCGGTATGGTGGATAACTTGACGTGGAAGGAAGCGTTGGGACTGTTGCTTTGGACGGACCGACGGACCAAGACCTACTGCGCCCTGCTATTGGTGGCGCTCTTTGCCTTGTATTTCGGGCTGGCCCTCTACAACCGTGCTTGCGCCTTGGCTTGTGTTGTGGCGCCCATGGTCAGTCTTTATCTGCTGCAAAGGCTCCGTGGTGTGGCGATGGGGAAACTGTGGGTGGTGGTCATTGCCATGGTCCCGTTCTTCTTGTCGCAGTTTGACGCGGGGGTGGAGCGTGTGGCGATGCTCGCTCTCAGTCTTTGTGCGATGGCCTATGCTTGTGGCGGACTTCTCAGGAGCGTGAAGGACCTGCCTTTCTATGTCGTCGTTGTGGGCTATTTGGGCGTATTGCTGCCCAGCATGGCTATTGGCAGCAATCCCTACTGTTGTCTGGATGTTGCCAGGGTGTACCGTCAGCGTCTTGATGCTTACCCGGGCATTCTCGTCGTCAAGGACCCGGAGACGGGGAAGGTGGGTTTGCGCGACCGTTACGGAATGCTGGTGAAACCGGAGTTTGACTCCTTCGCCTTTCACACGGCCAACAATCGGATTGGTGTGCTGGAGATGAGGCGCAATGGTTATTATACGCTCTACGACCTTTGGTCAGAGAAGCGCTGGGTGGCGGACCATATTGACCATTCGCTGCAGGATCGGATCTGCAAGGTGGTGGAAGGCCATGCGAATGTGTATGACTACGAGAGTAGCGAACGCATGGAGATCAGAGTGACGAAGCTGGCTTGCAACAAACTCGATACTTGCACGGGGCAGGTTTCTTCCAACAAACTCAATACTTGCACGGGACTGGTTTCCAACAACCAGCTCGATGCTTGCACGAAACAGGAATCCAACAAACTCGTCGCTTGTGTCAAGGCCAGGAAGATGGAGACTGTCCATTACTACTGCGATCCTGACCCGTTTATCCCCACCGACTCGATAGCAAGGACTGCGGGGGAGGTGGTCCGTGACACGGTGGTGACGCCGAATGAGTTTACTCTCCATTCGATCAGTTATGCTCAGGTCGTGACGGTCGGCAAGGGGCAGACCTACCTGGTGCAGGTGCTGCTGGCGCGGGAACAAAAGCCTACGCAGCAGGAGGCCGTGAACCTGGTGCAGAACGTTGTGGTCTTGTTGAGGAAATAAAGCATGGCGTGACTTTTATGCCATTGTTCATAAAAGTCACGCCATGAGACGTATTCCTAAAACTTACGCCATGAGGCGCAGTTCGTAAAAGTTATGCCATGAGGCGCAATACTTCTGCCACTTGTTCTGCCATGGGGCGCTGCGTGTCGATCCAGTGGATGGTGAGGCCGCGGCGCTCCATGCCCCGAAACCAGGTCATTTGTCGTTTGGCAAACTGGTGGATGGCAATCTCCAGGCGGCTGAACATCTCGTCGTAGGAGGTGCGGCCGAGGGCGTATTCGGTGACAAATTTATACTCCAGGCCGTAGTAGATCAGGTCTTCGGCGGGGACTGTCTTGAGCAGACCTTTTATCTCCTCTACCATTCCTTCCTCCAGTCGTTGGCGCAGGCGGCGGGTGATGCGTGCGCGGCGTGTCTCCCTATCGACCCATGTGCCGATGATGGTGGAGGGGATGGGTGGCACCTGCCGGTTTTCGGTGGGTGTATGGAGGTTGTACTCCTCTATCTCTATCGCGCGGATGGCCCGCTGACAGGAGTCCACGTCCGTGCGGTTGTGCATCGTGGAGTGGTTGCGGGCCTTCAGGTCTTGGAGGATGACGGTCAGCTCGTCGATCGTCTTCCCCTCCAGTTCTGCCCGCAGCGTGGGATTCTGGGGCACGGGAGATAGCTGGTAGCCCCGCAGCACGGCCTCGATATAGAGTCCTGTGCCGCCACAGAGCACGGGCTGGCGTCCACGACGGCGGATGTCCTCGTAGGCTTGGAGGAAGTCGCGCTGGTATTCGAAGAGGTTGTATTTCGTCCCTGGGTCACAGATGTCTATCAGGTGGTAGGGGATCGGCTTGTCCTCCACCACATAGTCGGCGAGGTCTTTGCCCGTTCCGATCGTCATGCCTCTATAGACCTGACGACTGTCGGCGGAGATGACTTCGCCATCCAGCTCATAGGCAAGGCGTGTGGCAAGGGTGGTCTTGCCGCTTGCTGTGGGCCCAAGGATGGTCAATAATTGCTTCATGGATGCAAACTTACATAAAATTTCTGGAAAAAGCGAGTAGCAGGGAGAAAAAGTTCAGCCCCTCTTGTCTTCGCTCACAGTTTCAGACCCTTTGTCAGGTTCGTCCGGGACATGGAGTGATTCGACGTGGACATATAGAAAAACAACTTGAATAACTTTTATAACTATGAACAATGCTTCGCGGGATATTGCCAGTCGACAATACGTGGACATATAGAAAACAACTTGAACAACTTTTACAACAAGTTACAACGCTTCGCGGGGACATTGCCTCTTCGAGGCCCATTCAAACCAAGGGTTGCTTGTAGCGAAACAACAATATACAACGCTTCGCCTTGGACACATTTCCTGCTAATTGTCCTGGTGATATGTCCCTGCGATGTCTTGTATCATGTTGGCCTATCGTTGTTACTAGTTGTAAAAGTTGTATTTGTTGTTTTCCCTAACTCGGCAGGCCGTATTGGAAACAACAGTCTGTCCTCGCTCACAGTTTCAGACCCTCTATCGGTTCGGTGCGCACGAAGGCAGCAGCGAGATAGGAGGTGAGGGAGAGGAGCATCAGTAGGGCGAAGTAGATGCGGTAGCCGAGGTAGTCGGCGAGGATGCCGGAGAGTGCGCCCGAGACCGTGATGCCGATGGCAGCGAGGGCAAAGCAGTAGGAGTAGAACATGACGGGATGGTAGCCCCGTGAGAGGTGGGCGAGGTAGGCGACGAAGGCCATAATGCCGAAGCCGAAACCAAACTGCTCCAGGAAGACGCTGAGGGTGATCAGGGAGAAGCTGGTCGTCAGCGTGTAGGCCATCAGGACGTAGAACACTTTTGGCAGCGTGATGGCGAGCGTCATCGGCCACAGCCAATAGCGGAAGCCGTGGAGGTGGATGCAGCGTCCGCCGAGCAGGCAACCGAGCAGCATGCCGAAGGCACCCACCGTGCCCTGGGTGAAGGCCAGTTCCTGTGGTGAGAGGCTCAGTCCGCCATTGCTCCCAGGGTCGGCGAGAAACAAGATGCCGACGCGGTAGAAGAAGCCCTCGGGGAGGAGGAAGAGCAGCAGGAAGAGCATCTCGAAGCGGAAATAGCGACGGTCCGTCAGTTTGCGGAGGTCTTCGATCAGCAGGGCCTTGTAGTCGTTGCGCTTGCGCACCAGTTGCTCGCCGAGCGGCACGAGGACCACGGCATGATAGACCGCCAGCAGGAGGATGAAGCCCCCCAGCAGTTCGCAGACCGTGCTCCACGCCATCGGTATGCGGCGATGGATCACCTCCAGGTTGCCTCCCACCATCGCGGGAATGCCCAGCGCCAGGGCAAAGGCGGCGCAGGTGGCGGCAGCCCGTGTGGCGGGCACCTGCTGGTAGAAGCGACGCTCGGAGCAGATCATGAAGTAGCGGCCTATCCCCACGTCGTGGAAGGCCGCCGCCAAGGCCTCGGCATAGAAGAGGAGGAGAAAGGCGGGCAGCCATACTTTCAGCCGCAGCACGATCCCCATTGCCAGGAAGATCAGTCCCATCAGCACTTCGGCGTAGAGGATGAGGTGGTGGCAGTCGGTCAGTTGGCGGGAGAAGCGGCCCAACAGCGGGCGGAGGATGAAGGGGATGAGGGCCAAGGAGCAGCAGAAGAGGTTGACCGCATTGCTCACCCCCATGCGGTTGAGCACGATGGGCACGAGAGCGAGGATGGCGACATAGGGTATGCCGCGCAGCAGATAGAGCGTGGGAACCCACGAGAGGTGGCGTTCCCAGGCCCTTGCAGCCCTTTCTCTTACCAGATTGCTTCCCTTTTCCATCATTGTGCTATTTTCCCTTAGCCCTGCTGTTTTTTCTTGCCAAACTCAGGGTCGATCTTGATGAAGAGGCAGACGACAAACGTTGCCGCGCAGCAGAGGATCGTCCAAAGGAAGAAGTGGCGGTAGCCGATGAGTTCCTGCAGCCATCCGGCCATCATGCCCGGCAGCATCATTCCCAGGGCCATGAAGCCCGTGCTGATGGCGTAGTGGGACGTGCTGTGCTCGCCCTCCGAGAAGTAGATGAGGTAGAGCATGTAGGCCGTGAAGCCAAATCCGTAGCCAAACTGCTCGATGAAGACGCAGGTGTTGACGATCCATAGCGCGCTGTCCTGGGCGTAGGCGAGATAGACATAGACGAGGTCGGGGAGCGTGATGGCGCAGACCATCGGCCAGAGCCAGCGTTTCAGTCCGCCTTGCGAGGCAGCGATGCCACCGAGGATGCCACCCAAGGTCAGTCCGATGATGCCCACCGTGCCATAGACGATACCCACCGTACTGGTCGAGAGGCCGAGTCCTCCCTTCGCTATCGGGTCGAGGAGGAAGGGGTTGATGATCTTGACGAGCTGCGCCTCGGGCAGACGGAAGAGCAACATGAAGAGCAGGGCGGGGACGATGTTCTTCTTCATGAAGAACGATCGAAACGTCAGCAGCGACTCGCGCAGGATGCCACCCACCGTGCGGTCGGGGGCGTGGCGGTCGGAGGCAGGTCTGGGGAGCGCCCAGGCGTGGTAGAGGCTCGCGAGGAAGAAGAGGATGGAGAGGATGGCGAAGACCACCGTCCAGGAGAGCGGTATCTTGCCCGTATGGTCCTCTATCAGTCCCGCGATGATGACGAGCAGTCCTTGTCCCGCGATGGTGGAGATGCGATAGAACGTGCTGCGTATGCCGACGAAGAACGACTGGTCGTGGCTGTCGAGGCCGTGCATGTAGAAGCCGTCGGCCGCGATGTCGTGGGTAGCCGACGTGAAGGCCACCAGCCAGAAGAACGCCAGCGTGAGCCGGAAGAAAAACTGTGCGGGGATGAAGAAGGCGATGCCTGCGAAGGCGATGGCGAGGACCGCCTGCATGGTGACGATCCACCACCGCTTGGTGCGGACGAGATCGACCATCGGGCTCCAGAAGGGCTTGATGACCCACGGCAGGTAGAGCCAGCCTGTATAGAGGGCGATGTCCGTATTGGAGATGCCCATCTTCTTGTAGAGGATGACGGCTATCGTCATCACGGCGACGTAGGGCAGTCCCTCGGCAAAATAGAGGGAGGGCACCCACGCCCACGGGTTGATATGTCGCTTGCTATTCTCGGTCATAATCATTGTTCTATGGAAGGTTTGTAAAGCGTTTTCAGCGTGGCGCCAGGGTAGTAGTGGCGGAGGATGGCCTCGTGGTCGTAGCCCTTCTCGCCCATCATGGCCGCCCCGATCTGACACAGTCCCACGCCGTGGCCCCAACCTGCGCCCGAGAGGTGGAACGACTGCGGGATGCCGTCGGCGCCCTGCTGCGTCGTGACAACGAAGGCGCTACTCTTCAGGTGGCTCTCGCTCAGCGTGCGGCGTATCTCCAATTCCTTGCCGATGACGCGCTCCCTTTCCGTGCCCACGATCTTCAGGCGCACGATGCGCCCGCTCTTGCCGCGCTCCAGGGGGACGAGGTCGAGGATCTTGCCAAAGCGCAGTCCCGTCTTGCGGGCGATGAGGCTGGCGAGCTCCTCCTGGGTGTAGTCGATGTGCCAGCGATAGAAGTCGGCGGTCTCCTGGTCGTAGCCGTTGAGCACCTGGCGCAGCACCTGCTTGTCCTGCGTGTTGCAGAAGGCGGGCGGTGCGGAGAGAATCCACTTGCGGGCCGTCTCCTCGTCGGTCAGGTCGGGCAGCGTGTCTGCCGCCTGGCCTGCTTGCGCGGGGCGGTCGAGGAAGGCGGCGAGATAGGGCTTGTCCTCATCCTGCCAACAGGCCGAGAAGACCTCCGTGGCACCGCCGCAACACTTGCTGAAGCGCGCGTCGCAAATGCCCTTGCCGTCCCACAATACTTGTCCATAGGTGCTGCGTATCGCCTCCTCCACATGATCCGACACCATGCGGGTGATGCCCTGATAGCGCTGGCAATGGTCGTCGGCGCATACGTCGAAGCGCTGGTGGTCGTCGCGGTCGTACCAGCGCACCAGTTCCTCCTCCGTCTCCCATCCTCCACAGGTCTCCTCCGAGGGATGGTCCGCATTGATGCGATGCGCCATCTGCGTCAGGAGCCAACTGCGGGAGATGATGGCATGGGCCCGCAGGAGCGATGGCGACGAGGTGGCCCGCATCTCGCTGGAGATGACACTGGCGAGATAGCGCTCCACGGGCAGTTCGTTGATGACCCACACCCGATCGCCGTCGGCCTCCAGCCGCAGCATCCCCTCGAAGGTCTGTGCCTCCTGGCGCTCCCAGTGGAATCCGATGCCGATCGTGACCTCGGGCAGCGTGAACGAAGACTGCGGGGAATGGGGAGCGAACGTGAGCGTGTCGTAGGAGTTTTCCTGCCAAAGAAGCCTTCCGTCCTTCGCCCTCACGGTCTGCGGTCCCGTCTGTAGCGTGCCATCGACCATGAAGGAGCCCTCCAGGACAAAGGCCACCTCCGGCCCGCTCGTGATGCCTACGGCGACCCTCGGTTCCTGCAGACGGCGCAACACCTTGGCAAAGGCCTCCTGCCCAAGCGCCACCTCGCCGACCGTCTTCACCAGCAGCGAGGGCGTCAGTCGGTCAAAGTCCTCCTTGCGCGGCGTGATGACCAGTCCCGCCATGTCGAGCGCACCCGGCGAGATGAGCATGCGGTCTGCTTCGCACGTGGCCGTGTAGCAGGCGGGGCGGTGCTTCTCCCGAGGCAGCAGAATGGTGACGACGCTGTCCTCCTCTCGCCATGCCAGCACGTTGAGCATCGGCTCGGTGTCGTCGGGATGGCAGGGCAGGGCGGCATAGGCCCTGCGGAAAAGCGTCTGCGCCAGGCTTTTGTCGTTGCTGATCAGCACCAGGGTGGGGAAGGGGTAGTCCTCGATGGTGCAGAGGCGGTTGTCGGCGTCCAGCCGCGCCACCTCCCGTAGCCGCTCCCTCCATCCGCGCCAGTCGCGGCAGAGCGGCACCACACTTCCGTCTCCCCCCTGGAAGTGGAGATGGTCGGGCGCACTGGCCCCACATTTCGGCCCGTTGTAGAAGAACAGAGTGCCCTCGAAGCGATCGGCCAGTTCGTAAAGCGTGGCATAGGTGTCGAGGATTGTCTGGGGGCGGTGGCGCCTGGCGGCGATCGTGAAATGGGTCGGGAGGATGGGGAAGGGATTGACGAGCACGTCGAAGTCGTTGCCGAAGGCCCATTCCTGTTGAATCTCAGGACGATGGTCCTTGCAGAGGAAGCAGGGGCGCTGGGCCAGCGTCTTCTTATCGACCTTGGCCCCCGTGCTCACCATGCGAGCGGGGTTGTACTGAGCACTGACCGCACCGAAGTCTCTCACCTCCACGCGTGCCAGGTCGGCGTAGCGTGCGGCGGTCTCCGGCCATGTGGCCATCTGATTGTGGAAAAACTCGGAGAGCGTCATGCTTTGAGGTCGTTGTTGAGGCTGATGCGCGCCCGCAGTTCGATGGTGCGCAGTCGGTCTTTGTACAAGTTGTTGGCGTTGGTCTTCTCGATGCTCAGTCCGTGGTCGCTATTGCCCGTCCAGCGGCGGCAGAGATAGATGGGGTCGTAGATGCGGCCGATGCGATACTGTCGGCTTACGGCCAGTCCCATGGCATAGTCCTCGCCATAGCTGGTGTTGGGAAATCCGATGCCCCTTGCTATCGAGGTGAGGAAGGCCCGCGGCGCTCCCAGTCCGTTGATGCGCAGGGCGTTGTTGGCCCCGTTGTCGTCCGTCCACTCCTTGTGGTCGATCACGCCTGGCGGAAGCGTCTGCAGCTGGAAGTCGCACATGCGGTAGGAGCCCACCACCATGGCGCAGTCCTGCTCCTGGAAGGCATCGACTACCCGCTGCAGCGTATGGCCGTCGAGATAGAGGTCGTCGCTGTCGAGCTGCACGGCGTAGCGTCCGCAGCGCGGGTCGTTGATGGCCCAGTTCCAGCAGCCACCGATACCGAGGTCCTCACGCTCGGGGATGATGTGGACGACGCGCGGGTCGCGGGCCGCCAGTTGCTCTATCAGGTCCGAGGTGCCGTCGGTGCTATGGTTGTCCACCACGAGGACGTTGAAGTCGAAGCCAGTCTCCTGTCCCAAGGCCGACTCCACCGCGTCGCCGATGGTCTTGGCGCGGTTGAGCACGGGGATGATGACGGAGGCCGTGACGGGGAAGTCGCCCTCCACGTCGGGCTTCTGGTAGCGGTCGGTATGGACGAGGCCGCCCGCTGCCCGCAGGTGCTCCGTCACGATCTGCTCCATCTCCACCTGCACGTCGCGGTTGCGCGGATCGACATAGTCAAACTGGCGTTCGCCTTCTGCGCTCACGGGTTGCTTCTCCTCCGTGTAGAGGTATTCGTTGAGGTGGAAGATCGCGCCCTGCCGGCTCAGTTGCAGACGCAGGTCGTACCAGCCACCATACAGCCAGTTGGCGCCGAGGTCGCAACGCTGGATCGCGTCCGTCCTGACGAGCACCAGCGGCCCGAAGTCGAAGTCGTCTCGCAGCGCACCCTCCTGGTAGTCTATCACGGGGTGCTTCGTCCGCTGTCCCTCCTCCGTCTCGTAGAAGTCGGCATAGACCATGACGGCCCCCGTGCTGTCGGCCACTTGGAGCAGCCTTTGCTCCGCGCCGTAGCCCAAGGAGATGGTGTTGTCGGTCAATTGTATCAATACGTATTTTGTGCGCGCTGCTTCCGCCATCTCTCTCACTGCCGCCGACGAGGGGCGGGGCGAGTGGAGGTCCGCACGCGCTATTCTTTCTCTTTCCATAACGCTTCTTGATGTCTTGTTCTGCAAAGTTACGGAAAAAACGCTGATGCCCAAAATTTTTTCAGGTTAAACGCCCCTGCGAGAGGCGGATGTCCCGCCAAAACGCAACACCCGCCTCGCTCCACGGCTCCCTCCCCCGTGTGGGCAGATACTCCCCCTGCTGCCGTCCGGTGTCCTCTCGACACGAGTTTGGCGCGGTTTCTGTAGGAGGTCTGCCCGCTGCTTGCCCTTCTTTTTTTGTTGGTATATATATAGTGTCTTAGTCAAAGTTGTTTTTACTCTCTGTTTGCTTGTGATAAGCGCAGCAGCTATTGGGTCGGGGTGTCCGTGAAGCGGGCGAGTTTGCCTTCGGTTCTTTCGCGCGTTCAGTTCGTTTCTTCCCGCGTGTTCAGTTCATATCTTTTCGAGACTTCGGTTCCTTTCTTTCCGCATGTCCGGGTTCATTCCTTTCCGAATCTTCGGCTTCTTTCCGAGCGTTCGGTTCAGTTTTCCTCCTTGATAGCGGAGGCCGGTCTCACTGGTTGGCCACAGTCTCGATGATGGATCTTGCCACCATGACCATCTGATACATGTCCTCGGCGCAAGTCCACTCGTAGATGCTGTGCTCAGCCTGTTGTCCACTGTAGAGGCAGGGGCCGCCCTTCTGTCCCTTGGCCGCCAGCATGGCCGCTGTTGTGCCGCCTCGCTCGCTGCGGGGAGTCAGTTTCACGCCCTCTTTCTCTGCCGCCTTGATGATCAGGTCGCACAGGCCGGGATACATCGTGTAGGCCACGTTCTCATACTGCATCACCTCGGGGTCGGCCTCGGTCACGACATAGGGGAAAGCTTTGGCCGTGAGCTCTGCGGCTTCGTCCAGAAGCTGGCGGAACGCGTCGCCCTCCTGGGCGTCGAAATAGCGCAGGCGCACTTTCACGAGATAGTCCTCCGTTATCTCATTGCCCATCTCGTCGGTGGGGTGAGAGACAGAGTAGCAGTGGATGTAGCCCTCCTTGTCCTTGCTGGCCGAGGGGTGAGTCTCGGGCGGCAGTTGTCCGATGAAGTAGGAAGCAGCGGTCAGCGCGTCGCCATACTTGGTGTAGAAGCCGTTGCCCGGGTGGGCGTTCTTGCCATGGAAGCGATAGGTGCGTGCAGCAGCGGTGAAGTTTTCCACCGAGAAGGCCGTGGGGTCGTTGCCGTCCACGTCGATGACGATGTCAGGCTGTCCACATACATACTCCTCCTGGAAGTAGTCGGCGGCACGGCCAATGTCCTCGTTTTGCGAGAAGACGAAGTAGAGGTCGCCATGCTTCAGTTTCTTGTCGTTGAGGATGCTCTCGATGAGCGTGACGAGGATCGTGCAGCCTGTCTTGTCGTCGGCGCCCAGCAGCGTGGATCCGTCGCTCGTGATGATGGTCTTGCCCACACAGTTGGCCAGGTGCTTGCCCTGCGGCGTCTCGGGACTGAGGGTGATGCCAGCAGGCAGTTGGATGTCGCCGCCATTGTAGTTGCGGTGTACGATGGGTGTGATTTCGCCGCCTACACACTCGGGCGTGCAGTCCATGTGGGCCATGAACATGATGCTCGGCACGTCTTCGCAGTTGGCCGGAATCGTGGCATAGACGTACTGATAGTCGCTACGGCTGACGATCAGGTCGTTGTCTGCTCCGATGTTGCGCAGCTCCTCCTCTATCAGTTCTGCCATATCCTCCTGGCCAAAGCTGATCGGAAACTTTGTGGTGTCTTCGGTCTCCCACGACTGACTGTTGATGGCGGCGTAGGTCGTGAAGCGACTGATGATGGTCTCAATCGTCTTTTTGCGCTTCTTCTCCTTGGCTGCTTTGGCTGCCAAGAGGGCGGGAATCGGCGCGACCTTGAGGAGTGGGGAGGCCTTGACGGGCTGTGCAGTCTTGGCGGGCTTCGGACAGGGGACTTCCGGCAGCTGCAGGATGGGTGTTCTTGAAGCCACGGAATTCATCTTGGGTTGGGGAACCGCAATGTTGGGGATCTTGACCTGCTTTTCCGCTTGCTTTTTTACTATTTCCGGGATGCTGATGATAGGGGGAATAAGCTTGCCATGCGATTTGAATTTTCCCACGATACCTTTGCCAGTTTGAGGTCTTGCCGAGGTAGGGAATCCTACCATCAGGACCAGTGCGAGCACGAGCGTGCTGACGATGTAAATGTTTCTTCGTTTCATGACTTTGATAGTTTTGAGTTGATTATTTTGTTTATTTGTTCTCTCTTGATAGACCTCGTGCCGCTGGGCGGCCTTCGCTCTATGCTCATCCTTTATGACAGTCCGTCGCACCTTTCTTGCGCTGCTGGTGTCGCCAGGATTCGTTTGCAAAGTTCGGCATTCCGCAAGCGATGGTGCGCACATTTTCATTTAGATCGCGTCCCATGCGATTTTTCTCGTTTTTTCTCGTTTTGCTCGCTATGCAGGCACGGCGTACATGACTACTGGCGTGGCGAGCACGGCGATCAGTTTGGCCCAATCCCTCACGTGCGTGTCCATGCGCGCATAGGTCAGTGAGGCCAGACACACCATGAAAAAGATGGATAGGAAGAAGCCCAAGAGGATCAAAACCTCCCATAGGTTCTGGCAGTTGGCCATACGGCGGAGTGCGAAAAAAAACAGGACGAGCGTGGCGGACCACTCTGTCGGAAACAGGAAAAGTCTGATGGTGTTCATACGTAGGTTTGTTTTGATGATTTGTGTACAAAAGTACCCATTTCCCTATCAAATGCGCGCACATTTTCATTTGGTTCGTCTATTGTGTGCGAAATGTTCGCCAAAAACGTGTCTTTCGAGCGGGCGCAGAGGGGGCGCAAGACGCCAGTACGGGCTGCAATCGATACGCCGATCACAGCCCGTACTGTACTGACAGCGACTATCCAGTCGGTCCAACCAAGAAGTGGTGCTACAAATTGCTCATGGCATAAAGTGGCACAACGTCTATGTGGCGGAGTGCATTTTGTGCTTCTTTGTCAATATACTCAAACGTCCCAAAATTCTCCAAGGAAGTACGAACAGCATGGTGAAGGGCTTTCTTCCTCATAAATAGCCATAAGCTTTGCATACTGCCTTTGGTGGAAGCCTTCACTTCTATTGGTACAACCACCCCCTCTTTGGCCTCCAGGTAATCAATCTCCGCTTTGGAACCCCTTGACATGTTCTGCCAATAATACATTTCTGCCTTTTGGAAACAGTCATGGTTCTTGACGAGTTCCAAGCCTGCGAACATTTCCGAAGCAGCCCCTTTGTTGACAAAATCAACTTCCGAAGCCAAAAGGACATTGGCGGCAGGAGTGCCCAGCATGGTCTGCATCAGTCCCAAGTCTAAAAAAAGATATTTCTTGTAGCCATCATTTTCTTCTGCTCCCAGTGGAACACCATTTCCATCGCTATGCGTCACCGGCTTTATCAGTCCCGCCAATGTCAATAGATGAAGCGCGTCTTTGATGACCGAAGAGCGAACATCGTCGGCCACCTGTCTATAGACAAACTTGCTGCCTGCCTGCAAAGCTACGGAGCGCAAGACCTTTCTCAGCAACGCTGGAGACACGCGCGACTTATACTTGGCAAAGTCATCTTGGTAGGTGTCCAGAATGTCATTGTGAACATGGCCGCACTCGATGTAGCTTTGGGACGCTATCCATTCTGTGACCGCGGCTGGCATACCGCCCACGAGATAGAACGTCTTCAATTGTTCCACCAGTTTGTTGTGGACGGCATCGGGAAGCGGCGAAGAAGGCGAAGCCAGGTGCTTGTAGCTGACCGTTGTTTCCAGACCTTGCGCCATAAGAAATTCGTCAAAGGAGAATGGGTACATGTATAGTGAGCGTATTCTCCCCACTCCAAAAGAAGGCAGCTCCTCCAGGGTGAACTCCAGCAGAGATCCCGCGGCTATGACATGTAGCTCTGGATAATCCTCTTGGAAATAACGAAGCGACATGATAGCTTCCTGACTCACTTGTATCTCGTCTATGAAAAGCAGCGTCTCCCCAGGTATGATAGGAATGCCTGTGGTGGCACTGATTCCCTCACAAGTCCTATGCACGTCAATATCCTTTGGAAAAAGTCCTCGGATAGATGGTTGACTTTCCAAATTGATCTCCACAAAGTACTTAAACTCTTTGCCCAACTGGCGTACCGCAGACGATTTCCCCACCTGTCTTGCCCCGCGTATCAGCAAAGGCTTCCTTCTTTGAGATGCCTTCCATTCCAAGAGTTTTTTGTCTATGTTTCGCTTGTAATACGTCATTTTCGTGTAATTTGCTGATTCACAGTGCAAAGATACGATTTTTTGCTAAAAGTCAGGGCAATCGGAGACTATTTTTTGCTAAAAGTCAAGGCAATAAGTGGCTGGTTTTTGCTAAAAGTCAGGGCTATCGGAGGTCATCTCTGCTAAAAAGTCGGGTCCGTGTCCACGAAAGCGACCTATGCAACGCCATGGGATATCAGTTAAACGTCTTTTGCCATCCGGAGCAAGAATTTTCAACTGGTTAGTGACACTAACCAGTTCGTTTCCTTCCTTCTTCAGCTTCGTCTTCAGATACTTCCAATAGTTGCGGTTCTTGGTATAATCGTCTTGGTCGTTGAGCACGCCCACGACATCCTAAACGTAACAATGTAACAATGTAACAATGTAACAATGTAACAATGAAAGCGAATGGGGTGAATACACCTTTTTTTATTGTATGATAATCCAGCGACCAGACTTCTGTGACCCCTCGCGACGAATCATGTTGTCGTCTTGCATCCTCTTAAGATGCTTAGATATAGCACTCCTGTTGATATTCAATCTGTTGGCCATTTTGCGCGAAGTGATACTTGCGTTCTCGGATATAAGTTGCAGAATGGCCTCTCGAGTTTCTGGTCCACCTTTCTGGTCCACCTTTCTTGTTTTTGGTCCACCTTTCTGCTCTCCCTTTTCTTCTTCGAATGCGAAGTCATCATCCATAGATTTCTTGTATTCTATTATTTCATTTTGAAGATTTTTTATGTGCTCCTTCAGCATGAATAGTTGGAAGGGTTGCATACTGTCGTCCTCTCTTGATAGATTGAGAGCCTCTATATATTCTGCTTTGTCTTCCTGCACCACTTTGGTTGGTACAAGTCCGAACTCAAACTGAATGTGGTTCATGATTAGGCGCGACATTCTGCCGTTGCCATCCACCCAAGGATGGATAGTGACGAGGATATTGTGAGCATCAAAACTCAGAAGATAAGCATCTGTTGGATCGGGATTTTTGAACAAAGCCTCTCTTCGCTTGTTAATGTGCTTACAAAATTCCTCCAGTTTGGCAGGAACTTTTAGATAGTTCATATACGAACGACCGCCTGCTCCTGCCGTTACGCCTACAAGACGAAGGTCTCCCTTAGAGGAGTCGAATTCTCCCGTCAGCGTGCTATAGACGCTGCCTGTGTTGCGCATCACGATTGCAGACAGACTTTTCAGGGCTCACCCGATAAATCAGGGGGAGAATTCTTTAATTCTATAGAAAATTTGTACCTTTGTACCATGAACAATCAAGGACTATTAGCATTGGCACAGTTGATTCTGCCATCAGAGATACTTTCAAATTTTGAAGTAGT